>Ga0184639_10001189_pt1 | contig 11106 bp, 6 predicted proteins | sample PLM31_170_b2_FD_133155 | JGI IMG/M metagenome (GOLD analysis project Ga0184639, IMG submission 133155) | Groundwater sediment microbial communities from an aquifer in East River, Colorado, USA - PLM3-1_170_b2 | ecosystem: Environmental > Terrestrial > Soil > Riparian zone | place: USA: East... | reverse complement strand
ATCGCGTGGGCCAGCCTCAGAGTCATCTCGGTCACACGCCGGGTGTGGCCCTCGGTCTCTTTGTCGCGCAAATCGAGCGCGTGGGACCAGCCTTCGAGGGTGGCGTCGTAGGCCACAGTCAGTTCGTCGTTCGAGCGCTGCAGACGGTCGAACAGTTCGGCATCGTCTATCGCGATAGCCGCCTGCCCGGCCAGCGTCTCCAGGAAATCCAGCCATTCCGGGTCCGGGGCCAACGGGGCGCGGTGGAAGAGTTCGAGCACCCCCTTGACGTTGCCTTTGGCGACAAGCGGCACGCCGTAATAGGCCTGGAATCCCTCCTCCGACAGCCGCAAAGCTTTGGAGAGTTCGCCGGTAGCCTGACGCAGATTGGGAACGGCGACGGTGCGCCGTTCGAGCGCCGCGCGGCCGGCATATCCCTCGCCCAGGCGGATGTGCGCGCGGGTGATTGCGCTGCTGCGGAAGCCGCGCCCGGCGGCGTATTCCAGGACGGATAGGCTGGGCGTGAGCATGAGCACGGCGGCGGCGTCCACGTGCATTGGGTTGACGACCTGATCGAGCGGGACGCGCAGGTCCAGGCTGGCCGTGATGGTCATATCAATCGTGCGCAGGGCGGCCAAGCGCTGCAGACGGCGCTCGGTTTGCTCGTGCAGGGTGGCCCGGTGGATGGCATTCGCGACGATGTCGGCAATGGCCGTGAGCAGGCGCACCGGGTCGTCGGTGATCAGGCTTGGGCGGCCAACCGTGAACGCACCCATGATTTGCCCTTGCGCCACCAACGGGATCGCGGCAACTGCCTGACTATCGCCGTGCAGCCCAAGCCGGGCCGTAGGCGGATCGTTCCGGAGATCATTATTCACATAGGGTTGGCCCGTGGCGATAGCGTGCCCGCTGACCCCCTCGCCCGAGGACAGGCGCTGGCCCATCGCCGTCGCCCAACCGCCACGCGCCAGTTCCACCACCATTTCATCGCTGGCCGGGTCACGCATCACCAGCGCCGCGCTTTCGGCGTTCACCAAGGCCAACGTCTGATCGAGGATGACCGGCAGCATGTCGGCGCGGGTCTGAGCCGTGCGCAGTGCGGCGGCGCTAGTGACGATGGCTTCCTGCTCGCGCTCGTGCTGCTTGCGCTTGGTAATGTCTTGCACCGCGCCATAGATCCGAACAACCCGGTTCAGCGCCGAGTCCCAGGTGGGGTGAGCGTAAAAGCGCAGCCAGCGGACCTGATGGCGCTTCGTGAGAACGCGATATTCGCTCACCAGCGGCCGGCCCGCATAAAGGCGATCAAAGTCTTCCAAGGCCCTGGGCATGTCATCCGGATGAATCAGCGTGATCAACCCGCCGCGCCTGTCTATTTCTTCTCCGGAATATCTGGTGATACGGGTGATGGCTTTGGTTGACCATTCTTCCACCAGCCGGCCGTCGGGTTCAACGCGTAAAGCGTAGGCGTGGTCGGAGGTCAATTCGGAGAGAATCCGGTAGCGCGCCTGGCTCTCCTGCAGCGCCGCCTCCGCCCGCTTGCGCTCGGTGATGTCCATCAACGAAATGATGACTTTCGACAAGCTGTCCGCATTGCCCGGGGCCGCCGACCAGCGCAGGCTGACATCCACCCGATCGCCGGTCAGAGTCCGATTGATCCCTTCCCACTCAAACTCGGTTTTGCCCTCCGCGATGCGGAAGCGTTCCTCGGCGTTGTGCAGCCCGGCAAACAGACGGGCGTTGTCCAGCGCGACGGCAAGGTGATTGGCAAAGGCCGCTACCGCCGGGACATCGTCCGGGGTCAGGTCGGCGCCCACAATATTCAGCACGCCCCTGGCTCGCCCTTCGCTGATGAGCGGCGCAAAAATCGCGGGCGGTGTGCCAAAGACTTTCAGGATAGGCCCGGCCAAGGGCTGCGCTGCTTCGGGGAGCATTTGGAGGATGACGGTGCTGCTGTCTCGCACAAAGACCGCCTGCCCGGTTTCGATCACCTGCCGGTAGGCCTCCACCTTCGCTGCGGTGAACGCAAACCCCTCGACGCTGCGGCCTGTGCGTCTTTCCAGATCGGCAAGCGTCTTCAGCATCCACTCGGGAAAGGCGATGGCTCGCACGATCAGGTGCTCACCTGTTTCGTCAAGCAGGCTGAGGCCGCCGCGCAGCCCCAGGCCGGCAATCTGCTCCCGACAGGCGCGAAAGACCTCCACCTCGGAATGGGCCGAGCGTTGCAGCGAGGCGGCTGCGGTGTTGAGGGCGTGTAACAATTTGGGGTTGACCCTGACGCACCATTCCTGCTCGGGGGCGACAAGCTATCGGCGCAACCATCGCGTCAGTCAGTCAAATCAAAACGGGGCAGGTTCCGTCTGGGCGTACGAAACCTGCCCCGTCCTCTGTCTCAGCCGCTCAGGCGCTGACTGTTTCTTCTTCCGGCGCGACGGGGATGGTGAAATGGAAAGTGCTGCCCTTGCGGAATTCGCTCTCGAACCAGATCTTCCCGCCCTGCAGCTCGACGAGGTTCTTGACGATGTTGAGGCCCAGCCCGGTGCCGGGGGCCATCTCGCGCGCCAGGCGGTCTTCGGCGCGGAAGAATTTCTGGAAGAGCTTCTTCTGGTCTTCGGGCGCGATGCCGATGCCGGTGTCTTTCACCACCACGTGCAGCACCTCGGGCGCTCCATCCGCGTCCCATTGGTTGTCCTCTTTGGTCACGCGCACCACAATCTCGCCGCCCTCGGGCGTATACTTGTAGGCGTTCGACATCAGATTGGTGAGCACCTGCGAGAGGCGCGTGTAGTCCGCCCAGGCGTGCGGCAGGTTCGGTTCGAGCTCCTGCCGGAGGGTCTGCTTTTTGGCATCCATGAGCGCCTGCGTGCTGCGCACCACGTCTTCGACGACCGGCTGGAAGGGGATGGCTTTCGGCTCCAGCCGCAAGCGCCCGGACTCCATGCGCGCGATGTCGGCCAGGTCGGAGACGAGCGTGGCCATGCGGTCCACGTTGCCGCGGATGGTGCCGAGGAACTGCTTCTGCATGTCGTTGATCGCCCCGACGGCGCTGTTGGCGAGCAAGTCAGTGTAGCCCCGGATGGAAGTCATGGGCGTCTTGAGCTCGTGCGCCACGAAAGAGACGAACTCGCTCTTGGCGAGGTTGGCGGCGTTGACCTCGGCGTACAGCCGCGCGTTGGTGATGGCGACCGAGGCGTGGTCGAGCAACCGGCTGACGAAGTCCACCTGCTCTTTGTTGAAGGCCTCCGGGTTTGTGCTCTCCAGATTGACCAGTCCCACCACTTTCCGCTCGATCTTGATGGGGATGATGAGCTGCGCGCGGGTGGAGGGCAGGCGTCCCTCGGTCTCGACCCCGGCGGCCAGCTGCTGCATCAGGCTGATTTCGCCGGATTGGATCACCTGCCCGAAGAGGCCCTTGTCCAGCGGCAGGAGCTGGCTTTTATCTGCGGCGCCATCGTAGCCCTGCGTGGCGATGACGGACAGGCCATTCTCGACGACGATGCCCACCGACCCGGCGGACGCGCCAGTGTTCTTCATGGCCCAGCTCAGAGTGAGGCCCATCACCCGCTGCATGTCGAGCGCGGTGTTCAGCTCGCGGTCAATGCGCTGCATCACCGAAAGCTCCTCCACGCGTGCGGCGAGGGCCTGGTCGGTCATCGTGAACAAGCGCGCGTTCTGGATGGCGACGGCGGCCTGACCCGAGAAGGCCGTGAGCAAGTTCTGATCTTCCTCGCCGAACGGCGAGCCGTCCTTCTTATTGATGACCTCGACCGCGCCGATGGGCCGTCCCTGATACCGCAAGGGCACGACCATCAGCGCGCGCGTGACGAACCCGGAGGCGTCGTCCGTGCCCTTGAACCAGCGCGGGTCGTTCTGCACGTCGTTGACGATCAGCGCCTTGCCGGATTCGATCGCTTCGCCTACGAACCCTTTGCCGGGGGCGATGCGCATACCGACGAGGTTCTGCCCCACCGGCCCCACCGCCACGAGGAACACGTACTCGCCGGTCTCCTCGTCGGTGAGGAAGAGACTCCCCGCCTCACACGCGAGGATGTCCACCGAGCTTTGCACGATGCGCTCGAGCAATGGGTCGAGTTCCAGCGTGGAGGCCATGCTCGTGCTGACTTCGTTCAGCGTGGCGAGCTGCTTGGCGCGCTGCTCGGTCTGCTGGAACAGCCGCGCTTTCACGATGGCCGAGGCGGCCTGGTCGGCGATGGCCCAAAAGATTTTGAGCTCGTCCTCGGTGAAGGTCGCGTTCGGGTCGTAGGCGCCGACGGACATCACGCCGATGGTGTCCGGCCCGGCGTTGAGCGGGACGCCTATCCAGGCGCGGAATGGCTTGGGGCCGGGGACCACGTTACGGCGGCGGCACTCGGCGGGATAGTCGTCGGTGCGGATGGGCTGGCCGGTGCGCACGACCTCGGCCGCCAGCCCGCGGCCCACGGGCCAGGGCTTGCGCTCTTCCTCCGGCACGCGCTCGTTGTTTTCCACGTAGAACACGTAAGTGAACGAAGTGCCGCGCGCGTCTTTGAGGATGATGTAGAAGTTGCGCGTGTCCACGACTTTGGTGGCCTGAGCGTAGACCAGCTCCAGCAAGTCGTCGTAGGCGACGGTGAAACTCACCGCCTGCGCCATCTGGCTGAGGACGTTGAGTTCCTTGACCTTCCGTTCCAGGTCGCTGATGGAGGTGGCGCGCTCAATCGCGAGCGCCGACTGGTCGGCGAGGGACTCGACGAAGCGGAGGTCTTGGCGCGCGAATGGCTCGCCGGAGAGTTTGGCGCCCACGGCCAGCCAGCCGGAGAGGCCGGACTTGCCAGGGAGCGGCACGTACATCGCGGAGCCGAGCACGGCCAGCCGCACGCGGTCGCGCATCAGCCGGTTGGGGAGGGGCTGGTCGGGCGTGAGGAGGACGGTCGCGCGCTCGGCGGCGAGGGCGGACGCGAGCGCGCCGTCCGCCGCAAAGCGCACGTCGGTTCCCGGCCGCTGCGTCTCCCCGTTCGAGGACGGGGCGCTCGGGGTGTAGGCGGCGAAATCGTGGGTGGCGGAGGCGCGCAGGAAAAGGTGGACGTGCGCGGGCTTGATAGCGCCTTCGATCTGTTCGGTCAGCGCCTGAGCGATATCGTCCAATCCGGCCGCGCGGGTGAGCGTGCGCCCGAACTGCCCCAGCCGCTGGGCGTAGGCGCGCGAGCCGCGGAAGAAGGTGGCGTCCACCAGCCGCTGCAGCCCGTCGCGCAGAGGCGCAAAGAGGGCGACGAGCAGGAACACGGCCAGCGCGAGCACGAGCGGGTTGTTGTAGCGCAGGGTCTCGCCGACGAGCAGGCTGGCGCCCGTGAGCATGAGCGAGTAGCCCACCAGCGTGATCACGCTGATGGCAGCGTAGACGAGCGCGCGCCGTACCAGTTCGTCGGTTTCGAGCAGGCGGTAGCGCAGGATGGCGTAGGCGACGGCGGCAGGGAGGAGAACACTCAACGGCAAGGTCAGCGTCACGTTGAGCGGGGCCGGCTCGCGGCCCAGCCATCTGCTGAAGGCCTGCTGGGCGACCCAGAACAGAATGAGAGAGCCGGCGGCGACCGCGCCAATCAGAATGATCCGGCTCTGCTCGCGCACGATGGGCGAGGCGCTGAGCCGCCACCGGTACAGCAGCGTACCGAGGAAGAACAAGAGGCCCAACCCCAGCAAATAGTTCTGGTAGCGCCAGGCCGTGAGATAGAGCCACGGATCGGCGCTGGCGTAGGTGAAGAAGGTGAAAGCGGCCAGCGCGAAGAGCGGCCCGTAGCAGAGCGCAATCCGGAGGGCGGGCCGCTTCTGCAAGAGGCCCAGCTCCTGTGGAAAGACCAGCCCTAGATTGATCAACGTCGCGCCCACGCCGGGAACCGCAATCGTCCAGAGCCAGACGAGGGCGTGCGTGGTATAAAAATCGAACAGGCCGCCGAGCGTCACGGCGGCGGCGCAGCAGAACAACGCGAAAGCCCGCCCCGCGGCTTCATGCCGCCGTTGGCGAAAGACCCACAGCCCGATGAACCAGTAAATGAAGCCGATGAGATAGGGCAGGATGAAATAGGTGAAGAAGTCACCTTCGGGGAAGCGGCGCAGAGTGAGCTGGATTTCATCCGTCCCGCCGGCCTGGTGTGCGACGGTCAGGCGGACGACCGCGCCGGGCGCGCGTTTCTTCAGTTCGGCGGTGAGGTCGCCGTCCGTCTGAATGGGGACGCCGTCGAGAGTGATGATCCGGTCGAAAGGCTTGACGCCCTCGGCGAAGGCCGGCCATTTCCCGGTCTGCTGGTCGTTGAAGGCGTGCGTGATTTCGACGAAGGCGCCGAGGAAGGGCCGCTGCTGCCAGCGCACGGCGAGCGCGAGCGCGGCGAGGTACGTCACCGCGGTGACCGTGAGGATGATCCACACGACCCCCGTCAGCGCCTGCGCCAGGCCGGCACGCCGGTCTACGGACTCTTCCATCGCCGCCGGGGGCGATTCTGCAACGTCGAGCATGGCTGTATTCTACGCAGTTCGCCAAGGGGAGCAAGTTAGACTTGGGGTATAATTCGGCGCAACACTGCACAGGCTGTGTGCCGATTCTCCTCTTTGTAACACTGCCGTCGCCGTACGTGACCCACGCCAAGACCCCATGACTGAGACAAACCCTCTGCAAAAAATTCGCGTCCTGGTTGCCAAGCCGGGCCTGGATGGACACGATCGCGGCGCGAAAGTGATCGCCCGTGCCCTGCGCGACGCCGGGATGGAAGTGATCTACACCGGCTTGCGGCAGACTCCGGAAATGATCGCCGAGGCTGCGCTGCAAGAAGATGTGGATGTCGTCGGCCTTTCGATTCTGTCCGGCGCGCACATGGCGCTCGTCCCGAAAGTGCTGGAACTCCTGCGCGCCAACGGGCAGGGCGACGTGTCCGTTTTCCTCGGCGGCATCATCCCGGACGACGACGTGCCCACGCTCAAAACGATGGGCGTGGCCGGAGTCTTCGGGCCGGGCGCGAGCACGGAGGCGGTGATCAAGATGGTGCGAGAGCGTGTGACGGGTGACGAGGGGTAAGTCGTCCGCCAAAGGAGTCGCCGATGCCATCTTCAGATGATCGTCTGGAGTCGTTCGGCATTTACCAACTCGCCTGTCAGTTGTTTGATGACTTTTGGGCTGACTCGGGGATCCTGGGAAAGGATTACCGCGGACGAGAACTCGTCAAACAGCAAGTGCGCAGCCTTGATTCTATCTGCGCGAACATCGAGGAGGGATATGGACGCGGCTTTGGGAAAGAATGGCCGCAACATCTCAAAATCGCGCGCGGCGAAGCACGGGAGAGCCGAGGGCGTTATCGTCGGTCCCGGCATTTGCTTCCGGCTGAGGTGATGACTAAACGATTGGCCACCCTCGACCAGATCATTGGCGGTCTCACCAATACGATCAACACCGTCGAGCAGAAAAGAGTGGCGAAAGGCAATTGACCTGTCACCCGTCACTCGTCACCTGTATGTTCGACCCGACCCCCATCCTCTCCGGTGACCGCCGGGCACTGGCCCGCCTGCTCACGCAGATTGAAAACGCTGCCCCGTCCGCCGTCGGGGCGCTGGCCGCGCTCTTTCCGCACACGGGCCGCGCGCACCGCGTGGGCATCACCGGCCCGCCCGGCACGGGCAAGAGCACGCTGGTCAACGAGCTGGCCAAGGTGTGGCGGCGCAATGGCCGCCCGGTCGCCATCGTCGCCGTGGACCCGAGCAGCCCGTTCACGGGCGGCGCGATTCTGGGCGACCGCATCCGCATGCGCGACCTCGCGGGCGACCCGGGCGTGTTCATCCGCTCGATGGCGAGCCGGGGATCGCTTGGCGGGCTGGCGCGCGCGACGGGCGACGTGGTGAACGCGCTCGACGCCGCCGGGTTCGACGTCGTGCTGATCGAGACCGTGGGCGCGGGCCAGACGGAAGTCGAGATCGCCCGCACGGCGCACACCACCGTGGTCGTCGAAGCCCCCGGCCTCGGGGACGACGTGCAGGCCATCAAAGCGGGACTGCTGGAAGTGGCCGACGTGTTTGTTGTGAACAAGGCCGATCAACCGGGCGCGGAGAACACGGTGCGCGCATTGCGCACCTCGCTCGATCTCGCGAACCCCGCCGCGCGCACGTGGCGCGGGGACGCGCATCATCACCTCACCCCCCTCCCCGGCTTCGCCACCCCTCCCCCTGAAGGGGGGGCTGCGCATGGGCCGGGGGTAGAGGGTGAGGCGTGGCTGCCGCCCATTGTCCAAACAGTGGCCTTGCAGGGGGCGGGCGCGGCGGACGTGGTGGCGGCGATTGAACGGCATCGCGATCACCTGCGCGCCTCCGGCGAGCTGGTGCGGCGCGAGCGCGAAATCCTGACGCACGAACTGGAGACCCGCCTGCGCGACGCGCTTCTCGCCGGGCTGGTCGCGCGCCTCGGCGATGGACTGGTGGCCGCCGCCGTGGACAAAATCCTCGCGCGCGAGATTGACCCGGCGAGCGCGGCGCGGGAGTTGGCAGAAAGGACTTTCCCATGATCCTCGGCCAACGCATCCGCCTGCGCCCGATTGAGAAAGACGACCTCCCGCGCTTCGTCAAATGGCTCGCCGACCCGGAAGTCCGCTCGTACATTGACCGGCACGCGCCTATCGGCCAGGTGCAGGAAGAGCGCTGGTTCGACCGCAACCTGAATTCCGGCGATATGCAGGTGTGGGCGATTGACGCGCAGCCCGCCGACATGGCAGTGGGGCCGTGGGTGCACATCGGCTCGTGCGGCTACCGCGACATTGACTGGCGCAGCCGGGCCGGGGAAGTGGGCCTCCTCATCGGGGCGCGCGATTTCTGGAACCAGGGCTACGGCACGGACGCCATGCAGACGCTGGTGGCGTGGGGCTTCTACGCTTTGAACCTCAACCGCGTCTGGCTCCGCGTCTTCTCCGACAATCCGCGCGCCATCCGCTGTTGCGAGAAGGTGGGCTTCCAAGAGGAGGGCCGCCTGCGGCAGGGCAACTTTTACAACGGCGTGTACCGGGACGTGGTGATTATGGGCGTGCTGCGCGAGGACTGGACGCGGGCCGCCGCCGCCGAGTAACCGCTTTCGAGACGTGGGAGCGACGCGCATGACGCATCACCGCGATACCGCCATGTATGGCGACATCAAGCTCTTCAGCGGCACGGCCTGCCCCGACCTGGCCTCCGAGATCGCCCAGTATCTCGGCACCCCGCTGAGCGGGCGCGACATCATCAAGTTCCCCAACGAAAACATCTTCGTCCGCCTGCACGGCAGCGCGCGCGGGCAGGACGTGTACGTCGTCCAGACCACGTCCCCGCCGGTCAGCGATAACTTGATGGAGCTGCTCATCACCATCCAGACGCTCAAGTTGGACTCGGCGGGGCGCATCACCGTCGTCGTGCCGTATTTGTGCTACGCGCGCTCCGACAAGAAAGACCAGCCGCGCGTGCCCATCACCGCCCGGCTGATCGCGGACATGATCGAGGTCGCCGGGGCCGACCGGTACATCACCATGGATTTGCACGCCGGGCAGATTCAGGGCTTCTTCTCCATCCCGGGCGACGTGCTCACCGCTTTTCACATCGTCAGCGATTACTTCCTCAAAATCCGCAGCCAGCTCAAAGAGCCGGTGATCGTCACCGCCGACCTGGGCTTTGCCAAGAAGGGCCGCAATTTCGCCGCCAAGATCGGGACGACGATGGCCTTCGTCGAGAAGCGGCGCACCGGCAACGACGCCAATGCGCAGGCCATGACCGTCATCGGCGACGTGAACGACAAGGACGTCATCATCGTGGACGACGAGGTGGACACGGGCGGCTCGGTGGCGCAGGCGGTGGAGATCGTCAAAGAGCACGGCGCGCGGAACGTCTATCTCTCGTTCGTGCATCCGGTGCTCTCGCATCCCGCCGTCGAGCGGCTGAAGAACCTCCCCATCAAAGAGATCGTCATGACCAACACGATCCCCCTCCCGCCCGAGAAGCGCCTCCCCAACATGCGCGTGCTCTCCGTCGCCCCGCTGCTGGGCGAAGTCATCAAACGCGCGCACGAGGGGCGGAGCGTGGGGGAGATGTTTAATGAGTGAAACATGACCCCAGATTTCCTTGCCCAAGCCAAAGCACTCGAAGAAGAGATGATTGCGCGGCGGCGCGATTTTCACCGCCACCCCGAGCTCGGCTTTCAGGAAGTCCGCACCGCCGGAATCGTCGCGCAGGAGTTGAACAAACTGGGATTGGAAGTGCGGACGGGCGTGGGGCGCACGGGCGTGGTCGGCCTATTGGAGGGCGACCGGCCCGGCCCCGTGATCCTCTTGCGCTTTGACATGGACGCGCTGCCCATCGTCGAGGCGAACGCGACCGACTACGCCTCGCAGACCCCGGGTGTGATGCACGCCTGCGGCCACGACGGGCACACCACCATTGGGCTGGCCGTGGCGAAGATGCTCACGCCATTGCGCGTGAAGATGGCGGGCACGGTGAAGTTCGTCTTCCAGCCCGCAGAGGAGGGGCTGAACGGCGCGGCGGCGATGGTGCAGGCTGGCGTGCTGGAATCGCCTGCGCCCGAGCGGTCGCTCGCGCTGCATCTGTGGAACGACAAACCCCTCGGCTGGGTGGCGGCCACGGACGGCCCGGCGATGGCGGCGGCGGACAAGTTCGCCATCACCCTGCAAGGGAAAGGCGGGCACGGGGCGTCGCCATTTCTCGCGAAAGACCCGGTCGTCGCCGCCGCCCACATCATCACCGCCCTGCAAACGATCGTCGCCCGCAACGTGAACGCGCTGGATACCGCCGTGGTGTCGGTCACGTCGGTGAAAGGCGGCGAGGCCTTCAACGTCATCCCGGACTCGGTGAAGATGCTCGGGACGATCCGCACCTACAAACCCGAGGTGCGCGACCTCGTGGTGCGCCGCTTCACCGAGATCGTGACCGGGATGGCGAAGACGCTGGAGTGCGAGGCGGTGATTGAATTGGAGAAAGTCGCCCCGGCGGTCGCCAACGATTCGCCGATGAGCGCGGCGGTGCGCGCCCTCGCCCGCAACCTTCACGGCGTGGCCCAGGTGGCGGACGACGAGCGCACGATGGGATCGGAAGACATGGCCTACATGATGGATACCATCCCCGGCTGCTACTTTTTCGTCGGCT
>Ga0184639_10001186_pt1 | contig 11111 bp, 7 predicted proteins | sample PLM31_170_b2_FD_133155 | JGI IMG/M metagenome (GOLD analysis project Ga0184639, IMG submission 133155) | Groundwater sediment microbial communities from an aquifer in East River, Colorado, USA - PLM3-1_170_b2 | ecosystem: Environmental > Terrestrial > Soil > Riparian zone | place: USA: East... | reverse complement strand
TCGTCTTGACGGCGACGTTGCGGCCGATGACGGGGTCAAAGGCCTTGTGCACGACGCCCATGGCGCCGCGGCCGAGTTCCTCGGACAGTTCGTAACGGCCCGCTTTGGACAGCGTGTTCATTCTCGACCAACGCAACGAGCAGATTCCCTGCGGGAAGCCGCAAGGAACGGACAAAGGCGAGGACCACGGGGAGCTGGCGCAGAACCCGATGTCCCACCGAGAGAGCTTTGCTCTTCAATCCAAACTAGCGCCCGGAGAAGGAAGCGTCAACGGGGGCGAAGTACAGGTGTTCCGCCTGCGCAACGCCCACCCGGAAATGGTAAACCTGTGGAAAATGCCCCGCGCGGAGCCTCCGGAAGGGCGCGACTCGGAAGATTGGGTTCAAGCTCCTGAAGCGGCGGGGCGGCCCAGGGGACCCGCGGAGGATTTCCACAATTTTGACACAAAGGGGGGGGGGGTACCCCCCTTTTGTGTAAGTATGGATTCTACGGGACTTACAGGCCCGAATTTTGTAAGTATTGATTCTGCGTGGGTTGTGGGCGCAATTTTCGCAAGCGATGCCGTGAGGCCGACGGATTCTAAGGGGTTATCCGTGCGGAGCGCGAACAGGCCGGAGGATCCTGGGTGATTGGTGACAGGTGATAGGTGGCAGGTGGAGCGTCGAAGGTGGCGGCGAGGATGAATTCAGCGTACACGCCACATGTTACCGCAGGAGTTACGTTTTGTCAAGTGGTTAATCAGTTGATATTCGAACGCCTGACCGCCAAAGCAACGAATGTCCTATGATCCACTGCGCGGAAACAGGGGGCAGGTCACTGAGGCAGCACGATTCCGTACTCCATTAACAGACCGCGCAGTTAGTCGCTCCTTTGGCTACGTTGGCGTTCGAAAGCTGCCGAACATTAGGGAAGTACATCACTTGACGCAAATATATTTACCCTTGCCTGACTTAGGTTTTTCCAATTCGAAAAACACGCCCTCGAATTCGATCACAGGACTCTTCCCGTTCAGAAAAACGGTGCTCCCCACAAATGGCGAACGCAGATCTTCTGCGCCGCTCAGGGTAACCATAGTCACGGTTGATCCGGTGATCTCCAGTTGTTTTAGGGGGATATAGGCGTACTCGAAGAATTCTCGCTCGGAAAGAGTTGTGGTCTCGTAACGGGGTGACCTCAACAAGGTCCGCCCAGACTTCGCGCATGATTCCGAATAGAAGATTCGAGTGCCAACTATTCGATCGACTTCCTTCTGCGATAGAGCAGCAATATTGGTTGTGGGCAAAGCGCGTTTCACTTTCCAACACCCCCACAGCGTGGTCGGTGGATTCGAAGCGAAGGCGATGCTAGCCATCCCAATTAAGAGGCTCACAAATGCAAAATATTTGCGCATTGTCAGTGGTTCCTTTCGTAATCTCCGCTTGAAAACATCTCATATTCGTCGAGGCGGCGATTTGTCAGTCCTCGGCTGGGCACTAGGGAGCCTGTCTTCTTGTCTTTTACCTTGTTCCACGCGATAAAATTCGCTTGTGTGACAGCTCGGCTGTTGTTGATGTTCTTGATAATCGTGCTCGTTCGACCGACGGCTATCGATCCGGCATTAAAAGTTAGACTGACGAGCGCGTCGAATTGATTTTGCGAAACTTGGACCTTTAGCGCTTTGTTCACGGCGCTCACTGTGCTACTGACGTCAGCGAGCAATAGTTTTATGGCCTCTTTCCCAGTGATTTTCGTAAAGCTTTCCCCAGGGAGTATCTTATGCCCGTAGCCGATTGTCTGGTTGCCGGCCTGGTCAGGATAGGGAGTGAGGCTCGGTGGTCCTTCATAGCTCTTAATGAAGTCTAATCCTTCAGAACTCAAGGACATCGGCTTCGCTTGCTGCTGTTCTGCTTCGCTGTTGACGGAGGAGAAGGAGTCGCAGAACGGCATACAGCCATATACGCTGTCTCCCGGGCGCATCCTGAAGTTAATCGTCATGCCCTCGCTGGACCCAATCTGCCCCGTGGCCAGATGCCCCGTGGGGTCGGTCAGGTTGAGGGGATTGTTTTTGACGTAGGCGTAGAGATTTAGGGTTTGCGGGTTGCCGAGGTCGGCGTAGGGGACGGGCACGGGGATCGCTGACCAATCGGCCGACTGGAAGCGGCCGAATTGCGACGAGTAGTAGCGAGCTTCGAAATTGTCCAACCCCGTCTCCACGTCGCGTTCTTTACCCGTGAACTTGTAGGCGTTGCCGCTAGTTGAAACCACCACGCGCTCGCCGCCGAAGGGATAGAAGTCCGCATCATCAAGAATCGTGCCGGTGGCATTGGTGACCACCCGTGAGCTTCCGCTTCCTACCGCTCACATCCGGGCCACCCGTGGGGCAGGTCACATCCATCTATTTCACTTCTCCAGGGCTGAACTTAGTATGCCTCAGCACTATCGCTCTGACGGACGAAACTCGAAAATCTCCGTCTTGGGATAGGTTCGTCAAATCTGCGAAATAACCGGAGACAAATTCAACATTTTCTTTCCGTAGCAAGAAGACGATCCTTATGATCTTGGATTTAGTAGGGCTTTCTTGGACTCGAATCTGGTAGCACTCGATATCGCCGAATTTTTCGAGGAACACTTGGCGATCGTCGTACTTTTGAGAGTTGATCCGAAGATTACTAATTCCGTTCAATCGCCAGTCAAAGCTTATCGTCAATCTCTTACTCTGATAAGAATAACGCCCGTTCAGTATTTCTTCGTCCCACGCGAACAAGGGAAAGGAGAAAGCGAGAATTCCAATTAGCGACAGCAGAGTCAAAGCTAGTGTTTTTCTCATGGCATCTCTCCTCATGGGTGTAAGTAATTCATTATTCCGGCAGCTATTCGGGCCCCAATCTGCGCACTTTGCTTCTGCAGGATGGCCCTGTCAGAAGCATTCGAGATGAAGCCCGCTTCGACGAGCACAGCAGGGCCTTGAAAATGTCGCAATAGAAAAAAGTTGCTCTGCTTAGTGCCTCTGTTTGAGAGGATTGTGTTGGATTTGGAAATTGATTCTGCAAGAGCCTTCCCTTTTGAATTGTGATGAACAGTCATCCCATTGGCTGCTGGATTCTGGGGCGCGGAATCTATGTGAATGCTTACCAAAATACTTGCGCCGGTTGTAGCATCTATTCTCCACTGTAGTCTTACTCCGGCGTTTTGGACGTCTCCGGTGCGCGTCTGGATGACCGGAACGCCATTCTTCCCGAGGGCGGCAGAAACTCCATTTGAGATGGCCAATGTTAGGTTCTTCTCTTGTAACCCTCCGCCGGAGGCCCCCGGGTCGACTTGGGTGCTGCCCTGATACTGGTCACCATGGCCGGGATCCACGGCAACTGTTTGCTGCGATTGCTGCTGCTCTGCTTCGCTGTTGACGGAGGAGAAGGAGTCGCAGAACGGCATACAGCCATATACGCTATCTCCCGGGCGCATCCTGAAGTTAATCGTCATGCCTTCGCTGCTGCCAACCTGTCCTGTTGCTAGATGACCGGTCGGGTCAGTGTAGCGGAGCGGGTTGTTGTAGACGTAGGCGTACTTGTTCAGCGACTGTGGGTCGGTAATGCTAGCGTAGGGTAAAGGCCCAGGCGTGGCGGGGTCATTCGAACTGAAGGCATCTACAGGCCCTCCGGCGAACTCATCCGGGGAGGCAAATCTCCCTAGCCCCGATGAGTAGTAACGGGCCAGCATGTAATCGAGGCCGGTCTCAGGGTCGCGTTCCTTGCCCGTGAACTTGTAGGTGTTGCCGCTCGTAGACGAGACGGCGCGCTCGCCGCCGAAGGGGTAGAAGTCGGAGTCGTCGAGCGTTGGCACTGTCCCTGTGGCGTTGGTCACAACGCGGGAAGTGCCGAGGTGGTCGGCGAAATAATAATGGATCGTGCCGTCGGACTTGCGCCGCGCGATCCGCTTGCCGCCGAAGAAGATGTATTCGTCGGTGGAGTTTCCAGAGGCATCGCTTTCAACCAACGGGTCGCCGCCGACCCCATACCAGTAGAGCTTGAAGGGCTGCGGCGGGGTACCGGCATTCGCCTTCAGCACCCGCTTCCCGTCGCCGTCGTAGGTGTACGTCACCCCGGCGGTCGAGGTCATCCGGTACTCTTACCCCTCACGTTGCTACTGCGAACGGCCCTATTTTCGACCCGGATCGGATTTTTGCAAACCATAATATTTGAAATCAGGCGGGTCCCTTCAGCTCGACGCCAGATACTCTCTGCAGGACGAACTGCCACTGCGCGCTGCCAGACGGGCCGAGTCCTTTGGCAACACGAACTTCTTTACCGTCCTTTACCTCGAAGATATACTCGAAGCGCCCTTCAAATGTTGCTTCCACGCTCCTCTTAGGCTGCAACGTGCCTGGCCGATAGTCATGAAGGGCTGCATCGAACAGCTTGTATGAATCATCATTGCTCAACGTAAGTTGCGGCGTGCGCTGAGAACCCTCGGGCAAAACCAGGGGAAGCATCTTTTTACACTTGCGAACAGCGAGGAACATGCCATGGTAGTCCACGATGACATACGCTCTTAACGAAACGGTCTTACCGGAAAACTTGAGTGGATTGGTCGTCAGCGCGCATACCGTCGTGACCCGCACATGAGCGGAACAGAGATTCGATGTCGAAAACAATAGATTCAAGCAAAGGACCACACCTAGCTTTTTCCAATCGAATTCGCATCTCATTGGATGGCCTCCCCAAATCGTGCTGCACGCACCGCATTAAGCTTCACAGCGGCAGTCCGCCGCCTTTCCTGCGTCCTCTCGTCAACTCGGGCCCAAGCAGGGTTCCAGAGCCCGTAAGGCGAAAGCGTGTTAAACGCTTTGTTGACAAACGATTGAGCGCCAAATGCGGACGTCTCAACAGCCTCTCTGCCAGCCCCCAAGAGATAGGCATCTCCGTAGAGAAAGATCTCCTCAGCGTGCACTCCCTCATGTGCCACAACTCCAGCCAATTCGACGTCGAAATCTATCCGTTTATCTTCTTTGGCTGCTTGCGAGAGATTATTTTCGATCAGGCTCAGGTCAAGCGTCACATGAACCTTTTCGTCCTCTCCCCCTTGGGTGGCAGCGAACGCACCTCTTGCATAGCCAAATCCAACGACGATTCCATTCACCACGCCTTCCTCGCCGTACGTCTTCAGCACTGCATCAAGGCGTTTGTACTCCCTGGACCCACGCTTGTACTTGTCTCGCGCTTTTTCCAGGTTCTGTAGAGACTTCCGGAACTTCTCCCGGTCTTGCTCAGCTTTCTTGTGACACTTCGTGTCGTCTAGGGCGCAGTTTGAGGGCTTGAATTCATAAAGACCGAACGGATCCACGAAATTGATAGGATTGTTCAGAGTGTACGCGTACCGATTCCACGACTGCGGTTGCCACGGCCTGCCCGAATTCAGCAACGGGTCAGGGCTTTGGAACCGACCCAGCGTTGAAGCGAAATACCTTGCCCCGAAATTGTCCAGGCCAGACTCGTTGTCTCGTTCTTTGCCGGTGAATTTGTAGTTGTTGCCGCTCGTGGACAGGACGACGCGCTCGCCACCAAAGGGATAGAAATCAGAGTCGTCGAGGACTGGCACGGTGCCGGTCGCACTGGTCACGACACGGGATGTGCCGAGATGGTCGGCGAAGTAGAAGTGGATGGTGCCGTCGGATTTGCGGCGGGCGATGCGCTTGCCGCCGAAGAAAATGTATTCGTTGAAGCTAACGTTATTCGTGTTCCCGGCAGCATCGGTTTCGTCGAGCGGGTCGGAGCCCATCCCGTACCAGTAGAGCTTGAAGGGCTGCGGCGGCGTACCGGCATTCGCCTTCTGCGCCCGCTTGCCGTCGCCGTCGTAGATGTACGTCAGCCCGGCGCCGGTCTTCATTTTCGATTCGGCATCCCACGTATAATTGAAGCTGCCATCGGCCAAGAGGTTTCCCGCCGCGTCGTAGGAAAAGCCCCCGTTTGTGATCCGATTCAGCGTGTTCACGCCAAGGCTGAGCATCGGCGGGTTCCCTTGCGTGACGGAAGCCGAGAGCAAGTTCGCCCAGGGATCATAGCCAAATTGGAGGCCCCAAGCATAGGTGCCCGTCGTAGCCTGGGTCTTGGCCGTCTGGATGCGGTTCAGCGCGTCGTACGTGAAGTTCTGCGTCCGGTCTGCGGTGAGGTTGTTCTTGATCTGCACGACGTTGCCGTTGTTGACGACCGGCGCGGCCCCGCAGTCGCCCGTGGCAAGATTGATGTTGACGTTGAAGCAGTACGTGAAATCCAGCGCAGTCCCGTTTGTGGACCAAGCGCGAATCGTGCTCGGCTGGAGCCGGTTAGTGTAGCCGAGGTTCAGGTTGATCCCAGTGAAGCTTCCGCTTTGCCCCAAGACAAGGCTCGACAAAGCCCCATGGGGCGAGTAGCTGGCGCTGAGCGCGTAGTTGATTCCATTGGTCGCGTCCACAGCAGACACCGGCCTCCCGGCAGTATCGGGGGCGTAGTTGATTAGCGCGCCGCTCGGATACGTGATCGAGGCCACGGAACCGTCGAGATTGTAGCCGTAGCTGACGTTCTTGCTCACGCTGTTCGTCGTGCGGCGCTCGGTAAGTACGAGGCCTGTCGGGCTGTAGCTCCATGCCTCGGCGCCTGCCGGGTCAGCCATGCCCGTTCTGCGACCCACTCCATTAGTGATGGTCAAACCGTTGTAGCTGGTTTGGTCGTAGAAGTAGCTGGTGGCTGGGTCGCCGCTCGAGTAAGTCTTGCCCGTCAGCCGGTGCAGAGAATCGTACGCGAAGGTGGCGGTCACCGTGACGGCGGGATTGGGTTGGCTGGGGAGCGGGGAGACCTTCGTGAGCAAGTTCCCGTCGCTGTCGTAGGTGTAGCTGATGGTGCCGGATTCGGGATTCGAGGCGCTGGTGAGCTGCGAAAGCGAGTTGTAGGCAAAGGTGCGCTGCCGCGACCCGCTCTGCACCACACTAGTCAGGTTGTCCAGCGTGTCGTATTGGTAGTCGGTCTCGTAGTTGAGGCCACCAGGGTCCTCGAAGACCTGCGTCAGCCGGCCGAGGGCATCGCCGCAGGACTTGCGCTTCTTGGCGGCCTGGTCAGTTACCGTGGTGCAATTCCCCGCATAGACTGTCGTGACTGACCCACCGCTGGGCGCAGCTACAGCTGTTAGCCGACTCAAGGCATCATAGCCGAAGCTGGTGACGCCGTAGGTTGGGTCGCCCGTCGTGCGGTAGGGATTCGAGACCGGCTTCTTTCGCTCCAGAGCGTCGTAGGTGATGTCCGTATAGGTGACGCCTTGCGGGTCGGTGTCCAGGCGCGATTGAGTCACCCGGCCCAGGCCGTCAACAGAATCGGTTGAACTTGCGGTTCTCGTAGCATCAATCTTGACCGAACCGGTCAAGCTGAGCGGTGTTGCCGACTCGCTGAACGAGCGGTTGGATTGGCCTCCGCCGGGCAGGTTCGTCTGAGTCATTCTTCCCATCAGGTCGTAGGTAGATGAGGCCGTTTGGTTGTTCGGGTCGGTGGTTGTGGCGACCGTGCCGCTACAGGAGTTGTAGGTGCTGCTGGTGACTTGGTTAAGGGCGTTCGTCGCGCTGGTGACATATGCCTTCGCGCTGCCGCCCGAAGGCAGGCACGACTGGTTCGCCCAGGAGTCGGTGTAGCTAAACTGCGTGACGTGTAGGCCAGGGTCGCGGGTCTTGAGGACGTTTCCCGCGTCATCGAATAGCCGATTCCGGGTTTCCAGCCATGCGGCATCGGTATTGCGCCAGCGCTTCGAAGCGGTGAGGTTGCCGCGCGTGGTGTAACTGGTATTGAACGCCGGGTCGTGCTGAACAGCGCCGCTGGCAGCAGTTGTTTCGGCGTAGGAATCGTACTCGAACTGATTCTGCGCCTTGAGATTACCTGCGCCGTCATAGATCGCCTCGCTCCCTTTCCGGTTCATTATGAAGAGTGAAGTTGCGGTGTAATCCTGCCCGTTGATGGAATTGACTTTGAGCCATGTGTTGACCGTCTTGCGCGCCAGCGCCCCAGGCGTGCCCACTCCGAAGCCATATTCGGGTTGCTCCACGATGTTGTCGATGGGTTTGGTGAGAGATTGGACACCACCGCCAAATGTGGGAACTAAGGCGGTGAAGGTGTCATAGCCGTATTCCACCTTGGTGACCTGGTTCGAGTCGTTCAGCGTGGTCGTGACTCGAATGGGCAGTGAAATGTTCGTGGGTCTTCCTTGGGCATCAAGCTCGTTGTATTCCGTTTGGATGGTGCGCAGCAAGGTCGATGCTCCCTGATACACCCACCGGTTCAGTTCTCTGGTCGAGTAGAGTGGGAAAACTGGGTCTGCATAAGAGTCGCTCTGGAAGGAGAATTGATGCTGGGTGCGATTGCCTTCCGGATCGGTCACGTCCATGTACTGGTTGTTGGTCTTTGCTCCGTCCACGGTAGGCGCATATGTCGTGACATCCTCTTCCGTAGTCAGGCAGGTCCCGGTTGCCTTGCGGCAGACCCTTCGCTTTACGACCTCACGGAAGTCGGCGGCTATTCCCGCATAGGGTTCGACAGCCGAGCCCTGCCGCAAGAACGTAAAGCGGTCGTACTCATAGGCCGTGTAGCCGCCCGTCGGGTAGGTGATTTTGGTCAGTTCCCCGAATTCGTTGTACTGGAATGTGTAACTCCGACCGTTGGGAAGAACCAGGCTGCTCAGAAAATTTTGATTGTAGCTAACCCAGTCGGATGCAGGTGAAACGAACACCGGGTGCATGCTGAACGGAGCGTAGTTCAGGCTGATCGTGCGAGTGGTTCCGCTCGAGTCTTTGTACGAGACGCTCGACGTGTTGAAGGTCACCACGCGCCCCAAGGTGTCCGTAATACCCCCGGAAATCGAAATCACATTGCCATTCGTATCCACGATCTTGTTCGCTAAGACGCTGATTTCTACTCCGATAGGTACATATCCCGGATTGAAGTGAGTTTGCGTGCCGTCTCTTGCGTGCAAAACAACATCGGAAGTATTTGTGGTGTCCAGGCGAAGATAGGAGCCGTCGTTTGAGTCCATGACATTGATCTGGTATTGAGGCCTCATAACCTGAGTGCCACCTGGTGCCCAGCCATAGCAGTACGCCTTGTTCTTGAACCAGTGTTTGCTGCCGTCCCCCATCGTGATGACGAAGTTGGTATAGCAGTAGACTCCCCCAAAAGAAGAACTGACCTGTGTTTCAACCGCGCTCATTGCCGGAAGGTTCCAGCGCCAAGTCCCGCCACTCAGCGCTGGCTGACGCCATTCGCTTTCCCAAAACCAGTGGTCAACGCCGAATTCATCCATCCAATGGCTCACGAACCACAGCTTGCTGTCATATTCAACCGCGAGGGTGAGGTTGTGCCCATTACGACCTGGCAGGGTGAGCAAGGGGATCTGGAGGTTGACATTGCCCGTTGCCAGATTGATGTTCTCCCGCACTCCACCGTAGGTGTTATAGGGCATTGTTCCCGTGGCATTCGACGGGTTCACCTGGTTCGGAACGGATTGTGCTCCAACCCCAAACGGAAGCAGTGCGAGAGTGACGATTAGGAGGATTGCTTTGCGTAGCTGCATCGCCGCCTCCTATTCCTGCCCCTGCGCTACAGGCAAGGCGAACTCAATATCAGACAGCCCGACGTTGAAACGAACGGAGGTCAATTGGAGGGTATAGAGCCGCTGGCCGTTCGCGTATTCCTCCTGGCGGAAGGGGACCGCCAGGCCGTTCACCACACGGTAGTCAGACAAAACGCGAGCCGTTGCGCGAGTCACTGTGGGGTTTTCCACCGCGACGCGGGTGGTTTCAATCTGCACAGGAAGCAGAGTTGCGGAAGAAACCCAGACGACTAACCGGATGGCCCGTTGTTGGGGAGTCGACTCGCGGACAACTTCGATCCGATGAGTTAACTCGCTCCCCAAACTCTCAGTGCCCAAATAGCGTAGGCTAGCGCTCCCGTCGGCGACGGCGATTGAAACATAAAGAAAAGGGAAAGCCGCTGGCAACATCGAGATTGCGCTGTGGCGGGGAATGAACCGCGTTCCGTCTGAGGCGAGCACCGCAGCGGTGTCACCGTTCAAGATGGTGGTCCGGTAGCCGGTCGCGTCTAGCACCTCTGTTCGGTACTGTCGGGAACCTTTCGCCTTGATGACAACACTCGCGGTTTCTTGTGTCTCGCCTCGATAGGGGGTCAAAGTTCCAGTGGCCACGGCATCGGCGGGGATGGCCAGCGAACTCCATCGGGTCGCTGCTGCCATCTGCGAAAGAACAGCAGCAGCCTGCGGGTCGCGCTGAATCGGTTGGGCCGTTTGCTGTGCAAACGCTGCAGATTGGAATAGGAGAACACCAAGAAGGAGAATGAAGCGCTTCATAGGCACCCCCAGCAGGAGATTAGGTGCCTTGTATACCTCTAGGGAACGTCTGTCAATCGTATGCTGACGATTCTTGCGGCTAGCGGTTTTCGGGGGCGCCGGCGCCGGTGAGCGAGACGAGCGGGGAGGAAGCGGGCTCGCCTAGGCGGGCAGACTGCGGCATGGGGCGGGGAATGGGCTTCAAGGTTTGCGGGGCGCGCCAGTTGTCCACGATGGCGATCTGCTGTACGCAGGAGATGGTGCAGCGCGGCGCGCAAGGTTTGCGCGTGAAGTATTCGCGGCGGCGCTCTTCATCCGTGTACTTCTCGAGCGGGATGCCCGGATAGCCGCGCTGCTGCGAGCACCAGTGCACCAGGCCGTCCTCGCAGATGTAGAGGTAGCGCGAGCCGGCGCGGCAGCGCCATTCGTTGGGTTTGCCGCGGGCGATATTGTGCTGGAAGCGGTTGATGCGCGAAAACGAGCGCTTCCCCAGCCCCATGATCTCTTCAAAGATTTCTTGCTCGCGCGCCACGAGCGGCCGGAGCTGCCCGTTGCCGTCGTGGAGGATGCCGACGGTGCTGGTGAAGCCCAGCTCCACGGCGCGCCGCGCCACGGCCAGCGCGTCTTCCGGATTGCGCACGCCGCTGCCGAGCACCGAGTTGATGTTCACCTGAAACCAGGCGTGCTCGGCGAGCAGCTTGATCTTCTGGTCCAGCACCTTCAGGCTTTTCTTCGAGACGTCGTCGGGCTGAACGTTGTCAATGCTGATCTGCAGGTGTTCG
>Ga0184639_10001185_pt1 | contig 11117 bp, 10 predicted proteins | sample PLM31_170_b2_FD_133155 | JGI IMG/M metagenome (GOLD analysis project Ga0184639, IMG submission 133155) | Groundwater sediment microbial communities from an aquifer in East River, Colorado, USA - PLM3-1_170_b2 | ecosystem: Environmental > Terrestrial > Soil > Riparian zone | place: USA: East... | reverse complement strand
TGCCGGCGACGACGTAGAGGCCGAAGAGCGCGGCCAGCGTGAGCGGATATTTGCGATCGGCGAGCATAGGAAACGCTGCGCGCCCTCGTTGCGGCTGGGTCCGTTAGGAGACTGCCGACCCTGTGGTCACAGGGCGCTACTCTGGCCCTGCTCCGAGACGAACGCAAGCCCAATTCAGACACGCGCGACGATCGCGACTTGACGGTGCCGGCTCGCCGGGCGCACACTGCGCTCACAGGCGAAGAGGGAATGGGATGAAGAAGGGCCCGCTGGTTGTCACCGCCGCTCTGGCCCTCACGGTGGGAGGCTTGCTCGCGCCGACCGCCGCCCTCGCCCAGCGGCCGAACGGGGGCGCGGTGGCAGGCCGCGCCCCGGGCAGCGGACGCCCGGCCCGGTCGCAGCAGTCGTTCGCACATCATCATCGTCCTTTCGCACATCATCATCGTCCTTTTGTCGCGCGACCATTCATCCGCCCCTTCGTTCGGCCGTTTTTCCCCTTCGCCGTGGTCGCCGCCGCTCCCGCCGTCGTCTACGCGGCGCCACCCGCGTATTACGCCACGCCGTACTCCGCACCGCCGGTGTACTACGCCCCGCCGGCTTACTACGATCCGCCGACGACCTATTACAGCCCGCCGCCACCCGCGCCGACGCAGAACGTCGTCCAGTATCCCCATGGGCGGTACGAGCTTCGCGGCGACGGGGTGACCGTACCCTACCGGTGGGTGTGGATCCCGAATCCCCCGCCTCCGCCGGCCGCACCACCGCCGCCAGCCGAGCCGCCTGCCGCACCACCGGCAGGTGCGCCCTCGTCGGGTGCCCCGCCGCCGGCGCGCCAGAGCCAGCTCTATCGCTGGACCGACACTCTGGGCGTGGTGCACTGGACGGATCGGCTGGACGCGGTCCCGGAGCAATACCGCGCGCGGGCGAAGCACAGCCTGCCCTCCTGAGCCGGCGGGGCCCCGAATCGGATAGGGCCCGCGCGTGATCCTCGATCCTCAGTTGTACGCGCTGTTCCTGACGGCGGCGCTGCTGCTGACACTCGCGCCCGGGCCCGACACGATGTTCGTGCTCGGCGCCAGCCTCGGCAGCGGGGCGCGCGGCGGGCTCCTCGCGTCGGCCGGAATCATGACCGGTCTGCTCGTGCACCTCGCGCTCGCTGTCGCCGGCGTGTCCGCCCTGATCGCGGCCTCGCCCCTGGCGTTCGAGGTGCTCCGCTGGGCGGGCGCTGCGTACCTCGTCTGGATTGGCGTTCCGTTGCTCGTGCGTGCCTGGCGAAAGCGGAGCGATGCGCCGGCGCCAGCGCACGAGCCGATGTCGACGCGCGTGTACTGGCAAGGGTTGGCGACGAATCTCCTCAATCCAAAGATCGTGGTCTTCTATCTCGCCTTCCTGCCTCAGTTCGTCTCACCCGACCTGGGCCACGCGCCGCTTCAGCTGTTGCTGCTCGGAATGAGCCACTGGCTGATGGGGCTGCCGTATCTCTGCGCGGTCGCGCTGGCGAGTGGCGCCATGGCGGGCTGGCTACGGCGCTCGTCGGGCATTCGCCGCGCGCTCGACGGCGTCGCGGGGCTGGTGTTCGTGGGATTGGCGCTGCGCCTGGTGTTCGCCAAGCGCAAGCCGGCGTAGCTCGCTACTGGCTCAGGAATTCGCGCACCGTGCGCGCCACCGTCGCGGGCTGCTCGAGATGCGGAGCGTGGCCGGTATCGGCCACCGTCTGTACGCGGGCGTCCGAGAGCCGCCCGACGAACTCATCGGCGTAGACGGGCGGCACCAGACGGTCCTCCTTGCCCCAGACGAGCAGCGTGGGCGCCTTGACGCGATGAATCCGTTTCTTCAGCCCCTTGTCCGGGATGGGCCAGATGAATTTCCCGGTGGTCCCCATGGCCCACACCATCCGCACCCGGGCCGCCGTCGCCGACGAGTCCTGCTCATCGGAGGGCGGGAACATACGGCGTGCCGCGTCACACTCGGGGTCGCGGAAGATCTGACGTCGTAGCTCACCGGGCTCCAGCAGCATCCAGTTGATGATGCGATCAGGATCGCGCCAGAAGCCGAGCGGGGCGATGAGCGCCAGCCGCCGAGCGCGGTCGGGATACGCCGCGGCCAGCTCGCAGGCCACCATGCCGCCGAACGAGTGGCCCACGAAGGCGGCGTCTCTGATGCCCAGTGCCTCCAGCAGCTCGTCGTAGCAGAGCACGAGATCCCAGAGCCCGTCGAGGTGGTAGACGTCGTCGTGGGCGTCCGGCGTCGTGCCCGGGTGCGCCGGGGCCAGAACGCTGAAGCTCTGAGCGAGCTCGTCGAGAAACGGGTCCCAGGTGAGTCCCCAGGGACCGTGGAAGAACACCAGCGCCGGGCCGCGCCCCTTCGAGAGGACCCGAATGCGGACGCGACCCTGCCAGACCGAAACGGTGCGCTCCTGCGTCTCGCTCACGCGGCTCGTCTGAACATGGGCGGTCACGCCCCGCCCGCGGCGAGGCCCGCGGCCACCGGCGCCGCGGGCTGCCGCAGCCGTTCCGGCCACCAGTGGTTCACCCAACCCGCGTCGTCCCAGACATCGCGGAGGCCCGGCAGCACCTCGCGGCCGAAGAGCTCGATGTTCTCCAAGGCCAGCTCGTGCGGCATCGACCCGATCTGCAGGAGCACCATCAAATTCCCGACGTGGAGACCGTTGATCACTTCCTCCTTCAAACGGTCGCGCACGGTGGCGGGGCTGCCGGCGATGACGTAGCCCTTCTCCACGAAGTCGCGGTACCGGAGATTCTTGGGGTTCTCGGCCCTGCGCACGGGATTGGCCATGGTGGCGACGAGACTGCGATAGTCCTGGTTGCCCGGCGGCGAGAACCACACCCCCGGCACGTGCAGGCACTTGTGGTAGAAGTACTCGACGTGCCGCGCGAACTTTTCCTCGGCGCGCGCGTCGCTCTCGGCCACGACCACGAGCTGCAGGAATCCCGCGCGATACGGGTTGAGGTCACGCCCCTTCTCGGCGACCACGCGCCAGTAGGCGTCCATCATCGTCTTCGCCGAGCGGGCGCCCGAGTAGCTCAGAAAGCAGTAGCAGACGTCGTGCTCCACCGCGAAGTCAAACGTGCTGATGCTGCCCGAGCCCGGGACCCACACCGGCGGATGCGGCTCCTGGATCGGCCGCGGCCACAGGTTCACCGTCGCGAGCTGGAAGTATCGTCCGTTCCAGGAAAAGATCTCTCGGGCCTGCCACGCCTTGAGCGTCAGCGCGAAGGCCTCGCGGTATCGCTCGCGATGCTCCATGGGCGTGATGCCGTAGCAGAGGTTGACGTCCATCGGGCTGCCGAGCGGCAGGCCGGCCACGAGCCGTCCGCCGCTGATGCAGTCCAGCATGGCGTACTCTTCGGCGACGCGGAGCGGTGGATTGGACGTCGGCAGGGTCGCGCCCATCTGCACGATCGCGACGTTCGTGCCGTTCGTCGCTCGGGCGAGGACGCTGCCCATCAAGTTGGGGCTCGGCATGAAGCCGTACGCGTTCTGATGATGCTCGTTGGTGCAGACGCCGTCGAATCCGCACTTCGCCGCGTACAACAACTCGTCGAGCGTCCAGTTGTAGTACTGGCCGACCCGCCGCGCATCCGCCAGCTCCCACCAGGGCGGGGTCACCCACACGGATTCGTAACGCCGTTCGAAGTCCGCAGGCAGCTCGCGGTGCGGCATCAAGTGGAACGCGCTGATCTTCATGAGGTGGCTAGTCCCCCTCGTACCGGGGCGGTCGGACGAAGCCGCCAAGCTCGCGGGCCGCCTGCGCCGTGAACCGGATCGGGGTCCGGTCCTCGAGATACGGCCCGATCGCCTGCAGCCCGATCGGCAAGCCGCCGCGCGTGCGGCCGGCGGGGAACGCCGTCGCGGGCTGGCCGGCCAGCGTCGCCAGCGCCGCACAGAACAGGCCGAGCTCTTCCAGCACGGGGGTGCCGTTCACGTCGAGCGTCTTCCGGATCGACGCGGGCGTGTTCGGGCAGGGCTTGTCCCAGTGCGGATAGGCCGGCGCGATGAACGCGGGCGCCAGCAGCACGTCCCACTCGCGGAAGAACGCGCGCCAGGCCGCACGATACTGCTCGCGCTGGCCGAACCAGGCGATGTAGTCGGGCGCGCTGCTCTCGATGCCGCGCTGGGACGCGGCGCTCCACTCGTCGTCGCGCGTCCGCATGACCTCGAGCCGCGCGCGCCGCTGCTCGGCGGGCACTCGGCTGGACGTGACGGCCGCCAACAGCGTCAGATAGAGCGCGTACGGCTGGCGGTAATCTCCCAGGCCGGCCGGCTGAACCGTCTTCACCTGACAGCCGAGCCGGCCGAGCTGGGAGGCAAAGCTCTCCAGCGCGGCGGCCACCTCGACGTCGACCGGCACCCAGTCGATGGGCGGCAGCACCGCGACCCGGAAGTCTGCCAGGCGATCGCGTCGCGCCGGCGGGATCGTGATCTGCCACGCGACGTCCTCGCCGACCTCGGCGCCCGCCGCGACGTCCAGCGCCAGCTCGAGATCGTCGGCGGAGCGTGCCAGCGGCCCCTGGACGCCCATCACGACCGCGGCGTTCGGCATCGGCGGCATCGGAAACTGCCCACTCCGCGGCATCGCCGTCTCGCTCGGTCGGTGGCCGTAAACGCCACAGAAGGCGGCGGGCACACGGATCGAGCCGCCGATGTCGCTGCCGAACTCGAGCGGGGTGAGTCCGGCGGCGAGCGCAGCCGCACCACCGCCGGTCGAGCCGCCCGGCGTGCGCGACAGGTCCCACGGATTGTTCGTCCGCCCGTAGATCGGATTCGTCGACTGCCAGTCCGCCAGCATCTGGGGCACGTTCGTCTTGGCCATCACGACTGCGCCCGCGCCCTTCACGCGGGTGGTCACGGGCGCGTCGTGCTCCGCGCGGAAGTCCTTCCACACGGACATCCCAACCGTGGTTCGCAGGCCACGGACGTTGATGGACTCCTTCAGCGTCATCGGCAGGCCGCGAAGCGGCGCGTCATCACCGCGCGCCCGCTGCGTGTCGGCGGCCTCGGCCTCGCGGCGCGCGCGCTCGAAGTCGGGCTCGACGATGGCGTTCAGCTCTGGGTTGTAGCGCTCGATGCGCTTCTGGTGCAGCTCGAGCAGCTCGACGGCGGACACCCGGCGCGCGCGAAGCGCAGCGAGCATGTCGACGGCGGGCGCGAACGCGTCGATGGGGTCGCTCATTGAGCCGACATTAGCGCCCCCACCCGGCCCGGTCAAGGACCGGCGCGGCCTGCGATTTCCTGCTTGCGCGAGCTCGAGCGGACAGGCACAGTCGGGCCGGCCAAGGAGGAGCGATGAAAGCGATCGTCTTCGCGGAAACGGGTGGTCCCGAGGTGCTGGCCCTGGCTGACGTCCCCAGGCCGGACGTGCGCCCCGGTGCGGTGCTGATCAAGAGCCACGCGATCGGCGTGAACTTCGCCGACACGCGCTTTCGCCAGGGAACGTACACCATAAAGCCCAAGCTTCCCGACTCGCCCGGCATGGAGGTGGCGGGCGTGATCGAAGCGGTCGGCGATGGCGTGACGAACCTCCGGCCGGGGATGCGCGTGGCCGCCTTCACCAGCAGGGCGTACGCGGAGTACTGTGTGTCGCCCGCCTTCATGGTCATTCCGCTCCCTGACTCGGTGGGCTTCGTCGACGGCGCGGCGTTCCTGATCCAGGTGCTGACCGCGTATCACCTGCTTCACACGGCCGACTCGACGGGACCAGGCCGCAGCGTCCTCGTCCACTCCGCCGCGGGCGGCGTCGGGCTCGCGGCCGTCCAGCTCGCCAAGGTGGCCGGCGCGCGTGTGATTGGAACCGTATCGAGCGACGCCAAGGCAGGCCTCGCGAAGGAGAACGGCGCCGACGCGATCATCAACTACGCGAGGGAAAAGTTCGCGGACGAGGTGCTGCGACTGACCGACGACCATGGTGTCGACCTCATCCTCGACGCGGTCGGGAAGCCGACGTTCGAGGAGGGGCTACGGTGTCTGGCCCCGTTCGGGCACCTCGTCCTCTACGGGCGCGCCGGCGGAGCTCCGGACCCGCTCAACGTCTCGGTGCTCTCCCCGAAGTCGCAGAAGGTGAGCGCCTTCTCCCTGCCGACGCTGACGAGGGGCTTTCCCGACAAGACGCGCGAAAGCGCCGAGCGGTGCTTTGCCCTCATGCGCGAGGGCCGGCTCAAGCTACACGTCGGCAAGACGTTCCCGCTGGCCCAGGCGGCGGAGGCCCATCGCTATCTCGAGTCGCGGCAGTCGACGGGCAAATTGATCCTGATTCCGTGAGCTGATGGACAAGACGAGCGAAACCCTCTCGCGCTACGTCACCTCGCTACGCTACGCGGATCTGAGCCCCCGAACGGTCCAGGAGGCGAAGCGCCACCTCATCGACTCGCTCGGTTGCGCCATGGGCGGCTATAGTAGCGAGCCTGCCGCCATCGCTCGCCGGGTGGCGCCGGCGTGGAGTGGCGTCCCATCGGCTCGGCTCCTGGGCGACGGGCGACCGACGACGCCCGAGGCCGCGGCCTTCGCCAACTCGGTCATGATCCGGTTTCTCGACGCCAACGACACGTACATTGCGCGCGGCTCCGGCCATCCCAGCGACATGCTGGGCGCGCTCCTGGCCGCGGCCGAACTGGGGGGCGTGTCGGGGAAGGACCTCGTGCTGGCGACGGTCGCCGGCTACGAAGTGTTCGGAGCCCTGGCCGATCAAGTGCCGTTGCGTGATCGCGGCTGGGACCAGGGCGTCTTCGTCGCGCCGGCCTCGGCGGCCGGCGCCGGGTTACTGCTTGGCCTTTCCGCCGTCCAGATGGCCGACGCTATCGCCATCGCCGCGACCGCGAACGTGGCCACGCGTCAAACGCGGGCCGGCGAGCTCGCGATGTGGAAGGGCTGCGCGACGGCCGCGGCCGCGAAGGCCGGCCTCTTCGCCGCGCAGCTGGCCAAGGCCGGGATGACCGGACCCACGGCCGCCTTCGAGGGGCGTCATGGTCTCTGCGAGCAAGTGACGGGGCCCTTCGAGATCGGCGCCCTCGGTGGCCGTGGGCGGCCCTTCGCCATCGAGCGCACGAACTTCAAGTTCTTCGCGGCCGAGTATCACGCGCAGGCGCCTCTGGCGATGGCGCTGGCCCTGAGGGGCAAGGTGCGAACGGAAGAGATCGAAGCCATCGAGGTGCAGATCTACGCGATGGCCTACAGCGAGATCGGAAGCGAACCAGCCAAGTGGGATCCCAGGACTCGGGAGACGGCCGACCACAGCCTCCCGTACATGCTCGCCGTCGCTCTGCGGGACGGCCGCATCACTCCCGCCAGCTTCGAGCCTCAGCGCTATCTGGATCCGAGCTTGCGGCCGCTCATGAACCGGATCCGCGTCGCCGAGAGCCAGGAGTTCACGCGACGCTTCCCGCAGGAGCTGGGATCGCAGATCGAGGTGGTCACTCGCTCCGGCCAGCGCTTCACCACGCGGGCCGAGTACCCGAAGGGCCATGCTCGAAACCCGATGACGGACGACGACGTCGAAACGAAATTCCGCGACCTTTCATTGGACGTCCTGGGCGCCGAGCAGGTGAACGCTGCGCTTCAAGCGCTCTGGCACCTCGACGAGGCGCCGCGAACCAGTACCGTTCTGGACGCGCTCACGCTCTCTCCCGACGCCAAGCGTCCCTAGCCGGACCTAGTAATACACCGCCCGCCCGGCCCCGCCGGTCGCTACGACCAGCTCGCCCGTGACAGCCCAGGCTTTGTCTGACGCGAGGAATACGGCGAGATATGCAATCTCCGACGCGTCCACCATGCGCCCGATGGCATTGCCGCGCGGGGAGTCGTGGGCAAAGTCACGCTTCTCCACGTCATCCGCGGAAATGCCCAGTTCTGCGGCGCGGGCGGCCAGCAGACGCGGGGTACGCTCGGTGCGGGTCGTACCGGGGTGGATGCAGTTGACGGTAATCCCGTAGCGGCCCAGCTGCACCGCCAGGGTCTTCGTGAAGTGCACCAGAGAGCCGTTGCGCGCGCCACCGCTGAGATTGCCGGCGTTGCGGGCATTGGTGCCGCTGATATTGATGATGCGGCCCCATCCCTGCTGCTTCAAGTAGGGAATGGCGGCGCGCGCGCAGCGCAACGCTCCGACGTACTTCACGTTGAAGTCGTGCAGCAAATCCTCGTCGACGACGGTTTCAATGGGGCCGGTCGCGCTGGCCGAGCCGCCTGGCGGCGAACCGCTATTGACCAGGATGTGCAACCCGCCGAGCCGGTCGGCCGCCTGAGCGACTGCGCGATCGACCTGCTCCTTGCTGGTCACATCGGCCACCAGCGGGAGAACACGCCGCCCCGTCTTGGCCTCCAGTTCGCGCGCCGTCGCTTCCAGCTGGTCCTTCGAGCGAGCCACGATGGCCACGTCAACGCCTTCGCGGGCCAACTCCAGGGCTATGGCTCTGCCGATGCCCAGGCTCCCCCCGGTCACGAGCGCGTGCTTGCCTTGCAGTCCAAAGTCCATCGCGTCACCCCTCTGCCTGTTGGTCGTTCGTCTGTTGGCCTACGGAGAAGAATTCATGGCAGGGCATTCTAAGTCAGGCGAGGCCCGGCCTGCTGTCTCTTCTTGCCGAGTCGTCCCGGATTTCACATAGGGCCCGAAGCGGGGTCTCAGGTCACGTAGGCCAGACGATTCCAGCAGGGAGGGACAGATGAGCGACAAGGCCACACTGTTGCGGGAGGCGGACGAGGCGTTCGCGGAGCTGCGCCGGGCGGTCGAGGGCCTGACGGACGAAGAGATGCGCCGCGTCTGGCTCGGCACCTGGGGCGTGCGCGAGATCCTGATCCACATCTCGGGCTGGCACGAAGCGATGACCCCCGCCCTCGGGCGTATCGCGAAGGGGGAGGCGCCGTACCCGGTGGGGACGTACGACGACTTCGACGCGTGGAATGCGCGCTTCGTCCAGCAGAAGACGGGAGTGAAGACCACCGACGTCCTTGCGGAGCTCGACGCATCCCACTGGGAGTTCGTCGGGGCCGCCCGAGCAGTGCCGGAGCTGCACTTCGTGCCTGGCGGCGCTGCCCGGCAGCCATTCGAAGGCGCCGGCGCGGGACACTATCGCGAGCACGCGGCCCAGATCCGCGAGTGGCGGCAACCCCCGCCGGGCCGGTAGGGTTCTGACGCGACGTCAGCGGTGCCCGAGCCGCTCAGCCTCCGGGGAGCGCGGCGGGCGCAATCGGAAGGAGAACCGTTAGCACGCTGCCGCGGCCCTTGACGCCGTCGCTCTCCACGCTGATCGTTCCGCCATGGAGCTCGACGAGCTTCCGCGTCAAGGCGAGGCCTAACCCGGTCCCGCCTTGCTCGCGGGCGTACGAAGAGTCGACCTGCTCGAACGCGTCAAAAATCCGGGCCTGATCCTCGGGCTTGATACCAATCCCGGTGTCCGCGACCATGATCCGCAGCGCGCCGTTCGCGCTCTCGCCGGCCGCCAGCGCTGCGCTGACCGTGTCGGCCGTCACCTGGACATACCCGCCGGGCCCGGTGAACTTGATCGCGTTGCTCAACAAGTTGTAGATCACTTGCTGCAGCCGGTGCCGGTCGGCCGTGATCGTGGGCAAGGCATCGTCCACGTCCGCGCTCACCGTGATGTTCTTCTCGCGCGCCAGAGCCTGGACGACGCCGACGACCTCCCGGAGGTCGTCGGCGACGGCCACGCGCGTAAGGTCGAGGGTCAAGCGCCCAGCATCAACCTTGGCCAGATCGAGCACATCATCGACCAATTTGCGGAGGTGCCGGCCCCCGGCGAGGATCGTCGTCAGATACTCGAGCTGGCGCTCGTTCAACTCTCCGTACGTCTTGTTCGCGAGCACCTGGGAGAATCCGATCACGGCGTTGAGTGGGGTGCGGAGCTCGTGGCTCATCGAAGCGAGAAACTCGCCCTTGGCCCGACTCGCCCTTTCCGCGGCGACCTTGGCGTCGAGGAGCTGCCGCGATTGCTCCAGCAGCTGCCGAATGTAACGCTGCGCTTCCGCGTAGAGACGGGCGTTCTCGAGCGCGACGAGTAACGCCAGGCCGACCGCCGCACTCAGTGCGGTCAGCACTCCGGTCCACGTGCGTGCCTCGAGGCGCGCGGCCTCGGCCTGCGCCGCGAGGACCCGCGTGTGGATCGCCGCCATCAGCCCGTCCAGGCTCTCCTGGACCTCCTCGGCGAGCGGCCGCGCCTCGGCGTCGGTCAAGCGCAGGGCCCGGGCGCGGTCGCCGCTTCGGACGAGCGCCTGCTCCTGGGTGACGATGCGGCGGTACCCCTCGAACGCGTCGCGCGCCGCGCCGAGCTTCACGGCCTCCTGCTCGCTCTGCACGTATCCGGCGAGATTCTCGAGACCTTCGGCGACCCGCGCCGCCCGCTCGGTCCACGCCGTCGCGTAGCGCGCGTCGCCCAGCACCACCGCGCGCATCTCGAGCCGCACGAGCGGCGCGATCGCCTCGCGGGTGGACGCGGTGAGGTGGACCGCGGGGACGGTGCGGGTCGCGATCTCCCGGTTGACGGACACGAGTTTGCCAACCGCGTGGAAGCTGAGGAAACCGACGACCGCGAGCATGACGATGACGAGTACCGAGGTCAGGAAGGGTTTCGCGGCGAGCCGCATGTCAGGGAAGACCGCAAGACGCGGACCATTTCCGGACAATCACGACAACCCCTGATGTCGTGGGCACTTACCCCGTCGCGGGGTCTTGATCAATCGGCCCGGTCGGGTGATTTCTGGCCAGCCGACCCCTTACGATGGCTCGACCGTGACCAGCCCCGGGGGTAAACAAAACCGGCTTCCGGAGGGAACGGCATTGGGGCAGCGCGCGGCGCTGCCCCAATGCCGTCAGCTTTCATTGCTGCGATCAGCGCGCGAGCGGATCGGGGCGCAGCTGAAAGTGTACGACCACGGGCTTCTTTCCTTTGCCGCCTTCCATGAGCCACGGCGTCCGGTCTCCGCTGGTCGTCCACAACCCCCGGCCCTTCCAGCCGGCGTTCGGGTCGTCGATGCGCCCGTCGAACCCCTTGGCGTAGAAGCCCAGCGGGTACGGGACGCGCAGCAGGATCATCTTGCCGTCCTTGAGCGCGACCAGGCCGTCGTTGAGGTTGGCGGTCGACATCGGCACGTCC
>Ga0184639_10001184_pt1 | contig 11117 bp, 13 predicted proteins | sample PLM31_170_b2_FD_133155 | JGI IMG/M metagenome (GOLD analysis project Ga0184639, IMG submission 133155) | Groundwater sediment microbial communities from an aquifer in East River, Colorado, USA - PLM3-1_170_b2 | ecosystem: Environmental > Terrestrial > Soil > Riparian zone | place: USA: East... | reverse complement strand
ATCGGAGGATAGACTCGGCCACCCTACGCCGTCCCGCCACGTCTTGGCTCCCGACTCGAGTCGGGTTGGGGTCAGACTGAGGTAGCCCCGAACAAACGGACACCGAGTTAAGGGTTACCGCGGCTCCGTTCGTACTGCCCCCGCCCGAGGACTCCCGCGCGCGGTCGCCGCAATCGTCCTCCCGTGGGCCACCCCCGCCCAATTGCGGATCTAATCATCGGGTGTCAGGTGGGCATCACTTGAAAAAGGCCACCACCAGGTATTTGTCAACACGCGATTTGACCCTTTTGGTCTTGATAAGATGAGGGTTCAGGGGGGGCGGGTTACTTGTGGATAAGCTGTGCTCGGACGCCGAGCTCTGATGCCGCTGCGACAAGGCGCTTGAATAGCGTTCGGGAGAAGATAGTGTCGCGTCCTTCCGAGAGCTTGAGGTTTCTGGCGGCCTTCATGAGCTTTCTCCAGAGGGCGTAAACCTGCTGGGAGGTTGGGTCGTTCTCACCTGTGCTTAGGGCGTCGAGGACGCAAGAGATGATGCCGAGGGCCCTTCCTCGATGGATGCCGGGGTCGTGGCCAGCCACGTCGCTGAGGGTTCTACTTAGTCTGTTCCTGACCTTCTCAAGCAGGATAAAAAAGTATGGGGATGGAGAACTCTTGTACCTTCTCAGAGCATAGGCGAGGCCAAGTTCGAATGGCATATTGAAGCGCGCGGGTTGGCCGACGCGGGAGAGGTCGTGGATTGAAACCCGACAACCTTCAAGATGCTCAATGATTCGGGGGAGCCTGCCTTGACCTTGCTCGGCTATCTCCAGCACGCAGCGTGGCTTGCGACCAAGTGAGACAATGGAAGCTATGAGCGCTACGAAGAGATGCTCGTACCCTTTGTCGAAGGGCACGTTCAGAAACACCGATTGCTCATCGTGGATGGGATGCGATCCCATAATGAGAGAGCGAAGGGAGCGTGAACAGACTAAGGAAGATTAGTCGCCGATTGCGTGTAGTGCGGCCTTTAGGTCTTCCTTCCCGATACTTAGAGCCTCCTGGATCTCCGTGGCTGAGGAAGCTGGTGCAACGTGCGATTTTCGGGCTGATCGCGTTGTGTTGGGCCGGTAGGCCAGTGCGCGGTGTTTCTTCTTCGCGAATCTCTTCCCTTTTGCAGCCATGTAAAAACACCTCCAGTTCGCCGCTCAGAGGATGGAGAAGGAGGGAGTGAATAGTCAAATGAGCGAATTTCCTTGAAAAAGGATAGCCGAAAAAACGCTACATGTCAAGCGGATCTGCGTCTCCACGGAGGTCGACTGGGGGTCGGGCCGAATGGGAGCAAGTCGCTTGTTGAGTAGACTGGCCTCGGCTGCCAGCCCCGCCACTGGCCCACTCGTTCCGCCCGTAATTCGAACGCGCCACATGCCACCCGATGAACCCCGAGGACTCGCGCCGCGAGGTCGCCGCGATCCCCCTCCCGTGGGCCACCCCGCCCTTGACAGCCTTATGGGGGTAGGACATACTTAGGCCCTCTCTACAGGAGTGAGGGATGGAACCGGGGTAGGCATAGCCCCTAGCCCACATTCGGCACAATCGACGGCGCACCAGAAAATTCCGACGCCTTCTCGGGCGGAGCACGGCCCGGGCGGGCGTTTTTGCTTTCTGGAGAGTCTGGGGAGATGGGGAAGTGGGGTGTCGTTAGGCAATTTAGGCAAGTCTGACACGAACCCGAGCCGACTCTAGTATGTGTGAGATTACTTGGAAGAATCAGCGCAAGTGTCTGAGATGAAAATGGGACAATGAAAATGGGGGCGCTATTTTCCTATTCCCTCGGAAAGCGGCCAGAATTGCCGAATCCGTTGGAAACCTGAGGATCGGGATATGCTGATCAGCATACTCATATCTGAAAGCGCTGCAAAAAGAATGGGCTCTTCCCACCGATAGAAACGCATGAGACAGGAGGGAGAATGATCGATCTAGGGAGATAAGGCACTCCTACAGAAGAAGATTGACTTACTCGAGAAGTTCCTTTTCGCGTGATCGCAAGTGTTAGCATACCAAGGAGAGAGACTACTATGCGAATGTCAATCATCGGCATCTCGTGCCTACTGTCGAGCATCGTTCTGCAGCCGGCATACGGCCAGCAAGCCCCGGGAGGCAGGCAGGCTGTCGCGCCACCTCCGCCAGGTGCAACAGGCCAAGGGGCCCCACCTGCCTTGACTGGATCACCCGCTGGGACCGCAAACTTGAGTGAAACACTCAACACGCAACAAAGGGAAATTGAACGGCTCCGATACGAGAATACCCTTTTGAGGCAGAAGATACATCTACTGGAGCAGCTCTTGTCCCAACAGGGTGATAGGCCATGAAACGAGAAGAAGTTGAGAAGCAGCTCGCTGTGGTCAATCAGAAATTAGGAGCCCTTGACAAGGGTCAGACCACAGCGCAGATCAAGGTACCCTCGGCACCCTCTACGTGGTGGACGACGCAGAACGCGATGACCATCAGCACAGTGGTTTTGGGATTCGCGTTTCTGGTCCTTTGCCTCCTGACCTACCTCGTGGTTAAGAAGCCAAGTAGCGACGGAGAAATGATCCTACGAATGTTCGGGACGATCATCATCATCTTCGGGGCGCTCTTCCTTATTGTGGCAGGGTATAGCGAGACACAAATGGGGCCGGTGATGGGCCTTCTCGGAACGATCGTCGGTTACTTGCTCGGGAAAGCGGGCCCGAAGGAAAGGGACCAAGCTGAGAGGTAATCGCTGTCTCAGCTTGCGCTCCATGTCTATCCTTTCGGCTCGATAGGCCGACGGCGCCACCAAATTCGGTGCGGAGGAGCGTGCCAGCGTGGCCGGCACCAGGGTCCGCGAGATGCTGCAGCGGGTCGAGCGGCCGCCTCCCGAGGACTCGCGCCGCGAGGCTGCCGTGATCCTCTTCCAGTGGGCCACCCCCGAGCAATACCGGATCTAAGGTTCGTTCCCATCCTTGACAGGTCCTTGAAGAGCATAGAAAATCAGTGCAGCAGTTGGGACTCCGAAAATCGAATTATACGGCCGGTATTGCTAATAGTTGGACGATTTGATCAGGTGCTGATGCCGACTAAGAAAAAGCTCGATGCAACGCCACGACCTTTCGGTCAATCGTCATGGCTTCCGTGGCCCAACATGATGTCGGCCGCGGTACGCATCCGTTTCGAAATGCTTGCCGAACTACAGGAGTTGATCGAAAGCGCAATCGACAGCCGCACCGCCGACATCGAGAGGACCTATCGCGCGGCAGAAGCCGATTCGTCCCGGGATCGGAATGAGGTGGAAGAGTACGGGGAGTATCTCGCCGAGGGGCTTCACCAACTCGAGGACATCAAGCGCGAAGCATGGCTCCTCCACACAGTGTCTCTCTACCACCGTTTAGAGAATGAGCTTAAGACGATTTTCGCATGGCGGTTCAATGGACTTGCCGACGCGCAGAAAAAGCACCTTATGTGGCGCGTCCACAAGTGGAAGGACCTCCAAAACCTCACGCAAACCTACTTCAATTTCAACGTAGCGTCCGTTGCCGACTTCCACGCGGTCGATAAACTTCGGTGTATCGCAAACGCTGTGAAGCACAAGCAGGGGAATGTGACCAGTGAGCTCCACGACCTGACCGAGTGGCCGCTCAACAAACCAATCGACGTAGCCAACGTCGATCTGAAGAGGTTGCGGGAGGCATGCGTCCGCTTTTTCTCAAATTTCGCTGAGAAGGCAGAACTCAGGATGAACAAGATGTTCGGAAATCCCGCGAAGGCACGGAAGTAACCCAGAAGTTGGCTTCGTTGCCTAATGGATTGAAAGCATACACACGGAGGGGGTCGGGCCTTGATTTTGCACTTTGGTCGGGAGTCTTTTTATTCTGTTGGTGACCAATACATCGCAGGCCTAGCGGCATTATGCTGACCAGTGTTTGTCGGCAACGGACCTTGACAAGTCTTTGGAAAACGGCGAGAATCCCTACATTCGTTCGAAGTCTGAGGATCATCAGTTAGGCGGAGATTATGGACAACAGGCGAGTTGATCCCCCTTTGGCTTTCGAAGAGGTGGCGTGTGCTGATGGACAGAAGGTGTACCTCGGTTCAGCGAACTCTAGTACTGCTGGGCTGGCATCACGCTGCGAATTGGACTTCCTGCTGGAAGGCACGCGAATCAGTCTTGTCTCATCTTTCGCCGAATCTCCCCTCAGGATGGCGCGGGTGCTTCAAGTACGATGAGAGCCAGCGGTAACCGTCGCGAGCGAGGGGCGTACTATACCCCTAGTTCGTTGGCAAGAGCTCTGGCGGAATGGGCCATTCGGTCGCCGAAGGATGTTGTCATCGACCCTGCTGCTGGAAGAGGTGAGTTGCTTGCCGCGGCTCGCGACAGACTCTTGGCGCTTGGTGCTAAGAACGCTCCGCAGCTTTGGGGTGTGGAGCTCCACCGTAGGACGTTCGAAAATCTAGTAGGGCGTCTTCGCGCATGGAACGTTCCGAAGCGCAATTTCATATGCGGCGACTTCTTCGAGAGTTATGGTGACCTGCCCCACTGTAGTGTCGTCCTAATGAACCCCCCTTATGTACGGCATCAGCAGATACCTTCCAGCACTCTGATCAAAGCCCGAGCGTCGCTTGATGGCTCTGGTGCAAGTGTAGACGGCAAAGCTTCGGCATGGGCCTACTTCGTAACGGTGGCCCCGCGGATACTGGCCCCCGGCGGCCGTATGGCAGCTGTTCTCCCGACGGACGTCTTAAGTTCGGACTACGCAACCGAGGTACTTGCCTTCCTTCGCAGGATCTTTTCGAGTATCGAATTAGTGTATTGCAACGGCGAGCTGTTCGAGGGGCTGAGCCAGCGTACCGTCTTATGTCTCGCCGACCTGCGCCGCTCACAACCCGGCGAGCCATCTGAGCTCAGGCTCCGTACAGCGCGGATACCTTCTTCTGGACTCGCATCGTCTGCCTTGATTACGAGTGGACCGTCTAAGACTGTCCTTCAGAAGGTTTCTCTTCCGCGTCTGTTGGCATCAAAGGATGTTCTCATGCTGGAAGACAAGCTACGAAAGAGGGCCGATTTGAGGATGCTTGGATCCGTTGCGCGCATTGGAATAGGATATGTAACTGGTGATAATCGCTTCTTTCATCAGTCGGGTCCAGAGGTGGCGACCCTTGAATTGAAGCGGCGAGACTTGACTCCGGTTGTTAGGCGCGAGAGAGAAGTCACCGGCATACGATACACAAGGACTGACTGGCAAGCGGCCTGCGACGCCGGCAAAGCTTGCTGGCTACTAACACCAGAGAATCTGAAGTCCAGCGCTGTAGGTCGGCTCCTCAGGCGCCGTGCGGCCCTAGAAGCGCGGAAGAGATATAAGTGCAGGAGAAGGAGTCCTTGGTGGGTTGTGCCTCTAGATGCTCCGCCGCCGGCCTTCATGATCTACATGGGTACCGGCACTCGCATCGTCGCGAACGACGCTGGGCTCCACGTGTCTAACTCGTTCTTCAAAGTTACTGAACTCAAGGAGGCTTCGCCCATCGACTTGGCGGCCGGCTCGCTTACCTCGGTGTTTGAACTAAGCGCGGTTCTGAACTGCCGTTTGATCGGAGGAGGATTACGCAAGCTTGAACCGTCGGATGCTCACAGAGTTCTGGTGCCTGTTTCCCGCGTTACGGGCAGGATGGCTAAGCGCCTCGACCGGCTCGTGCGTGAGGGCAGATGGGCAGAAGTGCGTCGGGCTGCTGATGACATAGTCTTGCGTAAGGGACTCAAGTGGGGAAGGAATCTCGTGGCCGCTGTTCAGGCGGCTTTGGTCAAGCTGCAAGAGAATCAGCGCTTGTCTGCCAGGCCCTAAAGGACGTTGTCGCGTCCAAGCCGGTCTCCTAGATGGGGAGGCAATCTTATCTTGCCAGCACTTGTGCGCCCCACGACCTTGCTTGCCGGGTAGAATTCATCTATGCGCGAGAAGGGCATCGTCTGTTATCCGTGGCCAAGGGGAAGATGCGCGAAGGCCGTCATTCTGTGATCGCAATTGAATAATGGCATGGTCTCTACCAGAGGCATGCGGCTCCTGCAAGTTCGAGCTGAAGGAGATATGCTAGGTGAATCCTAGACGCCGGCAACGAACTCGTCGTCGAAAGCGTCCACGGAGGACCCCCGATGGAGGTGGTGAGCTGCGTTTTGCCGTCGATTCTGCTCTCCTTTTCCAGCTCGGCGAAGAGCTTGTCAATAAGCGGAGTGTGGCCCTAGCCGAGCTCATCAAGAACGCCTACGATGCCGACGCCACTCGTGTAACGATCACTTTCCGGGACGTGCGGCAGGCAGGGGGTGAGATCGTCGTTAGTGATGATGGGGATGGGATGACGTTTGACCGTATCCAGGATGCGTGGATGCGCATCGCCACATCTGCGAAGGCAACGGAGCCGTTCTCGGAGCGATTCGGTAGGCCACGGACAGGCGCCAAGGGTGTTGGGCGGTTCGCTGCGCGTCGACTCGCGAAGAGACTTGTCTTGACTTCTGTCGCGCTTGTCGATCCGAAGCGGGCGACGCCTGGTCGCGAGGAAACGGTCGTCGACTTTGAATGGGAGCAATTCGCTCCAGGTACTGAGGTACAGCACGTTCCAGTAACGTTTCAGCGGCGAATCCTACCGTCGGCTCGGCATGGTTCGGGGACGGGAGTGACGCTTTGGCTACGTGATGTGCGAGATGCTTGGACCGAAGAAGATTTCGTAGCTCTCGAGAAGGATCTCCAAAAGCTGATTTCGCCGCATCCTTCGCCGGGGGGGCGAACTCGGAGCGGACGGGATCCTGGGTTCACCGTTCACATCGAGTCCTCTGAATTCCCGTCGTTCGCAGGTGAGTTGAGTGAGACATTCCTTGGCAGCGCGCTTGGGGTGTTAGAAGGAACATTAGATTCGAAGGGAAAATCTCGATACAGGCTGAAGTTTCGAGGCCGCCGGTCGCTCGAGTTCACTCCGCCCGTAGCGCGCTTTCAAAAGGTGGGTTCTACGAGTTTCAAGATTCATTTCTTTGTGTACAAGAAGGATTTTTTCGCTGGACTGCCGATCAGTACGCGCGATGCACAGGAACGCGGGCGCGACGAAGGGGGGGTTCACGTTTATGTCGATCGTTTTCGGGTTCCCCCCTACGGCGATCCCGGCGACGACTGGCTGAACGTCGATGAAGACAAGGGCCGCCGGCTCACGGAACTGCCCGAACACCTGGCTAAGATCGCCGGCCAGACCCCGCGCCCCATGTTGTTCTTGCCTGGTAACAACCAGCTCTTTGGCCGGGTGGGCTTGTCGCGGCTGACCAATCCCGAGATCCGGCAGACGCTCAATCGTGAGCGCCTGATTGAGAACGATGCCTTCAGTGAGCTGCGAAACTTCGTACGGCTTGGAATTGACTGGATGACCGTCTGCTATGCGCGTGAGTTCGCCCCCGAAAGGGAGGCTAAGCGTGGCAGAAAGGCCCGCGAGGGCCCGGCAGAGCTACTGATACGTGCGCGTGAGAAGGTCGAGGCTGCGAGTCGTGATATGCCAGTTGAGCAGCGCGTCCAGATCGTTCAGGCGATTGAACTAGCCAGAGAGGCCTTGGAGGAGCAGCAAGAAGAATTCATCGGTGAATTGTCGATGCTGCGTATCTTAGCATCCACTGGCACCATGATCTCAGTGTTCGAGCATCAGCTCGTCGGTACTCTAAGGGGTCTTCGTGATGTTCACTCATCACTTCAGAAGCTTGCCGCGGAACTCGAAGCTGGTGCGGAGGAGCACCTTGATGCTGAACTTCAACGCTTGGACCGGTGGATAGAAACGGCACACCACCAGGGCGAGCTGCTGGGCTTACTCATTGCACGAAAGTCACGCTCCCGTCGCCATCGACTGGCTGTTCGGCCGCTGGTCGAGTCCGTTCGGCGTGCGTTTGGCAGCTATGCCCAGGACTACGCGATTCAAGTAGAGAATAAGATTCCCGAGGCGCTTCGAACTCCACCTATGTTCGACGCCGAACTCAGTGCAATCTTGATAAATCTGCTTACAAACGCTTTCAAGGCAGTGCGCGATCAAGCGACGAGACGAGTGGAGATCGATGGGGCACGAACGAACGGCGGCGTTGTGATCCGCGTCCGGGATACGGGAGTGGGCCTTTCCCGGCCGGACTGGCAGGAGTACTTCAAGCCTTTTGTCGGGGACAGTGAGCCCGACCCCATTCTGGGGGAGGGCACAGGCCTAGGCCTCAAGATTGTGAGAGACTTTGTGGACGTATACGGAGGCAGCGCGCGATTCGTCAAGGCGGCTGACCCGTGGCACACGTGCATTGAGATCACGCTACCGGACGCTTAGGATCTCCAGATGGGACTCCCACCCAAAGTGAACGCGGTCTTTATCGACGATAGTGCTGAGGATCGCCTTCGGTTGAACAGGGCGTTGTCAGGCGTTCGGTATATCAAGCTGCAGCCTCTGCCTCCTCCGGCTCTCCACGATGTGGCTCAACTGGTCGAAGACGGCCCAGATGCAGTACTTATCGACTACCAGCTGAGCGGACACGAGGCGGGTCGTCAGGCAGCCACTTACAAGGGGTCAACGTTAGCCGCCGCGCTTCGAGAGAAGTTGGCTGAAACGCCGATACTGCTGCTAACGCGTCGGAGCCTCTTTGCGAAGGGCAGGGTGGCCGCCGCGCGCGACGTTCTGGGGGCCTTCGATGACCTCTACGTCAAGGAGGAGATCTACGATGATCCAGAGCAGTTCGCTCGGGACCTCTCGACGCTTGTGTCGGGTTACCAAATACTAGGGGAGAACCAGGACAAGAATTGGACGGCACTTCGCGATTCTCTAGGCGCAGGCACTGAGGAAGACGAGCTGCTGCTATCCGCTGATCCTCCCCAGGATGTTCTCATAGACAAGGCCTGGCGTGTAAGTGAGGTTGCGCGCTGGATTCGGAAGACGATAATCGCCTACCCGGGCGTTCTGTACGACCCATTGCACGCGTCGGTCGCTCTCGGTGTCACGAAGAGCAGCTTCCTCCTGCCCTCAGTACAGGCGTTCCTCAAGAAGGCGCTATACAGGGGCGCCTTCGCGCCGACAGAACCTCATTTCTGGAAGAGGCGCTTATTGCTCCGAGCACAGGGGCTCCTCAAAAAGGCCGGCATGGGCGACGCAGCACTTGCCGATTTCGCCGGCGCCTGGCGAAAGGTCCGCCGCAGATCGCTCGAGCAGGCAGTCTGCAACACTTCCCGAGAGAGGCCAGCGGAAGCCGTGTGTTACGTCCTGGCTGAACCCGTCATGCGACGACATTCGCTTCCCTACCACCCAGACTCGCGACCGGCGGTAATGGACGAGGCGCGGGTGTCCTTTAAGGCGATCCGAACGAGTAATCAATATGATGAACGGCTGTTTCCAGCAGACGCGCGAAAGTTGCTCCATATGATACAGAAGAGCTCGGACTCGCCGTGACGATTGGGGACATCCTATTCGAAGTCAACGTCATCGGCTTACGGCTCAACCGCCTCTTAGACGAAGGCGGCCGTCGAGCGATTGCTTTGGCCCAGGACGACATCAAACGTCAAAAGGCATCGGCTCGTGCGGCGGCGAAGACCAAAGCAAGGGCTAAGCGTGACCCTAGGCAGTGGAAGCTCGAGATTTCACCGGGCACTCCCCTGAGCTTCATCCCAGCCGTATTGGGGGGGCACCGCCTTCTTGTTGACCTCTTCTGCATGATCACGGAACCCGACAGTACGGGTGTGCCCGCGGCCAGGCACACTATCGCGGTTCGTGTATGGACGGACGATATCAACCTGTGGTATAGGCCCCACCTGGATGCTGAGACGGTTCGTGATGCCATCAGGGCAGGTCAAGGTCGTCGCGTGATGTTACGGTTTCATTTCGACTACGCAAACCCGGGACAGCAGGGTCCTCGGCATCACCTGCAGATCGGCGGAGGACAACAGGCGTCTGAGTTCTGTTGGTTCCCTGACAATCTGAAGGTACCGCGCTTCTGCCATCATCCCCTGAACCTCCTGATGGCATGTGAGTTTGTCGTCCGGACTTTCTTTCCAAATGAATACCATGCCATCGCCCAGGAGGCCACATGGCGCCACGCGCTGGAGAGAGCCCAGCAGGCCTACTTAGAACCTTACTGCCAACTTCAGCAACTCCAGATTACCGAGGATGGCTTAAAGAGTAGTCTCTTGGACCGACTCTGGAACTGATAAGTTCCTTTGCGCTTCACTGAGTCCAAGTGGCAGCAAGACGCTCATGCACCCGGACAAGCCGCGGACTACCTCAGGGGGTACGAACCAGCGCGGATGTGGGGGTCGGGCCTAGGTATCTTGACAATCCTGCTGGGCCGCGTCCGGGGTTGCGGGGAGGGGAGGGGTTTGGGTAGAATGGGGCTACGTTTATATATATTGGAGGCAAGGGTGGCGAAGAGGAGGGTGCATTTAAGCTTTCCCGGGAAGCTCAAGGACGAGCCGCTCTTGTGGCGCACGTGCGAGCGGTTGGGTTGGCGGAGGGGGCAATGACACCGCGGAAACCGGTCATAGAGCGCTCGCCTAATATTCTGAGCGGAACCCCCGTGTTTGCCGGAACACGCGTTCCGGTCAAGACCCTCATCGACTACCTGGAGGCCGGAGATCGGCTAGAGGACTTCCTGCAAGACTTCCCCACGGTGACCCGCGAGCAGGCCGTGGCTGCTCTCGAAATCGCCAAGAAGGCGCTGCTCCAGGTCGCTGGTTGACGATACTGTTCTCCCGCGCTAGCCTCACTCCATGTCCCGCCGCCAGCACATCGAATTCGCCCGCACGACCCGTGCGCCTTCACTTGCCATAGATCTCTCTCCGGTGCCGGACGCGGTAGAGGTGGACCGCGTGGCCGACAACGTCGTAGCGGACCCGGTATGGCCACACCTCCAAGCGCCACTGGCCGATCCCCTTGCCTTTGAGCTTCTTGATCTTGGGGTGCGGCCCCTTGGCGGTGGTCTTCAGGAGCTGGAGGGCTTTGATTACGTCGTCGTGGGCTCGGGGAGGCAAGTGTTCAAGGTCCCGCCGAAAGGCCGGCGAAAGGATCAGCGTGAAGCGGGCTGGCATGCGTCAGCCGACCCGGCGCCCAGCGAGACGCTCCTTCAGATACTGCTGAAGGGT
>Ga0184639_10001182_pt1 | contig 11121 bp, 9 predicted proteins | sample PLM31_170_b2_FD_133155 | JGI IMG/M metagenome (GOLD analysis project Ga0184639, IMG submission 133155) | Groundwater sediment microbial communities from an aquifer in East River, Colorado, USA - PLM3-1_170_b2 | ecosystem: Environmental > Terrestrial > Soil > Riparian zone | place: USA: East... | reverse complement strand
GGTCCACGAGAAGGTCATGTACGCGCCGATCTGGGAGCTCGGGTGGCTGAACGGCGTCGGGCCGCGCGTCGCCGAGTCCGGGCTCGGCCTGATCCCGATGCACGCCTACTCGGCGCCCTACGAGGATCTGAAGCTCAAGGCCAAGTGAGAAGGAAGGAAAGTGAGGTCACGGCGATGGTAGCGAGTAACTCTTGCCGCGTTCTCGTACTTGTCCTGCTCGCGGTCGCGGGACTGGTCGGTCCGGCCGCCGCCGCGCCCGAGGGGCGCTCGGAAGCGCCCGCGGGCCAGGTCACGTGGGCCGTCCACATCTCGCTCGCGCCCGTCTACTTCGAGCCCGCCGAGGCGCCCGGGATCATCACGCCGTTCATGATCTACTACGCCCTGCACGAAGCCCTGGTGAAGCCGATGCCCGGCAACCCGATGGCGCCGAGCCTCGCCGAGTCCTGGACCGCCTCGCCGGACGGGCTCGTCTACGAGTTCGTGCTCCGCAAAGGTGTGCGCTTCCACAACGGCGATGAGGTCACCGCCGACGACGTCAAGTTCTCCTTCGAGCGCTACCGGGGAGTGGCGGCGAAGAGCTTCAAGACGCGCGTGGCCGCCGTCGAGGTGGTCGACGCGCACCGCGTCCGCATCCGCCTGAAGCAGCCCTGGCCCGACTTCATGACGTTCTACGCGACACCGGCCACGGGTGCCGCGTGGATCGTGCCCAAGAAGTACGTCGAGCGCGTCGGCGACGACGGCTTCAAGAAGGCGCCGGTCGGGGCCGGGCCCTACAAGTTCGTGTCGTTCACCCCGGGCGTGGAGCTGGTGCTCGAGGCGTTCGAGCAGTACTGGCGAAAGACGCCGAACGTCAAGCGCCTCGTCTTCAAGTCAGTCCCCGAGGAATCCACGCGCCTGGCCATGCTCAAGCGCGGGGAGGCCGACGTGGCCTACTCGATCCGCGGCGTCCTCGCCGAGGAGCTCAGGCGCAGCCCCGGGCTGACCCTCAAGCCGACGTACATGCCGTGGACGCAGTGGGGCCAGTTCACGGCCGAGCAGTGGGATTCGAAGTCGCCGTGGGCGGACCGGCGAGTCCGCCTCGCCGCCAACCTGGCCATCGACCGGCCACAGATCAACCAGGCCGAGTACCTCGGCTTCTCGCGGCTCACCGGCAGCATCATCCCGCACAGCTTCGACTTCTACTGGCCGGCGCCGACCTATCCGCACGACCCCGGCCAGGCGCGGCGACTGCTGGCCGAGGCGGGGTACCCGCGGGGGTTCGACGGTGGCACGATCACGTCCGACATGGTGTACGTGTCCATCGGGGAGACCGTCGCCAACTACCTGGGCGCCGTCGGCATTCGCCTCAAGGTTACGCCCATGGAGCGGGCGGCCGTCCTGAAGGCGAACCAGGAGAAGAAGCTCCGCTACCTCCACGTGGGCGGGAGCGCCGCGTTCGGCAACGCCGCCACGCGCATCGAGGCCTTCGTGGCCGGCGGTGGGATGTACGCCTACGGCAGCTATCCCGACATTGACGGGCTCTTCCAGGAGCAGGCTGCGGAGGCCGACCGCAAACGGCGGGAGGCCACCTTGCAGAAGATCCAGCAACTGATCCACGAGAAGGCGATGTTCATCCCGATCATGGAGCCCGCCTTCCTCAATGGCTACGGGCCCCGGGTGGCCGAGTCCGGCCTCGGGCTCATCAGCGTCCACGCCTACTCGGCACCTTACGAGGACGTGAAGCTCAAGGACAAGTGAGGGGGCCGCTCGGCGGAGTCCCCGACGCCGAGCTTTACTCATGGCCGCTTTCTCGGCTGGGACCAGCCGACGAGGGGGTCCGCGTCGTCACGGTCGTGCGCTGACGTCGGGGAGGAAGATTATCGGGACTGACTGAGCGCCTTCCGAGCGTCGCGGTATGTCGCCGCGGTGAGCGCCTCGATCCGCTCTGGATTATCCGGCGCACCCTTCGAGCCGTCAACGCCGCGAATTCGATACAGCGCCCCCGACCAAAGGCGGCGACGAGCGTCCGAACAAACTACGCCCACTCCGGGTACGTCTGGGGCGAGAGCGCGTCGGCGCCCGAGCCGATCGGGAGATCCACGCCTTTCAGCGCCTCGACCTGGCCGAAGCGCTTGCGAGCCGCGCGGAGCTCGACCACTGGGTCATGGCCGTCAGATTGTCGGCGATCCGCTCGGGGTCCGCCCGGTGTCCGGCAGTGGGTCGCAGGGTGTGACGGGTGGGGTCGCTCCGACCCGTTCCCGTTCAGCGGCCGCGGCAGCCGTGCGTCTGGATGGAGCCCAGCCACCGCGGGGCAGCGAACGCGTGCCGCGTGGTCGAGTGACCCTACCCGTCACACCCTGCGACCCACTGCCGGACACCGGGCCAGTTTCGCGGAGAGCCTGGTTCCTGTATCTTTGCTGGCATCCGACTATCAAAGGAGCCCGGCCCCATGAAAGACCTCAGCATCTGGATGAACGGCAAGCTCGTGCCCCAGGCCCAAGCGGTCCTGCCCGTCAACAGCGCCGCGGTGTTCTACGCGACCAACGTGTTCGAGGGGCTCCGCGCCTACTGGAACGTCGCCGACGATGAGCTCTACGGCTTCCGCCTGCCCGAGCACTTCTCGCGCTTCCGCGAGTCCATGAAGATGATGCGGTTCACGATTCCCTACAACGACGTCGACCTCTACGAGGCCGTGCGCCAGGTCCTTTCCGGAAACGAGATCCGGGAAGACGTGCACATGCACATGGTGGCGTACGTGACCGGCACCGGGCTCGACGCCACGACGCCGACCGGGCTCTACATCAACCCGCGCCGGCGGCCGCGCGTCGAAGCGGGCGCCGGGCTCAAGTGCTGCGTGAGCTCCTGGGCCCGCACCTCGGACAACGCCATTCCCATCCGACTCAAGTGCGGCGCCAACTATCAGAACGGCCGGCTGGCGACGCTGCAGGCCAGGGCCGACGGCTACGACCAGCCGCTCCTCCTCAACAAGGAGGGGCACGTCGCCGAGGGGACCGGCGCGACCTTCTTCATGGTCAGAAAAGGGCGGCTCGTGACCCCGCCCATCACCGCCGACATTCTCGAGAGCATCACGCGGACGACGCTGATGGACGCGATCTGCCCCGAGCTCCTGGGCATGGGAGTCGTCGAGCGCGAGATCGATCGCACGGAGCTCTACGTGGCCGACGAGGCGTTCCTGTGCGGCAGCGGCTACGAGATCACACCGATCGTCTCCATCGACCGGTTCCCGCTGGGCGACGGCAAGGTGGGTCCGATCACCAACCGCCTGCTGCGGGCGTACATGGACATCGTGCGGGGCGACGACAAGCGGTTCCCGGAGTGGCGGACACCGACCTATCGCACCGTGAGGGTTTGATCCGGCCGGAATGAACTTTCCGGGCTTTCGGCTGCCGGACGAGCTGCTCGTCCTGCGTGACCAGATCCGAAGGGTCATCCGCGACGAGATCATCCCGCTCGAGCAGCGCATCGATCCCGACGCGCCCGAGCTTCCGGAGGAGGACTACCAGAGGATCGCGGCCAAGACGAAGGCGTCGGGCCTCTGGGCGCTGGGCGCACCCGAGGAGTACGGGGGTGGCGGCCTCGACACGTTCGCGATGTGCGTCGCGCTCGAAGAGATGTCGCAGCACCGGATGGGTCTCTACAATGCGGGCTGCGGCGTCTTCGGGCGCTACCCGCCCCCCGCGATCTGGGCGGGGAGCAAGGAGCAGATCACCAAGTACGCGGTGCCGACCATCCGCGATGGCCTGAAGACGTTCTTCGCCATCACGGAGCCCTCGGGGGGATCCGACCCGGCCGGCGCGATCCAGACGCGCGCCGAGAAGCGTGGCGATCGCTGGGTGCTGAACGGTCGGAAGGTCTTCATCTCGCGCGCCCACGACGCACCGTGGGGCATCGTGTGGGCGCGGACCGACCGGGCAAAGGGGCGCGGCGGCATCTCGTGCTTCATCCTCGAGCGAGGCACGCCGGGCTTCAGCGCGCGGACTATCCGGACGATCCGTACGTCCGCGGTGCCGAACGACGTGGTGTTCGAGGACTGCGAGCTTCCCGCCGAGAGCCTGATCGGCGCCGAAGGCCAGGGCCTCGACCTGGCCTTCGATCTCCTCGTGAAGAACCGCTTTCCGTACTCGGCGTGCAATCTGGGTGTGGCCGTCGCGGCGCATCGCATGGCCGTCGCCCACGCCAAGCAGCGCTCGACCTTCGGCGCGCCGCTGAGCCAGCGCCAGGCCATCCAGTGGATGCTGGCGGACGCCGAGGTCGAGATCCGCGCGTGCCGCTGGCTGATCTGGGAAGGCGCGTGGAAGGCTGATCGCGGTGAGGACGCGCGCGTCGAGGCGTCGATCGCCAAGCTCTACTCGAGCGAGGTGCTCGGGCGCGTCGTGGACGCCGCGGTCCAGATCCACGGCGGCTACGGCGTGTCCAAGGAGTTTCCGCTCGAGCGCTGGTACCGTGAGGCGCGCGTGCGGCGCATCGGCGAGGGCCCGTCCGAAGTCCACCGCATGGTGATCGCGCGCTCGCTGTTCCGCTGACCCGAGGACACCTCCATGGCCGACGAGATCCTGTGCGCGGTCGCCGACGGCATCGCGACCCTCACGCTCAACCGTCCAGAGCGCCGAAACGCCCTCAACACCGCCATGCTCGACGAGCTGCATCGCCGCTTCGACGAGCTGGAGCGCGACGCGCGCGTGCGGGTCGTCGTGATCCGCGGCGGGGGCACCGCGTTCTGCTCCGGCCGGGACCTGGAGGAGATGAGTCGGCGGCAGCGCGACGCGCTCGAGCCCGAGGCGGACGTCATCAGCGTGTTTCAGCAGATCGAGGCCTCGAGCCGCCCGACGATCGCGATGGTCCACGGCGCGGCATATGCCGGCGGGTGTGAGCTGGCGCTCCACTGCGATTTCCGCGTCGCGGCCGACGGGGCGCGCTTCGCCATGCCGCTGGCGCGGCTGGGGCTGGTGGTGCCGTTTGCGCTCGGCCAGAAGCTGGTCGAGATCATCGGCCCGGCGTTCACGCGGCAGATTCTCCTGACCGGCCAGCCCGTCGACGCCCGACGCGCCTACGAGATGGGGATGGTGCACACGGTCGTCCCGGCCGCGGAGCTTGAGCGGGCGACCTATGAGCTGGCGCGGACCATCGCCGGAAACGCGCCGCTCTCGATCGCGGGGATGAAAGCGACGATCCGCCGATCGGCCGCGCTTCGCGACCGCCTCGAGCACGCCGACCTCGACGAGCTGGCCCGCCGCGCCCGCTCCAGCGCCGACGCCCGGGAGGGCGTGCGGGCGATGCTGGACAAGCGCAAGCCCAACTTCCGCGGGGAGTGACGCGCGCCCCGGGCCGGGCGTGGCGTCCGAGCTTCGCTCCTCAGAACCGACTCACCGGCCGCCGAAGCGGCGCGCGAGGGCGGAGGAGCGGGCCAGCCGCACCTGGGCGGCTGTAAGCTCGGCCGCCGGGTTTGAGGGCACTGGAGTACATGAGGTTGCGTAACTCCGCGGCATAACGGCGCCGCTGTGAGTCGGGCTCCAAGCGACGCGCCTGATCGCCGGCGGAGTCCAGCCTACGGTGCCGCAACTCTGGCCACCATCCGCGTTAGCGCAGCGATCAAACGCGGCGTTGTCCGGAGCGATCGATCCGTCGGGCAGCCGCAACGTGTCCTCGAAACCGGTTCGCGTGTCGTAGCCGCGCGTGGCCGCCAGCGCGACGAACTCCCAGGCCCATGCGTCCAGGCCGTGCAACAACCGCGAGGCGGTCGGTCGCCCGAGCGCGGCCTCGATCTGCACGCGCAGACACTCGTGCGCCATCCCGCTGTCCTGCAGAGCCCGAGCGGCGTGAGCATTCCACACTCCGGCCTCCACACCAATTCTTCGGTCGCGCAGCAGCCGGATCAGCTCGAGGGCGCTGTCTTCATGGACGTTGACGGAGGCGAAGTCGGGAAGCACCGTCCAGCGCCTGACGAGCGAGAGCCGTTCACTCGCGTCGGGGGAGATCCAGGCGCCGGTGCTAACGCCCACGGGGATGCCCGGGCACGACGCGCGGATCGCTTCCAGAGCCCGCGCGATGTCGTCCGGCCTGAGACTCTCGCGGCCGTCTGAACCGCGGACATGAACGTGGATCGCCCCGGCGCCAGCCGCGACCGCGGCAGCGGCCTCTTTCGCCTGCTCCTCCGGCGTGACCGGAATGGCCGGATGCTCCGCCCGCGTCCGTCCCCCGTTTATCGCGGCCTTGATGAGCACAACTGTCCTCTCGGGCTGTTCGGCACCCTCATGAACCAGAGGCCTTGAGACCGGCGCTAGCCAGGAACTCCTTTACGCCTGGACCACCCCCGAACCGGAGCCAGCCAGGACCCGTGGACGGCTCAAAGCGGAGCTCGAGGCGCAGGAATGGACAGCAACGGCGCTCGAGCAGGAGCCAGTCGAGCGCGGCCTGCACGATCGCCGGGTCTGGATCGAGACACGCCGCACAGCCGTCCGAGGTCTCCCGCACTTCTCGAAACCGAGCGGAAACACGCGACGCCACGGTCGCGCGGCGGGCCCGTTCCGCCTCGCTCAGCGCGCTGAGATCACAGGCGAGAGCCGGTTGGGAATCCGCTCATCATGCTCCTCTTCTAACCGGGGAGCGCGTCCGTGCCACTCATGCGGGGCTAGTCGCTCGCGGGCGAGGGCCGGGGTTGCGCCTGACACGATATCTCGTCGACCCGACCAGCATGCAAGCGGTAAATCCGATCCTGGCGATGCGATCGCGCGAGCGTTTCGTCCACCGTCAGCTCCGCGTAGGCGCCCTGGATAGTCCGGCTGATCATCTCATGGGTTACCGCGATCGTGATCTCGGCATGGCGTGGACTCGCCAGCCATCGCCGTGCGCGTGCGGCAACCCGAGCATAGCTTTCGCCTCCCGGCACGACATAGTCCCACTTGTGCGCTTCGCGCTCCTGGCGGGCACCCGGATACTGAGCATCGATCTCTACGCGGGTAAGTCCCTCCCAGCCCCCGAGATGATGCTCGACCAGCAGTGACGCGACTACCACAGCGTCGAGATCGAGGCCCATGACTTCGGCGAGAATGACCGCCGTCTGACATGCCCGCCCGAGAGGGCTCGTCTCGATGCACGCCGCCTGGATTTCGCGAATTGCGTGCCGAAGTACCCGGCCGGCCGCTCGTGCTTGTTCAATTCCCGTGTCCGTCAACGGTGAGTCGTGATGTCCCTGCTGACGTCCTGTCCGGTTCCACGTCGTCTCGCCGTGTCGCACGAGATAGATCACGCGGGGCCCCCTGCGCCGGCATCCAGCCGGTCCAGGATCCACCGCACAACCGTCAGCAGATTCCAGTCGGGAAGCCCTAGAGAGTCGACGGCCTCCAGGCATTCCATCCTCCAGGTATCGCTCTGAATGAGCTGGATGGTCTCGGCCAACATCACGTTGGGTGTGGCGTCGTCGCGAGCATGGCCCTCAGGCGAGTTTGCGAGCCACGAGACTCAGGTAAGCGATGTGCCCGAAATATTCGCCGCTGGCGACACGCCGCCGGGCCTCAGCCTTCAAGGCAGCCGCCCGGTCCGCCCCGATCCGACCGGCCGTGACGAGCGCGTCCGCGCCCAGATCCACCCAGCTGTGGAGCATGAACCCGGGCTCGGACGCTTCCACGTAGCCATAGCTGCGCACGCGCTGGAGCTGGACTCCCGTCGCTCGTAGCAACGCGGGCAGACGCCGTACCAGCCACGGATCGTACACGAAGTGCTCTCGAAAGGCCTCGGCGCAGACGTCCAGCGGGTCTCCGGCTTTCGTCGCGAGGGTGGCGGTGGCGTAGTCTCCTTCAAACACCGCGAGGCACCCGCCCGGCCGCAGGACCCGCACCGCTTCGTGCAGCATCGCTTCCGGCCCCGGCACGTGACAGAGCGTGGTATGGAGGACGACCGCGTCGAACGCGTTGTCGCCAAGCGGCAGCGAGCGACCGTCGGCTTCCTGAAAGGAGAGGGTGGTCATGCCTCTCGCCAGTTCCCGAGCCTTCGTGACAAAGACCGGAGATGGGTCAACCCCGATCGCCTCGGCCACTCCCGGCCAGGCTGCCAGCACCCGCGTGACCGCTCCCGTCCCGCACCCTATTTCGAGCACGCGTGAGCCCGAAGGAAGAGCGGCGTCGCTCAGATATGTGTGCAGCATCGCCCGCTGCTGCGGGTCGGCGGCGCGAATCTCCAGAGCGGTCATCAAGCCTTCGAGAATCTTCGGAGCAGCTTCCGTGATCCTGACGTAGATGTCGGGGCTCAGAGATTTCTCGCCTTCCACGCGGCTCCCGCCTTGACGCGTCTCACGCGCGGTCGACGAGGACAAAGACACAACCCGTCTCCGAATACACGTCATCGTCGACCGTACCTGCGCTGGCGACACTCGCCCATCCCGGGCCCATCCGCCGTCCCGCCTGAACAAGCTCGCCCTCGAGAATGAACAGGAACTCGGGGCTCTCGTGAGTGTGAGCCGGAAACCGAGTCCCGGGTTCGAACCGCACGAGTTGCATCTCCCAGCCGTCCGTGACCGCGATGTCCTTCACGAAAACCCCGGACGCCATTGTCGATGGCCGCCAGGGCAGGTCATCGAGGTTCACGGACTGGAAGGCGCCGCGCTCAGACGCTCTCATCGCACAGGACCCCCTTGAAAGGAGAGTGGCCCCAGCAGGAATCCGAGACGAGACCGTCGAGACTGTCGCTAGCTCGTCGATCGACGGGAGCGCACGGCTCGCGCGAGCTCGGCGAGGACCGGGACGGTCATCTCCCAGCCCATGCAGGCGTCGGTAATGCTCTGGCCGTAGCGCAGCGCGGCTGGGTCGGCGAGCTCCTGGCGGCCGTCGACGAGAAAGCTCTCCATCATCACGCCGAAGATTGCGGCCTCGCCGTGGGCGACCTGCTCGGCGATGTCGCGCCCGGCGACCGGCTGGCGGCGGTAGTCCTTGTCGCTGTTGCCGTGGCTCGTGTCGATCATGAGCCGGGGCGGAAGCCCGGCGTCGACGAGCGCCGCGGTCGTCTTCTGCACGCTCACGGCGTCGTAGTTGGAACCGCTCGCGCCCCCGCGCAGGATGACGTGGCAATCAGGGTTACCGCGCGTGGCGACGATCGCGCAGAGCCCCTGCTCGGTCACGCCGAGGAACTGGTGGGGATGCCTGGCGGCGCGCACGGCGTCGATGGCGATCTGGACGCCGCCGTCGGTGCCGTTCTTGAAGCCGACGGGCATCGAGAGGCCCGAGGCCAGCTCGCGGTGCACCTGGCTCTCGGTCGTGCGCGCGCCGATGGCGCCCCAGGCGACGAGGTCCGAGGTGAACTGGGGCGAGATCGGGTCGAGGAACTCGCAGCCGGCGGGCAGCCCGAGCTCGGCGAGGTCGAGCAGGAGGCGGCGCGCCCGCCGGAGCCCGTCGTTGATGGCGAAGCTCCCGTCGAGGCGGGGGTCGTTGATGAGCCCCTTCCAGCCCACGGTCGTCCGCGGCTTCTCGAAGTAGACGCGCATCACGATACAGAGATCGCGCGCGTGCTCGTCCCGCACGGCCTTGAGCCGCCCTGCGTAGTCGAGGGCCGCGGCCGGGTCGTGGATCGAACACGGGCCGACGATGACGACGAGCCGATCGTCTTCGCCCCGGAGGATGCGGCCGATCTCCTGGCGCGCACGCGTCACGGTCTCGGAGCCACGGTCGCCGAGCGGCTGTTCCTCGAGCAGGATCAGCGGCGGCAGGAGCGGTCGGAAGCTCTCGATGCGCAGGTCGCGGGTGCGTTCCGACATGGAGCGCAATGTACACGCGAAGGGGCCCCTGATCAACGCCCGCGACATGTTACCCTTCGACCCGCGGTGGACCGGCTCTCCGTCCTCGAGCGCATCCAGAAGAAGGTGCTGTGGCTCGGCACCTACATGGTGCACCACGCCAATTCCCTGCGACCGAACCTCGACGGCGCGAAGGTCGGTGGCCACCAGGCGTCGTCGTCGTCGGTCGTCAGCCTGCTGACCGCGCTCTACTTCGACGCGCTCCGGAGCGACGATCTGGTGGCGCTCAAGGCCCACGCCGCGCCCGCGTTCTATGCGATCCAGTACTTACGTGGCCGTCTCACCGCGGGGGCGCTTCGCGAGCTTCGCAGCTTCGGCGGCCTCCAGGCCTATCCGAGCCGACGAAAGAACGCCGACATCGTCGACCTCTCGACCGGCTCGATGGGGCTCGGCGCCGTGCAGGCGACGTTCGGGGCGCTCGCGTCCCGGTACATCGTCGACCACATGGGCGGGCGGTCGCGCGGGCGAGTCGTGGTCATGGTGGGCGACGCCGAGCTCGACGAAGGCAACGTCGCCGAGGCGCTGGCCGAAGAAGCCGTCGGCCGGCTCGCGAACGTTCTCTGGATCGTGGACGTGAATCGACAGTCTCTCGACCGCATCGTTCCCGACGGGCGGTTGCGTCAGATGCGCGCCATGTTCGAAGCGGGCGGCTGGCATGTCATCGAGCTGCGCTGGGGCCGACGGCTTCAGACTCTCTTCGCAAAGCCCGGCGGTGACGGACTCCGCCGGCGGTTCGACGCGATACCGAACGGCGAGTATCAGCGGCTTCTCCGGCTCCCGGTCGGGGGGGTGCGGAAGGCGCTCGTTACCGACCACGAAGGCCGGGTCGACCATGCGCTCGATCGCCTCCTGTCGGACACGAGCGACGCGGCGCTCGGAGAGCTCGTCGCCGATCGCGGGGGCCACGACCTCCGGATGATCCTCGAGGCCATCGACGAAGCCGGCCGGGCCCGCGATCGGCCGGCAGTCATCTTCGCCCACACGATCAAGGGCTGGGGGCTCCCGCTCGCGGGCGATCCGCTCAACCACACGATGCTCCTCACCCAGAGCCAGGTCGAGGCGCTCCGTGGAGTGCTGGGCATTGGCGATGGCGAGGAATGGGACGGATTCGCTCCGGGAAGCCAAGAGGCCGAGCTCGTGCGCGGGCTCCCTCCGCTCTTCACGCCCCCCGCGCCGAGCGCCTCGAGGGCGGAGGTTCCCTCGCAGGTCGACGAGACTTACCCGGCGGAGTGCTCGACTCAGGAGGCGTTCGGCCGGGTCCTTGGCGCGCTGAGCCGGCTCCCCGTGGCGGATCGCATCGTGACGGTATCGGCGGACGTCGCGGTGACCACGCACCTCGC
>Ga0184639_10001179_pt1 | contig 11144 bp, 9 predicted proteins | sample PLM31_170_b2_FD_133155 | JGI IMG/M metagenome (GOLD analysis project Ga0184639, IMG submission 133155) | Groundwater sediment microbial communities from an aquifer in East River, Colorado, USA - PLM3-1_170_b2 | ecosystem: Environmental > Terrestrial > Soil > Riparian zone | place: USA: East... | reverse complement strand
CTGGGTTGGGAAGTGTTCACCACGTTTTACCTGCCGGACTGGATGCTGATCGTGGTCGTGGCGGTGGCGGTGGTGCTGGTCGCGCTCGGCTTCGTGGCCCGCCGGGCGCCGGGAACGGTTTCCCGCGCATCGGGGGAACAGACGCCACGGGACGTGTTGAGCTGATCGCGCGCGTCGGTGCGGCGACGAGATTCGCGCCGATATTCTCGCCGTGTTTGGCCGGGCGCCTCACAGCGCCACCGTCTGGCGCGGCGCCGGCACCTCGTACCCTGGCATGGCGCAGGAAGGCTGCCGCGATCAGGGTGATCACAGGCACTAACCAGCAAAGGGCGCGGCGGGAAATGGTCCCGTCGCGCTCGATCCTGGGGCAGCCTCACGCCCAGTGAGTGGTCCGCGCGGGGCGAAGGATGGTCTAGCGGTAGACCAGAACTGGGATCTTGGAATGCGCGAGCACCTTCTGCGTCACGCTTCCGAGGAGCAGCGCGGCGAACTCGCCGCGGCCGTGTGAGGCCATGAAGATCACGTCGCACTTCTGCTTCTTCGCCGCCGCGACGATTCCCTGTTGCGCCGTGGCGGGCTTGGTCATCAGCGTTTGGCACGGGACACCGGCCGCCTTCGCCGCCTTCTCCACCTGGGCGAGGTATTTCATCCCGCGATCGCGGGCCTGCTTGTCGAAGTCCCTCAGTATGGCGGTGTTGATCACGAACCCTTCCGAGTAGATGTACGGCTGGACCGTTTCGAGCGCGTAGTACGCGGTGACCTTCGCGCCGAGTTCCTTCGCGAGCGCGACGCCGGCCTTGATCGCCTTGCGCGCGACCGAGGATCCGTCGGTGGGCAACAAGACATGCTTGAACATGGGGTCCTCCTTCAGCAGAAAATGGGTGTTCGGTGCCGGCGTGCTCGCGTCAACGGATCAGGACGACCGGGACATGCGCCAGGTGGAGCACCTTGGTCGCGACGGACCCCATGAGCATGTTGGGCAGCACCGTCATGCCGCGCGTGCCGAGATAGAGATCGCACTTTCTGAACCGTCCACGGCCAGCAGGAGCTTCAGCATGCGCGTTTCCTCTAGCGGTTGATTTCCGCGGCGAGCGTGAACGATGCTATCCACGGCCGGCGCGCCCCTCTTGACGTGGATCAAACCGAGGGACGACCGTGCCGCCCCGCTCGCGGACCCCTGGCGCTCCGCCGGCGCGGGCCTCGCGCCCGCTGGCCCGCGTCGGTATCCTTGGCGCCGCCAGGGAGAACCGTCATGCTGATCAACTGCGCTGCCTACGAGAACGGCCGGAAGCTCGCGGACATCGCGCGCCACGAGATCAGCGATTACCTGAAGCGGCTCGGCTGCTTCGTGTGGGTCGCGCTCTACGAGCCCGAGGCTGGCGAGCTGGAAGGGATGCAGGAGGAGTTCGGCCTGCACGAGCTCGCGGTCGAGGACGCACAGACCGGGCACCAGCGGCCGAAGATCGAGGAGTACGGGGACTCGCTCTTCGTGGTGCTGCACACCGTGGAGCTCGACGCGAAGGAGTTACGCGTCGGCGAGGTCAGCATCTTCGCCGGACCGAACTACATCCTCTCGGTCAGGCATCGCACCAAGCGCGGCTTCGCCGATGTTCGCGCCCGCTGCGAGCGGGAGCCGGAGCTGCTGCGGCACGGCTCAGGGTTCGTGCTCTACGCGCTCATGGACGCGGTCGTGGACCGCTACTTCCCGGTCGTGGAGGCGGTCGAGACGGAGTTCGAGAGCATCGAGGACCAGATCTTCGGCGGCGGCCTCGCGCGGCAGAACATCGAGTCGCTCTACGCGCTCAAGCAGAAGCTCATGATCCTGAAGCACGCGGCGGGTCCCCTGCTCGACTCGGTAGGCAAGCTCCATGGAGGCAGAGTGCCGCAGGTCTGCGTCGGCACCCAGGAGTACTTCCGCGACGTCTACGACCACCTCAGCCGGATCAACCAGACGATCGACACGATCCGCGACTCGGTCACGACCGCGATGGCGGTGAGCCTGTCGCTGATCCAGCTGCAGAACAGCGAGATGACGAAGCGGCTGGCGGCCTATGCGGCGCTCGTTGCGGTGCCGACGATGATCGCGGGGGTCTACGGCATGAACTTCGACTACATGCCGGAGCTGAAGTGGACCTTCGGCTACCCGCTCGCCGTCGGCGCGATGGTCGTGATCGACGCCTGGCTCTTCTACAAGTTCCGCAAGGCGGGGTGGCTCTAGCTAGCCACTGCTCGCTCCTGCCGGCCCCAGGCCGAGCTCCCGAGCCACGTTACGATATCGCTGGCCGGCATCGGCTTGCCGAAGAAGTAGCCCTGCGCCGTGTCACAGCCGAGGGCGATCAAACGCTCGAGCGCGGCCGCGTCCTCGACGCCTTCGGCCACCACTTTCAGCCCCATGTTGTGCGCGAGGTCGATGGTGGAGCGAACGATGTGCGCGGAGTCCTCGTTCTTCGTCATGTCGAAGACGAACGACTTGTCGATCTTGATGGCGTCGACCGGCAGGCGCTTGAGGTAGGCGAGCGACGAGTAGCCGGTGCCGAAGTCGTCGATGTAGAGCTTGAAGCCGCGCTCGCTCAGCCGGGTCAGCACCTCGCGTGCGCCCTCGGGGTCCTCCATGAGCGCGCTCTCCGTGATCTCGAGCTCCAGCCACCCGGGCTCGACGCCCCAGGCGGCGAGATGGCGCTCGAGCCCGTCGAGCAGGTGCGGATCGCGGAGGTTGCGTGCAGACAGGTTCACCGCCAACACGAGGTTCGCCCCGGCCCGGCACCACGCGTGGATCTGACGGACCGCAGTTTCGAGCGCCCAGTCAGTGAGCGGCCAGATCAGACCGGTGCGCTCGGCGACGGCGATGAACTCGACCGGCGGCACCATGCCGTGCTGCGGATGACGCCAGCGCGCAAGTCCCTCGGCGCCGCAGACTCGTCGCGTCGCGAGGTCGATCTTCGGCTGGTAATGGAGCTCGAGCTCGCCCCGCTCGAGGGCGCGCCGCAATTCGGCAGCGAGCGCCAGCCGCCTCGCGCCGTCATCCTGGGTCCCGGGGCGATACACGAGGACGCCACTCGGTGTGCTCTTGGCCGCGTAGCAGGCTTGGACCGCGTAGCGCACCAGCTCATGGGCCTGCGCGCCGTGCGCAGGGAAGAGTGCGATGCCGCCGCTTGCCTCGATGTATACCGACAGCCCGGCGACGGGGACCGGATCCTCGAGCGCCGTCCGCAGTCGCTGCATCGTCCTGGCGGCCTCGTCCGCATCGCTTCCCGGCAGCAGCACAGCAAACGTCCCCGCGCCGACGCGCGCGACGAGTGCGGGCGCCGCGACCTCGCGTGCAAGGCGCTGCCCCGCCTCCTTCAGCAGTTCGTCGCCCGCGCTGTACCCGATAGCCTCGTTGATGTCGCGCAGCCGGTTCAGGTCAAGCGCAAGCAACGCGAACGACCCGTTCGTGGCCCGACTCTCCTCGATGCGCTCGTGCAGCGTTTCCTCCAGCTTGAGACGGCTCGCGAGCCCGGTCACGCCGTCGGAATAGGCCAGCCGTCGAATGTAGTCGTCGGCCTCGCGCTGCCGCGCGCGCGCGCGCAACGTCGTGATCCCGAACGCGAGGTCGGCGGCGGTCTCCTGCAGCAGCTCGACCTCCCGCGGTCCGAACGCATCCTGCTCGGCAGCGTAGATGCTTAGCACCCCGCATTCGCCGCCGAACCGGAGGGGCAGCGAGAGCGAGGAGGCAAAGCCGCGCACCATCGCCGCCTCGCGCCACACGAAGCGGGGGTCGTTCGCAATGTCGTGCGCCACCTGCGGCTGGCCGGTGCGAAGCGCCGTCGCCGTCGGCCCTTGGCCGTACTCGTTGTCTTCCCAAGACAGGCGCAGCTGATCGAAATAGCCTTCCACGACGCCCGCTGCCGCGACCAGGCGGATGCGCCTCTCCGGGTCGTTCTGCGGGATGCCTACCCACGCCATGCGATAGCCCCCGACTTCGACGGCGACGCGGCAGATCTCCTGCAGCAGGGCTGGCTCTTCGGTGGCGCCGATGAGGGCTCGGTTGCCCGCGCTCAACGTCTTGAGCGCGCGATTCACGCGCTGGAGCTCGCGGTTCGCCGCGTGGATCGCAGCCTCTCGGCGCTCGATGGTCTCGGCCATCGTATCGAACGTCTGCGCGAGCCGGCCAAGCTCGTCACCGCTGCGCGGCAGTCCGGCGCGCGCCCCTAGATCTCCCTCGCCCAAGCGCTGCGCCGCCGAAGCCAAGATCTCGACCCGGCGCGTGACGAACACCTTGGAACCCCACCAGGTCGCGGCAAGGAGCACGATCACGAGCAGCGCAAGCAAGCCGACGTTCCGCACGAACGCCTGGTCGACTTTGCCGTACACCAGCTCGGGAGGAATGCCATAGACAAGGTAGGCGCTGCTGTCGACGTCCCGGTCGAGAGGCGCGAAGGCGTAGAGCCGCACCACACCATCAACCCCGGCAAATTCGGCAAAGTCCTCCTTCCCTTGGGCGAGGACCGCCCGAACGATCGGGGCGTCGGGGAGCTTCTTCCCGACCCAGGCCGCGGCGTCAGGATGACGCGCCAGGACGGTTCCGGCGTTGTCGACCACCGTCAGCGCCGAGCCGGCGGGGGCCTCGAGGTCGGCCAACAGCTTTCCCACCCAAGCGAGATCCACGGCTGCGAACACCACCGCTTTGACGCTCCCCACCGCATCGAGCACCGGGTAGCCGAGGCCGATCGTCGGCTTGCCGGTCAGGCGCCCGATCTGGTATTCGCCGATTGCGAGCTCGCGCGTACTGACGGCGTTCCCGAAGTACGTCCGGTCTGCGATGCTGATCGGCCGCTCGATCGGAAGCGCACTACAGACGACCTCGCCCCGGGACGTTGCGACACCGAGGTTCGTGTAATAGGGATAGGGTTTGTGGAGCCGGGCGAGGGTGTCGCTGCAACGGCCTTCGCGTCCGAGCTCCACAACCGCGGGAAGCTCGGCGATCGCCGTAAGGAGTTGGCGGGTGCCGGAGAGGAGTTCCTGTTGCCGTCCGATCGCCACGCGAAGCAGCGCGCGCATCTCGGCTGTCGCATCCTCGCGGGCGAGGCGACGAGCCTCGAGCGCCGTGTAAAGCGTCAGTCCCAGCGCCGGCACCACGGCGCACAGGACTAAAGTCATAACCCGGGCGCGCAAACTCATCGCCCGCTCGGTTTGAGACGTCCGCTGCATCATCCGTGAGGATTCGTCCAGTGTGTTGTTGTTATGCCCTCACCCCCTTCAGGCGCGGCTAGTATAGCTCCGGCGGCACTGGCCGGGCGGTTGTGCGCCGAGACGCACGAGACCTAACTAACTACTGCGCCGTCCAGCCGCCGTCGATGACCAGGCTCGTCCCGGTGATGAGCGACGCGCCGGACGAAGCGAGGAACACCACCGCCGCGGCGACGTCCTCCGGCTGCCCGATGCGCCCGAGCGGGATGCGGTCGTAGGCCCAGTCGCGGAAGGCGGGCTGCGCGAACATCGGGCGGGTCATCGGCGTCTCGATGAACGTCGGCGCCACCGAGTTCACCCGGATGTTGTGCGGGGCGAGCTCGACCGCCATCGCTTTCGTGAGCCCCTCGAGCGCGTGCTTCGTGAGGCAGTAGACACTGCGGTCCGGCGCGCCGACGTGCCCCATCTGCGACGACACGTTGATGATGGCGCCGCCCCGTTGCTTCCGATCGGGCGCCTCCAGCATCTTCCTGGCTGCCGCCTGCGCGGCGAGAAACGCGGCCCTGACGTTCAGGCTCAGCAGGCGATCGAGGTGCTCCTCGCTCACTTCGACGAACGGCTCGGGGATGTTCGCTCCCGCGTTGTTCACCAGCACGTCGAGCGCGGGAAGCGCCGCGAAGGCGCGCTTGAGGGCGGCGGCGTCCGTGACGTCGCAGGGACAGGCGTTCGCCCGTCCACCGGCCGCGCGGATCTCGGCCGCCGCCTGCTCGATCTCGGAAGCCGTCCGCGCGACGAGCCACACCTCCGCGCCGGCCTCGGCGAGCGCCATGGCCGCGCTCCGGCCGATCCCGCGCCCCGCGCCCGTCACCAGCGCCACGCGTCCGTCGAGACGCGCCCCGCGGACTGCCCCGGCGGGGAGCGCAGGGCTCGTCAAGCCGGCTGCTCCTTCTTGGCGCCGAGCCCCACGTTGCGCTTGCCGTAGCGGCGCAGGCGCAGGTCCGCCTGCTCCTTGTGGCCCCAGAAGCGCTCGATGGCGCAGAGCCGCGAGCAGTAGTCGCCGATCGCGACGCTCGCCTCCGGCGTGATCTCCTGGTAGGTGCAGGTCTTCAGGAACTTGCCGACCCAGAGCCCGCCGGTGTAGCGCGCCGCGCCCATCGTCGGGAGCGTGTGGTTCGTGCCGATCACCTTGTCGCCGTAGGCGACGTTCGTCTCCGGGCCGAGGAACAGCGCGCCGTAGTTCCGCATGCGCTCGAGGAAGTAGCGCGGGTCGCGCGTCAGCACCTCGACGTGCTCGGCGGCGACCCGATCGGCCTCCGCCACCGCCTCGTCGATCGAGTCGACCAGGATGATCTCGCCATAGTCGCGCCAGGCCACCCCGGCAACATCCGCCGTCGGCAGCACCGCGAGCTGACGCTCGATCTCGGCGGGCAGCGCCTCGGCGATCGTCCCCGAGGTCGTGATGCAGATCGCGGGGCTCGTCGGGCCGTGCTCGGCCTGGCCGAGAAGATCGGTCGCGATCATCTCGACGTCGGCCGAGTCGTCCGCGATGACCAGGATCTCGGTCGGCCCGGCGAAGAGGTCGATGCCGACGCGCCCGAAGAGCTGGCGCTTCGCCTCGGCGACGTAGGCGTTGCCCGGGCCGCAGAGCATGTCGACCGGCTTGATCGTCTCGGTGCCGAGCGCCATCGCCGCGACCGCCTGCACGCCGCCGAGCACGTAGATCTCGTCCGCGCCGCCCAGGACCATCGCGGCGATCGTCTCGGGATGCGGCTCCCCCTGATTCGGCGGCGTGCAGGCGATCAGGCGCCCCACGCCCGCCGTCCGCGCGGTCACGATGCTCATGTGCGCCGAAGCGACCATCGGATATCGCCCGCCGGGCACGTAGCACCCCACGCTCTCCACCGGGATGTTCCGGTGCCCGAGCTTCACGCCGGGGAGCGTCTCCACCTCGATGTCCTTCAGCGCCGCGCGCTGGTGCTCGGCGAAGTTCCGGATCTGCGCCTGGGCAAACTTGATGTCGGCGATGGTGCTCGGCGACACCTTCGCCACGATCGCGTCCAGATCGCCACGCGACAGGCGGAAGCTCGGCGGCGACCACTTGTCGAACTTCTCGGACAGCTCGCGAACCGCCGCGTCGCCGCGCGCCGCGACGTCCTGCAGGATCGACTCCACGGTCCGAAAAACGTTCGCCGCGTTGGCGTCGGTGATTGTCTTGTCGATGCGTCGCTTGAGGAAGGTGGCCATCGCGAATCCTTTCGTTTCTGCAGACCGTCCAAGGGACGGCGCAAGTTATCAGTCGGGCGCGCGGCCCGTCAATTCGCGACGTCCTTTGCGTCGGGCACGCCCGAGCCGCCCGATTCGAGCCCCCGCCGGACCGCGCTTGGCGACTTTCCAGTCCAGCGGCGGAACGCCCGGTTGAAGCTCGACACCTCGGCGAAGCCGACCAGGTACGCGACCTCTGCGATCGAGTAGTCCGTGCGCTGGAGATATCCGGCCGCGAGCTCGCGCCGCGCGTTGTCGAGCAGCTCGGCGAAGCTCGTGCCCGCCTCGGCGAGCCGCCGATGCAGCGTGCGCGGGCTGAGCGCAAGCGCGCGCGATCTCCAGCTGCGTCGGCGGCCCCGACGGCAGCAGCTCCAGGATCCGCCGCCGCACCTGCGCCACGATGTCGGAGCGGTCGAGCCGCTCGAGATATTCGAGCGCGACGCGCTCGTTCGCCAGCGCGACGTCGGGATTGGACGTGGGCAGCGGTTGCGCGAGGTCCTCGCGCCGGCACAGCACGCTCGCCCGCGCCGCGCCCCAGACGATCGGGCACCGGAACCATTCGTCGAACGGCGCGCGCGGGTCCGGCGCGCTGCGCACCACCGTGACGTCGAGCGGCGTGAACGCCTCGCCGTACGCGATCCGGCACAGCCGGACAAAGCCGGCGGCAAGCCAGTCGTGGACCCACACCGCCGGCGGCTGCGCCCCGGCGAAGACGAACGCGATGCGCACGCCGCCGGAGCCCTCCTCGATGCGCATCGTCCACAGCTCCGTCAGGACCCGCATGTACCGGGCGAATCGCCGGCACGCCTCACCGAGCGTCGCGCTCGAGAGCCACGCGTAGCCGACCGCGTGGAGCGCCGTCCCGTGCATCTGCCGCGCGACGTCGATCCCCAGGGACGGATCGCCGACGGTCTCCTCGGCGAGCCGCAGCAGGCGCTGCGACGCGCGCACCGGCACTCGCGTGCCCGGCACCCTGAGCGCTGCGCGGTCTATTCCGGCGGCGCGGAAGATCGGCGCCGGGTCCATGCCGCGTGCCTCGAGGGCGCGCCACAGGTTGATCCCGGGTGAAAGCAACGCGGTCGCGAACGCCGCGGGGTTCGAGCCTTCCATCTAGCGCCTGGCGGCGGAGGACAAGGTTCTGGCGGACTGGGTCAACGCCAAAGAGTACGCCAGCCCGTATCTTCCCGCACCTTCGAGCGGGCGCCGGCGCCCGCGCCAGCCAATCGGAGACCGATGGAAGAGTTTCTCACGCCGGAGACGGTGCTCGCCGATCTCAGGCATACCGCCATCTGGGGCGGCCTGGACGAGGAGGGCATCGCCCGCCTCGCCCACCACGCGCTGTTCTTCGCGGGACGCGGACACGCCGCGCTCAACCCGCTGATCGCCGCCTTCTACCCCGAGTACGCGAACCGGGTCGCCGACCAGCGGCGCGAGGAAGTGTTCGCGCGCATTCGCGGCCAGGTCCACGAAGGGCTGCTGCGGCCCGGCGTGTTCCTTCACTTTCTGTGCCATGACCCCGACCTCGACATCGTCTCGGCCGCCGCTCGCGAGGCAGCCTGTCTCGGGCTCGTCGAGGAACCCGACGGCGCGCGCGGCGCGGACTGGGTCCTGAAGCTCGTGGTCACCGGCTCGGTCGTCAATTCCGGCGCGGCGCTCGGCGGGCTCCTCGCGCTGGGCGACGAGGCCGTCAACGCGAAGCTCGCGGTGCTCCGGGTCGGACTCGCGCTGCCGTGGGCCGACCGCGCGCTCGGCGAGATGGCGAGCTGCACCACCGGTTACGCGTTCGCCGCGACCGTGGAGTTCTGGCTCGAATGGATTGAAACGCTGGCCGCCGAGCTCCCGGAGTCGGCGCGCGTCTTCGACTGGGCGGCGCGCGCACTGCTCGCCCAGCGCGACGCCATGATCGAGCAGACCATCCTCCGCGGCCAATCACCGGCGCGCGAGCGCCCCAACGGCGATCACGGAGCGGGTGAGCTGTCGGTGGCCGCGTTCGCGCAGTCGATCGGCCCGCGGCTGCGCGCGCTCGTGCCCGCGGCGCGCCACTCGGAGACGTTCCTGCGCGCGGTCGCTGCCTGGACCGGCGCGCGCGACGTCAGCAGCGGCGTTCCGCTGAACGGCACCTCGGCCTGAGTCGGCGCCTCCCGGCGCTTGCGTCGGGGAGCGCTCGCGGGGCTACGACAGGTCCCGTCGATGCTTCTTGAGCCAGTCGCGCACGCTGAGCCGAAGGACGTCGACCACGCCCACGAGATTCTTCGCCTCGCTCTCCGATATGGCCGGGGCTCCCTCGTACTCCGCCGCATTCCGCCGTTCGTGGCTCTTCACGAGCGTGATCATGACGGCCTTGTCGGTGCCGCAGGTGTGCTCCAGCACTTGGAAGGCGATGGCACGATGACCTTTTCCCTGAACTGGGCGGTAACCGTTTGCGCGCAGCGCCGCCATGGCAAACGCGAACGCCGCGGAGTACGCAAGCCGGAACCGACTGCCGGCGCCGAGCGTGGCCGTGCGACTGTCGCGCAGCGACTCCTCTGCGTCGGCCAGCAGACGCTTGACCTCGTCCCTCGAGGTTGGCTCAGCGTGCAGCGACCCGGCCTTGACGAGGTTCTCGAGATTTGCGTCGGATGAGCTTTTCGAGGCCATCTTGAGTGCCGATGAGGAAGAGCTTGGGCCGTCCAAGGACGGCCTCAAGGAAGTGGTGCCCTGAGCGGGCCCTGTCCGCGAACTCCTTGCTAGAGTAGATCACCGGGGACACGCGACGCCCCAGGAGACCTTCGGCCGACGAGAGCTGGACGGCGATGTCCGACAAACCGATGTCACCGATCAGGAACAGGTCGATGTCGCTCGTTGCTTTGGCCTCCCCACGCGCGACGGAGCCGTAGATGAAGGCGAAGTCGATTCGGTCTTCGAAGGGGCGGAGGACGTCCCGAAGCACGTCAGCGATCCCGAAGGTCTTGATGACGATGCCCTTGAGCTCTTCGAAAACCGGGGAGGCCGCGCTCGCCTGGAAGTAGACGAGGTTGCCGCGTTCGCTTCGGTCGACGATGCCCGCTTCGACGAGGCTCGCGAGCTCGCGCTGGATGGAGCTCGGCTTCGTGCCTGCGGCGCGGGCGAGCTGCCGCAAGTAGAACGCCTGCTCCGGGTGAGCGTAGAGCAGGGCGAGGATCGCCCGCTTGGTCTTGCCGAAGAGCGCCGCCGCGATCGAGCTGCCGGGTCTTGGTGTACGCATATTGAGTACGATTGCACGCGAATTGCGTACAGTAGGCGGCCCCCGCCCCCTGCGGGGAACGGGCGTCACCCCAGCGTCGGCATGTTCAGCCCGGGCGCGGGCGTGTCCTGATGCGGCCAGCGGGTCGTGACCGCCTTCGTGCGCGTGTAGAACTTGACGCCCTCCACGCCGTGCACGTGCAGGTCGCCGAAGAACGAGCTCTTCCAGCCGCCGAACGAGTAGAACGCGACCGGCACCGGGATCGGCACGTTGATCCCCACCATCCCGACGTTGACGTCGAACTGGAACCTGCGCGCCACGCCGCCGTCGCGCGTGAAGAGGGCGACGCCGTTGCCGTACGGGTTCTCGTTCACGAGGCGGAGGGCCTCGTCATAGGTCGCAACGCGCATCACGGAGAGCACCGGCCCGAAGATCTCGTCGCGGTAGGCGTCCATCTCCTTCGTCACGTTGTCGAGCAACGAGACGCCGAGGAAGAAGCCGTTGCCGTTCG
>Ga0184639_10001178_pt1 | contig 11149 bp, 8 predicted proteins | sample PLM31_170_b2_FD_133155 | JGI IMG/M metagenome (GOLD analysis project Ga0184639, IMG submission 133155) | Groundwater sediment microbial communities from an aquifer in East River, Colorado, USA - PLM3-1_170_b2 | ecosystem: Environmental > Terrestrial > Soil > Riparian zone | place: USA: East... | reverse complement strand
TCCGCCGCCTCACCATATTTGGCGCCCGCGCCCGAGAACACCTTGATCCCGTTGTCCTTGAATGGATTGTGGGACGCGGAAATCATCAGTCCTGCGTCGAAGCCCATCGACCGCGTGATGAAGGCGATCGCCGGAGTGGGAAGAACGCCGGCGCTCGTGATCTGCGCACCACCGGTTCGTGCACCATAGGCGAGCTCTCGCTCGATCCACGGACTCGATTCCCGTGTGTCCCGGCCTATGATGAGGCGAGCGGGCCGCGAATCGAGCACGCGCACCAGCGCGGCGCCAAGGCGCCGAATCGTCGGTGCATCGAACGGATGCACACCCGCCGTTCCGCGAACACCGTCGGTTCCGAACAACCGCTCAGGCATTGTTGATTGAATCATCGAAAAAGTCGTGAAACCTGCCATTACTCGATCAGGATCTGTACCACCGCCGGTTTCATGCCGGCTACGCCGAATCCAGTCGTCGGATCGACTCGCACCGGCAATTCGTACACCCCCACACCCAGCCCTGAGAGGTCGACGAACGCCGTCACCGCGTCGCTTCGAAGGCGCGCAAGCGATTCCTCTGAACCGCGCACCCGGATGCTGAGGACAGGCGGCAGCGCCTGAGCCGTCAATCCTGGCGCGACATTCCTCAAATGGACCGGCACCCGATCCAACATCTTTTCCGTCGGCGCGGGAACGACCGTGACCGTCACGATGGCCCGCTGCGGCGTTTTCAGGCGAACATTCGGACTCGTGGCGCCGACGGTGACAGGCACCCGCACCGGCTTCACGGCACCTTCCACCGAGACGGGTTCAGTCAGCGCTTCGCTCATCTGGCTGATCACGCTCTGCGGCCCCACGACCTCGATCGTCGCCGGCTCGGTCGTGACTTTGCTGACGACGTAGCCCGGAGCGACTTCGCCGACAACCGCCGGCGCAATAGGCACGCTTCGCGACGCAGACGTCTCGAAGCGGAGCGCCATCGTCGGGGGACTGACCTGCGCCACTTCAACGCCGAACGGCGCGCGCACCTGCTCGGGGGTCACATGGAAGAGAAGCGGTCCAGGCTTGGCTGATTGCAAATCAAGCACCGCCACCAGATCGCCCGGTGCCAATCGGCTGAGGGTGCTGGATGGTCCTCGGACTCGGACGTCGACCGCTTCCAGTGGAAGCTCGACGACTTCCATGTCCGCGGGCAGGTTCCGCAGCTCCAGCGGGACGCGCAACGCGCGCTCCGCGGGCTGCTCGCCGGCCACGATGAGCCACAGCAGCAACGCAATGAAGATCGAAACAATCTTCAGCCCGAAATTTTGTAATGGGTTGAAACGCATTATTGGTTCGTACGCATCGCCGTTCGAACCTCACGAACTTCGTGCTCGCGCCGTTGACTTCGGAGCAGCTGGTGTAGCCGCGCGCGAAGCTGATCGGCGCTCAGCTCCCGCTCGATTCGGCCATCGAGCGTCAACGAGACGATGCCGGTCTCCTCGGAGACGACCATGGCCACGGCATCGTTTTCTTCCGTCAGACCAATCGCCGCGCGGTGGCGCGTGCCGAGCGTTCGACTGAGGTGCGGAGCGACGGTCAGCGGCAAAAAACAACCGGCGGCCGCAATGCGATCGCGCTGCACGATGGCGGCGCCGTCGTGCAACGGCGACTCGCGTTGAAAGATGCTCACCAGGAGGTCGTTTGTCAACGTTGCGTCGAGAGGAATGCCGCCTTCGATATAGTTGCGCAATCCGATTTGGCGTTCGATCACGATGATCGCGCCAATTCGATGCGAGCCGAGGTACGTCGCCGCGACGACGAGCTCCTCGATCACTTCCTCGGCGCTCTCCGTGCCGAGGAAGTACCGGAAGAACGGCCCGCGTCCCAGGTGCGCCAGGGCTCGACGAATGTCGGCCTGAAAGAGCACAATCATCGCGAACACGAGATACGACCCCACATTGCGGACCAGCCAGTTGACGGTCTCGAGATGCCCCCACTGCGACAGATAAAAGAGGATGACGAACACCGCCGAACCGAGCGCCATCTGCACGGCTCGTGTGCCGCGGATTGCCTTCAGCACCTCATAGAGGGCGAACGACACGATCGCGAGATCGAGGAGATCCCACCATCCAAATGAGGGCAGGCGAAGGTTTATCAGCCAGTCAGGCATCGATTCTCGTCAGCAATGAGCAATGTGCAGTGAGCAACGAGTGGCGGCTCGACAAATGGACATCAGGTTTCGTCTCATTGCGCGTGGCTCGTGGCTCGTTGCTTCCCTGCATCCCGTATCTTGTCCGCCACTCGCACGACATCGAGCATCTCCGCCACATCGTGAACCCGGATGATGTGTGCGCCGTACAAGACCCCGGCCGCCACGGCACCCGCCGTACCCCACCGACGCGCCTCCGCCGTCCGCTCCCCTAGCGCCACCTGTAGGAATGACTTTCGGGAGGGTCCTACCAAAATCGGGCGATCGAGTGCCGCAAACGCCGGCAACGACGCCAACGCCGCGTAGCTGTGCTCCGGCCGCTTCGCGAACCCGATTCCGGGATCGATGATGATCCGGTCGTGTCTCACGCCGGCAGCGAGCGCTGCCCGGACCGATTCCGAGATCTCACGGCTCACCTCGTCCCCCACGTCGCGATACGTGGCATCTCCATACATCTCCCGTGAGCGCCCGCGCGTATGCATCAACACCACCGGCACACCCGCTGCAGCGACGACCTGTGCGAGTGAGGGATCATATCGCAAGCCGCTGATGTCATTCACAATCGACACCCCCTCAGCGAGCGCGACGCGCGCAACTTCTCCTTTGTAGGTGTCAATCGAAAGGGGCACTCGCACCCGACCCGCGACCCGACGGATCACCGGCAGTACTCGGGCCAGCTCCTCCTCGGTTGGGAGCGGTTCGGCGCCTGGCCTGGTCGACTCACCTCCAATGTCGATGATATCGGCCCCCTGTTGCTCGAGGTCGTAGATAGCGTCGGCCGCCGCCGAGGGGTCGAGGAACCGTCCCGCATCCGCGAACGAGTCGGGCGTGATGTTGATGATGCCCATGACGAGCGTGCGCTCCCCGAGGCGCATCACGCCCTTTCCGCGCAACGGAATGTCGTAGATTTTGCGGGGGAACACGGCGGTGCTCAGTGCAGGGAGCGTCGTGCCCAGTGCCGTGCACCGGGCACGACGCTCCAAGCAACGCTATTCTTGCGGCAGTGGCTTCTTCAGTGGCATCGAGGGCACCAGCAGCGGGCGCTCCTTCGGACGCTGCCGCGCGGCATCGTCCCCTTCGACCACTGGAGGCGCACTGGCGGAGGGAGGGGCCGGCTCCTCGAGGGGCAACCCGGCAGCGAGGCGGCGCACTTGCTCGGCATCGAGCACCTCGCGCGCGAGCAATGCGTCAGCGATCTTGATCACGCTTTCCTTCTGCGCCACCAGAATCTCGTGAGCGCGCTGATAGTTCACCGTGACAATCCGCATCACTTCCTGATCGATTTTGACCGCCGTGTCCTCGCTGTAGTCCTGATGCTGCGCGATCTCGCGGCCGAGGAAGATCTGTTCTTCTTTCTTGCCGAACGTGAGCGGCCCCATGGCATCGCTCATGCCCCACTCGCAGACCATGCGCCTCGCCAACTCGGTTGCGCGCTCGAGATCGTTGCCGGCACCGGTGGTGATGCTGCCAATCGTGATCTGTTCCGCGATGCGGCCACCAAACAGAATGGCAAGCTGATCGTCCAAGTACTCCTTGGAGTAGTTGTGCTTCTCATCAGCAGGCAGCTGTTGCGTCAATCCCAGCGCCATGCCTCGCGGAATAATCGTGACCTTGTGGATCGGATCAGCGAACGGAAGCAGCACGGTCAAGAGCGCGTGGCCGGCCTCATGAATCGCCGTCACACGCTTCTCTGCATCCGAAATGATCATCGAGCGCCGCTCGGCGCCCATGAGCACCTTGTCCTTGGCGAACTCAAAGTCTGACATCCGGACTGTCTTGAGGTTGTAGCGTGCGGCGTTCAGGGCCGCTTCGTTGACCAGGTTCGCAAGGTCGGCGCCCGAGAACCCTGCCGTGCCCCGCGCGAGCACCGGGATATCGACGTCATCGCCAGTCGGGATGCGGCGCGTGTGCACGTTCAGGATGCCTTCACGTCCCTTCACGTCGGGCCTGTTCACGACGATGCGCCGATCGAAACGGCCAGGACGAAGCAAGGCGGGATCGAGCACATCAGGCCGATTCGTGGCCGCAATGAGAATCACGCCCTCATTCGATTCGAACCCATCCATTTCAACGAGCAGTTGGTTCAGCGTCTGTTCCCGTTCGTCGTGGCCTCCTCCGAGCCCCGCTCCCCGGTGGCGTCCCACGGCATCGATTTCATCGATGAACACGATGCAGGGGGCGTTCTTCTTGCCTTGTTCGAACAGGTCGCGCACGCGCGACGCTCCAACGCCCACGAACATTTCGACGAAATCAGATCCGCTAATCGAGAAGAAGGGGACATTTGCCTCGCCCGCCACCGCTCGAGCCAGCAGCGTCTTCCCTGTTCCCGGCGCCCCCATGAGGAGCACACCCTTCGGTATACGTCCGCCAAGCTTCTGGAACTTCTGAGGCTCCTTCAGGAACTCGATGATTTCCTGCAGTTCTTCTTTCGCTTCGTCGACGCCCGCCACATCTTTGAATGTGACTTTCTTTTGCGCGCTCGAAGACAATTTCGCCTTGCTCTTGCCGAATGAGAGCGCCTTGTTCCCGCCGCTCTGCATCTGGCGCATGAAGAAAATCCAGAACCCGATCAGCAGCAGGATGGGCGCCCATGAATAGAGCAGCGACGCCCACGGACTGGCCGTCGGCTCCTTGGCCGTCACCGAAACGTTCTTGTCGATCAGCTTGTTGGCCAGCCCCTCGAACTGGGTCGGAGCGAAAGTCTTGAAGCTGTCGTTGTTGCGATAATGGCCGGTGAGCTCGTTCCCGACGATCGTGACGCTCGACACGTCTCCCGAGTCCACCTTGGCCATGAACTCGCTGAACTGGATTGGCCGATCGTGCGGCTGGAGTTTTGTGGAAAAGTTCCAGACAACGAGTCCGACCAGGACCAGTACCATCCAGAACAACAGGCTCTTCAGCGTGGAGTTCACCACTCGCCTCCCAAATGTGTCATCCTCAAGATTACCACGGGTTTGCCTGGGTCGATCACCCTAAACTCCTCGCCGACCGCATATCCGGCGACCCAGACGATCCGGTTCTCGGCGTCCACGACCAGCGGCACCAGATCCCGTTCGGCGCGGCGAACCTTCCGGTCCACGAAAAAATCCTGCAGCTTTTTGCGTCCGCGCAAGCCGAGCGGACGAAACGCGTCCCCCTGACAGCGGCTCCGGACCGTGAGCGGAGCCGTCAGGCTCGTCGCCGCGACGACCGCCTGATTGGACCCACTGTCCAACCGCGCCTGCGCGCTGCCACATTCCGAGATTTCGGCCGAAATGTGACAGGCGGCCTCAGGCAGCTCCACCTCCCCGGGCACCTCCAGCAGATAGCTGAACCGAACCGTATTCGGTTCGTGAGCGGAAAGCGTGCGGCCGCGTCTTGATCTTAAGACGATCGTTTCGCCGCAACGTTCCGCGCGCTGCCCCGGACCGTCGACCTGGCGCGTCTCGCACGATTCCTCGGTGAGGTCAAAGACCGCTTCCACCGCATCGAAACCGACGAACCGATCCGGAGCAGCCCTCTGCATCGCCGCTCTGAGAACTCGACGGGCGACCGCAACCGGCAGGGCGCGAAGCGCGCGGAGATCGAGCACGATGCCCTCCGCCGTCTCGCCGATGACGCCCGCTTGGGCGCTGGCGACCAATTCGTCGAAATGATCGGCGTCTCCGCGCGCGAGATCAGCTTCCCGGCGCAGCGTTTGAACGATGGCCGGTGAGAAGCGCTCCCGGAGCAACGGCAACAATTCATGACGCACCCGGTTTCGAGGGATCGCCACATCAAGGTTGCTTGCATCTTCGCGAAAGGACACGGCGCGATCCATCAAGTACTCGCGCAGTTTCTGTCGTTCAATATTCAACAGCGGACGCACGACGATGCCCACCCGAGGATGGATGCCGGCGAGGCCGATGGGACCGGCGCCGCGAAGCAGTCTCATCAAGAACGTTTCGGCCTGGTCGTCGCACGTATGTCCGACCGCGATGCGGTCGGCGCCTAGAGCGTCTGCAGCTCGGTGCAGGAACTCGTATCGAAGGCGCCGCGCCGCGTGCTCGATTGAGCGGTGCGCATCACGCGCCGCGGCGGCGACGTCGACTGATTCGACCAGGATTGGCAGTGAGCACGACGCGGCCACGGCGCGACAGAACGTCTCATCCTCATCCGCCGCGACCCCGCGTAGCCGGTGATTGAGATGCGCGACACCCACAACCGACAAATCGCCTTCCTGCTGTAACTCGAGCATCAGATGCAGGAGTGCCACCGAATCAGATCCGCCGGAGAGCGCCACCAGGACCCGGGCCCCGTGAGGCACGAGGTCGTGTCGCCGGAGGGTCCGCCGAACGCAGGCGATCAGGGACTGCATGGCAAAACAGGGCAGGCAGGACAGGCGAGGCACCTGCCCCACCTTCTGCAGAACTGGTGCCGGTGCAGGGACTTGAACCCCGGACTCCGCGGATATGAGCCGCGTGCTCTAACCACTGAGCTACACCGGCGTGAACTCATTATTGTACCATCAGGCTTCTCTTCTCACAGAATGAGCATCGCGTCGCCGTAGCTATAGAAGCGATACCGTCTGGCAATCGCCTCTCGATATGCATTCAGGACGCGCTCACGTCCAGCGAACGCGGATACCAACATCAAGAGCGAAGAGCGCGGGAGATGAAAGTTCGTCAGTAACGCCTTGGCAACCCGAAACTCAAACCCCGGATAGATGAACAACTCCGCGATCCGTGCCCCAGGCTCGACACGTCCGCCAGCCGGCCCTGCAGCACTTTCCAGCGCGCGCGTCGTCGTGGTCCCCACCGCGACGATGCGGCGCCGTTGCTCCAGCGCGCGATTGATTGTGATGGCCGCATCGGTCCCGATGACATAGGGCTCGGGATCGACGACATGATCGTAGACGAGCTCGGATCGCACAGGCTTGAACGTGCCGTACCCCACGTGAAGGGTGATCTCGGCGCGTTCAATTCCGTTGCCGTGCAACGAGTCCAAAAGGGAGTCGGTGAAGTGCAATCCCGCCGTCGGCGCGGCGATCGATCCGGCCACACGCGCATAGACAGTCTGGTAGCGCTCGCGATCGGACGGATTGTCAGGGCGTCTGATATATGGCGGGAGCGGAACATGGCCCATCCGTTCGATCAGCTCCATCACATGTGACGATGCATCATCGGTCCATAGCCGCACGACTCGCCTTCCGTAATATTTCTGCTCGAGGATTTCGCCGAACAACACCGGCGGGACTCCGAAGCGGAGACGCGCGCCGGGCTTGAGCTTCTGGCCGGGGTGCACGAGCGCCTCCCAATGTTCGGCCTGCCCTGAGCCTTGCCGAAGGGTCTGCCCTGAGCCAGATCCAGGGGTATCGATGCGGCGCAGGAGGAGACATTCAACGGCTCCTCCGCCTGGCTCGCGCCAGCCGACTAGCCGAGCGGGAAAGACGCGCGTGTTATTGACGACGAGCAGGTCCCCGCGGTGGAGCCAGGTCGGCAAATCGCTGATCGTGGTGTGCGCGATCGTGTCAGCGCCGCGATCGAGCACAAGCAGTCGCGACGTGCCGCGCTCTCCCGGCGGCATCTGCGCGATGAGATCAGAGGGAAGGTCGAAGTCGAAGTCGGCGACATGCATCCAAGGGCGATCCGCCCTCAATCATCCTAGCTCCAGGTTGTATGACCTGACAGAAAAAAAGGGGCGAGTTGAACCCGCCCCTGAGGAGAGAGAACCGCCGAAGAATCACTTAATGGAGCTTCGGTCCCCACACCGATTTGGCCTGGCGCCAATCCTCGCGCAGAATCGACCACAGGACCTGGTCGAGATATTCGCCGTTTTTCAGGAACGATCGGCGTAGCACACCTTCCTGCACGGCTCCGACTTTCCTCAAAGCCCCGTTGCCTCGGCTATTGCGCACGCATGACCGCGCTTCGAGACGATGGGCGCCCAGATCCTCGAACGTAAAGTTCACCACAAGGCGTGCGCACTCGAGGAAGATCCCCCTACCCCAGAAGCCAGAGCCGATCGCGAATCCCCACTCGGCCGTAGCAAAGCCTGGCTCGAGTCGCCGCACTTGAAACAGACCAACGGCTGTGTCGTAGCCCGTCGGCACGACCGCGAAGCAGACGTAGTTGCCAGCCATCCGCTGCGTCTGGGCCCAGGAGATGAATCGCAGGAAGCCTTCAATGGTCGTCGGCGGCGGCGAAATGAACCGCGCAACTTCCTCGGTCGCCAGCATCGCGAGCAATGATGGTGCGTCGGACATCCGGAGCTCGCGAAGCGTCGCCGTTGCGCCCTGCATGACCGGCAACCCCGCGCGCCAGTCAGACGTCGTGACTTCAACTTGAGTCGCCGTGGCCATCGCAGTGGCGGACATTTCAATAGTATCGAGCTGCGGTTGGTAAGGCATCTTTTCCATTAGAGGCCTCCACCAACCGTCGCCGAGCCATCTAATACCGGCTCAGCCAATAAGTCGGCGCCATCGGAGTTCGTGGTTTCAATATCGGCGCTGCTGCCCCAGACGATGTTGTCGCCCAGATTGCTGCCCCACACGATGTTGTCGAGGCTGCTGCCCCACACAATGTTGTCGAGACTGCTGCCCCACACGATGTTGTCGTGGCCGATGAAATCGCTCCCCCACACGATGTTGTCGAGACCGCTGCCCCACACGATGTTGTCGAGGCTGCTGCCCCACACGATGTTGTCGAGGTTGCTGCCCCACACGATGTTGTCGCCATCAGCTCCGCCGCAGTTGCTGCCCCACACGATGTTGCTCGCCCAGACGATGTTGCTGCCCCACACGATGTTGTCGAGACTGCTGCCCCACACGATATTGTCGAGACTGCTGCCCCACACGACGTTGCTGCCCCACACGATGTTGTCGAGACTGCTACCCCACACGATGTTGTCGCAGTCGGCAGTCGGACAGACGCTGCCCCACACGATGTTGTCCCCATCGACATGGCTGCCCCACACGATGTTGTTGGACCATGCCGTGGCAGTCGGCGTGAGATAACCACCCGCCAACCGTATGTTGCCCCAGATGATGTGATGGCTCCAGGAGGACGAGCTCGGGTAGATGTCGCCCGGTTTGGCGTTCTTGAAGAAGCGCGCCAGCTTCACCGCGGCCTTCGTATTTAGAAAGCCTGCCCCCTGTGTCAGAAAGTCGTAGTGGCCGTCCACTTGAGCGGTGTACTGGAGGATCGCTTTCACCGCGTTCGGCGTCAGGCTCGGGTTGGCTTGAAGCATCAATGCTACCGAGCCGGCCACCGCCGGTGCTGCCATGCTGGTTCCGCTCAAGGTCAGGTAGGGCATGTACGACGTCGCAAGGAGCCCGTTCACCAGCGAAGCGGGCTTCGCGCCGTAAAAGAAAGACGTCGGATCGCTCAAAGAAACGATGTTGGTGCCCGGCGCGACCAGGTCCGGCTTCGCGCCGTAGTCAACCGCTGTCGGCCCGCGCGAACTGAAGCTCGCGATCTTGTCGTCCCCCCGCTTCGGCGTCCCGAGGCTATCGGAGGCGCCAACCGTCAGAACCCAAGGAGCATTGCCGGGCGCCGTAATCGCACCATACAGTGGTCCACCGTTGCTAGCCTTCCCGAAGTTCCCGGCTGCGGCGACGACGACCACTCCAGCTTGCACCGCCCTTTTGGTGGCCAGTGTCAACGGATCAGTCTCGTACGACTCGCTAACCCGGGCTCCGACCGAAAGGTTCGCCACTCGGATGTTGAACTCGGTCTTGTGAGCAACGATATAGTCGAGCGACGCGATGATGTTGCTGATCGTGCCCAGTCCGCTTCCGTCGAGCACCTTCAGCGCAATAATCTGTGCGCCCGGCGCAGCGCCCGTCCGCAAGCCCAGCGAGTCGTGGCCATTCCCGGCAATGATTCCGGCGACGTGAGTACCATGACCGTAGTCGTCGTACGGCATCGTGCGGCCGTGAACGAAGTCGACGAACTTGGTAACCCGCTGGTCACCGTAGGGAGAGACCGCTCCTGTCAGGTCGTCGTGCCACGACGAAATCCCCGAGTCAATCACCGCCACGCCAATCCCTGCGCCCGTGTAGCCCTGATCGAGTCGCACAGCGGTCGAGCCGATCGTCAGTCCCGTGATGTAGTTGTGGGCGGCAATCGGCCGGTCGTAGTGAATGCTGAGGACCGCCGGGCTCTTCGCCAGCTTCTTGAGTTGCCCGTTGTTCAGCTCCAGGACCTGGCCGTTGTAGGTCCTGAGCCTCCGCCCAAGTCGGCCGCCGAGATTCTTTATGTCGCTCGTCGCATCCCAGCCAGGACGCAACTCCGCAATAACTTGCGTCCGGCCTGAAGGTTCCTGGTCGGCGCGGCGGCGAAGCTCCCCATCGAGCTTTCGGTCATCCTGGTCGCCTTGGGCATAGGCGCTGGCACCACCTACCGCGACCGCTAGCACGATTGCCGCAACCAATCTGAGCGTCTTCAATCTGCCTCCGTTCGGAATCGGTCCCAAGAGTGAGGGAGTCTTGACCCACCCATGATTAAGCAAGCTTCCTACCAAGAAGCGCCATAGTGTCATGTCGAGTCTATAAGTCATTTAAATCCAATCACATGCAGTGCCACGCCAACTCCTGCAGCAGGCTGCTTGTTCCTGTTGTCGCGTCCCATTTATCAACATCAAAGTACAAAGGTGATCCCAACCTGTATGTAAGCTTATTAGGCCCATACACTTACGACGGATGCCATCACGGGAAATCGTGATCTGTATTGGGCCACGAGCCGCCCGCGCTTCAGGGCCGGCTGTCGCGGCAAGGAGGTGAGAGAGACCTGGATACTTCACGCCGCCTGATACAGCAAACTTCCAGCCGTATCCCTATATTGGCGTTAAAGTATTGTAAATAAATGGCTTGGTGATATAACCTGCCAAGCTCAATTGTGAAAGCGTGTGACTTATTGTGACAATAGCGACCCGGCTAGAACGCCTAACCCGTTGTGTTCGCCGTTCTTAACGCACACGTTCAAGAACGGAACAACATTCTCGCGCG
>Ga0184639_10001177_pt1 | contig 11152 bp, 9 predicted proteins | sample PLM31_170_b2_FD_133155 | JGI IMG/M metagenome (GOLD analysis project Ga0184639, IMG submission 133155) | Groundwater sediment microbial communities from an aquifer in East River, Colorado, USA - PLM3-1_170_b2 | ecosystem: Environmental > Terrestrial > Soil > Riparian zone | place: USA: East... | reverse complement strand
TTCTCGAAGCTCATCATCATGGACGGCAAGAACCTGGTGGAGAACAAGCTCACCGACTCGCACTGGTTCATCGAGTGCATGGAGCGCGGCGCGAAGATCGTCGTCATCGCGCCGGAGTACGGTCCGCCCTCCACGAAGGCCGACTACTGGATCCCGATCCGGCCGCAGACCGACGCGGCGCTCTGGCTCGGCGTCACGCGGCTGATGATCGAGGACAAGTGGTACGACGAGGCGTTCGTCAAGGCATTCACCGACTTCCCGCTGCTCGTCCGCACGGACACCCTCAAGCGCCTGCGCGCCCACGAGGTGGTTCCCGACTACAAGACGACGCTCGCGGCCGACGGCCCATCCATGAAGGTCCAGGGGCTCACGGCAGAGCAGCACGCCAGGCTCGGCGACTACGTCATCTGGGACGAGAAGGTGAAAGGGATGCGCGCCCTCACGCGCGACGACGTCGGCGCGCGGATGACGGCGAAGGGGCTCGCGCCCGCCCTCGAGGGGACGTGGAAGGTGAAGCTGGTGGACGGCAAGGAGGTGGAGGTCGCTACGCTCTGGACGCTCTACCGCACGCACCTCAAGGACTACGATCTCGACACCGTCGCCGAGATCACGCAAGCCCCGAAAGAGCTCATCCACCAGCTCGCCCAGGACATCGGCGCGATGAAGCCCGTGGCGATCCACCAGGGCGAGGGGATCAACCACTGGTTCCACGCGACGGAGATGAACCGCGCCGCGTACCTGCCGCTCATGCTGACGGGGAACATCGGCAAGCCCGGCGCGGGCTGCCACACGTGGGCGGGAAACTACAAGGCGGCGCTCTTCCAGGGCTCGAAGGAGACCGGCCCGGGTTTCAAGGGCTGGGTCGCCGAGGACCCGTTCCAGCCGAACCTCGACCCGAGCGCCCACGGCCGGGACGTGGAGACGCACGCGTACACGAAGGACGAGGAGCCCGCGTACTGGAACCACGGCGACCTCGCGCTGATCGTCAACACGCCGAAGTTCGGCCGGAAGAACTTCACCGGCGACACCCATATGCCCACGCCGACCAAGGCGATCATCTTCAGCAACGTCAACCTGATCAACAATGCTAAGTGGGCGTACGGCGTCATCAAGAACGTGAATCCGAAGGTCGAGATGATCGTCGCGATCGACATCCAGATGACGGCGTCGATCGAGTACGCGGACATCGCGCTGCCGGCCAACAGCTGGCTCGAGTTCGAGGGGCTCGAGATCACGGCGAGCTGCTCGAACCCCTTCCTCCAGATCTGGAAGGGCGGCATCCCGCCGGTCTTCGACAGCCGCGACGACCTCATGATCCTCGCGGGGATCGCCAAGGCGCTCGCGGAGGTGACCGGCGACCGTCGGTTCGCCGACTACTTCAAGTTCGCCCTCGAGGGCCGGCGCGAGGTCTACATCCAGCGCCTGCTCGACACCTCGACGACGACCGCCGGCTACAAGCTCGCCGACATCATGGCGGGGAAGTACGGGCCGCCCGGCGGCGCGCTCATGCTCTTCCGCACCTATCCGCGCATCCCGTTCTGGGAGCAGGTCCACGACCCGCAGCCGTTCCACACCGACACCGGGAGGCTCCACGCCTACGCCGACGTCCCCGAGGCGATCGAGTACGGCGAGAACTTCATCGTGCACCGCGAGGGCCCGGAGGCGACGCCGTACCTGCCGAACGTCATCGTGTCGTCGAACCCCTACGTCCGCCCGGAGGACTACGGCATCCCGCTCACCGCCGAGCACTGGGACGAGCGGACGATCCGCAACGTCAAGCTCTCGTGGAGCCAGGTGAAGGGGACGAAGAACTTCCTCTGGGAGAAGGGCTTCCACTTCTACTGCCTCACCCCGAAGACCCGCCACCGCGTCCACTCGAGCTGGTCGAACGTGGACTGGCACATGCTCTACGACTCGAACTTCGGAGACCCCTACCGGCTGGACAAGCGCGCCCCGTCGGTAGGCGAGCACCAGCTGCACATGAACCCGCAGGCCGCCCGGGATCTCGGCGTCAACGACGGCGATTACGTGTACGTGGACGCGAACCCCGCCGACCGGCCGTACCTCGGCGCCAAGCCCGACGACCCGTTCTACCGCGTCTCGCGCTGCATGCTCCGCGTGAAGTACAACCACGCGTACCCGTACGACTGCATCATGATGAAGCACGCGCCGTTCATCGCCACCGAGAAGAGCGTCAAGGCGCACGAGACCCGCCCCGACGGCCGGGCGCTCAGCGAGAATACCGGCTACCAGGCGAACCTGCGCTACGGCTCGCAGCAGTCGGTCACGCGCAATTGGCACATGCCGATGCACCAGACCGACACGCTCTTCCACAAGGCCAAGGTCTTCATGAACTTCATCTTCGGCGGCGAGGCGGACAACCACGCGGTCAACACGGTGCCGAAGGAGACGCTCGTGAAGGTCACCAAGGCCGAGGACGGCGGGCTCGGCGGCAAGGGCGTGTGGGGACCGGCGACGACCGGGTTCACGCCCGACAACGAGAGTGAGTTCATGAAGCGCTACATCGCCGGCGACCTCTACAGGAAAGCCTAGCGCGATGCCCTACAGCGATCCGGACCCGACCGATCCCAACGTCCTGGTGGGCGTCGAGCTGCCGGCCGACCTCGAGGCGACGCGGGACATGGCCTGGGTGTTCGCTGAGGAGTTCGCGCGCATGAGCTTCGACGCGCCGAGGATCCTCGGCCTCTTCAGGTCGCCATTTTACGCCGGCGCCCACCAGACCCTTCGAGTACTCGGGGAAGCCGAAATCACCGCGATCATCGGAGAGTGCGTCGAGGTCTTCGGCCCCCACACGCGGCCGCTGAGCGTCGAAATGACCGAGGGAGACTAGGGTATGGCACGCGTCCACAACTGGCAGCTCGGCCGCGAGATGGCCTATCCGTACGAGGCCGCGTACCCCGAGCGGCAGTTCGCGTTCGTCTTCAACATCAACCGCTGCATCGCCTGCCAGAGCTGCACGATGGCCTGCAAGTCCACCTGGACCTTCTCGAAGGGCCAGGAGCACATGTGGTGGGCCAACGTGGAGACGAAGCCGTACGGCGGCTACCCGATGTTCTGGGACATGAAGATCCTCCAGCTGCTCGAGCGCGCGAACCCGGACGGCCAGCACTGGACCGGCGCGCCGTCCGCCGACCGCCAGCGGCCGTACGGCCAGTTCGAGGGGCGGACGATCTTCGAGGCGGAGCGCATGCTCACGCCCGACAGCGCGCGTGTCCTCGGCTACCTGCCGGCCGACGAGGAATGGAACTCGCCCAACATCTACGAGGACAACCCGGTCGGCGAGCGCGGCAAGCCCCGCGAGTACCACCAGACCGGCGAGGCGCTGCCCGAGCACAAGACCTGGTTCTTCTACCTCGCGCGGATCTGCAACCACTGCCAGTACCCCGCCTGCCTCGCCGCCTGCCCACGCAAGGCGATCTACAAGCGGCCGGAGGACGGGATCGTCCTCATCGACCAGTCGGAGTGCCGCGGCTACCGCAAGTGCGTCGAGGCGTGCCCGTACAAGAAGTCCATGTACCGGGGCAACACGCGAGTCTCCGAGAAGTGCATCGCGTGCTACCCGCGCGTCGAGGGCAAGGACCCGGAGGCCGGCGGCGTGCCGCTCGAGACGCGCTGCATGGCGGCGTGCATCGGCCAGATCCGCATGCAGGGCCTGGTGAAGTTGAACAGCGACGGGACGTGGGCCGAGGACCGGCAGCACCCGCTCTACTACCTCGTCCACGTCGCGAAGGTGGCGCTGCCCCTCTATCCACAGTTCGGCACCGAGCCGAACGGCTTCTACATCCCGCCGCGCTGGGTGCCGCGCCCGTATCTCCGCCAGATGTTCGGCCCCGGCGTGGACCAGGCGATCGAGCGCTACGAGAACCCCGAGCGCGAGCTCACCGCCGTGCTCCAGCTCTTCCGGCGGTCGAACAAGATCATCTTCGGCTACAAGATAGTCGAGGGGCCGAAGGTGTACGAGGGAACGCTCCGCGGGCGGAAGGTCACGCTCTACAACGACACGGTGATCGCTTACGGCAAGGACGGCAAGGAGCTATTCCGGACGACGGTCGAGGAGCCGATCCATGTCCGCTCTCCGAAGCATGCCAACTCGATCTGAGCCGGCGTTCGAAGCCGCAGATCTCGCGCTGTGTCGGAGTGCACTGTGGGAGGCGCTGGCGCTCGGATTTCGGGCGCCAACGCGGGAGACCGTCGCGCGGCTGGCGTCGGACGAGGGCGCGCGCGCGCTGGCCGAGGCCGCGGCGGTGCTGGACGCGGTTGACGGAACGGCGCTCGCGCCGCTCGTGAGGGCGCTCGCCGTCGAGCCGCCGCCGACGCTCGAAGCCGTCGGCGCCGCGTACGGACGCCTCTTCGGCCACACCGCGCAGGGCGAGGCGCCGCCCTACGAGACCGAGTACGGCGAGGACTCACTCTTCCAGCCGCAGCGCGAGATGAGCGACCTCGGCGCGTTCTTCCGGGCCTTCGGCCTCCGCGTGAGCGCGGACGCGCACGAGCGGCCCGACCACATCGCCTGCGAGTGCGAGTTCCTGCTCGTGCTCGCGCGGAAGGAGGCGCGCGCGCGCGCGCGCGAAGACGAGCCCACGCGGGAGGCGACGTGCCGCGCCGCGCGCCTCTTCCTCCGCGATCACCTGGGACGCTGGGCGCCCGCACTCGGCGCCAAGCTCGCGCGGCTCGACCCCCAGGGCTTCCACGGCGCCCTCGGCCGCCTCCTCGCGGCCCTTGTCGCGGCCGAGTGCCGGCGCGCCGGCGTCGCCACCGGGGCCGAGTTCCTCCGCCTGCGATCGACGGCACCCGACGACACGCCGATGGCGTGCGGGCCGCTGGCGGCGACGCCGGACGCATGAGCGCGCGCAGCCTCGAGCCCGAGTTCGACCCGCGGCTCGTCGAGGCCGCGGTGCTCGCAGCGGTGGCGCGCCGGGGCGGAGAGGGGGAGTTTCACGCCGAGCGCGACGGGCTCTACCGGATCGCGGAGCCCGAGCCTCGCGAGGCCGCGTTCGCGGCGCTCCACGCCCGCTGGTTCGAGCGCCTGGCGCTCGACCGGCCGTTCCGCGAGACGCTCGCCGAGCGGCCCACGATCGCCGCGCGCTGCGGGCGCTGGCTCGTCGCCCGCGCCCGCGGCACGCGGGACGAGGCGGCCGACCTCCTCGTGGCGCCGTCAGCGCCGCCGACGCTGCTGGTCCGAGTCACCGCGGAAACAGTCGCGACGGCCGAGCGGCTCAGCCTCCTCCTGCGCCGCGAGCTCCTCCACGTCGCCGACATGCTCGACCCGCGCTTTGGCTACGCGCCGTCCCTGCCTGCGAGTGCAGCGGGCGGCGCGCGCGAGAGCGTGGTCCGCGGCAACTACCGCGTGCTCTGGGACGCGTACGTGGACGGCCGGCTCGCCCGGCTCGAGGCAGTTCCGCTGGCGGTCCGCGTCGAGCGTCTCGCAGAGTTCGTGCGCGCGTTCCCGCATCTGGAGGAGCGGGCGGTAGCCGCGTTCGAGCGGTTCTTCGGGGCGCGGGAACTGACCCACGCCGAGCTCCTCGCCTTCGCCGTGGGTGGCCCCGCCGGCGCGCCGCTGCCGTGCTGCCGCTTGTGCGACCTGCCGACGCACGCCTTCGAGCCGGCGCCGGACGCGCTAGCGGCGGAGGTACTGGCGGCGATTGCGCGCGACTTCCCGTCGTGGCGGCCGGCGGACGGCCTCTGCGGCCGCTGCGCGGAGCTCTACGCCTCCCGCGTGGCGGTGTGCTCCTGACTCCGCGTCGCGCCCTCAGCGTCCTCCTGCGCACGGCGCACCTCGCGACGTTCGCGGCGCTCCTCGCCGGCCACGTCTTCGACGTGGACCCGACGCGGCCGGCTCTGGCCGTGGCCCGTTCCGCTCGCCGTCGACGTTGGCGGGGCTTTGAACGGCCTACGCTCACGCTCCCTCTGCCTCCCGGAGGGCGGGCATGACGTGCTTGGTAAACAGCTCCATAGAGCGCAACACCTTGCTGTGCTCCAGGCCGCCGACCTTGAACCAGAGCATCCAGTGGTTGATGCGGGTCCGGCTCATGTAGAAACGCAGCTGTTCGATGACCCGCTCCGGTGAGCCGAAAACGGTCCCCGATCCCACGTCCACCCCCGCATTCCACAGTTGGTCTTCGGTAAGCTCGCCCAGGAACGACGGGTCTCTGGGGTACTCCTCATAGCCCGCCGGGGTCGGCCTACCGGGAGCTCCAGGGAGTAGCTTCGACAAAGTGTGATAGAACCAGAGGGCATGGTGGATCTCTGCCTTGGCCTCCTCGTCGGTGGGTGCCACGTAGATCTTCAGGGAGAAGGGCAGGTCCATCTTGTCCAGGTCGTGGCCATGCTTCTGAAGGCTTTCGGTGTACGTCGCAAAGGCCTGCTCCACCGCGCTGATGGAGGTAAAGTTGGCCCCCGAAGGACATTGTAGCCGAGCCGGCCCGCCAGCTCGTAGGTAGTGGGACTGATGCCCGCCCAGTAGATGGGTGGGTGGGGCTTCTGTATCGGCTTGGGGAACACCGTGGCGTTCTTCACCTTCCAGAACTTGCCATTGTAGGAGAAGTTATCCTCGGTGAAGGCCATCTTGATGATGTCCAGGCTCTCCATGAACATGGCCCGGGAGGCGTCCTGCGGAATACCAAACACGTCGAACTCGGGGACCTGGTAGCCCCGACCCATTCCCAAAAGCAGCCTCCCCCCACTCAAGGCATCCACCAGGGCGGCGTCCTCGGCGAGCCGCAAGGGGTGTTGAAAGGGCAGTACCATCACCGCCGTGCCGATGAGCATCCGCTTGGTCCGCTGGGAGATGGCCGAGGCGAAGGTCATGGGGTTCCCCAGCGTCCCGTAGACCGAGAAGTGGTGTTCGGGAAGCCACACGGAATCGAACCCCAATTCCTCGCCGTAGTCGATCTCGTCCAGCACCTCGCCAAAGATCCTGTCCTGAGGGACGTTTCCGAATTCGCTGAAGAGATAGAACAGTCCGATTTTCATGGCTTCCCCTCCTCTTCCCTCTCGAGGTGGAACTTCCGGTTTCCGTGACGCTGCGCCTCGGGCGGGCCGGTGATGATCCTGCACTCTTCACGCGCGCGGGCGAGCGTTCTGAATCTCGCCACGGGCTTTCACCGTCAATCCGGGAGCGGTGGCGGCTCCAGGGGCCGGAGGTGGGGGAACACCTTGGTGCTCATCAGGTCCATCGAGCGGAGGACCTTCCGGTGGTCGAGGCCGCCGAGCCGGGTCCAGCAGAGGAGATCCGTGAACCCGTAGACCTGCTGCGCCTTCGCCAGTTCCTCGACCACGAGCTCGGGGCTCCCGCAGATCACGGCCTTCCGCGCGAGAAGGTCGTCCCAGCCGGCGGTCGCGGCGAGGTCGCGTGTCTTCACGTACATCTCGTAGCTCTTGATGGGCGCCTCGCCACTGGGTGGCGCGACGTACTTGGCGATCGTCCGGTAGTACCAGATGACCGGCTCGGCGAACTCGGCGCGCGCCTGCTCCACCGAGTCCGCGACGTAGACCATCATCAGCGCGGCGCGTCGACGAGCGGCGGGGTCGTGTCCCGCCGCCACCAGCCCTCGGTGATAGGAGACCAGCAGCTCTCGCGCCTTGTCGGGGGGGAGACCGAAGACGGTGCCGTAGAGGACGTTGAAGCCGTAGCGGCCCGCCAGCTCGAAGGTCTCCGGGCTCAGGCACGCCATCCAGATGGGGGGATGCGGGCGCTGAAGGGGTTTCGGCCGCACCGGGACATCGTCGAACCGGTAGTGGGCGCCGTGGAACGTGACGGTCTCCTGCGTCCAGGCCTGCCGGATGATCTGGATGGCCTCGTCGAACATCTCGCGGGTGCGCGACAGCTCCACCCCGTAGCGCGAGAACTCGCTCGGCTGATAGCCGCGCCCGACCCCGAGGTCGACGCGACCGTGGCTCATCAGGTCCAGCATCGCGTAGTCCTCGGCGACGCGGAGCGGGTGATTGAGGGGCAAGACCACGACGCCGGTGCCGAGCCGGAGCCGGGTCGTTTCGAGCGCCAGCGTCGCCAGCGTGAGCGCGGGGGAGGCGCAGTAGCCGTACTCGCTGAAGTGGTGCTCGGCCGGCCACACCGAATCGAACCCGTAGTCCTCCGCCGCTCGCATCAAAGTGAGCTGCTCGTGGACGATCTCGTGTTCGGACTTGCCGATCGGGTTCTCGAACAGGTGCAACATGCCGAACCTCATCCTCGGCCTCCTCGTGCGCGGGATGACCCCGAGCCGGGCCCGCGCGGGCCTGGCTCGCTGCCGCGGCGTGCTATCCGGCGTTCGTGTCGTTGGCGATCCGCTTCCTTCATTTGGTCGCTGGCCCGGGCGGGTCGGCCCGCCAGATCCACCATCACGCGCACGGCGTAATCACCTCTGAGCGTGAGCTGCATCGCCGAAAGTGGACATAATCGGTCCATTTCGTCCACAAGGATCCGACGCTCGTGCCGTCGAGCACAATCCTCCAGCTGCCTCGTTTTCCTGGTGCAATCGCACTACCCGTGGGCGCTCACGCGGATTCGGGCAACGGCGGCGGCTCCAGGTGGCGAAGGCCCGGGAAGACCTTCGTGCTCATCAGGTCCAGCAGAGGAGATCGGTGAAGCCGTAGATCTCCTGCGCGCGCGCCAGCTCCTCCATGACCAAGTCGGGGCTCCCGCAGATCACAGCCCGCGGGGGCCCTGGATGTAGAAGGAGCCCGTGGCGAGGGCGATGAGCCGGCCCTGGCCGTCCGTCACCCGCGCCTCGAGGACTCCGATACGGGTGGTCCGGTCCGCAACCTTCGCCTCGGCGCAGAGCGGCCCGGCGCCGGCCGGGGCCAGGTAGTTGATCTTGATCTCGAGCGTCGCGCAGCGCTCCCCTGGGGCCAGCCGCGAAGTCAGCGCCCCGCCCATGGCGTAGTCCACGAGCGAGTACACGACGCCGCCGTGGACGACGCCGTGCGGGTTGAGGTGGCGGGACTCCGCCGTCAGCTCGAAGCGGCAGCTCCCTTCCCCCATGTGGGCCCGGCGTGCCCCCAGGAGCTCCGCAAACGGCCCCACACCCGGATCGCTTCTCTCGTCGCTCATCTAATTCCTCCTCACGACAGCCCCGAGCAGATTCGTTCCCGCGCAGAGAACCGCCGCCCAGACGAAGAGACCCGAGAGGGCCACGGCGGGAGCCATCCACACCCAGCCGAGCCCGAGCAGGGTCTCGGCGGTTCTCAGCACGACCCCCGCCGCGAGAGCCCACAGGGCCACCGCGCGCAGCCGCGGCCACGGCAGCGCCCGGCCCTCGAGGACGGGGATAAGGCGGAAGGTCATGGCGATGGCGACTGCCGTGAGGAAGCCCACCGCGACGAGGTGCCTCACGGCGTCCGTGAGGAGATGCGCCTCGACGCCGCCCCAGGCGGTTCCGACTCCCGCGGCCGCGCCCACGACCGCCGCCCCGAGGGACGCGACGGCCAGGCGGAAAATGCGCGACTCTGGAGCGCTCCGCGACACCATGGGCAGCATCCCTCCCGCCTGTCTCAGCACCCCTCCGGCGATCAGCATCGCCGCGACCGATCCGAGCACAACCAGTTCCCCAAGCCTCGCCGCCCGACTGTCGCTGGCCCACTCGCCTGCCGCGGCAAGCGCCGCGCCGAGCCCGAGCATCCATGGGAGCGCGCGGGCGAGCGAGGCCGGGACATTCCAGCGGGGCGCGAACATGGGCCCGGCCCGGAGGAGCACACCGCTTACCCAGCCGATGACGCCACCCAGGAGTGCCATCGAGTGCACGGCACGCATCGAGTCGAGAGGGGGCACGGCCAGCCCGGTAGCGACCGCCCGCCAGCGGAGGAATGTCTCGCACAGACACGCGGCGGCGATCCAGCCGCTGCTGGCGGCGAGATGACGGCGGAGAAGCCCAAGCAGCGGCGGGTCGAGGCAGCGCCAGACCCACCCGGCGAAGACAAGAAAGGCGAGAGCCTGAAGCACCGCGCCGGCCAGCACCGCCGCGGGCAAGCCGCCCCACGTCCCCGCGACGCGGAGCGCGAGGGCCGCGAGCAAGAGCGCGAGCACCGGATGAGTGACCGCCGACCTCGCGGTGACGCGCCCCGTGAAGCGCGCGAAGAGATGGTGCGCCACGCCCACGATGAGCGTCCCGAAGAAGCCGAAGATCTGGAGACTCGCGTGGAGGAGCCGCCACTCGACCGCGACGGCCGGCGCGCCCGCATACAGCGACGCCAGCATGGCGAGACCGATCGGCGCGCCGCCTCCGACCGCGGCGGCGTAAGCGAGGAGCGCGAAGGGGCGGTAGACCGGCTCTTCGCGGGGCGGGCCGGGGGCGCTCAGTAGGGCCGGCTCTCGGGGCCCATCAGCTCGCGCGCGACGATGGTCTTCATGACTTCGGCGGTGCCGTCGCCGATCTCGAGGCCGATGACATCCCGCAGGCGCTGCTCGAAGGGCAGCTCGTCGGTGTAGCCGTAGTGGCCGTGGAAGAGGAGGCACTGGTGGATGGTCTCGACGGCCAGCTTCGGCGCCCACCACTTGGTCATCGCCGATTCCTTGGTGTGCGATTGGCCGCGGTCGGCGAGCCAGAGCGCCCGGTAGCAGAGGCCGCGGCAGGCGTCGATGTGGGTCGCGGCCTCGGCGATCCTGAACGACACGCCCTCGAACGTCGCGAGCGGCTTGCCGAAGGCCCGGCGCTCCTTGACGTAGGCCATGGTTTCTTCCAGCGAGACTTGGGCAACCCCCAGGCACGCGAGCGCGATGCCGACGCGGTTGTAGTCGAAGCCGCGCATCACCTGGTAGAAGCCCTGGCCTTCCTCTCCCAACCGGTGCGAAGCGGGAACGCGAACGTGGTCGAAGGCGAGGACGCCGCGTCCGACCGAGTGCGAGCCCATGTCGCGGAGCGGGCTGCGCGAGACGCCGGGCAGGTCGAGGGGCACGAGGAAGGCCGTCACGCCCTTTGCCCCGCCTCCCGCGCCCGTGCGGGCGAAGAGCACCGCCGACTGGGCAACCATGGCGAGGCTGAACCCCGATTTCTCGCCGGTGATCAGGTAGCCATCGCCGTCGCGCTCGGCGCGGCAGGAGAGATGCGCGGCGTCGGAGCCCACGCCGGGCTCCGTCAGGGCGAGCGCGATAACCTCGTCACCGCGCGCCGTCGGCGGGAGCCAGCGCTTCTTGATT
>Ga0184639_10001175_pt1 | contig 11162 bp, 10 predicted proteins | sample PLM31_170_b2_FD_133155 | JGI IMG/M metagenome (GOLD analysis project Ga0184639, IMG submission 133155) | Groundwater sediment microbial communities from an aquifer in East River, Colorado, USA - PLM3-1_170_b2 | ecosystem: Environmental > Terrestrial > Soil > Riparian zone | place: USA: East... | reverse complement strand
GCGAGGAACTCGGGGTCGATCTCGAGGATCGCGTTGAGGTTGAACCCGCGGATGTCCAGGATGTCCTCGATCGGCGTCTCGCCGAAGTGCGCCCGCTTGATGGGCGCGCGCGGGTTCATCCGGATCAGCCGTTGGCGCAGCGCCTCCGCCTCCGCGTCGGTCACGAGGTCGGTCTTCGAGAGCAGGATCCGGTCGGCGAAACCGACCTGCTCCTGCGCCTCGTGGAACTCGTCGAGCTGCCGCGGCGCGTGCTTCGCGTCGACCAGGGTGATCACGCTGTCGAGGAGGTAATACTCCCCGATCTGGTCGTCGAGGAAGAAGGTCTGCGCGACCGGCCCCGGATCGGCCATCCCGGTGGTCTCGATGATCACCCGCTCGAACTTGAGCTCGCCCGCGTCGCGCTTGTCCTTGAGCGTGCCGAGAATGCGGATCAGATCGCCGCGCACGGTGCAGCAGAGGCAGCCGTTGTTCATCTCGATGATCTGCTCGTCCCCGTCCGGCTTCACGAGCAACGCGTTGTCGATCCCGGCCTCGCCGAACTCGTTCTCGATCACCGCGATGCGCCGGCCGTGGCGCTCGCGGAGGATCCGGTTGAGGAGCGTCGTCTTGCCGGCCCCGAGGAACCCGGTCAGGATTGTCACCGGCACCATCTGCTGCTCCGACATCCATTCTCCTTGCCGCGCCTCACGCGCACTGGGGGACGAGCCTTTGAGGGTGAGCTCGACGCTCCCCGGGCTGAAAGCCTGCGCGGCAATCGTCAGCCGGCGCGCGACGGGTTCCGCGAGGCAGACGACCTTCCCGCGGCGGTCGTACCGGAAGCGCGCGTCATGCGGACCCGCCACGAGCGGCGGATTCTATCGGCGCGGCGCGGCCTGTGCAACGGCGCAGCCGATGGGCGGCGTGGCGCGCCGCAGCGAGGCAACCTGTCACGCTTCCGGCGGACGGGCGGCGCGAGGGCCGGTGCTAGTCCTCGGCGACCTCGACGAGCGCCTCGGTCTGGCGCTCGGTCATCCCGGGTTCCGCGGGATCGGCCGTCTGTGCGCCCGACACGACGGCGAACGCGAGCACCGCGGCGATCGCGAGGCGTTCGGTGAATCGCAGCATCGTGCCTCCGACACTCAGCATCGACGCGGCGATCTTACGGGGAGCGCCGCGCCCGCGATGCCAACCGTTACCGCTTTTCGAGCACGAGGCCCTTCAGATACTCCCCCTCCGGGAAGGCGAGTGTGACGGGATGGTCGTCGTCCGCCTGAAGTCGGTCGACAATGCGGACGTCCGCGCCGGCGTCGGCCGCGGCGCCGGCGACGATCTTCTGGAAGAGCTCGGGCGAGACGCCGCCCGAGCACGAGAACGTGGCGAGGAGCCCCGCCGGGCGGAGCAGCTTCAGGGCGAGCAGGTTGATGTCCTTGTAGGCGCGCGCCGCCCGCTCGGCGTGCGCGGCGGTCGGCGCGAACTTCGGCGGGTCGAGCACGATCAGGTCGAACGCGCGGCCCTCGTCGCGGAGCTTCCGCAACGCCACGAACACGTCGCCCTCGAGCCACTGCCCTTCGCCGAACCCGTTGCGCCGCGCGTTCTCGCGCGCAAGCTCGAGCGCGGCCGCCGAGCTGTCGATCGAGAGCGCGGAGTGAGCGCCCCCCGCGAGCGCGTTCAACGTGAAGCCGCCGGTGTAGCAGAAGCAGTTGAGCACATCGCGTCCGGCGGCGAGCGTCCGGATCCGGTCGCGATTCGCGCGCTGGTCGAGGTAGAAGCCGGTCTTCTGCCCGTGCGCGACGTCGACGGCGTACTGGATGCCGTGCTCGGTGATCGTGAGGGTGGGTGCGGGGAGCGTGCCCCGAATCGGGCCCGACCTCGGCGGCAGACCCTCGAGGCCGCGCACGTCGAGGTCGGAGCGCTCGTAGGCGACGGCACAGCCGGTCGCGTCGAGCACCGCGTCGACGATCGGCTCGCGCCAGTGGTCGGCGCCCGCGGACGCGAACTGGAACACGACGACGTCGGCGTAGCGATCGCACACCACGCCGGGCAGCCCGTCAGCTTCCGCGTGCACGAGCCGCACCGCGTCGGTCGCACTCGCCAGCCCCGCGCGCCGCGCGATCGCCGCCGCGACGCGCGCGCGCAGGAACGCGTCGTCGATCGACGTCTGCTCGTCCCAGCTCCACACGCGCGCGCGAATCTGCGAGCTTGGGCTGTAAGCCGCCCACGCGAGGAACGCGCCATCGGCCGAGCGAACTGCGACGGTCGATCCGGCCCCGGGCTTTCCGGCAACGCGCCCGATCGCCCCGGAGAACACCCACGGGTGCCGGCGGAGCAGGGACTTCTCGCGGCCGGGCTTGAGGACGAGCGCCGGCGCGCCCGCGTCAGGCCGGCGCGCCATACGCGCGCTCCACAGTCGCGCGAGCGCCGTGCTCGCAGAGGCTGGCGAGCGACCGCCTGAGCGCCTCGACGAACACCTCCTGGCGCGGGAGATCGTCGCCGAAGACCTCCCGCACCGCGAGATACGCATCCGCGAGCGCCCGCGGTTCCGGACCACAGTCGCGCGCGATCGCGGCGAGCCGCGCCGCGATCGGATCGCGCACGTCGATCGTGGCTCCACGCTCGTCCCGGCCGGTGACGTAGCGCATCCAGGCGGCAACGGCCAGCGCGACGTGATCGCACGGCTGGCCCGCGTCGAGCCGTGCGCGCGCGGTGTTGAGCAGCCGTTGCGGCAGCTTCTGGGAGCCGTCCATCGCGATCTGCCAGCAGCGGTGCTTGAGCGCCGGGTTCGCGAACCGCTCCAGCAGCCGCGCCTGATACCCCGCGAGGTCGACGCCCGCCGGGAGCGCGAGCGTCGGCGCCGAATCCTCGCGCATGAGGCGGGTCGCGAACCGGACGAACGCCGGCGCCCGCATGACCTCGAAAACGTGCTCGAACCCCGCGAGGTAGCCGACGTAGGCGAGTGCCGAGTGGCTGCCGTTGAGGAGCCTGAGCTTCATCTCCTCGAACGGCGCGACGTCGCGCACGAGCGTCGCGCCGGCGCGCTCCCACGCCGGCCGGGCCGCGGCGAAGCGGTCCTCGATCACCCATTGCGTGAACGGCTCGCAGGCGACCGCGGCGGCGTCGCGCATCCCGAGCCGCGCCGCGGCTTCATCGAGGTCCGCGGCCGTGGTCGCGGGCACGATCCGGTCGACCATCGCGCACGGGAACGCCGCGTTCCGCTCGATCCAGCCGAGCCGGGCGGAATCGATCCACTGCACGTACTCGCGCACCAGGCCCTCCACCGTGTGCCCGTTCGCCGGCAGGTTGTCGCAGCAGAGGACGGTGATCGGTCCCGCGCCTGCGCGTTCCCGCGCCGCGAGCCCGGCCGCGACCAGACCGATCGTCGTCTCCGGCCGCGCCGGCTGGGCAAGATCGCGCGCGAGACCGGGATGATCGGCGAGCAGCCGGCGCGTCGCCGGGTCGTGGCAGTAGCCCTTCTCGGTGACGGTCAGCGTGACGACCTGCGTCGCGGGGGCGGCGAAGACGCGCAGGACCTCGTCGCGGTCGTCCGCGAGGAACAGCACGCGCGACACCGCGCCGATCACGCTCGCGCGCGTGCCCGCGGCGCCGCGCTCGAGGACGCTGTAGAGCCCGCCCTGCGGCTGCAGGCGATTGCGCACCTCGGGCGACTGCAGGCTCACGCCGACGATGCCCCAGCGCGGGTCGTCGGCGAGCACGGCATCCGTGTACACCGCCTGGTGCGCGCGATGGAACGCGCCGAGACCGAGATGAAGGATGCCGGCGGCGACGCGCCGCCGGTCGTAGCGCGGGCGAGCAACGCCCGCGGGGAGGCTCGCGAGCGTTTCCGGCGCAAGGCGCGCAGCGCTCATCCGCGGTGATCGGCGCTCAAAGCTTGTAAGCGCGCTTCGCGAGCCCGTACGCGAGATCCTGCGCCAGCTCGTGCGCCTCGTCCTCCTCGATGCGGTGGTCGCAGACGAGCTGCGCGAGGTAGCCGCAGTCGACCCGCCGCGCGACGTCGTGCCGCGCCGGGATCGAGAAGAACGCGCGCGTGTCGTCGTTGAACCCGACGGTGTTGTAGAAACCGGCGGTCTCGGTGACGAGCTCCCGGTAGCGGCGCATGCCCGCGGGCGAATCGAAGAACCACCACGCCGGCCCGAGCTTGAGACTCGGGTAGTGCCCCGCGAGCGGCGCGAGCTCGCGGCTGTAAGTCGTCTCGTCGAGCGTGAAGACGATCACCGTCAGCCGCGCCTCGTTGCCGAACCGGTCGAGCAGGGGTTTCAGGTCGCGCACGTAGTCGGTGCGGGTCGGGATGTCGGCGCCCTTGTCGCGACCGAAGGCGGCGTGGACGGCCGGATTGTGGTTGCGGAACGAGCCGGGATGGATCTGCATCACCAGCCCGTCGTCGAGACTCATGCGCGCCATCTCCGTCAGCAGCTGGCCGCGGAAGGTTTCCGCTTCTCCGGCCGTGCAGTCGCCACGCACCGCCTTGGCGAAGAGCTGCTCGCACTCGCGGCGCCCGAGATCGCACGTGCGCGCCGTGAGGTGCCCGTGGTCGGTCGAAGTCGCGCCCATCCGCCTGAAGTACTCGCGGCGGTTGGCGAGTCCCTTCAGGTACCCGCCCCACGTCGCCGTGTCCTCGCCGGTGAGCTCGGCGAGCTTCGCCACGTTCTCGCGGAACCCGTCGAACTCGGGGTCGACCACCGGGTCCGGGCGATAGGCGGTGATGACCCGTCCCTTCCATCCGCTCGCCCGGAGCTTCTGATGATGGGCGAGCGGGTCGAGCGGCGATTCGGTGGTCGCGATCACTTCGATGTTGAAGCGCTCGAAGAGCGCGCGCGGGCGGAACTCGGGCCGCGCGAGCTCGGCCGCGATGTGGTCGTAGACGGCGTCCGCGCTCCGCGCGTCGAGCCGCTCCCGCACGCCGAGCACGTCGTGGAACGCGTGGTCCAGCCAGATCCGGGTCGGCGTGCCGCGGAAGAGATGGTAGTTCTCCGCGAACAGCCGCCAGATCCTCCGCGAGTCCGTCTCCACCGGCGCGCCGTCGCGGCGCGGGATGCCGAGCCGCTCGAGCGCGATCCCCTGGCTGTAGAGCATCCGGAACACGTAGTGATCCGGCTGGATGAAGACCGTCGCCGGATCCGGGAACGGCGCGTCGTCGGCGAACCACTGCGGATCGGTGTGGCCGTGCGGGCTGACGATCGGCAGGCTCCGCACGCGCTCGTAGAGCCGGCGCGCGACCGCGCGCTCGGCAGGGTCGGGCGGGAAGAGCCGGTCCGGATGGGGGGCAAGCGGCGCGGCGCGGGTGCGGTCCATACGAACCTTCAACGCAAAGGCGCAGAGGACGCAAAGAATACCTTCAAAGCGGAGAGCCTTTGCGTCCTCTGCGTCCTTTGCGCCTTTGCGTTGTGGCCAGCGTTCAGACGACGCCGAGGAGCCCCAGCACGGCGCCGAGGGCGATCAGCCAGAGCGGGTGCAGCCTGGTGGTGAGCACCACGGCCGCGGTCAGCGCCGTGAACGCATAGGCGCCGGCCGTCTCGTCGGCGGCGCGCGTGATCAGATAGGCCGCGCCGAGCATGAGCCCGACGGTCACCGGGGCGAGCCCGCGCTGGATCGCCTTCCGCCAGCGGGCGTCGCGGAAGCGTTCCCACACTCTCGCGAACGCGTAGGTGAGCATACTCGTCGGGACCGTCATGGCGGCCGTCGCGACCGCCGCGCCCGCGAGCCCGGCGACCTGCCAGCCGATGAGGCTCACGACCAGCACATTGGGCCCCGGCGCCGCCTGCGCGAGCGCGAAGAGATCGGCGAAGGTCGCCGCGGTCATCCAGCCATGCGTGTCGACCACGATCCGCTGCATCTCCGGCAGCACTGCCATCCCGCCCCCGACCGCGATCAGGGAGAGCAGGCCGAAGTCGAGCGCGAGCTGGGCGAGCGGGCCGTCCGTCACCGGACGCTCCGCCAGACCGCGGCGACCGATAGCGGTGCGACGACACCGAGCACCGCGAGCAGCGGCAGCCGCGCGAGCGCGATGCCGCCGAACGTGGCGAGCGCGACGATCACGGCGCTCCAGCGGGTGAGGCCGCTGCGCGCCATCTTGAGCGCCATTGCGACGAGCAGTCCGGCCGCGGCCGCCGACACGCCGCGAATCGTCGCCTCGACCGCCGGCACATGGCCGTAGGTCGTGTACAGCGCACCGAGCGCGACGACGATCGCGAACGGCGCGGCCATGAGCCCCACGACCGCCGCCAACGCGCCGCGCACGCCGTGAAAGCGTCCGCCGACGGTGACCGCGACGTTCACGATGTTCGGGCCGGGCAGGAACTGGCACAGGCTCAGGACATCGGTGAACTCGTCGGGCGCGAGCCAGCGCCGCTCCTCGACGAGCATGCGCCGCGCCCAGGGCAGCACGCCGCCGAAGCCCGACACGCCGACGCCGAAAAAGCCGGCGAACAGCTCGCGTAGGGTCGGCGCCGGCGGCCGGGCGTCAGCCATGTTTCAGGGTTTCTTCCTCTTCGCCCGCGGATGAGCCGCGTCGTAGACCTTCGCCAAGTGCTGAAAGTCAAGGTGCGTGTACACCTGGGTCGTCGAGATGCTCGCGTGGCCGAGCATCTCCTGGACCGCCCGCAGGTCGCCGGAGGATTGCAGCACGTGTGAGGCGAACGAGTGGCGCAGCATGTGCGGATGAACGTGCCGCCCGAGCCCGGCGCGGAGCGCCCATCGTCCGAGCCGCTGCCGCACGACGGCCGGGTTCACGCGCTCGCCGCGCGCGCCGACGAACAGCGCCCGCTCGCCGACCCGGGTGACCTGCGCGCGGGCCGCGAGCCAGGCGCCGAGCGCCGCGCGCGCCTTGGCGCCGACCGGCACGGTACGCGTCTTCCGGCCCTTGCCCGTCACGGTGATCTCGCCGTCGCGCAGCACGTCGGGAGCGTCGGCAACGTCCAGGCCCACGAGCTCGGCGAGCCGCAGGCCGGACGAGTAGCAGAGCTCGAACATGGCCCGGTCGCGCACCTCGAGCGGGCCGCGCGCGGCGTGGTCGAGGAGCGCCTGCGTCTCGTCGGGCGCGAGCGCCTTCGGCAACGCCTTCGGCACCTTCGGCGCGCGCAGGCCCGCGCACGGGTTCGCCGCCAGGCCGCGATCGCGCGCGAGCCAGCGGAAGAAGCCGCGCCACGACGACAGTATCCGCGCGATCGTGCGCCCGTTCAGACCGCGCGAGCGGAGCTTCACGACCGCGTGCCGGAGGTGATGCGACTGCATGGCCGCCGGCTCGACCGCGGGCGCCGCCGCGAGGAGCTCGGCGAGACCGCGCGCGTATGCCGCACGGGTGGCATCCGACAGGCGGCGCTCGACGGACAGGTAGTCGAGGTACGCGGTGACCAGCGCGTCGCGCGGGTCGCCGGTCATGTCAGACGAACCGGAGCAGCGCCCCGCTCACCATCTCGCCGATGCGCTTGAGGTAGAGCGTCCCCATCTCGGGGTAGAAGCGCGCGCTGTCCTCGGCTGCGAACGCGAGCATGCCGAAGGTCTCGTCGAGCTCGCGGAGCGGCATGAACGCCACCGAGCGGAGGTGCGGCGCGGCCTCGCCGAACCAGCCGGCCGCCTCGAAGTTCGCGTTCGGGCCGCAGAACGGCCCGTCGAGTTTCGCGGCGAAGTCGCGGCACTCCGCGCTCACCAGCTCGGACTCGGCCCGCTCGCCCGCGCCGCGCCACAGCCGCAGCGAGGCGTGGGGGATCGCGAAGTCCTCGCGCAGGTTGTAATAGAGCTCGTGCAGCGCGGTCTGCAGGGTGCGCGCCGAGAGCAGCGCGACCGCGAGCCGGTGCACCTTCTCGCTGATGACGTCGTTCTCCTCGCCGAACTGGATCAGCTCGGCAAGCTTGCCCTCGAGCGCTCTTGCCTTCTCGCGGAGCGCTACGACCTGACGGTCGGAGAGCGGGATTGCCGACCCGCCGTGCGGGTGCGACACGTGGATCTGGGAGAGGAGCTCGGCGTACTCCTCGAAGAAGACGGGGTTCTCCTGCAGCCAGCGGGCGACGTCCTCAGCTTTGAGCGCGCTCAATCTCGATCTCTCCCTCGAACACCGTCTCCGCAGGCCCGGTCATGTAAACGGGATTGTCGGCGCCGCTCCAGCCAACAGTCAAATCCCCGCCGCGCGTCGCGACCGTGACCGGCGAGCCGAGGAGCCCCAGGCGGATGCCGGCGACGACCGCAGCGCATGCCCCGGTGCCGCAGGCGAGCGTCTCGCCGGCGCCGCGCTCGTGGACCCGGAGCGCGATCCGGGAGCGCCCGAGCACCTGCATGTAGGCGGCGTTCACCCGCTGCGGAAAGCGCGGATGGCTCTCGATGAACGGGCCTTGCGTCGCGACCGGCGCAGCCTCGAGCTCCGGGACCAGCTGGACCGCGTGCGGGTTGCCCATGGACACGACGACGACGTGCACGGTGCGGCCGTCTACGTCGAGCGGCCACACGTCGACCGCTCGCGCGCCCGCCGCGAGCGGCGAGCTCGCCGGCAGCTCGCGCACCGGCGTGAGGCCGGTGGCGTCGAACGGGATCCGCGCCGGCTCGAACGCCGGCGGGCCCATGTCCACGCGCACCTGGCCGTCCTCCTCGAGCCGCGGCGTGATCACTCCCGAGAGGGTCTCGACGCGGATCTCGCGCTTCGTCGTGAGCCCCCGGTCGCGCACGAAGCGCACGAAGCAGCGTGCGCCGTTGCCGCACTGCTCGACCTCGCCCCCGTCGGCGTTGAAGATCCGGTAGCCGAAGTCGACTCCCGACCGGCGCGGCCGCTCGACGACCAGGATCTGGTCCGCGCCGACGCCGAAGTGCCGGTCAGCGAGGCGCCGGAGCTCAGGCCCGGTGAGGTCGACGCGCTGCGAGATGCCGTCGAGCACGACGAAGTCGTTGCCGACGCCGTGCATCTTCGTGAACTTGAGCCTCATGCGCGCACGAAGAACCCGTTCGCTACCGGCCTCCGGCCGCGCCCGTGCCGCCGAGAATGCGGTGCGAGATCACGAGCGCGAGCTCGAGCGCGCGCCGCGCGTCCTGGCCGGTCGCGGCAGGGTGGTCGCGCCCCCGTACCGCGTCGACGAACGCCGCGAGCTCGGCTTCGAGCGAGTCGCCCTCGGGATACTCGGCCCGCTCGAGCGCGATGCCGGGGATCAGGCCGCCGGTCGCGCGCGGGTCGGCGCGCGCGATGTCGACCGAGCGCTCCTGGAAGTCGATCGACATGTAGCAGTCGGGCTGGAAGAGCCTGAGCTTGCGCGTCGATCTCGCGCTCACCCGGCTCGCCGTGACGTTGGCCACGCAGCCGTTCGCGAACTCGACGCGGGCGTTGGCGATGTCGATGCCCTGGGTGAGCACCGGCACCCCGTTCGCGCGCACCTCGGCGACCGGCGAGTCCACGAGCGACAGGATGATGTCGAGGTCGTGGATCATGAGGTCGAGCAGCACGTCGACGTCGGTGCTGCGCGGCTTGAAGGGCGCGAGGCGCTCGCAGTTGATGTAGCGCGGCCCCGAGATCCGGTCGCGCACCGCGGCGAGCGCCGGATTGAACCGCTCGAGGTGGCCGACCCGGAGCACGACCCCGCTCTTCGCCGCCGCGGCGACCACGCGGTCGGCCTCGGCGAGCGTCGCGGTGAGCGGCTTCTCGATGAGCACGTGGATGCCCGCTCCGAGCAGCGCCTCGGCGACTTCGGCGTGCGCCTGCGTCGGGACGGCGACGGTCGCGACGTCGACGGCGCCGAGCACGTCCCGGAAATTGGTCGTCGCGCGCGCGCCAGTCTTGGCCGCGACGGCTTCAGCGCGCGCGCGGTCAGTGTCGACGATGTACTCGAGCTTGACGCCCGACAACCGCGCGAGCTTGTCCGCGTGCCGGCTGCCGAAGTAGCCGACACCGATCACCGCGGCGCGGAGCGGGGTCATGGGCCTCCATTGTGTCGCAAACCTTTGTCGGCGGCACCCGTCCCACCTCGGGGTACGCGGCATCCCACCGGTTCGCCCGCGGGGGCCGCCCCAATCGCCTTCGTCCGCGAGTGGGCAGCGTTGGGCACAACTTGGGTAGGAGCAGCGGGCGGGCTCTGCTAAAATTCGCGACCTTCGTCTCTCAGCCTGGAGCCCCCGAGCATGTCGAGCTTCCTCTTCACCTCCGAGTCGGTCTCGGAAGGCCACCCCGACAAGGTCGCGGACCAGATCTCGGACGCGATCCTGGATGCGATCCTCGCGCAGGACAAGAGCTCGCGCGTCGCCGCGGAGACGCTCTGCAACACCGGCCTCATCGTGCTCGCCGGCGAGATCACGACGCGTGCCAGCGTCGACTACGCACAGGTCGCACGCGGTGTGGTGAAACGCATTGGCTACGACAACGCCGAGTACGGCATGGACTACCGGGCGTGCGGCGTGCTCATCAACTACGACCGGCAGTCGGCCGACATCGCGCAGGGCGTCGACGAGGGCAAGGGGCTGGACCTCGAGCAAGGCGCCGGCGACCAGGGACTCATGTTCGGCTACGCCTGCGACGAGACCCCGCAGTTCATGCCGCTGCCGATCTATCTTGCGCACCGGCTGGTGGAGCGCCAGTCGGAGGTCCGCCGCGACGGGCGGCTGCCGTGGATCGGCCCGGACGCCAAGTCCCAGGTCACGGTGCGCTACGTCGACGGCAAGCCCGATTCGATCGACACGGTGGTGCTGTCGACGCAGCATCTGCCGAGCGTCGAGCACAAGCAGCTCGCCGAGTCGGTGATCGAGGAGATCATCAAGCCGGTGCTCGCGAAGCCGCTGGTAAAGGGCGAGATCAAATACCTCATCAACCCGACCGGCCGGTTCGTGGTCGGCGGTCCGCACGGCGACTGCGGCCTCACCGGGCGCAAGATCATCGTCGACACGTATGGCGGGGCCGCGCCGCACGGCGGGGGCGCCTTCTCCGGCAAGGACCCCTCGAAGGTCGACCGCTCGGCCGCCTACGCGGCGCGCTACATGGCGAAGAATGTGGTGGCGGCGGGTCTTGCCTCGAAGTGTCTGATCCAGGTTTCCTACGCGATCGGGATTGCGCGGCCGACCAGCGTCTGGGTTACCACCTACGGCACCGGCAAAGTGTCGGATGAGAAGATCGCCGAGCTCGTGCAGAAGCACTTCGACCTGCGGCCGAAGGGCATCATCCAGATGCTGGACCTGCTTCGCCCGATCTACGAGAAGACCGCGGC
>Ga0184639_10001174_pt1 | contig 11162 bp, 9 predicted proteins | sample PLM31_170_b2_FD_133155 | JGI IMG/M metagenome (GOLD analysis project Ga0184639, IMG submission 133155) | Groundwater sediment microbial communities from an aquifer in East River, Colorado, USA - PLM3-1_170_b2 | ecosystem: Environmental > Terrestrial > Soil > Riparian zone | place: USA: East... | reverse complement strand
GGCTTCCTGGAAGAAGCCCCGGTCCCGGAGGCGTATATCGAGAAAATCCTTGAGGCGGCTCGCTGGGCGCCCTCGGCCGGAAACTCGCAACCCTGGGAGTTCATCGTCATCCGGGACCGGGAGACGCGCAACAAGATCGTGGATCTCTACAAGGCTCAGATCCGGGACAAGGTGGAGATGGAGCGCGCGGCCAGGGGCAGCGGGTCCTTCGTCGACCCCGGCGTGGATTTCCGGCACGCGCCGGTCCACGTGCTCGTGCTGGGGGATCCGAGGACCACCGACGCCTACCCGGTGCGCACCAGGCTCGACAAGTGGGAGTCCCACTTCTACGGAAGCCTGGCCAACGGCGTGTTGCAGATGATCCTGACCGCCGAAGTGCTGGGGCTCAACACGATCTACATCAGCGACGTCGCCTCGCCGTATCTGTCCGTCATGCTCAAGGCCCTCCTGGATATCCCGGACCCGCTGCAGGTCTACCACCTGATCCCCGTGGGCTTCGCCAGGAAGAGCCAGACCATCCACCATCCGCGCCGGCCGTTGGACGAGATGATCCACCACGAGCGGTACGACCGCGCCAGGTTCCGGAGCGCGGCGGACATTCAGGCCTTTATCGACGAGATGTCCATCCGCGGGCGCCAGTACCGGTGGTGAGGGCGGGCGGGTGGCCATCCGGCGAACGGGGAGGGAACGATGAGAAACGTAGCGCGCTGGATGCTCTTCGCGGTCGCAGTCTTCGTGTTAGGGTACGCGACCGGCGCCGCGGCCCAGACTGCCCAGGCGCCCGTCACGCTGAAGGCGGTGACGGCCTGGACGCAGGGCTGGCCGTTCAACAACATGTACTTCGAGTGGATCAAGCGGGTGAACGAGCGGGCAGGGGGACGGCTCAAGATCGAGTACATCGGCGGGCCGGAGGTCTACCCGGCGTTCGAGCAGCTCGATCCCCTCAAGCGCCGGGTGATGGACACGATCATCACCTCGACGGGCTATGTAGCGGGGGCGCTGCCCGAGGTCAACGCCACCTGGCTTGGCTTCGGCGCCAGTCCCGAGCAGCTCCGCGCGGCCGGCCTCGTCGAGATGCTGGACCGGATCACGCGGGAGAAGGCGGGGGTGACCGTCCTCGGCCTTCCGCTCCAGGTCCGGTTCAACGTCTACCTGAACAAACCGATCGAGAAGGCCGATCTCCGTGGCTTGAAGCTCCGGAGCGTCGCAGTTTACGACCCCGTCCTCAAAGGACTCGGGGCTTCCACCGTGACGCTCCCGCCCGCCGAGGTCCTCCCCGCCCTCCAGACCGGGGTCGTGGACGGGTTCAGCTGGCCGGCCGTTTTCGTGGTTAAGCCCGGCTTCGCCCGGGTGATCAAATACAAGGTGATGCCGCACTGGTGGATCGGGACCGACATCGTGCTCATGAATGCCCAGAGCTTCGACTCGCTGCCCGCCGACCTGAAGAAGCTTCTCGTGGACGCCATGAAAGAGGTGGAGCGTGACACACCGGCTTACTTCCTCAAGCTGGAGAAAGACGAGGACGAGGCCTTGCTCAAGGCGGGGGTGAAGATCATCGAGTTGCCAGCCGCCGAAGTGGAAAAGGTGAATCGAGTCCAGTGGGAGGAGGGGAGCAAGGCGTTTCTTCTCGGTCCGTCCCCGAAATATGGCGTGCAGTTGAAAGAGCTGATGGCCAGATTCGCCCCGCGCTGAGCCCCGAGGCTTCGCCGGGAGCAAGGAGGGAAGAGATGAAAAAGCTCACGTGGTGGATCGGTTCCCTCACGATGCTTCTCATCGTGTCGGCGACGATCGCGGTGCCCGGCGCGTCCGCCCAGACCTCGCCCATCGTCCTGAAGGCGGCGACGGCGTGGACCAAGCACTGGGTGTTCAACGACATGTACTTCGAGTGGATCAAGCGCGTGAACGAACGGGCCGGAGGACGGCTCAAGATCGACTACGTGGGGGGGCCGGAGGTGTTTCCGGCCTTCGAGCAGCTGGATCCGCTGAAGCGCGGCGTGATTGACACGATCGTCACCTCCACGGCGTATGTGGCGGGGGCGCTGCCCGAGCTCAACGCGATCTGGTTTCTTTTCGACGCCGCCGATCCAGCCAAGGCGCGGGAGATCGGTCTCTATGAGCGGCTGGATCGGATCACGCGGGAGAAGGCGGGCGTGGCGCTCCTCGGGGCCACCGCCTGGTATCCCTTCAGCGTCTACCTGAACAAGCCGATCGAAAAAGCCGACCTTCGGGGCTTCAAGATGCGGAGCACGCCCATCTACGACCCCGTGCTCAAGGGCCTGGGGGCGGCGACCGTGAGCCTGCCGCCCGCCGAGGTGATCCCGGCGCTCCAGACAGGGGTCGTGGACGGGATCGCCTGGCCGGCCGTCTTCGTCGTCCAACCCGGGTATGCCAGGTACCTCAAGTACAAGGTGATGCCGTGGTGGTGGGAATCCGTCGAGACGGAAGTATTGTTCAACGCCAAGAGCTTCGACGGTTTGCCCGCCGATCTCAAGAAGCTGTTGGTGGACACTCTGAAAGAGATCGAGCGGGAGGGCAAGGCGTATTTCCAGAAGAAAGAGGCGGCGGAGGACGAGCTGCTCAAGAAGGCCGGGGTGAAGATCATCGAGCTGCCGAAGGCAGAAGTCGAGAAGGTCAAGCGGCTCCACTGGGAGGAAGGCACAAAGATGTTCCTCACGGGCCCATCGCCCAAGCACGGCCCCGAGCTGAAGGCGCTGCTGGCCCCGTTCGCCCCGCGTTGATAGCCCCCGGATGCGCCGGGGAGCAGGATTCTCTGGAGTCAGGAGGAAGAGATGAAAAAAGGGTCGGGATGGGTTTTGCTGGTGCTGGCGGTTGCGGCGTTTTTGCCGGTCGCCGCAGTGTCTGAATCGGCGGCCCAGGCGCCTGTCACGCTGAAGGCGGTGACGGCCTGGACTCGGGGGTGGGTGTTCAACGACATGTACCTGGAATGGATCAAGCGGGTCAACGAGCGGGCTGGAGGCCGGCTCAAGATCGAGGTGATAGGCGGCCCCGAGGTCTACCCGGCCTTCGAACAGCTGGACCCTCTGAAGCGTGGGGTGATCGACGTCATCGGTACGACGTCTGCCTACCTGGCGGGGGCGCTCCCGGAAGCCAACGCCGGCTGGTTCATGTTCGACGCCACCGATCCGGTGAGGGCGCGCGAGATCGGCCTCTACGAGCGCCTCGATCGCATCACTCGGGAGAAGGCGGGAGTGGCCTTCCTCGGCTCCACCATGTGGCTGCCCTTCAGCGTGTACCTGACCAAGCCCATCGAGAAGGCCGACCTCAAGGGCTTCAAGATCCGGAGCACGCCGACCTACGACGCCGTCCTCAAGGGGCTGGGGGCGGCGACGGTGAGCCTGCCGCCCGCCGAAGTGATCCCGGCGCTCCAGACCGGAGTCGTGGACGGGTTCGCTTGGCCGGCCGTCTTCGTCGTGGGGCCGGGCTACGCGCGGTATGTGAAGTACAAGGTGATGCCCTGGTGGTGGCAAGCCATCGACGGAGAAGTATTCTTCAACGCCAAATCGTTCGACGCCTTGTCCGCCGATCTCAAGAAGCTTCTGGTCGATACCCTGAAAGAGATCGAGCGGGAGGCCAAGCCGTATTACCGGGCGAAAGAGGCGGCGGAAGACGAGCAGCTGAAGAAGGCCGGGGTGAAGATCATCGAGCTGCCGAAGGCGGAAGTTGATAAGGTGAAGCGGATCCACTGGGAGGAAGGCACGAAGATGTTTCTCACGGGCCCCTCCCCCAAGTATGGTCCCGAGCTGAAGGAGTTGATGTCCCAGTTCGCTCCGCGCTGACGCGAGGGGGGGCATCACCGCCGACCTTTCGCTTGACTTGTTTCGGTTGTTACTCATAATAGCCGCCATGCTAACCGCGGGTGGCGCGTCTCCGAACGTGACCGGGACTCGGTGTTAAGGAGGGGAGATATGGAAACAGCAAAGCGGTGGTTCCTTCCCTTTGTGGCTGCCGCGATCTTCCTGCTGACGGCTGACGCCTCGGGCCCGGCGGCCCAGACCGCCTCCGCGCCCGTCACCCTGAAGGCGGTGATGGGTTGGACCAAGCATTGGGTGTTCAACGATATGTACCTGGAGTGGATCAAGAGGGTCAACGAGCGGGCCGGGGGGAGGCTCAAGATAGAAAACGTTGGCGGCCCGGAGGTGTTCCCGGCCCTCGAGCAGCTGGACCCGCTGAAGCGCGGGGTGATCGACAGTATCGTCACCCCCGCCTCTTATGTGACAGGCGCGCTCCCCGAGCTCCACGCCAACGATCTCATGTTTGATGGCTCCGATCCCGCGAAGGCGCGCGAGATCGGCCTCCCCGAGCGTCTCGATCGGATCACCCGGGAGAAGGCGGGGGTCACCTTCATCGGCGCCACCATGTGGCTCCCGTTCAGCATCTACCTGAACAAGCCCATCGAGAAGGCGGACCTCCGCGGCATCAAGATGCGGAGTATCTCACTGTATGACCCCGTCCTCAAAGGGCTGGGTGCGGGGACCGTGAGCCTGGCTCCGGCCGAGATCATCCCGGCCCTCCAGACCGGGATCGTGGACGGCATCGCCTGGCCGGCCGTCTTCGTGGTCGGACCCGGCTACGCCAAATACGTCAAATACAAGGTCATGCCCTGGTGGTGGCAGTCCACGAACGGCCTGGTGATGATGAACGCCAAGTCCTTCGACGCGTTGTCCCCCGATCTGCGGAAGCTCTTGGTGGACACCATGAAAGAGATCGAGCGGGAGGCGAAACGTCACTACCAGGCGAAAGAGGCTGTCGAGGACGAGCAGCTGAAGAAGGCCGGGGTAAAGATCATCACCCTCCCGGCTTCGGAGGTCGAAAAGGTGAAGCGGATCCACTGGGAGGAGGGCGCCAAGCTCTTCCTCACGGGCAAATACGGCCCGGAGTTGAAGGAACTGATCGCCCAGTTCGCCCCGCGCTGATGCCCCAGGTCCGCCGATCCCGAAGGACGGGAGACCGGCTCGCCGCGGCAGGTCGGGCGTTTGATTGGCTCCTTGCCTGGCTGGCATACCTGGCAGGAGGCATTCTCCTCTTCATGGGAGCGTCCGTCCTCTACGAAGTGTTCATGCGGTACCTCTTCAACGCGCCCACCCGGTGGGTGATCGAGTTCAGCGAGTATATGCTCCTCTACATGGCGCTGCTGGCGGGCGCCTGGGTCTTGAAAGGGGAGGGGCACGTGAAGGTCGAGATGCTCGTGGACGTCCTGCCGCGCAAGACGCGAACCATTCTCCACGCGGTGACGTCCTGGGTGGGCGCCGGGGTCTGCGGGCTCTTTTTGTGGTACAGCACGTACCTGACCTGGGAGACATTCTGGAGCGGGGAGGTGCTCTTCCGGGCCGTGCACGTTCCCAAGTGGTCCGTGCTGATAAGCATCCCCATCGGCCTCCTCCTTCTGGTGCTCCAGTTCATCAGGAGGTCGTTCAGTTTTCCTGGCGGCGTCGAGCAGGAAGAAGAGCCCGGCCTCTAGGCACTCGGAGGGGAGCGCGCTATGGAATGGTGGCAATACCTGGCGGTTATTCTGGGACTCCTTTCCGCTTTCTTCCTGTCCGGGCTCCCGGTCGCGTTCTGCTTCACGCTCTTCAACCTGATCGCCATGTTTTTCTGGATGGGCGGGACCAAGGCCTTCACGACGTTGCCGCTCTCCGCCTACACCAGCGTCGCCTCCTTTCCCCTGATCGCCGTGCCGCTGTTCATCTTCATGGGGGACATGCTCTTTCGGTCAGGAGTCATGAGCGTCGTCATCGACGCTGCGGGGAAATGGATCGGCGGCATCCGGGGAAGCCTGAGCTTGACGGCCGTAGGGGCCGGGACGATCTTCGGCACCATGAGCGGGTCCGGCATGTCCGGCGTGGCCGTGCTGGGTTCCACGCTGGCCCCCGAGATGCGCCGCAGGGGATACAGCAAGGAGATGTCGCTGGGACCCATTCTGGGCAGCGGGACGCTGGCGATGATCATCCCGCCCAGCATCCTGGCCGTCGTCCTGGGGTCGCTGGCAAACATCGACGTAGGGCGGCTCCTGATCTCGGGTGTGGTTCCGGGCCTGGTCCTCGCTGCGCTCTACACCGGGTACATCTTTACGCGCGCCTGGCTCCAGCCCCATCTGGCCCCTCTTTACGCGATCGGCGACCCCAGCCTGCGTGAGAAGATGGCGGCCCTGGTGTCCTGTCTCCCAATCGGCATCATCACACTGGCGATCTGGGGGGTGATCTTCTTCGGGATCGCCACTCCCTCCGAGGCCGCGGCCATGGGCGTCGCGGGGGCCCTTGTCGTGTTGGCGATCTACCGGAAGTTGACCTGGGACATTGTCTGGCGGTCGGTGCTCGCCACCGTCAAGATCACCTCCATGGTCTTTCTCATCATCATGAACGCATCGGCCTTCGGCCAGATTCTCGCCTTCACCGGAATCTCCCGGAAGCTGGTGAGCTTCGTCGTCGAGTACACCCTGCCCCCCCTCATGGTGATGATCATGATGCAGCTCATGCTGATCGTCGTCGGAACGTTCATGGACGAGCTGGCGATGCTGATCGTTACCATTCCGGTCTACATGCCCATTGTCGAAGCCCTACAGTTCGACCCGATCTGGTTCGGCCTCCTCATTCTCATCAATCTGGAAGTGGCCACCATCTCCCCGCCCTACGGCCTCGCGCTCTTCGTGATGAAGGGCGTGGTGCCCGACGCCACGATGATGGACATCTGGAAGGCCAGCCTGCCGTTCATGCTGCTCGGGGTGATCGCCATGGCGCTGATCGTCGCGTTTCCCGCTATCGCGACTTGGCTTCCCAATCTCATGGGGTAAGCGGGAGGCACCGGCCTCGGGAAACGACCGTGAAATTCAGCCTGTTTACCGAAGTGCAGTGCCCGCCGGACGCTTCGCCCGCCAAACGGCTGGACGAATTCCTGGAGCAGGCGGAGCTGGCCGATGCCCTGGGCTTTCACGCGTACTGGATCGCCGAGATTCACTTTCAGCAGGAGTTCTCGCTCTTCTCGGCGCCCTACGCGGTGCTGGGCGCCGTCTCCCAGCGGACCCGGCGTCTCCGCCTGGGCGTGGCCGTCAACATCCTGCCCGTTCACCACCCGCTGCATCTGGCCGAACAGGCGGCGATGCTGGACCTCCTCTCCCACGGCCGGATGGAGTTCACCGTCGGGAGAGGACATGTGCACACCAGGGTCTACGAGGGCTTCGGAATCGACCAGGAGAGCGGCCGGGCCATGATGGAGGAGAGCGTGAAGGTGATCCAGGCCGCCTGGACCCGGGACACCGTGGAATTCGAGGGGAAGTTTTACCGCATCCCGGGGGTCGCGGTCACGCCGAAGCCGCTCCAGAGACCCCATCCGCCGATCTACGTGGCCACGAGCGGGCCCGACGGCGTGGAGTTCGCTGCCAAGCTTGGACTGAACCTCTTTCTTCCCATTCACACCTTCCCCTGGCAGGAGGTGAGAGGCCTCGCGGAGGCCTACTGGAGCCGCCTCAAAAGCCAGGGCCAGGGTGCCTCCGGGCGCGAGTTGGGCTTGCTGGCCCCCACCTATCTGGCCGAGACCACGGAGCAGGCGCGGAAGGAAGCGCGGGATGGCATCATGGATTACTACCGCGTCATCACCGAGACCAACGATGACTACCGAAACTGGCTGACCCGGCGCGGGCAGGATACCTCGCGGCTGCGCACGCCCCCGTTTATCGGAATGACGTTCGAGCGGCTGTGCGAGCAGCACGCCGTTCTGAGCGATCCCGATACCGCCGTGGCGGAGTTCGAACGGCGCATTCGGGAGACCGGCGCGACGCACCTGATCTGCTGGATGAACATCGGCAGCATGCCGCACGAGCTTGTCCTCCGATCGATGGAGCGGTTCGCCCGCGAAGTCATGCCCCGGCTGGCGGCTTTCCGGCCCTGATCAGTCGATCTTCCCCTCGACGCTCGCGCGCCCTCGACGGGCCGCCCGCCCCCCTTCCCCCGGATTCTGACGTTCCATGAACCTCCCGCCGGCCGGAAATGATCGAGTCTCTCGCGACGCCTGGGTCGTCGGCGTGGTCAGCGCGCTGGTGGGATTGACGGCGCTGGGGTTCGGGCGCTTCGGCTACGCGCTCCTCCTCCCGCTGATGCGCGAGGGACTGGGGCTCAGCTACACCCAGGCCGGGTTGATCAGCGGGGCCAACCTGTGCGGGTTCCTGGGCGGGGCGCTCCTGGGCGGCATCCTGGCCGGATGGTTCGGCGCCCGCCCGGTCGTCGGCACAGGGCTGATTCTCGCCGCTCTGGGCGCCGGCCTCACTTCAGTGAGTCACACGGCGATCGAGGTGGTGGGCTGGCAGTTTCTGGTCGGGTTCGGGGCGGGGGGAGCCATCGTACCCGCCCAGAACCTGCCGGTCGCCTGGTTTCCGCCTCCACGGCGCGGGTTCGCCAGCGGGATCCCGAGCGCGGGGATCGGGGTGGGACTCGTGGTGGTGGGGATGGCGTTTCCGGCGCTGCTCCCGCTCACGATCCGGGGGCTCACCGGCTGGCGGCTCGCCTGGGCGACGATCGGTGGCGCGCTCCTGGCCGTATCGGTGCTCTCCTTCTGGCTGCTTCGAGATGCTCCGGCGGCTCGCTGGGAGACGGGCCGGGTCCGCGACGCCTTCCGGATTCCGGGCGTCTGGCGTCTCTGCGGTGTCTACATATTTTTTGGCTACTCCTATCTCTCCTACGTGGCGTTCTTCGGCGCGGCCGTCGCCGGGCAGCGACACTGGGCGCCGGCGGCGATCGGCGGAGCGTGGGCCCTCGGCGGGATGCTGAGTATCTCGAGCGGCCTCTGCTGGGGGGCGCTCTCGGACCGTATCGGCCGGCGTCGGGCGATCAGCCTGGTGTTCGGCGTCATGGCGCTCGCCTACCTCATCATGGCGCTGGTCCCGTGGGATGGGGCCGTCTACGCCTCGGCGGCGCTCTGGGGGATCGTGGCGTGGGCGATCCCGAGTCTCGCTGTCGCCGTGGCCGACGACTACGTGGGGGCCAGAATGCTGCATCCGGTCATGGCGCTCGTCAACCTGGTGGGCGCGCTCGGCCAGATCAGCGGTCCGGTGGTGACCGGATACGCCGTGGACCTGAGCGGGAGCTTTGCGCCCGGTCTGGTTCTTGCCGCGGTCGTGGCGCTGGCCGGGGGCGCCACGGCGCTGACGCTCGCCGAGCGGTCCGGTGGAAGTCTCACTGCCGGCCGAACGCGAGGGCGATGAAGAGCCCGGCCGCCACGATCGCCGTGGAGACCAGCACCGCGTCCTGGAACCCCAGAACCAATCCCAGCCGCGCGCGGTCGAGGTCATCGATGGTGCCGGGGAGCGCCGCCTCATGGGCGGTCCGCCGTATCGCGAGGATGGTGGCGGAAGAAGCCTGTCCGAGCGATAGCCCGATGTTTCTGAGCGTCGCGATGAGCGCCGAGGAGGTCCCGAGCCGCGCGGGTGGTGTCGCCCCCAGCACGGCGCTGTAAGCCGGCGTCAGCAAGAGGCCGGCTCCGAACCCCAGCAGGCCCAGTCCCGTCACCGCGTGGAGGGCCGACGCGTCTCCACCCAGACGGCTGAGCAGAAAGAATCCCAGGAGCGTGAAGGCCAGTCCGGCGATCGTTATTCGCCAGGAGCCGATCCGGTCCGACAGTGTCCCGGCCGCCGGCGAGAGGAGAAACAGGAAGAGCGGGGCCACGGTCAGGAAGAGCCCGGCGGTCGACGCCGAGTATCCCAGCCCGTGCATGAGATAGAAGGGAAACAGAAAGAAGATCCCTCCAAAGGGAATGAAGTAGGTCAGCAGCACGGCATTGTACGCGGAGAAGACCCGGTCTCTGAACAACGCGAGGGCGACCACCGGCTGTCGCACCCTGGCTTCCACAAAAAGGAATCCACCGAGCAAGCCAGCGGCGGCGCCGGCGAGACCGAGGATCACGGGCGAACCCCATCCCGCGCGCGGTCCCTGGTTGATGGCGACCGTGAGGCAGACGAGCCCGCCGATGAGCGTCAGAGAACCGGGGAAATCGAATCGGGGCCGCGGTCCTTCTCGCGCTGTTTCGCGCAGCACCGACCACGCCAGGAGCGTCGCGGCGAGCGCGACGGGGATGCGGACGTAAAAGATGGCGCGCCAATCCAGAAAGTCCAGCAGCATCCCGGAGACGACGGGGCCGACCATCAACCCGGCTCCGACGACCGATTCGAGGAGCCCGATCGCTTTCCCGCGCTCCTTGGCCGGGAAGGCATCGGTGAGGAGCGCGTTCGAGTTGCTCACCAGCATCGCCGCTCCCATCCCCTGGACGACCCGGCACCCGATGAGCTGCCAGAGCTCCTGCGCCATGCTGCTCAAGACCAACCCAAGAGTGACGATGAAGAGGCCGAGGGTGTACACGCGCTTGCGGCCGACCATATCGGCCAGGCGCCCGGCGGTGAGCGCGCATCCGGTGTAGGTGAGCGTGTAGGCGAGCACCACCCACAGGGCCGTCTCCGGGGTCACCCTGAAGAGACGCGCGAACGTCGGGAGGGCGACATTGAGGCCGCTCAGGTCGAACGTGCCCAGGCTGGTTCCGAGGGCGACGACGAGGAAGGCCGACCACTTGTAGGGCATGGAATCTCCGCGCTGGCCGGAGTTATTATTGCACGGGTCCGATCCGGCCGGCGCGTTGACTTCGGTTGGGCTCTGCGATAGCATCGGCAAAACCGAGGAACGGGACCGAAAAGGAGAGGAGACACCATGAAGCTGAACGGCAAGATCCTGGACGCGGATGGCCACATCATCGAGCGGGACGCGGAGCTGTTCGAGTACCTGGAGCCGCCCTACGCGGGGAATGAAAGCCTGCTGGGGTTTCCCTTCTTCCCCACGCTGGACGGCTACCAGCGCGGCGCCATCATCTGCCGGCTGGGCATTCACAAGGAGTACACGATCAACGCCAAGACCTGGCTCGAGTTTCTCGACGGGGTCGACATCGAGAGCACCGTGCTCTACCCCACCGCGGGCCTCGCCTTCGGCGTCATCCAGGACCCCACCTGGGCGGTGGCGATCGCGCGCGCCTACAATAACTGGTTCACCGACCGCTTCTACCGGATGAGCCAGCGCCTTCGGGGGGTGGCCTTGATTCCGATGCAGGACGTGCCGGAGGCGGTGAAGGAGCTGCGCCGGGCGGTCACCGAGCTGGGCATGGTGGGGGCGGTG
>Ga0184639_10001173_pt1 | contig 11164 bp, 17 predicted proteins | sample PLM31_170_b2_FD_133155 | JGI IMG/M metagenome (GOLD analysis project Ga0184639, IMG submission 133155) | Groundwater sediment microbial communities from an aquifer in East River, Colorado, USA - PLM3-1_170_b2 | ecosystem: Environmental > Terrestrial > Soil > Riparian zone | place: USA: East... | reverse complement strand
GTCGGAGATTTCGGACTCCAATTTCGGAGCAGATACCAGGCGCCCCCTGGCGCCTGGATTCCTCTGCTGGATGACGGCCAGCCACATACCGTGCTCGTCCACATGGGTTGAGAGGCCCCCGGTCTGTCTCAGACATTGTCCTAGGGGCTTGCGATGGAACGCCAGATCCGTACTTCCGAAGGCTCTCCACAATATGCACCAAATTGTATCCTCTGCTTGTATCGGGATATATGGTCAAGTGTGAGATTCTGCTGTTAAATTAAGTGGGCTAGATCTGTCAGTTCACTGAGACCTCACAGGTCTGTCTTAGTTACTGCTAGATAAGAAAGGAGAATTGAAATGGAATTGAAAAAGGGTACGACGGTCGAAACGCCAGCAGGTGAAAGTGTCGGCCATATAGATCGGGTGGTCATGAACCCGCGCACGAAAGAGGTCACCCATGTGGTCGTGCGCAAGGGGTTTCTATTTTCCGAAGACAAAGTGGTCCCGATTAGCCTGATCGCTTCCACCAGCGAGGATCGGGTTATGCTGCGCGAAGACGCGGGCGACCTGCAGCAATTGCCGGCCTCTCTAGAAACTCACTACCACCCCGTCAGCGAGGCGGAGTTGAGGCCCGAGTCCGCGAGGGCCCAATACGCCCCTCCGGTGTACTTGTATCCCCCGGTGATGGGCGTCCCGCCAATGGCCTACTCGTACCCTGGCCCGCACTACGTCGCCGAAACTCAGGAGAACATTCCGGAGGGCACGGTTGCGTTGAAAGAGGGGGCAAAGGTGATCTCGTCGGACGGCAAGCATGTCGGGAACGTGGAACGAGTCTTCACAGATCCCCAGGCGGACCGTGCGACCCACCTGCTGATCTCAAAAGGATTGCTGCTGAAAGAAAAGAAGCTGGTGCCGACGACCTGGCTGAGCGACGTCACCGAAGATGAAGCGTATCTCTCGGTGGGTTCGGGGACCCTGGAGGAGCTGCGCGAGTAACAAGAAAGTTGAGAAGTAACCGAAACAGGACGCCGCAACAGAGTTGCGGCGTCTTGTTTGGGAACCTTATTCACACAAGGAGGCCTACCATGCGCGGTGGATTTCGCCTCGGCAAGATTTTTGGGATCAATATTGACATTGATTGGAGCTGGATTCTGATTTTTCTGCTGGTCACCTGGAACCTGGCCGGGGGCGTCTTCCCAGGTCTCCACCCGGAGTGGGGACCGGTATTGAACTGGGGCACCGGGATTGTAGCCTCGCTCCTGTTCTTTGCCTCGGTGTTGGCCCACGAATTGGCCCACTCGCTGGTGGCTCTCGCGCGGGGGCTGCCGGTTCGCCGGATCACCCTGTTCATCTTTGGCGGGGTAGCGAACATCGAAAAGGAGCCGCCCTCGCCGGGGACGGAGTTCCTGATGGCCATTGTCGGCCCAATTACCAGCATCGCGCTTGGGTTGTTGTTTCTGTTCCTGGGCGGCGCGCTCGGCGCTGGTTCCCAGGCCGATCTTCAAAATCCCGCCCGGATGCTGGCCGGGCTGGGCCCACTGGAAACCCTGCTTCTGTGGCTCGGGCCGATCAATATCATCCTCGGCCTGTTCAACCTCATTCCCGGCTTCCCCCTCGACGGTGGGCGCGTGCTGCGCTCGATCCTGTGGGCCGCGACTGACAACCTGCGCAAGGCCACCCGCTGGGCGTCGTGGGTCGGCCAGGCAGTCGCCTGGCTCTTCATCATTGCCGGAATCGCGATGGTCTTCGGCGCGCAGGTCCCATTTTTCGGGACCGGCCTGATCAGCGGGCTTTGGCTGGCCTTCATTGGCTGGTTTCTCAACAACGCGGCCGTCCAGAGCTATCAGCAAGTGGTGGTCGCCGATGTGCTCGAAGGTGTGCCGGTATCGCGTCTGATGCGGTCCGACGCCCCGACCGTCGCGCCGGGCATCCCCATCAGCCAACTGGTGGACGAATACATCATGGGCACGGACGAGCGGGCCTTCCCGGTGCTGGACGGCGACCGGTTGGTCGGGCTGGTGTGCCTGGAAGACGTGCGCAAGGTCCCGCGCGCCGACTGGGATACGACGCTTGTCAGCCAGATCATGATGCCGGCGGCCCAACTGGACACCATTACTCCCCGCGAAGATGCCAGCGACGCCCTGGGGAAACTGGCGCGGCGCGACGTGCGCCAGATGCCCGTCGTGCAGGATGGCCGCCTGGTGGGGATGCTGCGCCGGAGGGATATCATGCGCTGGCTGCACCTACAGTCGGAGCTTGCCGCAGGTTGACAAGTAGAAATGGTTCCAAAAAACGATCCGACACGAAGTGTCGGATCGTTTTTTGGATATTCTCCCCATTCCCAGGCCTGCTCAGCGCCTGCGCCGGCCCGCAATCGAGCCTCAGCCCGCAAGGACCTGCGGCGGCACGGATCGCCACGCTGGCCCAGTTGATGGCCTTTTGTTTCGTGTTATTGCTGATCGTCGGAGAGTCGACCCAGCAGGTTCTGCTCAGGAATGATTTCTCCCTGACCAATGCGTTCCTGGTGATCCTGACTCTCATCGGATTCGACATCGCCCTATCGTTGTGGAAGCAGCGGTCGCCAATGCTGGACCGGCTGATTGACGGGGTGCCGCTCGTGATTGTCGAGGAGGGCAGACCGCTCAAGGAGCGTATGGATCAGGCCCGGGTGGACGAAGCCGATGTCCTGCCGGCAGCCCGGCTCTCGAAAGGTCTGGAGCAAATGGACCAGATCAAGTACGCCGTTCTCGAACGCAGCGGTGGCATCTCGATCATTTCTAGGTCAGGCTCGTGATACACTTTCCATACCCGAGGTTGATCGTTCCACAAGAAACAGGAGGCTTCGATGCCAATGGTTATTGACCGAGACGAAGTGCGCAGGCTTATTCAGGTTGGAGCGCAGCTTGTAGATGTATTGAGCCTCAAAGAATACGAGCGGGCCCATCTGCCAGGAGCAATTCACATACCGCTTAAGGACCTGGGACAGGAAACTCCAGCCCGACTCCGGATGGATACGCCGGTGATCACCTACTGCTACGACTTGCAGTGAGACATGAGTGCACGAGCCGCGGCGCGGCTCGAAAGTCTAGGTTTCAGCGAGGTCTTCCACTACGGGGCGGGCAAACAAGATTGGTTTGCTTACGGGCTGCCCAGGGAGGGGCAAGAAACACACACTACCTGGGCAGTTGATGTGCTGCTCAGGGACGTCCCCACCTGCCATCTGGGCGATCTGACTGGGGAGGTGAGGGCCAGGCTTCCAGCAGGCTGGACCAAGTGTGTCGTAGTTAGCAATGAAGGTGTTGTCCTCGGACTGCTGGATGAGCGGGGCCTCGAGTCCGGCCCCGAGCGAGCTGTCGAGCAAGTCATGGAGGCTGGCCCGAGAACGTTTCGCCCAAACGTCTCGCAGCAGAGAGTATCCCAGTATATGGACGACCGAGGAACGGATATGGCCTTGATCACATCGCCGGATGGCAAGCTCATGGGAGTGCTCCGTCTGGAGGAGGTAAAGGGTAGGTAGGTGAGGTTGGCTCTTGAGTGTGGACGTAGACAGTCCGAAGACAGAAGGTGAAAACGGAGTTTTCACCTTCTGTCTTCGGAATTTCCTCATCGTCTTCGGAGACCATAGTCATGAAAGAGTGGGATGTCGTCGTGCTGGGGGGAGCCAACACCGATTACTTGGTGCGCGGCCAAAAACTTCCGGCTCCGGGTGAAACGGTGGCTGGCGACACATTCCAGCAAGCGCCCGGCGGCAAGGGGGCCAACCAGGCCGTCGCGGCGGCGCGTCTTGGCGCTCGCGTGGCGCTCGTGGCGCGGGTCGGGGCCGACGAGCGAGGCGAGGAAATCCTGGCCCGATTGGCTGCGGAAGGCGTTGACACCAAGCAAATCGTGCGCGATCCGACCGCCCCAACCGGTGTCGCCCTTGTCCAGGTGGATGCGGAGGGGCAGAAGCAGATCCAGGTAGCGCCCGGCGCCAACCATCAATTGACAGTTCTAGATGTGATCAGTGCGCGCAGCGTCCTGGGAGCGGCAAGCGTACTCCTCTGCCAGTTGGAGGTCCCGATCAAGTGCGTAATGGCGACCATGCGTCTGGTCAAGGAAGCCAACGCGAAGGTGGTTCTCGATGCGGCCCCACCCACCTCTTTGCCAGACGAGGTGATTGGCATGGTAGACGTGCTCCGGGCGAATGAGGGGGAGGCCGAAGCTCTGACAGGTGTACGGGTACGGGATCGCGCCTCGTCACGCCAGGCTGCCCGGCGTCTGCTGGAGCGCGGCGCCCTTGCCGCAGTCCTGGCGGCAGGCCATGAAGGCAACCTGCTCGTCTGGCGAGAGGCCGAGGTCTGGCTCCCGAGGCTGCCGGTGAACAGCATTGATACCACGGGCGCCGGGGACGCCTTTGCCGCGGCGCTGGCCGTGATGCTAGCCGAAGGCCGGACCCTGGCCGAGGCCGGCGCCTTTGCCAATGCGGCAGCCGCCATGGCGACCACAGTCCTGGGGGCGCAGGCCGGCTTGCCGAAGCGTGAAGAGGTGATGAAGTTACTTGATCAATCGAGATGAGCGAGAGAGAACCCGAAAAAAAGAACACGAAACGGAGTTTCGTGTTCTTTTTTTCGGGTTCTCTTTTCCATAGTACACTATCCTTGTGCCTGAACTTCCCGAACTCGAAGTCGTCCGTGAAGTGCTTGACCGCCGTCTGACCGGGCGGCAGATCGAAAGGGTCGCGGTGGAGCCGAAGGGCGGACCCATCGTCGTCCGCGACCTCACCGGCCATGGCTTCGGCGAGCAACTCTCCGGCGCGACGGTTGAAGCGATCTCGCGGCGCGGCAAATTCCTGCTCTTCGGGTTAAGCCCGAACTCGCTTACGCTGGCGGTGAACCCCAAACTGACTGGGCGCTTTCAACTGTGCCCCCCGGGTGCGAAGAAAGCCGGGCCGGTTCACGTGACCCTTCATTTCGCTGAGCCTGCGGAAGAACTGCGCTACGTGGACCAGAAGAAAATGGGCCAGTTGTATCTGACCGAGGGGACGTCCTCGATTCCTACGTTTGACGAAATGGGCCCGGAAGCGCTGGAGGTTTCGCTGGACGAATTCCGGCAGCGCCTGCGGGCCTTTCGCGGCGAGATCAAAGGAGTTCTGATCCGCGGGCAATTTCTGGCGGGGATCGGCAACGCGTATGCCGACGAGATCCTCTGGGAGGCGCGCATCCATCCCTATAGGAAGCGGACCCGGCTCAGTTCCGAAGAGATTGAGCGCTTGTACGCGGCAATGCGCTCCACGCTGCAGGGAGCCACGGAGAAGGTAAGAGTGGCGATGGGCGAAGATGTGCACTTGAAACCGCGCGATTTCTTTTCAGTGCACATGCGCGGGGGTCTGTCCTGCCCGCGCTGCGGCACGACGATTTCGGCCATCACGGCCAACCAGCGCATCACGAATTTCTGCCGGAGCTGCCAGCCAGGCGGATTAATCATCGGCATGTGAAGGTCTGCGGCAGCAGCCGACTCTACTATCGCCCGCTCTCCAGGGCCCGGCGCGTGACAAGTTGCCGATAGAAAAACAGTGCCCACAGGCCCGGCCGCGAGAAGAACACGTGGCTGAATAACCCCCGCAGACCGCCATGGTGCTCGTACTCGATGTGCTCGCTCACGCGCGTCGTGTGGCTGTCAATTGCCCTGAAGCCGTGAGTGTGCCTCCAGTACTTCAGCGGCCCGCGCGCCTGCGTGTCGGTAAAGCCGTGCTGCGGGTCCACGTTCGAGTGAACGGCCACCCAGCGGATCGGCAGCGGGCCAAACCACATGCTGAACTCGGACACCGAGCCTTCCGCCATGGGTTCCACCTTGTGGAGCTGAACCAGAATCGGAGGTGGCGTCAGGCGTTTGATCATGCGCGTGTCGTGATGAAATCTGGCGACGGCGGAGAGTGGAGCACGGACGGCGAACGAATAATCAAAGCGACGCATGGCCTCTCTGCTCCCGATCCCTCTCCTTGTCCTCACTGTCTTCCTGCTCATCCGGGCCGAACTCCATCACAAGTCCCGCCAGGTGTTCTTGTTCAAACCGCTCTCATCCGGGCTCGTGTTGATCGTTGCGTTGCTCTCCTTCCTGGATCCCGGTGTGAACCGGTCCTACACGGTTTACCTCCTGGCCGGGCTGCTGCTCTCCCTGGGCGGCGATGTGGCTCTCGTCTTCCGGGAGAACCGGCGAGCGTTCCTGACCGGATTGGTGCTGTTCCTTTTCGCTCACCTCGTTTATTTTGTCGCCTTCAATTTCCTCAGCAGGTATCAGCCGCGCGAGACCGTCATTAGCGCAGTAGCCCTGCTGGCTGGAGCAACGGCTTATGTCTATTTGTTGCCGGGGTTACGGAGCTTGAAGCTTCCGGTGGCCGTGTATGTTCTGGTAATCAGCGCCATGGTCAGTCAGGCGATCTCGACGCTCTTTGACCCGGTCGTTCCGGCAACTCAGGCGCGGCTGGTTTCCTTGGGCGCAATCCTGTTCTGGCTTTCAGACCTGATCCTGGCGATCGACCGGTTCCGGGTTAGACTCAGATACTACTCGCTCAACCTGGCCGTGTACTACACCGGCCAATTGCTGATTGCTTTATCAGCATAGGAAACCATCCTTACGAGCCTTCTCTGCCCGGCTTGCCCTTGAAGGGTCCCACCTCTCAGAGCGCCGGGGGTAGTAAGAGACTGCAGCAGATCAAAAGCGGATTTCCATTTTCCAAAACTTGAGGCTACCATACCACAACATTGGATAGCTCCCTCACGAGACTGACGGATAACTCCACGCTGCTGATCGCTTCCCTGTTGATGGTTGACAGTCTGCATTTCGTATTTGCGCGGGCGCTGTTGCCGCACCTCCCGCCGGAGACTTCGGTGTTCTACGTGCTCGGAATTGCAACCGTGGAGGTGGCAATATTTACTCTGGCCAGGGGGCGTGTTCACTGGAATGTCTTTCGCCAGAATGCATGGCTGTTCCTGGCTATCGGCCTTCTGGTGGCTGCGAGCTCAAACCTGAACTATGCAGCGGTGGAATTTCTCGACCCCGGCACGGCCTCGCTGCTGGGCAAGACTTCGGTCCTGTTCGGCTTAGGGTTTGGCCTGCTCTGGCTGCGGGAGCGCCTGACGGCCCTGGAGACGATGGGCGCGGTGGTGGCGATTCTGGGCGCCTTCGTGCTCAGCTTTCAGCCGGGGGAGTATCTGCGGGTTGGATCGCTGCTGGTATTAGGATCAGCATTGCTGTACGAGCTGCATGCGGCCCTGGTGAAACGGTATGCCGCGCACATTCGCCTCGCCGAGTTCTTTTTGTTTCGCCTGGCAGCCACCAGCGGATTCTTGCTCCTGTTTGCGGTCACCAGGGGTGGCCTGGTGTGGCCGGGGAGGGGAGCGTGGCTGATCATTCTGCTGGCCGGCACGGTAGACGTGGTAATCAGCCGGAGTCTGTACTACCTGGCGCTGCGGCGGCTGAGGATCAGCCTGCTCGCGATCATCTTGACCCTCAGCCCGGTCGTCACGATCCTGTGGTCGCTGCTCCTGTTCGGGACGATGCCGGCGCCCAAAGACCTTGGCGGCGGCCTGGCAGTGATCGGCGGTATCGTGATTGTGATGGCCGGCAAATCGAAGGTCACCGGCGGCCGGGAACTCACGGGAGCTTCGTGAACCATGACGGAGTGGGAAGCAAACTTTATTGCAAGCCATCGAGTGGCCCGTCTGGCCACGATAGACGCGCAGGGACAGCCCCATATTGTGCCCATCGTCTATGCCTTCGACGGGGATCGCCTGTACACGCCTGTTGACGCTAAACCCAAGCGTGTGAGCCCGTTTCAACTTCAGCGCGTGCGGAACATTCAGGCCAACCCCTCCGTGGGGGTTCTTATTGACGAGTATAGCGAAGACTGGCGGCGGTTGGCATGGGTTCAGGTTCGTGGCCGAGCGGTAACTGTCCAGGAGGGTCCCCAGCACGCTGCCGCAGTTCGCCTGCTGCACGACAAGTATCCACAGTATGCGGCCATGCCACTTCAAGGCCGGCCGATCATTGTGATCACATCAGAACGCGTCACAAGCTGGCGCGCGGCCACTGTGCGCTGACACAGGAAAGCCAGGCCCTGGCTCAGGAAGACTTGATCACGACAGCGGCTTCAACCAGTGCTCTCAAGGCAGGAGCTTTAAGATCCCTGTCGCTCGTTATCTTGACGTGACGGGCGCGCTTCCCTGTGCCCACGAGCAGCCCCCTCGGATCCGGCAACTCAGTGCCTCTGCTAAACATCAAGTTTACGTGCGACTTGTAGGGTGCGATCACGCAAATGATGTCGGCCATCTTCAGGCCGAACCCATAGGCAATGATCTTCGAGGGCGGGTCCACTTGCTCTACCGCATGGGGGATGACCTCAAGGATCAGTGCACGAGTCTTCAGGGCGAGATCGCGCACTTCGGGACTATAGGTCGCCAGGAATTCGGTCACGGCCTGACTCATTGCCTCTCCTTCTTTCCGCAGCTTGTCGGGGCTGGATGGCCCGGCTACTCGTCTTTGCCGGAGTAGCAAGGGCGTCTCGCCCGGCCTTTTGGGGCACACCTGCCCCGGATGCAGGTGCCGGGGAGATGCCCGGACTACTCTTCCTCAGTGAAAGCTGGAGTTTCAAGCACTGGAATGCCGCCTTCGTCGCACCCACACGGTCAGGAGAAGTAGGCTCACCAGCATGCCCAGGCTCAAGAATAGTAGAGGCAGAGGCGACGTGGAGGGAGCGGCTGTAAGGCTGAGTCTGGGCAGCGTCTGCAGGTACTGCAGATCTGCCGCGCCTGAGGCGACCTCAATCGTGCGCAGACAGATACTTGTCTCGAATCCCGTCTGCCCTTTAGTGGCATAAATCACGTATTGACTGCCCACTCTGAAATTGTAGCCGCAGTCGGCGTCGCCAAATCCGGTATGAATTTCGATATCCGCCGTCGTCACACCTTTCCAAGAATCGCTCACCCGCACGGATAGCTGGCGGGCAAAAAACGCGCCGGTTACCGGCAGGCCGACCCAGGATCTCAGTCGGTCTAAAAGGGAGGGCGCCGGAGCCTGGCCCGAGATTCCGGTCACGGTCCCCACGAAAACGGCGTCGGCGTGGGCAAAGCCAGTGGCTGGCGACTCAGGGGCGGCGCAGGTGCACGCGAAGACGGGCCGCGGAGGAAGCAGCATTGCGACGAGGACGATTACTATGGCGGTAAGTCTGTGAGCTCCGGATTTGAGCATGCTGTCTTACTCCCTGCGCTAAAACTTGAGTCAAAGTTGAAGTGAACCTCCGAAGTTGACGCCTGCGACTCCGTCGCAGGCGTCAACTTCGGAAGCCCTCCTCAGTGTCTTCACCTGTCACGCAGCAAGCTCCACAGCGCTCGATCCGGGCGATCACCCGTAAGCAGGCTAAGGACGGCTCTATAGGCAAACGCGTAGAGCCAGCGCGGCTTTCTGGCCAGCAGGCCAATCTGCCATGCTACGATGCTGTTGGTAAGCACCTCCGTGATGACTAGCTCTTCTCCGGGATCTGGAAGGCCAGCTTACAGTAGCTGCTCCCGCCGCTGCCGGGAGATAACGCAAGTCTCACCTCCTGGAAAGCTGCCTGCGACGCGCCCACACGGTCAGGAGAAGTATGCCGCCCAGCAGGCCCAGGCTCGAGAATAGTAGAGGCAGAGGGGACGTGGGGGGAGCGGCTGTAAGGCTGAGTCTGGGCAGCGTCTGGAGGTACTGCAAATCCGCCGCGCCTGAAGCGACATCAATCGTGCGCACACAGATACTTGTCACCAGACCCGTCTGCCCTTGAGTGGCATAAATCACGTATTGACTGCCCACTCTGAAGTTGTAGCCGCAGTCGGCGTCGCCAAATCCGGTATGTAGTTCGATGGTCGCCGTCGTGACACCCTTCCAAGAATCGCTCACCCGCACGGAAACCTGGCGGCCATAGTACGGGCCGGTGCTCGGTAGGCCGAGCCAGGAGCGCAGTCGGTCAAGAAGGGAGGGCGCAGGGGGTTGGGCAGAGATTCCTGTCACGGTCCCCAAAAAAACGGCGTCGGCGTGAACAAAGCCGGTGGGTGGCGACTCAGGGGCGGCGCAGGAGCAGGCGAAGACGGGTCCGACTGGAAGCAGCATTGCGCCAAGCGCGATGATTATGGCGGCAAGTCTGTGAACTCCATGTCTGAGCATGATGGCTTACTCCCTTCTTTTGAGGATGGTGTCAAACCTGAAGGGATTTTCCGAAACTGACGTATGCGGTGAAGTCGCATAGGTCAGTTACGGAAGCCCTCCTCATTCCCCTCGTGCTCAGAAGTAGATGAATCTTCCTTGGAACGTTCCGAATCCAGTTCCAGATGGAAACGATGCAGGAAGCGATGAATGATCGGGACAAAGAGCAATCCGACGACCACGAGAAACACCAATCCAGAAAAGAGTGCATATAAGGAAGCGAACAACTTACCTGCCGTCGTATGCAGCTCATTGACGGGCCCCATTCCACCGAGGATCATGGCCGCATTCAACGTAGCGTCAATCCAGGGTAAGTCTTCGAAAGTATGATAACCCACGATGCCAAGCGCGAGGGAGCCGAGTACGACTCCGAAAGCGAGGCCTCCGTGGCGAGCTAGGCGAAGGAGAAATGCAGGACGCGGGAGCAAAGGTTGACCGTGATGTTCGAACATTTTCAACGCCCGGAGACCTGCTCAAGCAGCGCCCGGATGTACCCACGATGTTCCCTGTAATGCTCATAGGTGTTGCCGATCACCCAGTTGATGAGCGGCTGGATGGCTTATTCTACCCCCGTCAACCCCAGCAGCGCTTCAAGCTTCTTGCGGTTGAACCCGACCACGAGTTCGCCGTCCACAAGTGTTGCCGGCGTTGAAAACACTTCAAGGCCTTCAAGCTCCTTCAGCGCCATTTCGTCCGCGACAATGTCCTTTTCGGTGAACGCGATTCCCCATTGAGAAAGCCACGCTTTCTCCATGTGGCAGAAGTGTCAACCGGGTTGAGTGCATAAGATAACGCTTTTTTCACTCATTTGGTCCTCCTCTGGACAGGCTTCGCGCCAGATCGCACTAGTCCCAGTTTCGTTTCTCTTCCGCCGGGAAGGCTGATTGCGGCCGCGAGCAGCTTTTTGATAGCGCCGACTCGAATGTCCTTAGTCTCATTGATGTTCACGTACCGCACCTGTTTGCCAGCGCCT
>Ga0184639_10001172_pt1 | contig 11164 bp, 7 predicted proteins | sample PLM31_170_b2_FD_133155 | JGI IMG/M metagenome (GOLD analysis project Ga0184639, IMG submission 133155) | Groundwater sediment microbial communities from an aquifer in East River, Colorado, USA - PLM3-1_170_b2 | ecosystem: Environmental > Terrestrial > Soil > Riparian zone | place: USA: East... | reverse complement strand
CCCCTGCCGCCTTATCCCATCGCCGGCACCGCCACCACCCTCAACTTATCGATCAGGGCGCCAATCCCCACAATCGTCATCATCCGTCTCAGGTCAAAACACGTCGCCAGCAACGAAGTCTCAGCCTGGACTCCGTCTCGTCCGCGCAGCATGAAGCCGTCGGTCTTGAGATTCCTTTTCATGTGTCCAAACGGATGCTCAGCTCGGGTCTTTCTCCGGGCATAAATCTCTTTGGAAGCTTCGTATTGCGCTTCAAATTTCTCCTTGAGATCTTCGAGCACCAAACGCATGATCCGCCGCCCGTGCTTGTTCGAGGTACACTTCCCAAAATGAACACAACCATGACAAAGTCCGGGCTCAGCGATCCGATAGTACTTCTTGCCGCGCTTGTTGTCGGTGCACTCATAAGGGAGCACGTTTTGCTCAGGACAAAAGTAACAATCTTTGTCCTGGTCGTAGCGAAAATGGCTCTTGCTAAAAAGCCCTTCCTCTTTGTGCAAAGCCTGGCGTTGGGAGGGAACCACCACCTTGATCCCCTGCTCATCGATCTTTTTAAGCTCCGCGGTGTCCGCATATCCCGCATCCGCGCACGCCACCTCACAGGGCCGGTTCAATACCTTATTGGCCTGATCGATCTGCTCGGCAAGCTGATTGACGTCGCTGGTAGCACTGACCGCTTGTGCATGCACGATCAACCCGTGCTGATCATCCACCACACTCTGCACGTTGTAGCTGGCATGACTCCCTTGCACGCTGTGCATCAACGCACAGTCGGGATCGGTTAAGTTGATCTTCTCCTTGCCGCTCTCCTTGAGCGCTGCTAAGGCCTGTTGGATCTTTTGCTTTAGCCCCTCGGCTTTTGCCAACTCTTTGTCCATCGCCACACTGGACCCTAAGTCTTCTTCCTTCTGGTCCTCCCGCTCACAGTCCTCCAACAGCTTCTCGATCCGATCATCGAGCTCACCCATCATCTTCTCATAGCGCGATCGATCATAGGTCTTTGCCCGTGCCGCGTTGGCCCGGATTTTGGTCCCGTCCACAAACAGGACATTGCCCGCTATCAGATCGAGCTTGATACATAGCCGCACGCATTGCTTGAGCACTTGCTTGAGCGCTTTTTTGTGCCCCCGCCTAAATTCCGCAATCGTCTTGTGGTCCGGCTTTAATCCTCCCATCAACCACATAAACGACATATTGTGATAACACGCCCGCTCCAGTTTCCTCGACCCCTTCAAACCATAGGAGTACCCGTACACCAACAGTTTGAGCATCGCCTTGGGATCGTACTCCGAGTTGCCCCTTGATGCTCATCGAGCTCGATCCCCAGTTCTGAAAAATCCACACTCTCCACAAAGGCATCGTAGACTCTGACCGGGTCTTCTGGGGTCACATAGTCCTCGATGCTTTGGGGAAACAGCCCAAACTGTTCCCGATTGCCGTATCGATACGCCATATGTTCCTCTTTCCTTGAGGCGTACTTTATCATATCGTCAGCACCAATGACGGTTCATTCTTCGATCCATCCCAACAATTGCGACACAGTCTCCGACGGGGGAGAAGACCAAGGTGAGGGGGCGGACCGGGTATGGACCCGCTTCATCAAGGGCGGATGTTCGGGTCCACCAAAGACGTCGGATTGATGGAATGGGACGGTTATAACATTGCTCGCTACGTTAATAAGAATTAGGTCTACCCCGGGCTGCTGATCATGTTGGCAGTTCTGGGATTTAATGCTATGGGAGATGCAATCCGTGATATCTTGGACCCGCGCATGCTGAGCTGCGTGCGCGGCGGCCGTACCGTCCAATGAGATAGAAAGGCGAGCCAACGACCGTGCTTTTCGCTGCGTGAATGTGGTATTCCGTGGTCGGAACGCGAGGGAAATACTCACCACGAAGGACACGAAGCACACGAAGTTTGAAAACATAAAATCCGAAGCCTTCGTGACCTTCGTGATCTTCGTGGTGGATAGAATCAGAGGGAAAACAATCCACTGCATGCGCCCTCGCTAGCGCTCGACCCATGAATGGAAACGTCACATTGAAATTCTCAGAATCCGTGTAGTAAAAATACCTCCATGAGCGAACTGATCCACGTCAAAGAGCTGCGCACGTCGTTCTTCACCCCCGAGGGTGAAGTGCGCGCCATCGACGGCGTGACCTTCGCCATCGACGAAGGGAAGACCCTCGGCCTGGTCGGCGAGTCGGGCTGCGGCAAGAGCGTCACCTCGCTCTCGATCATGCGCCTGATCGCTTCGCCGCCGGGAAAAATCGTCGGCGGCGAAATTTTCTATCGCGGCCGGGACTTGCTCAGGCTCAACAACGAGGAGATGCGCAAAATCCGCGGCAACGAGATCTCGATGATCTTTCAAGAGCCGATGACCTCGCTCAATCCGGTCTTTACCGTTGGCAACCAGATCGGCGAGGCGATCAAGCTGCACCAGGGGCTGGGCAAAAAAGAGACCCGCGCTAAAACCATCGAGATGCTGCGGCTGGTCAAGATCGCCGACCCGGAGTCGCGCGTCGACGCCTACCCGCATCAGTTGAGCGGCGGCATGCGCCAGCGCGTGATGATCGCCATGGCGCTGTCATGCAATCCGAGTCTCCTGATCGCCGACGAGCCCACCACGGCGTTGGACGTGACGATCCAGGCGCAGATTCTGGAATTAATCAAAGAGCTGCAGCAGAAGATCGGGGGCATGGCGCTCTTGCTCATCACCCACGATCTCGGCGTGGTGGCGGAGCAGGCGGACGACGTGGCGATCATGTACGCGGGCAAGATCGTCGAGAAGACCAGCGCGCCGGCGATTTTCGCGCGGCCGCTCCACCCCTACACGACCGGGTTATTGCATTCGCTGCCCGGCACGGGCGGCGCGAAGAAAAAACGTTTGGATGCGATTCCGGGTATGGTGCCGAGCCCGCTCAATCTGCCGAGCGGTTGTCGCTTCCGCGATCGTTGTCCAAAGGCCGCCGGCATCTGCGCCGAAGGCGAGCCCGAGCTGCTTGAAAAAGAAACCGGCCACTGGGTGGCGTGCCATTTTCCGGGGTGAGGGTGCTGCCGTGAATGCAAAATGGAGAATGCAAAATGAAAAATGCAAAATGGAAGACCGAAGGACGGGGGAATTTTGCATTCTGCACTTTGCCATCTGCACTTTGACTTGGATTGTCAGATGAGCCTGCTCGAAATCCGCGATCTAAAAAAACATTTCCCCGTGGGCGAAGGGCTGTTCTCGCGCAACAAGGGGGTGCTCAAGGCCGTCGACGGCGTAAATCTCACCGTGGAAGAGGGGGAGACCCTGGGGCTGGTGGGCGAGTCGGGGTGCGGCAAGTCAACCCTTGGACGGACGATTCTCCGGTTGATCGAGCCCACCGGCGGCGAGGTTATTTTCCAGGGAAAAAATCTCCTCGCGCTGTCGCAGCGTGAGCTGCGCGACATGCGGCGCCAGATGCAGATTATTTTCCAGGACCCCTACGCGTCGCTCAACCCGCGCATGCGCGTGGGCGATATCGTCGGCGAAGGGTTGGAAATTCACAAGCTCGCCAAGGGCAAGGCCAAGCGCGAGCGCGTTTTCGAGTTGCTGCACCAGGTCGGCCTGCGGGAAGAGCATTACGACCGCTACCCCCATGAGTTCAGCGGCGGCCAGCGCCAGCGCATCGGCATCGCGCGCGCCCTGTCGGTGAGTCCCAGGTTCATCGTTTGCGACGAACCGGTGTCGTCGCTCGATGTGTCGATTCAAGCCCAGATCATCAATCTCCTGCAAGAGCTGCAAGAGAAGATGCACCTCACGTATCTATTTATCTCCCACGACCTCCGCGTCGTCGAGCATATCAGCCATCGGGTCGCGATCATGTACCTGGGCAAGGTCGTCGAAATCGCCAAGAGCGACTCGATCTATCAAGACGCCAAGCACCCGTACACCAAAGCGCTGCTCTCGGCCGTGCCGGTTACCGATACCAGCCGGAAAAAAGAGCGGGTGGTGCTCGAAGGCGATGTCCCAAGTCCGGTGAATCCCCCATCGGGCTGTACTTTTCATCCACGCTGCTCCTACCGCGAGGCGATCTGCGACAAAACCGAGCCGCCGTTGGAATTCACCGCCGGCGGCCACGGCGTCGCCTGCCACGTCTTCGGCCCTAACAAGCGGGCCTAGCCTGTTCAAATCGTTTCAGCCAAGCCCAGCCAAACAATCTGAGGCCGGTCCGTCCTATGGCGGAAATTTGAGGCTGATCCGTCCTATGGCGGACAAGCCGTTCAATCCGTCTGGAGAAGGGGACTGGCTACTTTTCAGTATTTTTGAAAAGTTGCCTGTCCCCGTTTCTTACCCAAACCGTGCAGAGAAAGGCTGTACCGGGTCTCCGAGCCGAAGGGTTCCCCCCATCATCCAGGGGCTCGTCAAAGTCGTGTTGAGCAGATTAAAAATCCCTCTAAATCTCCCTTTACAAAGGGAGACTTTCAAGTTCCCCCTTTGCAAAAGGGGGCAAGGGGGATTTTTTGGACAAACGGGACTTGTGAAATCAATTCACTAAGGTGAAACCGACTTTGGCGTTGCCGTGCCCCATCATCTTGCGAGCTTTTAACCATCCTCGACCGGTGGTAAAATTACCGCCATGGCCAGAACCCGCAAGCTTCGAACGATCGCATCCGGTATTTGCTTCGCTCTGATCGGTGCCGGGGAGCGCTTCGGCCCATCGGCAGTTTTTGCCGACGCTCTGGAGGCGCAGCTCGTAAGCCGGCGATCGGAAGCCGGACCACAGGAGAAACCTTCCCGCCTGCGCTCGCCGGCGGACAAACTGCCGCTTTACTTTATCGAAAATAAAGGGCAGGTCGATGCGCGGGTTGCCTTCTACGTCCAAGGCAAAAACCAGATCATCTATTTCACACCGGACGGCCTGACGCTGGTCTTGCGGGAGAATTTTCGCGACATGGCCCAGGTTGCTTCGCTTGGCGCGAGCGCCGCAGCGGAAAGTTCGGAGCACGAATTGTCTCCGCTCTCGCCGCGCCGCCTGGCTGTCAAATTGGATTTTGTCGGCGCGGACTCACGGGTGAAACCCCAAGGGGAAGAGCCGACTCCGGCGCTGATCAGTTACTTCGTCGGCCCCGAGAGCGAGTGGAAGACCGGCCTTAGAACCTACCGGCGCTTGGTTTACCGCGATTTGTGGCCCGGCATCGATCTGGTTTACAGCGGCACGGTGCAGCGGCTCAAGTATATGTTCGTCGTCCATCCGGGAGCCGATCCCAACCGGATCAAGCTGCGCTACCGCGGCGCCGATGCGGTCTCCGTCAACGAGCGGGGACACCTCGAAGTTCAAACCGCGCTCGGCGCCTTCCAGGACGATAAGCCTTCCGCCTATCAAGAAATCGACGGCCGCGCGGTCGATGTGCGCGTCGGCTATGGAGTGCAACCTCAAGCCGATTCCGGGTCCTACCAATATGGTTTTCATCTCGGCTCGTATGATCCCGCGCTGCCGTTGATTATCGACCCGACGCTTTTAGTTTACGCCGGTTTCATCGGCGGCGCGGGCAGCGATCGCGGTAACGCGATCGCCGTCGACGGCGCGGGCAACGCCTATATTACCGGCGAGACCAATTCGGCGCAGACGACATTTCCTGACGGCAACGGATTCGGAGTGATTCCCGGGTCCGATAAGACGCAGAATGGCGGTGTCGATGCATTTGTCGCCAAAGTTAATGCGGACGGTACGGGTTTGATTTACGCGAGTTTCATCGGCGGGTCGGGGGATGACCGGGGCAGAGGAATTGCTTTGCGGCCTGGAGAATCCGGCTGCCCGCCGGCTTGCAGCGTTTATATCGTTGGCGAAACCAATTCGACGGAGACGACATTTCCGAAAACAATCGGACCCGATCTAACCCATAACGTCGGCGTAGACGCGTTCGTCGTAAAGCTGAACGCGACGGGGACGGCGCTCGTATATGCGGGGTACGTCGGCGGCTCGGGGGACGACCTGGGAAAGGGAATCGCGGTGGATTCGGCGGGCAACGCCTATATTACCGGCGAGACCAATTCGACCCAGACGACATTTCCCGACGGCAACGGGTTTGGTCCGATTCCGGGTTTTGACCAGACACTTAATGGCGGTGTCGACGCGTTTGTCGCGAGGGTAAAGGCTGACGGTAGTGGGCTCGAGTATGCGGGTTATGTGGGCGGGTTGGAGAACGATCGCGGCAACGGGATTGCTTTAAAACCCGGGGAAACAGGATGCCCGCCGGATTGCAGCGTTTACATCGTTGGCGAGACCAGTTCCGATCGAACGACATTTCTCGACGCCAACGGGTTCGGCGCGGTTCCCGGTTTTGACCAGACGCAGAACGGCGGTGTCGATGCGTTTGTCGTGAAGGTAAAGGCTGATGCTAGCGGGTTCGACTATGCGACCTACGTCGGCGGGTCGTTGGATGACCGGGGTCTGGGGATCGCGGTGGATTCGGCGGGCAATGCCTACATAACCGGCGAGACCAATTCCGGCCAGACGTCATTTCCCGACGGCAACGGGTTTGGCACGGTGCCCGGTTTTGACCAGACGCAGAACGGCGGTGTCGATGCGTTTGTCGCGAAGGTAAAGGCTGATGCTAGCGGGCTCGACTATGCGACCTACGTCGGCGGGTCGCTGGACGACCGGGGTCTGGGGATCGCGGTGGATTCGGCGGGCAATGCCTACATAACCGGCGAGACCAATTCTACCGAAGCGACATTTCCCGACGGCAATGGCTTTGGTGCGGTGCCGGGGCCGGATCGGACGCAAAACGGCGGTGTGGATGCGTTTGTAGCCGCATTCAACGCGGCGGGGACGGGATTCCTCTACGCGACTTATCTGGGCGGATCAGGGGAGGATCGCGGCAAGGGAATCGCCCTAGATGGCAACGCGGATGCCTACGTCGTCGGCGAAACTAGCTCAACCGAAACCACCTTCCCAGACAGGATCGGTCCCGACTTGACGCAGAACGGTGGCGTGGATGCCTTCATCGCCAAAATCTGCAGTGCCCTATGCTCCGACCTGCGGGTCACGAAAAGCGATTCGCCCGATCCGGTTCGCGTGGGAGACGATTTGACTTACACCATCACCGTCACCAACAACGGACCCAGCGACGCAACCGGCGTCATCGTGACGGACACCTTGCCGGCTAGCGTCGTGTTCGTTTCAGCGACACCCAGCGCCGGCAGTTGCGTGGGGACTACGACCGTGGTTTGCGACCTGGGGGGATTGATCAACGGCGCCAGCGCGACGGTTACCATCGTCACCACCACCACGGCCAAAGGCACGCTCACCAACAGGGCAAGCGTGGCCGCCGATCAGGCAGATCCTGACATCACAGATAATACGGATACGGCGCGCACGGTGGCGACGCTGGCCAATCTAGTTGTCACGAAGCTGCAAGCCGCCGCGGCGGCGATTCCGGGGTCGCCTATCATGATCAACGATACGACGAAAAATAGCGGTAAGATTGACGCGGGAGCGTCCGTCACCCGGTTCTATCTTTCCACGGATGCAAAGTTTGACAGCGGGACGGATACTTTCTTGTCCAGCAGATCAATCGGTGCGCTGGCTGCCAAGGCGAGCGATTCCGGATCGACGACGGTGACGATTCCCCTCGCCACCGCGCTTGGTAAATATTTTTTGATCGCCGTGGCCGACGCCGACAATGCCGTGCCGGAGACTCAGGAAAATAATAAAAAGAGCCGACCGATCCAAATAACGTTGCCCGATTTGACTGTGACCGCGCTGAAAGCTCCCGGCACCGCGGCCAGGGGGTCGAGTATCCTCGTTCAGGATACCACCAGCAACAAAGCGCCGGTTCCGGCCGGGGCATCGACGACAAGGTTTTATCTGTCCGCGGACGCGCTCATCGACCCCGGCGACGTACCCCTCGATCCGCTTGTCCTTGGCAGAGCCGTCCCAGCGCTGGCGGCCAAAGCGAAAAGCACCGCTTCGACGCCGGTGACGATTCCGCTCGCCACCGCACCCGGAGTCTACTTCGTGCTCGCCGTGGCGGACGGGGCTGGGACGGTCGCGGAAGTCAACGAGGCGAATAACGTGCGCTCGCGCAAGATCACGATCACGCCGTGAGCCTTCCAGAACGCGACATATTCAGTTGCTTTATCAACGCTTGATGGTACACTAGGCTTCGTTACAGCCGGAGGGGGCATATCTATTTAAAGGCCTCTCGGGAGCGATTCCGAGGGGTTTTTATTTTGTCCAGGAGCGGAGTATATGGCAGACGCAAGCGTCCCTATGACCACCAAAGGATACCAGTTTCTGGTGGAAGAGTTGAAGCGGTTGAAGAGCGTCGAGCGCCCCAAAAACGTGCGCGAGATCGAAGAAGCGCGGGACCACGGCGATCTTTCGGAGAACGCCGAGTTCCACGCGGCGAAAGAGCGGCAATCGCTGCTCGACGTGCAGATTCGCGACATCGAAGACAAAGTGGCGCGGGCGCAGGTGATCGAAGTGTCCAAACTCTCCGGCGACAAAGTTGTGTTCGGCGCCACGGTTGGTTTAACGGATGGTGATACCGGCGATAAGGTGGTATATCAGATCGTCGGCGATCATGAGGCTGAGCCGAAGAACGGCAAGATTTCCGTAAGCTCTCCCGTTGCGCGGGCTCTGATCGGCAAGCGCGAGGGAGACGAGGTCCAGGTCCGCACCCCCACGGGCGTCCGTTCGTTCGAGATTCTGAGCGTCGAATACATCGATTAGGATAACCGCTTGGGTGGGGGTGGGCCTTACCCTCCTTCGCCAAGGCTACGGAGGGTTCTGCCTTACGAAGCGCGTGGAGAGGCGCCACGGCCGCCCGGCCTTCGTAGCCGAAGCTACTTCGGCGGAGTAGGCTAAGGCCGTGGGGCTCCACTGGAAAGGAACCATGTCCTTTTCGGCCGCAAAGGCTGCTGCTTTCCCAACCCGGTTGCAAGACCTGTGCGGGGACAGGCCCCGACCCTTCGACTCGAGCCCCGGCCTTGGCCCGGGGCTCTTGCTCAGGATTCCGCCCCCCGGGCGTGCTGGAACGCGGCACGGGCTTGCCCGTGGGGCTACACCTAATTTTAGCATCAGGTTTCCCGCCGCCAGATTCCGCTCAGGGCCGGCCCTTCGACTCGAGCCCCGGCCTTGGCCGGGGGCTCTTGCTCAGGATTCCGCCCCACAGGCGCGCCGGAAGGGGCCACGGGCAAGCCCGTGGGGCTCCACATCCTGTCTTGTTTTGCTCGTCATACTCCTATCCTCGGGCCGGGGCGGCGCGGAAATTCTCATCGAGCCGCGCATCGGTTTTCACGGCGTGTTTCAGCTCGGCCGGCCGTTTCCGCTGGAGGTCGAGCTCAACAACTCCGGGCGGCCCGCCGAAGGCGTCTTGGAGGTTCAGGTCTGGAGAGGCGGCGCAACCAAAGGCGGCAACCCCTATCCGCTTCTCTATCGCAAAGAAATTTTTCTCCCCGCGCAATCGCGCAAGAGCGTCCAGTTCACCATCGAGCCGGATTTTATCAGCCGGCCGCTGGTAATCAACTTCGCCGGTCCCAACGCCAGGGCGAGCCGCGAGATCGATCTGCGCCGTTACTTTTCCCCGGCGCCGGTGATGCTGCTGGTCGGCGAGGGCCTTGCCATTTCGCCCATCGCCCAGGGATCATTTGCGTCGAACCGGTTGATCGCCCTGTCCCTGGCCGAGCTGCCGTCGGACCCGCGTGCCTTGCTCGGCGTGTCGCACTTGATTCTCTACGAGGCGTCGATGCGCGAGCTGTCGCGCTCCCAGCTTCTCGCCCTCGATACCTGGCTGAGCGCGGGCGGCCGGATGGTGATTCTCGGCAGCCTAAATTACGCCCTTTATCAGGAACCGGCGCTCGGGCGATTCCTGCCCGTGCGCGTCACCGGAACAAAAAGAATCTCGTTCGTGCCGAGCCTCGGGAAAAATCAGCGCGCGCTGCCCATCGCCGATGTCTGGGCGCAGTCTTCGACGGTGATCGGCGGAAAGGTGCTCGCCGAAGCGCAGGGGCTTCCGGTGCTGGTGGAAGCCAGCCGGGGCAAGGGCCGCGTGACCTATCTGTCCCTCGATGTGGGGCGGCCGCCGCTGTCGCGGTGGGAGGGGCTGCCGGGGCTCTTACAGAATCTTTTGGCGCCGGCCCCGGCCGATGATCCCGCGCCGCGCACCCAGTGGGACGACTCGATCTTTTCTCAGCTGGTCTTGAGCCCGTCGTTTATTTCGGCTTACGTTCCCAACCGCGCGCTGTTGCTCGCCATGGTCGGCTATCTCATCGGTCTCGGCGTTCTGACTTGGCTCTGGCAGTGCAAGCGCTTGGTGGCGCGAACTCTTTTCATCGGCTGCGCCGCTTGGGCCGCGCTTGCCGGCGCGGCAGGCTATCCGCTTTTCAGCCGCGGCGGTAATATCCCGGACGGCGTGTTGCTCGCCGCCACCGTGATCGAGAGCAGCACCGACGATTATGTCGAGGCGCAATCGAACCTGGCTCTATTCTCGACGCAAATCCGCCCCTACAATCTGCAGATCGAGCGCGGCTGGATGGAGCTGACTCCCGTCGCCAGCCGGTCCCGGGAAGCGCTGGAGCCGGCGGTCGTTATCCAGGAGGGCGGCGGCGCGAGCCGCTATCAGTTGCCGCTGCGCGAGTGGGACTATCGGCTCTTTCGCCTGCGCGCGGTGGAGCGCTTTGCGTTGCGCGCGGAATTCGAGCCCCAGGGCGACCGGCTCCTGATGAAGGTCAACAATCAGAGCGCCAAAGATTTGACCGATTGCTGGCTGGTCATGCCCGGCCAGCGCTATGCCCTGGGCGATATCCCGCGCGGTGCGAGCTGGAACCGGACGTTTTCGCTCGGCGGCTCCAAGCCGCCGGCGGAAGCGGGCTCCGGCCGCGCCGAGGGAGTCAACTTTCGCGACGTAACGTTTGCGGACAAGACGCGCGAGATCCTGTTCCACTCGTCGTTTTTTCCCCGCGGCAACGCGGCGGCGCCCTGGAACGGCAACGCGGCGGTGTTTTTCGGTTGGGTGAAAGACCCCGAGCGGCGCGTCGGCGTCGATGACCCGCGCATCCGCGTGCACCATTACACGCTTTTCCGCGCCATCGTGCCCCTCGGCGGAGCGGAGGACGAATGAAGGACAATCCGGTTTGGCGCGAGAGCATCGAGGTTTTTTACGGCGAGGGTCATGGATTCGCGCCTTACTT
>Ga0184639_10001170_pt1 | contig 11169 bp, 9 predicted proteins | sample PLM31_170_b2_FD_133155 | JGI IMG/M metagenome (GOLD analysis project Ga0184639, IMG submission 133155) | Groundwater sediment microbial communities from an aquifer in East River, Colorado, USA - PLM3-1_170_b2 | ecosystem: Environmental > Terrestrial > Soil > Riparian zone | place: USA: East... | reverse complement strand
GCGAAGGAACTCGCTGGCGAAATCGGACCGTTTTCAACGCTCGGCATGGCTGAGGACCACACCGGACTAAACAACGGGCGCTTCGACGAGGCCGCGTATCTGGGGCATTGCGAGCTCGTGCTCGGCGAACGCGAAAGGATGACCTTCCACGAGCTCCGGCGGTTTGACGAGGGGCTCTTCTTCGTCGTCTTCGACACGCCCGACCGCGTCCAGCATATGTTCTGGCGGTTCCGCGACGCTCAGCACCCGTTTTTTGATCCAGCGCTTTCGCCGCAGTTCGAGCGGCAGATCGAAGAGCACTACCGGCGCTACGACTCGCTGCTCTCGCGGGTACTCGAACAGGTAGATGGCGAAACGCTGCTGATCGTGCTCTCCGACCATGGCTTCAACACCTTTCGCCGCGCTTTCCACGTCAACACATGGCTCTGGCAGAACGGCCTGCTCGCCCTGAGCGACAACCGGAAACCGAGTGAAGAATTGGGCAACGGTTTCGCCGCAGTGGACTGGTCGCGCACCTACGCCTACGCGCTCGGGCTCAGCGGCATCTACCTGAACCTCAAGGGCCGCGAACGCGATGGCATCCTCGAGGAAGGCACCGAAACCGAACGCGTCCGCCGCGCGATTGAGCAAGGCCTGACGGGCCTGGCCGACTCGGCTAGGAGGCACATCGCGATTCACAGCATTGCGCGGCGCGAGCAGGTCTACTCCGGCGAGTGGATGGCCGATGCGCCCGATCTGCTGGTGAACTACGCGCCGGGCTACCGCGTTTCCTGGCAGACCGCGCTTGGTGGGATGTCACACGAGTTGTTCGAAGACAATCTGCGGCGCTGGAGCGGTGACCACATTATTGACCCAAAGGTCGTGCCCGGCATCCTGTTTTTGAACCGGCCGATGGCAAACGGCTCGGGGCGAGCCGATATCCGCGACCTTGCCCCGACGATCTTGGGCTACTTCGGCGTTTCTCCGCGCGCTTCGATGGAAGGCAAATCTCTTTTGGGAACCGTGAAGCGATGAAAATCTGCGTACTGGGTCTTGACTGCGCCGCGCCGGAAATCATATTCGGCAATGAGCAATTGACGAACATCCGCCGGCTGATGGATCTGGGCGTCTACGGGCGGCTTGAGAGCGTCATCCCCCCGATCACCGTACCCGCCTGGATGTGCATGGCGACGAGCCAGGACCCCGGCTCGCTCGGTGTTTACGGCTTCCGCAACCGCACCGACTATTCCTACAGTGGGCTTGGCGTTGCGAACTCGGCTTCGATCAAGGAGCTGGCCATCTGGGACCAGCTGGCGCGCGAGGGCAAGAAGTCTATCCTCGTGGGTGTGCCTCCGGGCTATCCTCCGCGCCGCATCCACGGTATCAGCATTGGCTGCTTTCTAACCCCGGACCCGGCTACCGACGAGTTCACACATCCCACCAGCATTAAGGCGAAGATCATGGAGCTCGTCGGCGAATACCCTGTGGACGTCAAAGGTTTCCGCACTGACAACAAGGACTGGTTGAAGCGGGAAATCTTCGAGATGAGCCGCAAGCAGTGGCAGGTGGTGCGTTGGCTGCTGACCGAACAGGAATGGGACTACTTCCATTTCGTCGACATCGGCCTGGATCGCACCCACCACGGATTTTGGAACTATTGGGACAAGAAACACGCGCAGTATCAACCGGGCAATCTCTACGAGAACGTCATCCCGGAATACTATCGCTGGCTCGACGAGCAAATCGGCCTGGTTCTCGAGCTGTTGGACAACGAAACGGTTGTGCTGGTCGTATCCGACCACGGAGCCCAGCGGCTCGACGGAGGTTTCGTGGTGAATGAATGGCTGGTCAACGAAGGCCTACTGGTGCTGAACGAATCTCCGAAGCAGGTTACGCCCTTTGCCAAGCTGAACGTGAACTGGCCAAAGACCAAGGTGTGGAGCGAAGGTGGCTACTACGCGCGTGTTTTCTTCAACGTCCAAGGTCGCGAGCCCCAAGGAGTGATCCCGGCAGGAAGTTACGAAGCCTTCCAGGACGAGATGAAAACAAAAATCGAGGCACTGACGGATGACAAGGGACGCCCGCTCAACTCGTTGGTCTACAAGCCGAAACAAATCTACCGCTCCGTGCGAAATGTCGCTCCGGACTTGATCGTGTACTTCGGAGGCCTCTACTGGCGCTCTATTGGCAGCGTGGGCCACGGCCGATTCCACGTCCAGGAAAACGATACGGGGCCCGATGCTTGCAATCATGCTCAATACGGCATGTTTATTCTGGCCGCGCCCAACTGCCCGCTGCGCGGCGAATATGCGGGTGCCCGGCTGCTCGATATCGCCCCCACGTTGCTCGACCTGGCAGGCTACGAAATTCCCAGCTCCATGCAAGGCCGCTCGCTTGTGGCCGGCGTGGAGAGAAAGTCTCCGGAAGGGAGCGCGGGAGGCGGGGAGAAGGAGAGAATCATCAGCGAGAGGCTTTCGGGTCTTGGCTATATCTGACCGAATTTGGCGGAAAACGCTGTAGGCACTTTGGCAGCGTCATCAACCATCATGCGCTCACGGGCCCTGAGATGGGTCGGCAGCACGGTACCAGGCGACGAACCGGGCCAGGCCTTCTTCCAACCGCGTCGATGGACAATAGCCGAGCCGCTGCCTGGCCCTTGAGATGTCGGCCCAAGTGAGGGGTACGTCACCGGGCTGTAGCGGTTGGTACTCTCGAATCGCCTTGCGGCCCGTTGCGCGCTCAAGCAGCTCGATCAACTCGGTAAGTTTCACCGGATGAGAGTTACCCAAGTTGAAGACTTCGAACGCCGCGCCGGCCGTTGGCTCGGGCGTACGCTCGAGCCCCGCCAACACTCCGGCCACAATATCGTCGACGTAGGTATAGTCGCGCCCCGTCGAACCGTCTCCGAACACCGGCACCGGGCGCCCAGATTCCATCAGCGCAGTGAATTTGTAGATGGCTAGGTCGGGCCGCTGTCTCGGTCCGTATACCGTAAAAAATCGCAGGGAAATCACGGGCAGAGCAAAAAGGTGCGCGTAGGTATAACAGAGCATCTCTCCGCTGAGCTTGGTGGCAGCGTAGGGAGAAATGGGTCGAAGCTCGACTTGATCTTCCGAAAAGGGCACCTGGCTAGCGGCACCGTAGACCGAGCTCGACGAACCGAACAGGAATTTGGTCACACCAAATTCCCGGCAGAGCTCCAGCAGATTCAACGTGCCCTGGACGTTGACCCGCTCGTAAAGCAAGGGCTGTTCGATCGAAGGGCGCACACCGGCGCGCGCGGCTAGGTGGATGACGATTTCAGGCCGGGTGCGCACGAACACTTCTCGCAAGGCTCTAGGATCGCAAATGTCCACTTCGCAGAATTCGTACTCACCCACTCGGCGGATCTCCGCGAGATTGGCTTTCTTCCACGCAGGCGAATAGAAGAGATCGAGGTTATCCACGACTGTGAGCTGCTTGCCGCGACGCAGCAGCGCCTCCGCGACATGCGAGCCGATGAAGCCTGCTCCCCCGGTAAGCAACACCCGTTGTGAACGGCTTGGCACATGCCATGTATAGACCGAAGCGCCGTTTTCGCCAATGGCGAGCATCGGCTTTGCTGCATAATCAACAAACCAGAGGTACGCTTCATCAGGTGCGCTCATCTAGGTTGGTCCCTTGCGCCGCTCGGCGCGGACTGGGAAAAATTCGCGTCGTCTCTAGTCCAGCGAAAAAAAGGATGGGTTGAGCCTGGTCGAAGCAATGCCGGCAGGCAACTGATTGGGCGGAGTTTCTTCCTGCCTTTGCTTCTGCCGAAACCACGTCTTTTCGGCATCGCCTGCCACACTCAGTAATGAAAGCGGTAGCGCACCCCCCCCCGATGAACTGCCGCGGATTATTGAAATGGGTCCCGCCGAACGTATTGCTGTTGTCGAGCAGGAAGTGGCTGTTTCCCAGATTGAGCGCGGAGAATTGCAAGGACAGTTTTCCCCCAAATGATTTTCCGAGTGCAATGCTGAGTGTCGTGTGCGGCGGCAAGTGATCGGGGCCGTCGCCGTTGAGGAAGCCCGAGCCATAATTGACGCTCACCGATGCCCAGCTTCGCCATGGCAAGGTGGCCTCCCAACCGATGTTCAAGGTGTTGCGTTGGTCGTGATCGAGGAAGAAGAATCCCGTGGATGGCGCGCTGAAATCAGTGAGCCCGCCGGTGACACCCCCTTGCCCTTGGGTAACTTGGTTCGAATAGACAAGATGGAATCGGATGCGGCCCCACAACTGGGGCGAACGGACCATGCCCTCCCAACCGCGGATGCGCGCTCGCTCGATGGTCAGCGGGAAAAAGATGTTGGAGTTTCCCAATACTTCGTGATCGAAGAAGTTACTCGCAGCGGTGCGGAAGTGGTCGAGATCAATCACCCAGCCATGAATGGGGATGGCAAGGCCAAATTCGTGCTGTTCGTCGCGCTCGCCGAGAAGAGAGAGAAAATCGAACCCCTGCTGGAGGGCGAAATTCAGCACGGGCCCCGAAACAGTCGAGAGCGGCGGCGCCTGGTAATAGCGACCATAGAACCCGCGCAAAACCCAGCCCAATCGCGCAGTCGGACTGCTACGGCCACACGTGGGCTCGCGGCATTCTCGTTGAGTCCGCCGGAAAAGTGCGTCAGCCGGATTCCGCCGCTCAGGGTCAGCCAACTCGTGAGTCGAAACTGGTCTTCAAAGAAGAGCGCTTTGAGCTGCCCGCCGGGTTTCTGCCGGTGCGCAAGGGTGAGTCCGCTGCCATCGGTGGCGCGCAGCCCGAACAGGTCAGCGTCGCGTTGGGCAAAGCCATACAGGCCGGCGCGGGCGTTGTGTCTGCCGGCCACAACGGCGAGGGAGACTTGGCCGCCTGCATAGGTGGATGCACAATGGTCGGTCGCAACAAACTGGGTGTCGTTTTCCCCGCCGTCGAACGCTGCGCGGTTGTAATGGTAGAACGGAGAGACCGTCAACAACACGCCAGTCCCTATGCTACGCACCCAAGAGAAGTTCACGAAGGCGTCGCGCTCGTTCTGCACATCGCGGATTCCGGCGATCTGTTGCTCCGGCGTGCTTGGGATCTGGAAATGATCGTGGCGCAGAGATGCCACAAGGCGCAGTTGGTCTGACGCCGTAGCGTTATAGATCAGCGAGGCAAAGCTCCCCAGCCCGCTGCCCAAGTCATGGATGATTTCCGGGGTTGGCGTCTGGAGTCCGAGGTCAGTGCGGTTACCAGTCAAACTGACGTAATAGGCAAAGCGTCGCGTATGGTCGCCGAAACTGATTTGGTTGTTGGTCTCGTTGAAACTGCCGAAGCTGGCAACGAGTTCCCCTTCGCGGTTGCGCTCGAAGCCTGAGCGCGTCACCACATTGAAAATGCCGTAAGTGCGGTCGCCGTACTCGGCCGAGTAGCCCCCTCGCTGGATTTCAATCGTCTCTATGTCCTTGGGATCAAACTGCGGCCCGATAGTGTCCGCGATGTTCGTATTAGGAACCGGAACGCCGTCTATGAGCCAGGTGACTTGGTGACCGCCGCGGATGTGAAGCTGATCATGCACCATGTATGCACCGGGAACAAAATCCGTGATCATCGCCAAGCTATTCGTGCGGTCCGCGCCCGGTGTACGTTCAATCTGCTCGCGGTTGACAATGCTTTGCGTTGTGGAGGACCCAGGGTCCACCGGGCCGACCGAGGCTAATACTTCAACCTGTTCTGTCACGACGGCGAGTTGCATGGGGAAATACAGAATCGATGCACTACCCGAAGTGACGACAATCGCCTGCTCAACCGTACGGAACCCCGGGTGCTCGATGCGCACGGTGTAGTCGCCTGCAGGAACCGCATCAACGGTGAACTCGCCACCGGCATTGGTCTCGGCGCGTTGCGTCCATTCCGAAAACCGCGCGCGGAGGATGACCTGCGCCGCTTGAATGGGGCGGTGCTGCGGGTCGTGGACTATCCCCCGGACGGTCCCAAAGATCTCTGCGTGGCACACGCCCGTGACTGCTAGCCACGTGACGGTGCAAATCAGAACTCTTTGCAGCTTCATGGGCGGCCCCCCGAAACAGAAGATCGAAATCGTCACTCGCTGCTCGAAAGTAGCAGCCGGACTACTTGCGTCTGCTCGGATCTTTCGTCTAGGAGGGAACGGCGCGGGGAGGAGGGGACGGCGTCTCCACAACCGACACAGGAATGAACAAGACCACCAAGGGAGAATGGAAGACGACCTTAGCCTGCTGCACTGCCTCCAGTGGCTCCGGCAGCAAATAAGAGTGCACGCCCACAGCACGATCCTCTGGCTGGCCGCGCGACTGCAGCGAGCAATTGCACTGCACAGCTGCGCCCTGGTGGCTGCACCTAGAGTTCGCCGGCGCCTGCCGCTTATGCGGCATCGTGCACATGGCCCCGTTGCAACAGGCTGTTGCATCGGTTGCTAGCAGCGGGACCGCCAGGGCTCCCATTTGCAGGATCAGGACCAGCAACCCGATTGCGGCGGCTACTTTCCGGCTCATTCTTGGCTCTCAGCCGAGAGATATGTGCTTGCTTTGGCTGATTCGGTTTTCATACCTGAGCTAACCGCGACCCAGCTTAGGGGAGTGCAACGCACTGTGTCAACTGCTTACACGAAAGTGCGGCAAATGCCATCCGCAGTGAGGTCGAGAAGCTCCGAACTTCGACCTAAGGTTGATAGCCATATTGGTCTTCCTCGGGAAGATTCTCAGCCTTTCGATTGGCTTCTAGGCTGCAGTCTGACCTACAATTCTCGGTAGATGTGCAAAGAATTGCCCATTTCGAGCAAATGTCCTTTACATGAGGGACGCTAGTCTGCCACAATTTCCTTCCTTTCAGTGGATTACCCAGATTCCCATTGGAAGAGGGATTGCAGTTCAAGAAGAACCTTGGCGGAGCAAAGCCACGTAAGGTGAGCGCACCATGAGCTTCATTCGGACGGTCGGCCGCCGGTTTGGGATCGCGGGCGAATTGCTGTCGTTCTTCTGGGGCAACAAGCGGTGGTGGATGGTGCCGATGATCACCCTGTTGCTGGTCTTTGCCATCCTGCTGATGCTGGCGCAGAGCTCGGCCATTGCGCCTTTCATTTACACACTTTTCTAACCTGCATGCTCAAACGAATCTGGGAAGGCTGGAAGCGAATTGCGCGCCGCATCGGCGATTTTCAGGCGCGCGTGTTGCTCACGGTGATCTATGCCGTGTTCGTGCTGCCCTTTGGGCTGGTCGTGCGTCTCGTCGCCGATCCGCTGCGCATCAAGCGCCGCCCTTCTGAATGGCTCGCCCACTCTCAAGATCCCACTGACACCGAGTGGGCTCACCGGCAATGGTAGATGGATATCCTCGGCATATCCTGCTATTACCACGACGCTGCCGCCGCACTGCTGCGCGACGGCCAGTTGATCGCCGCCGCTGAAGAAGAGCGCTTCTCCCGCATCAAGCACGACTACGGTTTCCCGAAGAACGCCATCAACTTCTGCCTGGAGACCGCCGGCATTCGCGGCGCCGACCTGGATTACGTGGTTTTCTTCGAGAAGCCCTTCCGCAAATTCGATCGCATCTTGATGACGGTGCTCCAAACCTACCCACAATCGTGGAAAGTGTTCCGCGAATCCATGATCACCTGGATGATCGACAAGTTGTGGGTGGGGGGCACGATTGAAAATGAACTCGGCGTCCCCAAGGAAAAAGTCCTGTTCTGCGAACACCACCTGTCGCACGCCGCGAGCGCGTTTCTCTGCTCGCCGTTCGAGGAAGCCGCCATCCTCACCGTGGACGGCGTCGGCGAATGGATCACCGGTACCTGGGGCACAGGGCGCGGCGGCGAGATCCGGCTGAACAAGCAAATGGAGTTTCCCCACTCGCTGGGGCTGCTCTACAGCGCGTTCACCGCCTTCCTCGGCTTCGAAGTGAACGAAGGCGAATACAAAGTGATGGGCATGGCTCCATACGGCCAGCCCCGCTACGTGGACAAAGTCTGGAAGCTCGTACAGGCGAATGCCGACGGCTCGTTCGCGCTGGACATGGATTATTTCTGCTTCCACCACTCGACGGACCGGACGTTCAGCCGCAAATTCGTCGACCTGTTCGGCCAGCCGCGCCCGCAGAAAATGCAGTTTTACACGAAAGCGTCGGGCTTCCCGAAGTATTTCGGCGAGCCGCCGGCCAACTTCAAAGAAATCTGCAAGCGAAACCAGTATTACGCGGACATTGCCGCCAGTATCCAGCGCGTTACCGAAGAGCTTCTGCTCAGGATGGCGCGGCGCGTCCACGAGGAAACCGGACTGAAGCGGCTCTGCATCGCCGGCGGCGTGGGATTGAACAGCGTCGCGAACAGCCGCATCCTGCGCGAGACGCCGTTCGAAGAGCTCTACGTGCAGCCCGCCGCGGGCGACGGCGGCGGGGCCCTGGGCGCAGCGCTGTGGGCCTATAACTCGCTGCTCGGCAAGCCGCGCACGTTCCGCATGGACCACGCCTACTGGGGCCGCGCGTACAACTCGGGCGAGATCCAGGCTTTCCTGCGCGAAAGCAACATCCCGTACCGGCAGATCGAGAACGATGGCGAGCTGCTGGACACGGTTGTCGAGCGCCTGGTGCAGGGAAAAGTGATCGGCTGGTCGCAGGGGCGTTTTGAATGGGGACCGCGCGCGCTGGGCAACCGCAGCATCCTGGCCGATCCCGGCAATCCGGAGATGAAGGACATCGTCAACGCGAAGATCAAGTTCCGCGAGCCGTACCGGCCGTTTGCGCCTTCGGTGCTCGCCGAGCAAGCGGAGTGTTACTTCGAATTGCCCGACGCTGCGCGGCATTATCCGGCGCGCTACATGCTTTACGTCGTGCCGGTCAAGGAATCGAAACAGAGCGTATTGCCGGCCATTACGCACGTGGATGGCACCGCCCGCCTGCAGACCGTCTTTCGTGAACAGAACCCGCGCTACTACGAGCTGATCCGGCGCTTCGGGCAGGCTTCGGGTGTCCCGGTGGTGCTGAACACCTCGTTCAACCTTAAAGGCGAACCGATCGTCAATACGCCGGCCAATGCCTTTAACACGTTCTCCAAAAGCGAAATGGATTGCTTGGTGCTCGAGAACTTCCTGGTTGAGAAAGCAGTTCCCTAGTGGAGCGGAATGGCCTCCTATTGCGTCCGCGACGGATTAGTGCTGTCTTCGCAACGAAACCGGACACTCACCGCAGGAGTTGCGCGCGGGAAAGATAAACTGTAGCCGGTCGCACGAAGACAGGCGAAATTGACTTGGTGACCGCAACCCTCATTTGGACTCGGTACGGACATCGTTCCTCATGGCGAATCACTTGATCCCGCCGCATGGCGGAACTCTTGTCAATCTGATGGCCAGCCCGGAACGCTGGGCTGAGCTACGCACAGAATCCCGCAAATGGCCTTCCTGGGACCTGACGCCGCGGCAGCTCTGCGATCTGGAGCTTCTACTGAACGGTGGATTCTCGCCGCTCGGCGGCTTCCTGAAGCGCGCCGATTATGATTCGGTCTGCCAGGCGATGCGCTTGACCGACGGCACGCTTTGGCCCATTCCCGTCGTGCTCGATGTGACGCAGGACATGGCGAAACAGCTTCGTCCCGGCGCCACGCTGGCCTTGCGCGACCCCGAGGGCGTGATGCTTACCGCGCTGCACGTGGAAGAGATCTGGCAGCCGGACCGCAAAGTCGAAGCGGAGCAGGTCTATGGCACGACCAGTAACGAGCATCCCGGTGCCGCCTACGTTCTGGAGAAAACGAATCCGTTTTACGTCGGCGGGCGGCTGGAAGGGCTACAGCTTCCCACGCATTATGATTTCCGCACGCTGCGCTACACGCCGGCCGAATTGCGCGCGGAGTTTGCGCGGCTGGGCTGGCGGCGCATCGTGGCATTCCAAACCCGCAATCCAATGCATCGGGCGCATCTCGAACTCACCCTGCGCGCGGCCAAGGGCGTTGAAGCCAATCTACTGATCCACCCGTCCGTGGGCATGACGAAGCCGGGCGACGTGGATCACTACACGCGCGTGCGGTGCTATCAGGCCCTCTTGCCCCACTACCCGCCGAACACAGCCAAGCTTTCGTTGCTGCCGCTGGCCATGCGCATGGCCGGTCCCCGCGAGGCGGTCTGGCACGCCATCATCCGCAAAAACCACGGCTGTACGCATCTCATCGTCGGCCGCGATCACGCCGGGCCGGGCGCCGAGACCGGTGGCAAGCCGTTCTATGGGCCGTACGACGCGCAGGAACTGCTGGCCAAGCACACCGAAGAGCTCGGCGTGGGCATGCTGCCGTTCAAGATGATGGTGTACGTCGAAGACCTGGACGCCTACACGCCCGAGGACGAAGTGCCCAAAGGCGCGCGCGCGTTGAACATCTCCGGCACGGAATTGCGGCGCCGCCTGGCCGAAGGGCGCGAGATCCCCGAGTGGTTCACGTTCCCAGACGTGGTCAAGGAGTTGCGGCGCACGTACCCGCCGCGCCATCGCCAGGGCTTCACCGTGTTTTTCACCGGGCTTTCGGGCGCCGGTAAGTCCGTCATCGCAAACGTTCTGTTGGTCAAGTTCCTGGAGATGGGCGGCCGTCCGGTGACGCTGCTCGACGGCGATATCGTGCGGAAAAATCTCTCTTCCGAGTTGGGCTTCTCGAAAGAACACCGGGACATCAACATCCGGCGGATCGGCTTTGTCGCGCAGGAAATTACCAAGAACGGCGGGATCGCCATCTGCGCGCCGATCGCGCCCTACGATAACGTGCGTAAGGAAGTGCGCAGCCTGGTCGAGCGCGTGGGAGGCTTTGTACTTGCTCATTTGTCCACGCCGCTCGACGTGTGCGAGCAGCGCGACCGCAAAGGCCTGTATGCGAAGGCGCGGGCGGGCATCGTCCCATCCTTCACCGGAGTCTCCGATCCCTACGAACCGCCCGCGGACGCCGCAGTGGTGATCAATACAGCGGAAATGACTCCGGAAGAAGCCGCGCAGGAGATCATTCTGCATCTGGAGCGCGAGGGTTACATCGGAGCCTCGGCGGAAACTCCGTAGATGAATTCAAGCGAGCTACAGGAAGCATGGCTGTGAGTTACTTCGTCTACGCCGCGTTGATCGGTTTGCTAGTGGGCGCGCTCGTGGGCCTGACCGGCAACGGCGCGGGCACGCTGCTGCTTCCCTTGCTGATTCTAGGCCTGCACGTCTCT
>Ga0184639_10001169_pt1 | contig 11171 bp, 8 predicted proteins | sample PLM31_170_b2_FD_133155 | JGI IMG/M metagenome (GOLD analysis project Ga0184639, IMG submission 133155) | Groundwater sediment microbial communities from an aquifer in East River, Colorado, USA - PLM3-1_170_b2 | ecosystem: Environmental > Terrestrial > Soil > Riparian zone | place: USA: East... | reverse complement strand
GGTCGCCGTCGAACCGCCGATGGAACACGTAGAGGCCACCGAGGAGCCGGAACCGTTTGAAGTTCCTAGGTTGCCCGTCGCGTTTACCGACGCGGAAAAGCCCCTGGCCTTCAGCGAGTTGCTTCATGCACCGGCGGGGGAATCCGCCGAGGTAGCCGAAGCGGACACCGAGCCGGCAACAGAGGAATCCCCCCGGTTTGGTGAGATACGCTTCTGGCGTTCGCCGGACGCTGCCGAAGAGCCGCGAGAGGAACAGGAATCCTCTGAATGGGGGCCGGAAGAGCCGCTGCGCCCGCGGCAGGACGAAGCCGCTTTGCTCCGGGCCACGGATTCCGCCGAGCCCGAGTCCGCAAGCGCCGCCGTGGAAGAGCCTGCGCCTGCCCCGGAGCCGGAGCCATCTAAACCGGCCGCCAGGTCGAAGTGGCTTACGGGGAAATGGTTTACGCCGGCGAGCGTTTCACAAGTGGAACCGCCCGCGGTGGAGACCATCAAGGAGCCGAGTGCACCTCCCCTGCCGCTTGCATCGCAGCACGAACCCGAGCCGGAAATCCCAAGTGTCGCGACGCCGAAACCTCTTGCGTATGAAATGCCGGCCCCCGAGCCGCTCTCGGCGCCCGTAGAGACGCCGGTGCCCGCATCTTCGGCTGACTCGATCGAAGTGCCCCAGCCGCCCGATAGGGAGCTCGTCGAGCGCGTTGTGGCTCGCGTGCTGGAAAACATGCAGCCGCAAATCATGGACATCATTACCCGCGAAGTGTTGAAACCGATCGTGGATGCGCTTGTCCGGCGCGAAATCGAAAAGCGCTAGCGCACCAGCCACTGCGGGCGTCCCCCGCAAGCAAATCCTCCCGCCGCGCGTGAATTGACGCCTCGCAACGCCCCCCGTATAGTTAGTCCTTTCACGCAGCACGACTATGCCTCGCGAAATCTCCAAAGCGTACGAGCCGCAGGCCATCGAGCAGCGCTGGGCGTGCGCCTGGGTGGACGAGAAGCTCTTCCGCGCGGACGCCAGGGCGCAGGGACCCGTGTTTTCGATTGTGATCCCGCCGCCCAACGTAACCGGCTCGCTGCACATCGGCCACATGCTCGACCACACGCTGATCGACATCCTCACGCGCTGGCACCGCATGCGCGGCTACAACGCGCTCTATCTGCCCGGCACCGACCACGCCGGCATCTCCACGCAGCGCGTCCTCGTCCGCCTGCTGGCCGAGCAAGGCATCGACTACCGCAAGCTCGGCCGCGAGGCCTTCGAAAAGCGCGTCTGGCAATGGAAGGAGGAGTCGGGCGGGACGATCACCCAGCAGATGGTGCAGCTCGGCGAAAGCTGCGACTGGACCCGCGAGCGCTTCACGCTCTCACCGGAGCATTCGCGCGCGGTCCGTGAAGTTTTCGTGCGCCTCTATGAGGAAGGGCTGATCTATCGCGGCAAGTACATGGTGAACTGGTGCCCCGTCTGCCAGACGGCGATCAGCGACCTCGAAACGGTGCACGAAGAGCGCGCCGGACACCTGTGGCACATCCGCTATCCGGTGATCGGCACGAACGAGCACGTCGTCGTTGCCACTACGCGCCCGGAAACGATGCTCGGCGATACCGCCGTCGCCGTTCACCCGGAGGACGAGCGCTACGCGCACCTCGTCGGCAAGATGGTGCGGCTGCCGCTGCTCGGCCGCGAAATTCCCATCATCGCCGATCGCTACGTGGACCGCGAATTCGGCACGGGCGTGGTGAAGGTCACGCCGGCGCACGACCCAAACGACTTCGAGGCCGGCCGCCGGCACAACCTGCCGCAGATCGACATCCTGACCGACGACGGCCACCTGAGCAAAGCCGCGGGCCCGTATGCGGGTCTCGAGCGCTTTGCCGCGCGCGCGAAGGTGGTCGAAGACCTGAAGGCGCAGGGGCTGCTTGAAAAAATCACAAACCACACGCACGCCGTGGGCACCTGCGACCGTTGCAAGTCCGTGATCGAGCCGCGCGCCTCGACGCAGTGGTTCATGAAGATGAAACCGCTGGCCGAGCCTGCCATCGCCGTGGTTGAGCGCGGCGAAATCGAGATCACGCCCGAGAACTGGCGCGCCGTCTATTTTGAGTGGATGCGCAACATCCGCGACTGGTGCATCTCGCGGCAGCTCTGGTGGGGCCACCGCATCCCGGCGTGGCACTGCGAGAACGGCCACGTCACCGTTGGGCGCGAGACGCCGGCGAAATGCGCCGAGTGCGGCTCCACGAAGCTCGCGCAGGACCCCGACGTTCTCGACACGTGGTTCAGCTCCGCGCTGTGGCCGTTTTCAACGCTGGGCTGGCCTGACGACACCGAAGACCTCCGCGTCTACTACCCCACCAGCCTGATGATCACCGCCTACGACATCCTGTTTTTCTGGGTGGCGCGGATGATCATGATGGGCTTGAAATTCACAGGGCAAGTGCCGTTCCGCCGCGTCCACCTGCATTCGCTCGTGCTCAACGCCGAGGGCCAGAAGATGTCCAAGTCCAAGGGCACGGGCATTGATCCGCTCGAGCTCAACCGGCAATTCGGCACCGACGCCATGCGCTTTACCCTGGCGATTATGGCCGCGCCGGGCACGAACATCATTCTGTCTGACGAGCGCATCCTCAGCTATCGCGCCTTCGCCAACAAGATCTGGAACGCAGCGCGCTTCCTCTTCGTGAACCTCGACAAGTTCGAGGCCACCGGCATCACCGTGGAGGAGCTGGCAGCGCCGGAGGTGCGCGCGGCGTCGCCGCACCGAATCCACGGCGCGTTGCCGCTCGCCGACCGCTGGATGTTCTCGCGCCTGGCGCGCGTCACGCACGAAGTGAACGCGGCGCTCGAAGAGCTGCGCTTCCACGAGGCCGCGCACACGGTCTACCACTTCTTCTGGGGCGAGTTCTGCGACTGGTACATCGAGTGGGTGAAGCCGACGCTCGCCGCGGAGAACCACGACGAAGCGCGCGCGGCTTGGCGCAACCTCTTCGCTGTCTTCGAAGCGGCGCTGCGGCTGCTGCACCCGTTCATGCCCTTCCTCACCGAAGAGCTCTGGCACCGGCTGCCGCAGCGCGCGGGAGCAAAGTCCATCGCCCTTGACCGCTACCCCGAGGGGCGCGAGACCTGGCTCGACGACCAGGCCGAGCGGCAAGCCAGCCTGTTGCAGGAGATCATCGTTGCGGCGCGTAACATCCGCGCGGAGCTGAAACTCGACCCCAGGAAGAAAGTTGCCGCCGAGCTGACCGCCGATGCGCACATCCGTTCGCTCGTGCGCGACAATCTGGACGCCATGCTGCGCCTCGCCACTCTTTCCGAGTTGAAGCTCACCAGCGGCCACCTGAGCCCGAAAGGGGGCCTGGTGCGCTCGACGGCGCAGTTTGATCTGCGCATGGCCTACGGGCAGGCGGAGGACCTGCGCGGCGAAGTCATCAAGCTGCGCAAGGAAAAGGACCGCCTCGCCAAAGACATCGAATCGAAGAAGCAGCGCCTGGCCGACGAAGCCTTCCGCAGCCGCGCACCGGAGAATATCGTCCGCGGGCTCGAATCCACGCTGCACGAGCGCGAAGTCGAGTACCGCAAGCTCCGCGATCGCCTCGCGCATCTCGAAAAGCAGCTTGGCGAGGGCGGCGCCGCCGCGTCCTAGCCAGCTCGCTTCCCTTCCCTGCGGCCGCCCCCGCGCTTGTCGAAGTGCGCGCGGCCGAGTAAGCTGGCAGGCCTCATACCGCCCATGACCGCCCGCAGCATCCCCGGCACCACCGATCGGCGCATTGACGCGCTGCTCACCTTGCTCGCCGAAAACGCCATGATCGTCATCAGCGGCGCAAAAATCGCCCGCGAGATCGGTGTGACGCGCTCGACCGTCTGGCGCTGGATCGAAAAACTGCGCGCGCTCGGCGTAAAGGCAAAGGGCCACCCGCGCAAGGGCTACCAGATCGAGCGCGTCCCGGACGTGCTGGCGCCGAACCTGCTCCGGCGGCGTCTGCACGATATTCCGTTTGGCAAGCGCATCTACCACTTCTTCAAAGTGGACTCGACGAACAATGTTGCGCTGCGTTTGGGCCACGAAGGCGAGCCGCACGGTGCGCTCGTCATCGCCGAAGAGCAGACCGCCGGGCGCGGCCGCCTCGGCCGCCCGTGGCATTCCGAGAAGACGAGCGGCATCTACATGACCGTGCTGCTGCGGCCGCCCATCTCGCCGGTGCACGCGCCGCTCGTCACGCTGCTCGCCGGGCTTGCGGCCTACGACGCCGTCGTCGAGCAAACGGGCCTGCGGCCCGACCTGCGCTGGCCGAACGACCTGCTGCTGAACGGCAAGAAATTCTGCGGCATCCTCACCGAGATGCATGCCGAGCCCGACCGCGTGAACTTCGTCATCGTGGGCATCGGGATCGACGTGAACCATGCGAAGATGCCCGACGAGCTCGCGAGCATCGCCACGTCGCTGCGCATGGAGACGGGCCGCACGCACTCGCGCCTCGAGCTGGTCGCGCGGTTGCTGCGCTGCCTCGACCGCTACTACAATCAATTCCTGCGCGAGGGCTCCGGGCCGATCCTGGCGCGTTTCGCGGAGACTTCGAGCTACGCCCGCGGGAAGCGCGTGCGCATCTCCGCGGCGGCCGAAAGCTACACCGGCGTCACCGCCGGGCTCGACGCGAGCGGCCTGCTCCGCGTTGAGCGCGACGATGGCCGCGTGGAGCTGGTCCTTTCCGGCGACGTCACCGAGGCGGATTGATGCTGCTCACACTCGATGTCGGCAATACGAATACGGTGCTGGGCGTCTTCGACGGCGCGCAATTGCTGGCCCACTGGCGGCTGACCACCGCGCGCGACCAGACGGTGGACGAGTACGGCATCCTCATCCGCGACCTCTTTACCCTGGCGAAGCTCGCGCCCGAGCGCATCGACGGCGTCATCATCAGCTCCGTGGTGCCGCCGCTCAACGCCACGCTCGCGCAGATGGCCGAGCGCTACTTCGGCGTGAAGGCGCTCTTCGTCGAGCCGGGCGTCAAGACCGGCATGCCGATCCTCTACGAAAACCCGCAGGAAGTGGGCGCGGACCGCATCGTGAACAGCGTGGCCGCCTACGAAAAATACGGCGGCCCGTGCATCGCTGTGGATTTCGGAACCGCGCTCAACTTCGACGCCGTTTCCGCGAAAGGCGAATACCTCGGCGGCGTGCTGTGCCCGGGCATCGGCATCTCCGCGGATGCTCTGTTCTCGCACGCGGCACGATTGTTCCGCGTGGAGATCAAGGACCCGGGAAAGATCATCGGCACAAACACCGTCGCGTCGATGCAGGCCGGGCTGTTCTACGGCTACGTGGACCTAGTGGACGGCGTCCTCACGCGCATGAAGCAAGTCCTGGGGCCCAAGACGAAAGTCGTCGCCACGGGCGGGCAGGCGCCGCTGATCGCGCGCGGCTCGCAGCAAATCGAGCACATCGACGAGTTCCTCACGCTCGAGGGGCTCCGCATCGTCTGGGAGCGCAACCGCGTCGCGCGTACGGAGAAGCAGGCCGCGACCGGCGGAGCGGCTTCCCCGCGCCCGGTCGCAGCCCCCAAGGCCCGACGCTAGGCGGCACTCATGGCCGCGCTCAACTATTTCAACTATTTCACCGAAATCGAGGAGTACTTCTGGCGCAAGCGAGGCGCGCACCTGCTGGTTTCGCCGCTCGATTGGGCCATCGTCGAGACCTGGCAGAAGGCGGGCATCCCGGTGCGCGCCGTGCTCAAAGGAATCGACCGCGCGTTCGAGAGCTACCAGCGCTCGCGGCGCGGTACGGCCGGGCGCCAGTTGAAGACGCTGGCGTATTGCGTGGACGCCGTCCTCGATGCGGCAGAAGAAGAAAAGCAGGCCGCCGAAGGCGTGGGGCCGCAAACGAGTGCCGCGACTCCCGCCGGAGAACCCTTCTCGCGCGACGAGCTGCGCGCGTATTTGCGCCGCAACGCGGAGCGTGTTGCGGCCGCCGCGCAGCGCATGGCTACCAATTCACCCGCGCTCGCCGCGCAGCTCGGGGACACGCGGAGGAAGCTCGAGGAGTTGCTCCCGCTGCTCGATTCACCCGCGTTGCTTGATCTCGAGGACCTCGAGCGGCGGCTGACCGTGCTCGAAGACAAGCTGACCGCCGCGCTCACGGCCGGCGCGAGCGAAGACGCGCTGCTCGGAATCCGCCGCGAGATGGATGCGCATCTGGCGCGCTACCGCCGCAAAATGACTGCGGCGCAGCTCGACGCCCTCGAACGGCAGTATATTCAGAAGCGCCTGTTCGAGAAATACGAACTGCCGCGCCTGAGCCTTTTCTATCTGAGCTGACCGGCGCTTATCACCATGGACGTCAAAATCGAAAAACTCGTGTACGGCGGCCAGGGCCTGGGGCACTTCGAAGGTCAGACGGTCTTCGTGCCGTTTGTGCTGCCGGAAGAGGTCGTGCGCGTCCAGCCGGTCGAACGCAAGAAGAAATTCGTCCGCGCCCGCATCGAGCAGATCACCACGCCGTCGCCTGCGCGCGTGGCTCCTGCCTGCCGGCATTTCGGCGTGTGCGGCGGATGCCACTACCAGCACATCCCCTACGAGGCGCAGCTCGAATACAAGGCGCAAATACTCCGCGAAACGCTGCGCCGCATCGGGCGCGTGGAGTGGTCCGGGCCCATTGCTGCGCATGCTTTTCCGCCACTCGGCTACCGCAACCGCGCGCAGTGGAAAATCCGCGCGTGGCCGGAGAACGGCCGCCCGAAGGCGGGTTACTTCCAGGCCGCGTCGTCCACGTTGTGTCCGGTGAGCGAATGCCCCGTTCTTTCGCCGCGCCTGGCAGAAACGCTCGCGGCGCTCGGACGCATGCTCGATGCGCGCCAGGAGCCGACGTGGCTCCAAGAAGTGGAGGCGTTTGCCGATGCCGCCGATGACCGCGTCCTGTTGAACGCCTCGCTCGACAGCTTCGAGGGCAAGGCCGCGGAGATTGCCGCGGCGTTTCACGAATTGCATTCCGGCATCGAGTCTGTGTTGCTGCTCGAAACCAAGCGCGAGCGCATGCATCTTGCCGGGCCCGGCTTCCTGCACTATGAGGCGGCCGGCCACCGCTATCGCGTCGGCCATCTCTCGTTCTTTCAGGTTAACCGCTTCTCCGTGGCCGAACTCCTGCGCGTCGTCCTGGGAGAAAGCGCCGGAAGGCTGGCGCTCGATCTCTACGCCGGCGTCGGATTCTTTGCAGTGCCACTGGCGGAGCGCTTTGAGAGCGTCATCGCGCTCGAATCTAATCCCGCCGCGGCGCGCGATCTCCAGGCCAACCTCGAGCCGTGCGGTGCGCGCGCGCAGCACGTCCAGAATGATGTCGAGAGCTTTCTGGCCGGCTGGACGGAGTCGCCGGACCTCGTGGTGCTCGATCCCCCGCGCGCAGGCGTTTCGCCCAAAGCGCTGGCGCGGCTGGTGCAACTTGCGCCGCAGCAGGTCACGTATCTGTCGTGCGATCCAGCAACGCTGGGGCGCGACCTCGCGTCGTTCATCGGCACACGCGAATCACCGGGCCCATACGAGATCCGCGAGATGCATCTGTTCGACGTCTTCCCGCAGACGTATCATATCGAGTCGCTGGTCGTGCTCCGGCGTCGCGAATGAAGCTTCCTGCCGTTTGGATCGTCGCGGCCCTGGCCGCAGGTGTCCTGCTTGCGGGCCTGCCCGGCCTCGCGTTCCTCGAACCCATCGCCTGGCTCTCCCTCGCGTTTGCAACGCTCCTGGCCGGCGTCCTTTTCCTGCGGCGCGAACAGCTTCGCTTTGCGTGGGCTCTCGCATTGTTCGTGTGGACTTTGCTCGGCGGTGCGGCAGCGCATCTCGAGCAGATCAGCGTGCCGCCGAATCACGTCGCGAGCCTCGTGGCCGCAGGCAAGCTTGACCTCAGCGAAGCGCTCCGCTGGCGCGGCCGGCTCCGCCAAGACCCTCTCCGGCTGCCCTGGGGAAACCGCTACGAAGTGGACCTCGAGGAAGTCGAGGTGGCCGGACGCGCGATGCCGGTTGCGGGCGGCCTGCGGCTCAACTACTACGGCAACCGGCGCTCTGACGCGGAAACTGCGCCCGCGCTTCGCGCCGGGGATCGCGTCGAAGCGCTGGTGCGCGCGCGGGTGCCGCGCAATTTCGGCAACCCCGGCGCCTTCGATTATCGCGGCCACCTGGCTCGCCAGGGCATTGACCTGACGGGCTCGCTCCGCAGCCTGGAGTTGCTCCAGAAGAGTGACGCGCCCCGGCCGGCGCTGGCGCACCGGCTTGCGCGGCTGCGCGCGCGGCTGCTTGACCAGCTCGATGCGCTTTTCGCCGCATCGCCCGATCGCGCCGCCATCTTGCGCGCAATGCTGCTCGGCGACGGGAGCTTCGTCGAGCGCGACCTAGTGCTCACCTTTCAAAAGAGCGCCGTGTACCACGTGCTCGTCATCTCCGGGCTTCAGGTCGTCGCGCTCGCTGCATTTGTGCTCTGGGCGGGACGCCGGCTGCGGCTTCCGCTGATCGCCACGACACTGCTGACTTTTCTTGTGGTCGGCGCCTACGTATCCATCCTGGAAGACCGTCCTCCGATTCTGCGCGCGGCGCTGATGGCTGCGGTTTTCCTGTCCGCGCGATTTCTGTTCCGGCGCGTCGAGCTGCTGAACACGACGGCCGTGGCTGCGCTCCTGCTCCTCAGCGCTCGCCCTTCGGCGCTCCTCGATCCGAGCTTCCAGCTTTCGTTTCTGGCGGTCGCGACGATCGGCGCCCTCGCCATCCCGTGGTTCCGCCGCACGAGCGAGACATATCTCCGCGCGCTGCGCGATGTGGACGACGTCACGCACGACGCTTCCTATCCGCCACGCGCGGTGCAGTTTCGGCTGGACCTGCGCGCCTTCGCGGCCTGCCTCTCCCGCAAACTCCCGCCGCGCCTGGCCGGCCACGCTTCCTCTCTTGTGACGGCGCCCTGCGCGGGAGCGCTGCGGCTGTGGGAGGTCACGGTTCTTTCCGCGACCATTCAGCTCGGAATGCTGCCGCTGCTGGCGCACTATTTTCATCGTGTCAGCCTGGCGGGTCCGCTCGCCAATGTTCCCGCGGTGCTCCTCACCGGGCTGATCACCCCGCTGGGCTTTCTGACGCTCGCGCTGGGCTCGCTCTGGACGGCCGCCGGCGCGCTGCTGGCGAAGCCGCTTGGAGGCCTCGTCGGCGCTCTGGTGGCATCGGTCGAGTGGTTCGCCCGTTGGGGCTGGTCTTCGTACCGCATCCCGGGCCCACCCGCGTGGCTGCTTGTGAGTTTCTTTGCCGCGATGATTCTGCTGGCGGTGGCCGCTCGGCGCGCGGGGCGGCGCTGGCAATTCGCGGCCGCTGTGCCGCTCGCTGCTCTTACGCTTGCGGTAGCGGTCTATCCCTTCGCGCCGCGCCTCCAAGCGGGCAAGCTCGAAGTGACGGTGCTCGATGTGGGCCAGGGCGACTCCATCCTCGTCGCGTATCCCGGCGGTCAGACCATGTTGATTGATGGCGGCGGAAGTTTCGGCGCCAGCCGCGTGGGCGGCACGCGCCCGGGGATTGACGTGGGCGAGGAGGTGGTGTCGCCGTATCTCTGGACGCGCGGGCTGAAGCGGCTTGACGTAGTCGCGCTGACGCACGCGCATGCCGACCACCTGGACGGGCTCGAGGCCGTGCTCGACAATTTCCGCGTGCGCGAGCTCTGGGTGGGGCGCGACGTTGCGAGCCCCGGCTACCAGCGCCTGCTCGAACACGCGCGAATGCGCGGTGTCCGCGTGGTGCACCGCGTGCGCGGCGAAAGTTTCGCCTGGGACGGCGTCAACGGCCGCGTGCTCTGGCCGGAGTCCTCCGAAGAAACCGACTCGGCGAAGAACAACGATTCACTCGTGCTGCGTCTGGGGTACGGCAACGAGGAGCTGCTGCTGCCGGGAGATATCGAGCGCGCCGTGGAACGCAAGCTGGTGGCCGATGGCGACGCTCTCTCAGCAGAGTTCCTGAAGATCGCGCACCACGGCAGCAAGACCTCCACCAGCGCGGAATGGCTCGCGCGCGTCACGCCGCGCGTTGCGGCCATCCCCGTGGGCGATGCAAACCCGTTCGGCCATCCAAGCGCTGAGGTGCTCGACCGGCTCCGCGAGGCCGGCGTTCGCGTGCTTCGCACGGACCGCGACGGCGCTATCACTATTCTCTCGGATGGGAATGGCCTTGCGGTGCGCAGCTATCTGGGCGACCGCCCGCACTAGCCGCTTCTACTCCCCCGCGTCGCCTGCCGCGTCCGCAGAGGATGACGCCCCGCCCGCCCGGTAATCCGCAATGATGCGCCGCACTTCGTCTGCCTGCGATGCAAGCGCGAGGATTTCCACGCCGTGCGTGCCCTTGGGCGGCTGGCGCAGCGGGTACGGGTCCATCGAAGTCGAAGCCGGCGAAGCGATGCCCGCGCTCTCCAGTAGGCCGCGGATCACCAGCGCTTCGGTCCACGTGCCTGCCTGATGGACGACGACAACCGCTTCGCGAGTGGGCTCTTGCTGCATTTTGGTGCAACGCCTATAATCGCTTCAACGGACCCATGGACGAAGAAGCGAGCCGCGTTCCTTCCAAAGAAGAGATTGACGAAGAATCGAAACGCGTGCGCCGGCTGCGCATCGTCGTCAGCCTGGCGCTCAGCATCATCGCCCAGGGCGAGATGCCGCTCGAGGAAGCCCAGGACCTCGCCGCCGCCACGCGCCGCGTGGCGCTGACGCTCTTCCCCGGCAAAGGCGACGTCTACGACCTGATCTACCGCCCCAAATTCCAGCAGCTCATCAACGAGATCTACCGGCTGCAGTGAACTAGCCGCGCCACAGCATGCGCAGCCAGAGCAGCGCGACCCCTCCCAGCAATCCCAGCGCGGCCTGATATTCGCGGTTCGCGCGGTACACGGCCCAGGAGAATCGAGCCGCGTCGGCAGGACCGCTTGAACTCGTCAACAGAGGCCAGAACAGCGGCACGCGCGCTGCATACGCTTCAAACGCTGCGCCGTAGCGCTCGCGCAGTTCCTGCTCCTCGCGGCGCATCACCGCTGTATAGAACAAGACAAAATACAGCGTCAGAACAACTGCGGCCACCCAGGACCCGCTGGCCACCAAAAGACCCGCGGCCATGAGCGCGCTGCCCAGGTAGAGCGGGTTGCGCGTGTACGCATACGGGCCGGAAGTGGCGAGCCGCTCGC
>Ga0184639_10001166_pt1 | contig 11180 bp, 10 predicted proteins | sample PLM31_170_b2_FD_133155 | JGI IMG/M metagenome (GOLD analysis project Ga0184639, IMG submission 133155) | Groundwater sediment microbial communities from an aquifer in East River, Colorado, USA - PLM3-1_170_b2 | ecosystem: Environmental > Terrestrial > Soil > Riparian zone | place: USA: East... | reverse complement strand
TTGGGAACTTTCGGGAGCCGGCGCCGTCTAACAAGCAGGACAAGACGGCAGGCAATGCTGTGGGACCTCACGTGGTGAGGTGGAATCTCGGTGCACGAAGCGGAGCTTGTTACGCGCAGCCAACAAGGTGATACAGGCGCCTACGATCAACTCGTCGGCGCCTATCAGCATCGCATCTTCTCGCTGGCCTACCGCATTACCGGGAACCGCGAAGATGCCTGGGATGCTGCGCAGGAAGCGTTCCTGAAGGCGTATCGTAACCTCCGCGGCTTCCACGGCCGCGCCGCGTTTTCAACTTGGCTCTACCGTATCGCCGTGAACGCCTCGCTCGACGTTGTCCGGCGGCGGCCGGCCCAGCCACCCGAGTCGCTCGACGTCCCACTCGTGGCGCTGGATGACCCGGCCGATGAGGTGTTGCGGAGTGACCTGCAGCAGCGTATCCACAGAGCGATCGCCGGACTACCGGTCGAGCAGCGCCTGGTGATCGTCCTGCGCGACCTTCAAGGATTGCGCTACGAGGAGATCGCCGGGGCGCTGCAGATTCCGGTTGGAACGGTTCGGTCGCGCATCAGCCGTGGACGAGAGATGCTGCGGGTGATGCTGGCAGACCTTGCACCCGCGAGCGGAGAGGGGAGGACAGCGTAATGCGATCCATGCACGTGACCGACGCGCTGTCGGCGTACGTTGACGGTGCTCTCAATGAGGGCGAGCGAGCCCACGTTGAGCGTCACCTGGAAACCTGCGAGGACTGTCGCCGTCATCTGTCCGCGCTGCGAGATCTGGTGACGACTGTTCGGTCGGTCGAGCCGGTTGCTGCGCCTGAAGGATTTCGCGCGCAGGTGCGCTCGCGGGTCGAGCAAATCGGCGCGCGTCCTGCCGCAACACGCTGGTGGCCGAGTCTCCCGATGCCATGGCGTGTGCTCAGCGCCGCAGCGGCCGTGCTCGTGATGGGCATCTTCGCCCTCAATCTACTGCGCACCGAGGGCCCGGTGGCCATGAGAGAATTCCGCGGACCAGGCGACAGCCCGGCCGTGACGGGGGATCGGATGAGAAGCGCGGCGCCATCGGCCCCAGAGGGGGCGCAGCGGGCCATCCCTGGGCAGAATACCCTCGCGCTTCGGCGGGTCATCCGCACGGCGCAGGTCGAGGTCGAAGTCGACAGAGTTGAGGATGCCGCGGAGCGTCTCCTTCGGATTGCCGAAGAGGCCGGTGGGTTTATCGCCGACTCTTCGTACGCAGAAACCAACGGCGTTCCCCATGCCTCGTTTGTCCTGCGCGTGCCGGTTCCACGGTTTGCCGGAGCCGTCGCGGCCCTGGAGGGCGTGGGGCACGTGGCGCGCCGGAGCATCCACGGCCAGGATGTGACAGAGGAGTTCATCGACCTGGAGGCACGGGTGCGGAACCTCGAGCGCCACGAGCGGCAGCTGTTGACCTTCATGGATCGCGCGACCAAGGTCAGTGAACTGCTGGCGATTGAGCAGGAACTTGCGCGCGTGAGGGGCGAGATCGAGTCGTCGACGGGCCGGGTGCGCTACCTGTCGAATCAGACGGATCTGGCAACGTTGGCGGTCGCCGTACGTCAAAAGACCAAGAAGACGTCCGGAGCATTGTGGGATTTCGGCGCCACACTGCAGCGCATGCAGGCGGCGTTTGTGGCAACGGTCCGCCAAGTCCTGGCCGCGGTGGAAAACGTAGGGATCGTGATCAGCGCGCTGTTACCGGTGCTGACGCTCGGTGCGCTGGCGTGGCTGGCCGTCCGGCGCTGGCAGCTGCGGAGAGCCTCGTGATGGTGACGCCAGTCAGCACCACTATTTCGCTGTTGCGATCCGATTGATCAACTGCGCGACGCGCCTGGCGCTGCTTTTGAGCTGCGTCAGGTCGCTGCTTTTCATCGCCGCTACCGCGGTGGCATCGGCCTCCTGTGCCGTCTGGATGAGCGACGCTGAAGCCCTGATCCGGCGGAGATCCACCATCAGGCCATTGCCATTGCCGGTGCAGGGATTCATCCATTGCGGTTTGACGTTCCGGCCTTTCGACCCCTCGATGCAGGCGATGGCGTGCCCTAGGTGCTCCCTGGCACTGCTCACGGTGCCGCTCCCCGCGGCAAACCCGGCGTGCGTCGCAGCAATCTTTGCCTGTGTTCTGACAATGCTCATTCCGGACGGCGCCGATGGGCTTGGCGGCGGTGTTGGGCTGGGCGGTGGTGTCGGCTGCGTATGATACGGGGCGTACGCGACCGCCGCGATGCCGAACGTCAGCGTGACGGCGATAAGGATTGCCAGCCTGACCTGGTGCATAAATCACCTCCATGATGCCTGTCCACAGCTTGTCCCTGTGATTTCACATTAATGTAACGGCAAGGGTTTAACGCTTGGCCGATACCAGGTCAGACACTTGGATGAGGGCGACGCCACCCGCAATAGCCGCTGCCCCGGTGATTTGCGTTGACCCCAACACCTCGTTGAGGAACAGGAACGCGGCAGCGCTCCCAACGACCGGTTCCAGCGTCGCCGTAAGACTGGCCCCGCTTGGTGAGATCGTCCTCAAGCCGTAAAGGAAAGATCCGAACGGCAGGATAGTTCCAAACACGATGATGAAGCCGAATAGTCCCCATTCCTCCGGCGCATACGCGCGGCCGAACGTCTTCCACGGCGGAATGATGAGATTCCAAACGGCCGCGGCGGTCCCGATCGCGTAGAGAAGGACCGTCCACGATCCAACTTGCCGGACGCGCCCACGACCGAGGATGGCGTAGAGCCCGAACGCCACCGCCGAGAGGGTTCCCGTGAGAAGACCGAGCGGGCTCACGCGTATTCCCTCACCACCGGTCACCAGCAGATAGCTTCCCACAATCGCCAGCAGAATCGCCGCGACTTTCAACGCAGTCAGAGGTTCCTTTTCGATGAGCCAGGCGTACATGACGACGAATACCGGCGCTGTGTATTGGAGAAAGAGGGCCGTTGACACGTCTGTCAGGCTGATCGTGAGGTAATACGTGAACTGCGCGGACGTCATCGCCAGGCCCAACACGATGAGTCTACCAATCTGGTTGCGGGGAACACGGAGAGGCACCCGCCTCAGGCTCAGGATCAACAGAAGAATGACGAACGCCCCGCTGAGGCGGATCGCCAGCAGCGTCCAGGGTTCTATCTGCCGGTTGAAGAGCGTCTTGGCCACAACGCCCGAGACTCCCCACAATGCGGCCGCACACATCACCGCGAGGTAGCCTTGGAGTCGTTCCCTGGGTTGGGCGTTCACTTCAGGAAGTCAGCGTGGAGAACGCAAGGGTAAAGCCTGCGAGCATATCAGAACCCGATGTTTCCCCGAACGCCATGACCCGTCGTGCAGCTGAAACGATGGCCGCCCGGTCGTGGCCGGGGAGAACGCGGATGAGTCTGTGCCAGGCCTCTCCGGCCTCCCCCCGAGCAGCGGCTTCCAGGTACGCCTCGCTGATACGCGTCGTGCGCCCGCGCACTTCTGCGATGATCGCGTTTCGGAGAACGCCAAGATTCTCATGAGGGAGCACTGAGAGGCAGAGGAGCGTCCCGACCAGCACATCGTCGCCTGAGGGCGTGAGCCCGCTGCCGAGTCCGGCCAGGTGCCGCGCCGCCTCTCCGGCCGAAACGTTAGAACGCCGTCTGAGTGCCTCTTCGAGCAGGCTCACCCCCTGACGCGCGCGCATACTCAGGCCAGCTGGATCCGTGAGATAGGTCGAAAAGCTGCCCTCGCGAGCTTCACCGAGCAGGATCTCCTCCACCCAATGCATGTTGGTGCGTACGGGAGAAAGATGATTGCTGTTCCACCGTACGAGTCGCGGTTCCCAGATCGAGGCCTGCTGGACTGAGATCTCGGCCCCGTTTCCGACGAGGATACCCACACTGGAGCTCTCCACGGTTTCGCGGACTGGGAGGTGATCGAATCGGAAATCCCGCTCTGGCTCCACGATCAGATTGAGAGGGCCATCGAGAAGTTCGGGAAGAACCAGCGCGACAACGTGGCCGTCGAGATCCAGGTAGCAACTACGGGCAAAAGTCGCCAGAACCATTCCGCTGTGCGGGGCCTGAAGCAGTTCGTGGACATGTCTGCTGAGAGAACCGGCCTGAAGATGAGCGGAGAGGACATTGTTGCGCATGTGTGATTACCGCGCGTTCGCGCTTGCGCGTTTGCGTGTTTGCGTCTTCATCCGTCCAGCGGCATCCTCCACCGCGTCAACGATGCCCTGGTATCCGGTACACCTGCAGAGGTTCCCGGCCAGCCCCTCGCGGATCTGGTCTTTACTTGGAGCGGGTGTTTCATTAAGAAACGCAAGGGCGGTCATCAAAAATCCCGGCGTGCAGAAGCCACATTGGAGACCGTGATGATCGCGGAACGCCTCCTGAACCGGATGAAGGTGCTCGGGCGTCCCCAGCCCCTCGACAGTCATGATCTCTACGCCTTCGGCCTGGACGGCGAACATCAGGCAGCTGCGTACGGCGCGTCCATCCAGCATCACAGTGCAGGCGCCGCAGACCCCATGTTCGCATCCGACATGCGTGCCGGTAAGCGCCAGGTCTTCCCTGATGAAGTCCACGAGTGTCTTCCGCACGTCGACGTTCCCCGTGTACTCGCGGCCGTTGATACGGAGCCTGATGTCCTTCCGATCGAGCACCCGGGGCCGTTGGGATCCCTTTGGTTTCATCGCGCTCCGCCGAGCCGGTGCGCGGCAAGTCGTAACGCCCGGGCAGCGAGGACCCCGGCGACCTGCTTCCGGTATTCCACCGAAGCATGCACATCGCTGTCCGGATCCAACCGGTCGGTGACGATCTTTCGAACTTCATCGAGGGTCTGAGGTGTCAGGTGTTTGCCGATCACCGCGGCTTCGGCCTCCGCGATCCGAACCGGCCCGGGCCCGACGCCTGCAAAGGTCAGCCGGCAATCGTGAATTGCATCGCCATCCAGCGAGAGGGTTGCGGCCACGCCAGCGAGGGCGTAATCTCCGTGACGTCGCGCCACCTCGAGAAACGCCGTACCCATCTTCTGATGTGCGGGGAACCTGACTTCCACGAGTAACTCATCCGGCCCGAGCGCTGTGGTGAGCAGGGCAAGGAAGAACTCCTCGGGATCGAGCGATCGCCGCCCTTTTGGCCCGCGGGCGACCATCCTGGCCCCCAGCGCCGCGACGACGGCGGGCAACTCAGCGGAGGGGTCGGCATGCGCGATGCTCCCGCCAATCGTCCCTCGATTACGTATCTGTGGGTGGCCCACGTACCCCAGGGCTTCGGCCAGAAGTGGGAGTTTGCGCCTCACCACCGGAGACAGCTCGGCGTCCCGTTGGCGGGTCATCGCCCCAATGACCACTTCACCGTTGTCTTCCTTTATATAGGAGAGTTCCCGGACCGCGTTGAGATCGATGATGACCGACGGCCGGGCCAGGCGCATGTTGAGCAAGGGAACCAGGCTCTGCCCTCCCGCCAGCAGCTTTCCATCCCGGCCGTACGCTCGGAGCAGCGTGAGTGTTTCCGGGACCGAATCCGGCGCAGCGTACTTGAAGGGCGCCGGCTTCATGATCGGGAGATGGCAGGATGCCGCGCCCGCGAGTGGGCTTGCCGGATGATCTCGAGGAGGCGGTTCGGGCTGAGGGGCATTTCCGTGATGCGCACGTTCCAATCTGACAGCGCTTCGTCGATCGCCTGCGCGAAGAGCGCGGGCACCGGGATGACCCCTGCCTCGCCCGCGCCTTTGACGCCCAGCGGGTTGAGTGGTGAGGGAGTTTCAATATGACCCACTTCGATCTCGGGAACGTCTGTCGCCGTCGGCAGGAGGTAATCCATGAACGTCTGGGTCAAGAGCTGGCCGGATTCATCGTAGACGAGTTTCTCGTAGAAGGCGCCGCCGATCCCCTGCGCCACGCCGCCGCGGATCTGTCCCTCCAGAATCATCGGGTTGATGACCTTTCCGCAGTCGTGCACGACGACGTATTTGAGGATCTTGATCATACCGGTTTCGGGATCCACCTCGAGGATCGCGGCATGGACGCCCGCGGCAAAGGTTCCACGGGGCGGCGCAAAGTAGCGGCTGGCTTCCAGTCCGGGTTGTTCCCACTCCTCGGGGATCGTCCCACGCAGCGGATTCGCTACGACCGCAATCTCCGCAAGCGTGATCGATTTCCCAGGGACGCCGCGGACGAACACCTTGCCGTCGGCCAATTCGAGATCGTCGACACTCGCCTCGAGTTTAGTCGCCGCGACCTTGAGGGTTTTCTCGCGGACCGCCTGGGCCGCGAGCGCAACCGCATTCCCGGCGACGACCGCGGCCCGGCTGGCAAATGTGCCGGTGCCCCAGCCGAAGGCGCCACTATCCCCGGTGGTGACGATCACATCGTCAATGGATACGGTGAGCACGTCGGCAATGATCTGCGCGAAAGAAGTGAAGTGGCCCTGGCCCTGCGTCCCCACGCTGGTGGCGGCGTAAACCTTTCCGGAGGGCTCCACGGTGACCCGGCAGCCCTCGTACGGGCCGATGCCTGACCCTTCTACGTAACACGCGATCCCTAATCCCACACTGCGGCCTTCGCGCCGGTGTTGTTCGCGCGCCTCCGGCCAGCGCTCATAGCCGATCATCTCCAGCGCGCGATCCAAAAGCAGAGGGTAGTTCCCGCTGTCGTAGATGAGCGGCGCGTTGTCCTGGTAGATGAGGCCGACATCATAGGGAAATTCGTGCGGCTGGATCAGGTTGCGTCTGCGTACCTCCGCCCGGTCGATGCCGAGCTCGCGTGCGACACGGTCCAGCAGTCGCTCCATCACGAAGACGCCGTGGGGCCGGCCCGCGCCGCGGTAGGGACTGACGATCGTCGTGTTCGTGAAGACAGCCTTGAACTCACAGTGATAGTTCGGAATCTTGTACGGGCCGGGCAGGGTCGTGCTGGCGACGATCGGGACAGTGATCCCGTACGGGATGTACGCCCCCGAATCATAGAGGAACACCGTCCGGACGCCCAGGATGCGCCCCTGCTCGTCGACCGCGATCGCGGCATCGTGAATCTGCAGGCGCTCATGGTTCATCGCCACGAAGTTTTCCCGGCGGTCCTCGATCCACTTGACCGGCCGATCCAACTGCATCGCCGCGTAGGGCACCAGCACTTCTTCCGGGTAGAACATCATGATCTTCGGGCCAAACCCGCCGCCGACGTCCGGCGCAATGACCCGCACGTTGGCCTGCGGGAGCCCGAGCAGTCGCGCCAGGCCGTTCCGGATCGGGATCGGCGCCTGCGTTGAATCCCAGACCGTCAGCTGCCGGGTTTTCCCCTCCCACTGGGCGAGCACCGCGCGGCACTCCATCGGTGCTGCCGTGCCACGGTCGATCACAAACCGCTCTGTGAATACGCGCGGCGCGCGCGCAAATGCGGCGTCTGCGTCACCCACCCGCTGCGTATAGTGCGCGCAGACGTTCGTCTCTATGTCCTCGTGCACCAGCGATGCGCCGTCCCGGGCCGCCTGTTCCAGGTCGACAACTGCGGGCAGCGGCTCGTAGTCCACGTCGATCAGGTCGAGCGCGTCTTCGGCAAGATAGCGGTTCTCCGCGACGACAAACGCCACCGCTTCGCCGACGTGGCGCACCGTGTCCGGAGCCAGCGCATACTGGGTTTTGTGATGGATTAGTGCGGGGTGCGGGATGAGTTTGGGAAGCGGTCCGCCGATCGCCTGAGGGAGATCCGCGTTGGTGTAGACCGCGACGACGCCCGGCAGCGCCTTCGCCTTGGAAGTCTCGACCCGGCGGACCCGCGCGTGCGCATGCGGGCTCCGGAGCACGGCCGCATGCAGGCATCCGCGCGGCTGCAGATCATCAACGTAGGTCCCCCTGCCCGTGAGCAGCCGCGGATCTTCGCTGCGCTTGATCCGCTCGCCGAAATACCGCGTCGTCATGAGAGAGTATGGGGATTAGGGATGCCCCGCGATGAGTCCTTCAACCCCTCACCCCCTCAGATTTCAGCCAAAACGGGACCAGGTACTCAAATTCAGCCAAAAAAGTACCAGGTACCCGGGAGCCGCCAATGTTAGGTCTCACCCAGCGTCGATGTTACTTCGAGGGGGTTTTCGTCAGGGGCGGCTCTTTGCCGGGCGTGAAGATCCCGATCGTGAAAATGCGGCCGTGAATCGCCCGCTGGCTCGGATAGTTTGCGATGCCGAACTGCAGGCCGAGGGGAACGTACCTGACCAACGTGAGGCGATCCTCAGGGTACTCGTAGCGTTTGTAGTCTTTGCCATGCGCGGATTCCATCCTCGACTCGGTGTTCAGCAGCCACACGCCCCTGTCCGTTTTGTATGCGCCGGTGCCGAAGGCGCTGATCAGCCGCACGGCGTGCGTCTGCTCCTCGAGCGAGACCCAGATGCCTTCCCTGCGCCACTCGTAGAGGATGACGTTCTCCTTCGCAAACACATCCCGCTTGTAACCAGATGGCATGACCCGGAGCATATGCGCGATGCTCATGCCCAGGCGCAACGGGCCGATGCGCTCGCCGGGCACGACGATGGCATCGCCGATCTCGCTTGGCTTGATATCGTCCCTGGTCTCGTCCCCAGGCCTTTCCGTCTGCGCGAGCCCAATCGCAGTCGAAGCGATAACGAATGTCGCGATCAAAACAACGGTGAACAGCGGGCGCATGCAGATCCTCCTATAACGTCTGAAGCATCACCAACACCTTTCCCCGATTTGTCGCCGACGCCTCTTGAAGGAAAGGAGATTCTTCCTTCCGTTCACAATGACTGTGTGCCCGTTTATTTCGATATGAGGGGGGCTGGCAATGAAACGCATCGTGGTGCTCACCACAGGCGGCACAATCTCCACGCGGGATGTCGACGGCAGCGGCGCCAAACCCACCCTCCGCGGGCAGGATCTGCTGCGGGAAATTCCCGGCCTCGATCAGGTTGCTGAGGTGTCTGTGGAAGAACTGGCGTTCATTCCGGGGGCATCGATGACCCTGGATCTGATCCGAAAGATGAGCGAGCGATCCACGGCGATTCTCGCCGGGCGAGATGTGGACGGGCTCGTCGTGACCCATGGCACCGACACACTCGAGGAGAGCGCCTACGTCGCCTATTTGACGGTCGAGTCCGAGAAGCCGGTGGTGTTCACCGGCGCGATGCGCAACTCGTCGCAGATCGGATTCGACGGCTACCGAAATCTCTATGACGCGATCCGGGTGGCCGCTCACGACGGCGCGCGCGGCTTGGGCACGATGGTCGTGCTCAACGAGGAGATTCACTCGGCGCGCTGGGTCACGAAGACCAATGGTCAAAAGGAAGACACGTTCAAGTCGCCGGCGACCGGACCGATGGGCGTCATCTACGGCGACGGGCCGCGGTTCTTCATGCGCCCCATGCCTCGTACGGTTCTTCCTCCGACGCTCGATGCCAAAGTTGACCTCATTCGGTTGTGCGTCGACTGCGACGACAAGTTCATCAGACTCTGCACACAGAGCGGCAGCCGCGGGATCGTGCTGGAAGTGTTCGGAGGCGGTCGTGTGCACCCGTCCCAACTTCCGGCCCTTGATCTGGCGCTGGCCAGAGGTCTGGCGGTCGCGGCCACCACCCGGTGCCCGACGGGCAACATGTGGGACATGTATGGTTACCCCGGCGCCTTCAGAGATCTACAGCGACGAGGCATCCTGTTTGCCCACGACCTGCCGGGGCACAAGGCGCGGCTGAAGCTCATGGTGGCGCTCGGCAACGCGCTCCCGCGCGAACGAATGAGCGCTTATCTGGCTGAAGTCTGAGCCGTACCGGCGTAGAATTCTCACATCGGCCCATGTCGTCATCGACGCCTATTGAATCAACGGTCGTCTGGCGCCCGTCTGCATCTTACGTTGAGCAGAGCCGGCTCACGCAGTTCATGCTCCGTCATCACATCGCTGATTACGATGCGCTCTTCCGCCGGTCCGTCGAAGACCTCGAGTGGTTCTGGAACGCCGTGAACGAAGATCTCGGGCTTCAGTGGATACAGCCGTACGGCAGGGTCTACGATTCGTCGGCCGGGACGCCGTGGACCAAATGGTGGATCGGCGGCAGGTATAACTATGTTCAGAATTGTCTTGACCGGCATCTTCCGACGCTCAAAGACAAGACCGCTATTCGCTACGAAGGTGAAGACGGCACCACACGCACGCTCACGTACGGACAGGTGCTGGCGATGGTGAGCCGGCTGGCGAACGGGCTCAAACGTCTCGGGCTCCGCAAGGGTGATCGCGTCGGCATCTTCATGCCGCTCACGCCTGAATGCGTGATCGCGACCCTTGCCGTCTCGCGCATCGGCGCAATCTACATCCCAATCTTCTCCGGTTTTGGCGCCTCCGCGGTGGCGGCGCGATTAGCGGATTGTGACGCCGTCGCTCTGATCACTGCCGATAGCTTCCCGCGTCGTGGCAGGCCGGTGGCGATGAAGGAGACGGCGGACGAGGCGCTGCGCTCCGCCCCGGCGGTCCGCCACCTGATCGTGCACGGGCATCAGCGCTCGCAGGTCTCCTGGACCGACAGCCGCGATCACCGGTGGGATGACGTCGTCGCCTCAGAGTCCGAAGACTGCCGTCCCGAGCCGACGGATGCAGAGGATCCGTTCATGATCATCTACACCTCCGGCACGACGGGCCGCCCGAAGGGCACGGTTCACGTGCACGGCGGCTTTCCGATCAAGGGCACGATGGACATGGCCTTCGGGTTCGACTTCAACGAGAGCGACACGATGTTCTGGCTCACCGACCTGGGATGGATGATGGGACCGTGGGAGATCATCGGCGTCCTGACCCTCGGCGGCACGATGTTGCTCTACGACGGCGCGATCGATTATCCAGAGCTCGATCGCCTATGGGCGCTGCTGGCGCGCCACAAGATCACTGTTCTGGGAATCTCACCGACCGCCATCCGCGCTATGATGCGGTACGGCGAGGAACCGGTGAGGGGGCACGACCTCGGCGCGTTGCGCCTGCTTGGGTCAACGGGTGAACCCTGGAACCCGGAACCGTGGCTGTGGTACTTCCATCATGTCGGAGGCGGCCGCTGCCCGGTGCTGAACTACTCGGGCGGCACGGAGATCAGCGGGGGCATCCTCGGCTGCACGGTGCTGCATGCGCAAAAGCCCTGCTGCTTCACCGGGCCCGTCCTCGGGATGGACGCGGACGTGTACGATGAGCAGGGCCGGCCCGTGCGCGG
>Ga0184639_10001165_pt1 | contig 11183 bp, 7 predicted proteins | sample PLM31_170_b2_FD_133155 | JGI IMG/M metagenome (GOLD analysis project Ga0184639, IMG submission 133155) | Groundwater sediment microbial communities from an aquifer in East River, Colorado, USA - PLM3-1_170_b2 | ecosystem: Environmental > Terrestrial > Soil > Riparian zone | place: USA: East... | reverse complement strand
TTCTTTAAATACATTACTAAGAAATTACCTTATGTTACTTTAAAAGCTGCACAAACCATTGATGGGAAAATTGCAGATAAAGCTGGCGAATCATCCTGGATCTCATCGGTTCCATCAAGAAAATATGTACACAGCTTAAGAGCAAGGTATGATGCTGTTTTAGTGGGAGCGGGAACTGTTGAGAAAGATGATCCAAAATTAACTGTAAGACTTACAGAAGGAAGAAACCCCAAGAGAATTATTCTTGATCCTGATCTTGGTTTAAATCTTAATCATAAAATATTTACAAGGAACTCTGATAAGAATCTTATTGTAATCACATCCAGGAAAAGTATAGGAAAGAAAAGGAGAATAAATAAATTAAATTCACTTGGAGTTACACTTCTTTTCGCAAAGGAAGAAAGGGATAACAGGATAAATTTAAAGAGTGCCCTGAGAGAACTGCAAAAAATCGGGATCGCATCCGTTTTAGTTGAAGGAGGAAGCCAGGTTTTTACATCTTTTATTAAAGAAAATCTTTTTGATGATATGATAATATTTATCAGTCCTAAAATTCTTGGATGCGGAATTCCTGTTGTAGGTAATCTTGGCATTAAGAAGCTCCAAAAATCTCTGAAAATAAAAATTAATAATGTAGAAAAAATTGGTGATGATGTCCTGGTTGAATTACATAAATAATATTCTTTCATTAAAATCTTAATTGAAAGCGGGAAAATGTTTACAGGATTGGTTGAAGAAACAGGTAAATTAAAAAACAAGCTAAAGACCGGGAATGGTTTTCAGCTTACATTTAGTGCAGAAAAAGTTCTTGATGATCTTGAAATTGGCAGCAGCATAAGTGTAAATGGCTGCTGCCTAACAGTTGTTAAAAGAGAAGGAAATACTTTTTCTGTTGATACAATCGAAGAGACACTTAAAAAAACAAACTTAGACTCTCTTGAGGTAAACAACAGGGTTAATCTCGAAAGACCACTGAAAGCTGATGCAAGATTTGGCGGACATTTTGTTCTTGGACATGTTGATACAACGGGAACTGTTATTAATGTTGAAGAACTTTCCAACAGCTATTTTATGAAAATCAGTTTTCCGGATAACTTTAAAAAATATCTTATATATGTCGGCTCAATATCAATTGATGGTGTGAGCATGACAGTTGCTGAGCTTGGTGATAGCTGGTTTTGTATTGGTATAATTCCTTTTACCTGGCAGGAAACTGTTTTCTCTGATAAAAAGGTTGGAGACAAAGTTAATCTTGAATTTGATGTTCTGGGTAAATATGTTGAAAGAATTATGGAAGTTAAGAAGGATGATATTCCTGCTTGAGTTATGATTATGAAAAAGATTGAACAGAAAGTTCTTAAGTTTATTGATGAGAAGAATCTTATAGAAAAAAATGATAAAGTACTTGTAGGTTTAAGCGGTGGTCCTGATTCTGTTTTTCTTCTTCACTTACTAAAAAAATATTCTAAAAAACTGCAAATATCTTTTGGTGCTTTACATATTAATCATCTCTTAAGAGGGAAAGAAGCTGATAAAGATGAGCAGTTCTGTAAAGAACTTGCAGAAAAATTATCTGTTAAGTTTTATTCAGTAAGAAAAAATATAAAAGCAATTGCTTCAAAAGAAAAAATTTCTGCTGAAGAAGCCGGAAGAAAAGTTCGTTATAAAGAATTTGAAGAAATTTTGGTAAAAGAAGGTTATACTAAAATAGCAACAGCACATAATGCTGATGAAAATGCTGAAACAGTTTTTCTAAATCTTATTAAAGGGACAGGTCTTCGCGGAATATCAGGAATTCCGCCATCCAGAGATAATATAATCAGACCTCTTTTAGCATTAACTAAAAAAGAAATTCTTGATTACCTGGATTTTAATAAACTAAAATACAGAACTGACCTTACCAATCTTACAGATGACGCAGAAAGAAATTTTCTTCGCAACAAGGTTATTCCTTTAATCAGGGAGAGATTGAATCCTTCAATCTCAAATACATTATTAAAATCTTCTGAGGTTTTCAGGAACATTATTAATCTTATAAAGAAGAAAACAGATGAAACTGCTAATAATCTTATTTCTAAGAAAGAAAATTATTTAAGTTTATCATTACCTGAGCTAAATAAAATTGAAGTTGAATACAGGAGTGAAGTTCTTCGCCATATCTTTAATAAGGAATTTGGTATACAAATATCATTTGATGATTGCAGTAAAGTTCTCTCATTATTAAATAAACAAGCAGGGAAAAGCATACAAATATTTGAGAACATAAAGGTCACAAGGGACAGGACGGAATTAATTATTCAAAAAGAAAAAGATAAAAAGGAATTTAAACCTATTGTTGTTAACAATGGAGATTCTATCAAAATAAATGGTAAAGAGCTTTCTATAAAAGAGGTTGGAACAATTAAGCAAAATTCTGGTTCTAACAAAAACCTTGAATTCATAAACGGGGATAAAACCAGTAAAGATTTTCTTGTAAGAAAATGGATGCCCGGTGACAGGTTTTTCCCCTTCGGAATGAGAGGTTCAAAAAAAATATCTGATTTTCTGAATGAACAGAAAATTTCATCTTTAAAAAAGAAAGAGCAAATGATTTTGTTGAACCAGGACAGAATAGTTTGGGTAATAGGCTTAAGGCTTGATGAGCGTTTCAGAATAACTTCCGAAACACAAAGGATATTTCAGTTATGCCTGTCGTAAATAAAGAAGATAAAATAGTCATCGGTTCGGAAGTTTTTGTCCCGTTAATCAGTGCGGAAAAAATTCAGGAGAGAGTAAAGGAACTTGGAATTCAGATTTCAAAAGACTATGAGGGAAAAATCCCAATTTTTATTGGAGTACTTAATGGAGCATTTCTTTTCCTTGCAGATTTATTAAAGAATGTATACGTTGACTGCGAAATTGACTTCTTTAAACTATCAAGTTACGGTGATGAGAAAATTTCTTCCGGCAATGTGACTCTGATTAAAGAACTAAACTGTGATGTAAACGGAAGAGATATAATTATTGTTGAAGATATCGTTGATTCAGGTTTGTCAATTAAGTACATCGAAGAATTATTCTCCAGATATAAACCTGCAGGTATGAAGGTTGTATCGCTTTTGGTGAAGCCGGAAAGTCTTAAATATAATGTTAAAATTGATTATATTGGTTTCGAAGTTCCAAATAGATTTGTAATTGGCTATGGCTTGGATTATGCACAGAAATTCAGAAATTTACGCTCAATTTATGTTTTAGAGGAATGATTTAAATAATGGAAAAGAAAATCTATAATTTTAATATGGCTGATAAAAACAACCAAAAAGAAAATAAAAAACCTCCTAAAGGAGGCGGACAAAACAAGCCGGATGATAATTTTGATTGGTCAAAGGTTATCAGGCTGGTTTTCGGATGGGGTGCTGTAATTGTTGCGGCTGTAATTGTTATGCAGGTTTTCAGAACCGGGTCTGCTAATTATGTAGAAATACCTTACAATCAGTATGAAAAATTACTGAATGAAGATAAAATTGCTAAAGCAACAATTACTAAATCAGATGTAAATGATTATTCTTTTAAAGCAGAACTCAGAGGTAAAGAAGTTGTAAGGGTAAATAATACAGAACAAACTATTGAACAGTTTTCTGTTTATCTGCCTGAACCGATAATCAGAGACCAGGAAGCAATCTGGAAAGCAAAGGGAATTAATTACTCGTTTGATAAAGAATCAAATGAATGGTTGAATGTTCTTATCAGTTTTGTTCCCTGGATTATAATTATTGCAGTCTGGATTTTTATTATGAGAAGAATGCAGGGAACCGGCGGCGGAACAAGGGGAATTTTCTCATTCGGAAAAAGTAAAGCAAAATTAATTACCCAGGCAGGCACAAGAATAACTTTTAATGATGTAGCAGGCGCCGATGAAGCTAAAGTAGAACTTCAGGAAGTGATTGAGTTCTTGAAAGAACCAACTAAATTTCAAAAGCTTGGCGGAAAAATACCTAAAGGTGTTCTTCTTTTAGGACCTCCTGGAACAGGTAAAACTCTTTTAGCAAGAGCAGTTGCCGGCGAAGCAGGTGCACCTTTCTTTTCTATTAGTGGTGCCGATTTCGTTGAGATGTTTGTAGGTGTTGGTGCAAGCCGTGTAAGAGATCTTTTCGAGCAAGGAAAGAAGAACGCACCTTGCATTATCTTTATTGATGAAATTGACGCAGTGGGAAGACACAGAGGTGCTGGTTTAGGTGGTGGGCATGATGAACGTGAACAAACTCTTAATCAGCTTCTTGTTGAGATGGATGGGTTTGAGCAGAATACAGGTGTTATAATAATTGCCGCAACAAATCGTCCTGATATTCTTGATCCAGCATTATTAAGACCGGGAAGATTTGACAGGCAGATTGTGGTTGACAGACCTGATGTTAAAGGTCGCGAAGGAATTCTTAAAGTTCATACAAGGGATATTCCTTTGGCTTCAACTGTTAAACTTGATGTTCTTGCAAAGGGAACTCCTGGTTTAGCAGGTGCTGACCTTGCTAACCTTGTTAATGAAGCCGCTTTACTTGCTGCAAGAAAAAATAAACCCAAAGTTGAAATGATTGATTTCGAAGAAGCTAAAGATAAAGTGATGATGGGCATGGAAAGAAAAAGCATGATCATTTCTGAAAAAGAAAAGAAGATAACTGCCTATCATGAAATAGGACACGTTCTTGTTGCAAGAATGCTTCCTGAAGCAGATCCGGTTCATAAAGTAACCATTATACCGCGTGGTAGAGCACTTGGAGTCACGAGCTATCTTCCTATTGATGAAAAACATACTTATTCCAAAGATTATCTTGAAGCGGTTATAACGTACGCACTTGGCGGAAGGGCAGCAGAAAAAATTGTCTTCAATCATTATACAACAGGTGCAGGTAATGATATTGAAAAGGCTACCAACATTGCTCGTAAAATGGTTTGTGAATGGGGAATGAGCGAGATACTCGGTCCTTTAAGCTATGGTGCAAAAGAAGAAGAAATTTTTCTTGGAAGAGAGATACAAAAACATAGAGACTATAGTGAAAAAACTGCTATCGAAATTGATGAAGAGATCAGAAGAATTGTAATCGCCGGTATGCAGCGTGCAGAAAATATTCTTACTAAGAATATGGATATCCTTCATAAGCTTTCTGAAGAATTACTTGAAAGAGAAATTCTGGATTCATTTGAAATTGAAAAAATTATTAAAGGGAAAGAACTGCCACCAATTAAGAAAAACGGTAGCCCTGAAGGTGAAAAGCAGGAAGATGTACCTGAACATGTAAAGAAGCTTATGGATCAGAGAAAACCGAAAGAAACTTCCCCAAAAGATGATTCCAATTGACGGGGAAACTATTAATTACAGAGATGAATTAGTAAGAAAGCTGATTCATCTCTGTTCATTATCTATTCCAATTGTTTATTACTTCATCTCAAGAGAAACAGCCATACTAATTCTTGGAATCTTAACCTCTGCTGCACTCTTTATTGATCTTGGACGTTACTTTTCTCCTTCTCTTGGGAAAATATTTTATAAAATTTTTGGTTTTTTATTAAGGAAGCATGAAGTAAACCATGAGAAAAAAAATCTTAACGGTGCTACTTATGTTCTGATGTCGGCACTTATCTGCGTTATAATTCTACCAAAGGTACTTTTCATAACCGCATTCAGTATTCTGATTATTAGTGACAGCCTTGCTGCTTTAATAGGAAGAAGATTCGGCAGAAGAAAATTTCTTTCTAAAAGCTTTGAAGGAACTTTGGCTTTTTTTATAAGTGCAAGTATAGTCATTTTTTTTACACCTAAAGTACACTATGGAATGATGGAATACGTAATTGGTTTTATTGCAGCTTTTGTCGGAGGGATTATTGAAAACATTTCCTTCGGATTTGCCGATGATAACCTTTCCATCCCGATTTCGATAGGCTTAACAATGTGGTTTTTATATATGATTTTACTTCCAAATACTGAACTTATTCTTACCGGCGTTCCTAATTAAAGATGAAGTGGTTTATTCTTTATATATTTTTATTTTCTATCCTGATTATCACAGGTTGCGATCCGACAATCAAGCCAGCAAGAGGTTTGGAAGATGAAATATATGTTGTTGCCGATTCGGTAGAATTTGAAGAATTGAGAACTGCTCTTGAAACTACTTTTGAAAAATTAATTTATACTCCCCAGCCGGAAAAACTTTTCACTCTGCACAGAATACCTGTAAATGAAATTGAGAGTTACAAAAACAAAAAAAACCTGATTATTACTGCCTCTCTTAATTCATCCTCAACAACATCACAATTTATAAGAGCTGTAATAGATTCTGCAGCAAGAATGAAATTGGTTAAGAGCGAAGGGTTCTTAATAAAGAAATATGATCTCTGGGCAAAAGACCAGCTTGTTATGATATTAACCTCTCCCAAGATTCAGGAACTTGAATTTAGTATTCTCCGGAATAAAGATGATCTGCTTTATGCTTTCCAGCAGATATCGGATAAAAGATTATACTCCAGTCTTTACAATGCAAAAAATGAACAAAAGGATATTGAAGGGAAGATGTTGAAAGATTATGGCTGGCTTATTTATGTACATTCAGATTTTAATCTCGCATTAAATAAACCGGAAGATAATTTTGTATGGCTTAGAAGTTCACCTAACAATGATATGGAAAGATGGATATTTATTCACTGGGTCGAAAATGTTTCTCCCGAACTCCTGAATGCCGATTCAATAAAAATCACCAGGAACAGGATGACAGAAAAATATTATCGGCCATCCGATGATAGTGCTTATGTTGTGATTGCTAAAGATTATTACACTACAAATGAAGTTAATTTTAAGGGACATTATGCTATTTTTACGCAGGGTTTGTGGGATTTGAATATTAAAGGTATGGGCGGTCCTTTCATTAACTATACTTTTTATGATGAAAAAAGTAAAAGACTTTATATGCTTGATGGTTCTGTTTTTGCCCCTAAATATTACAAACGTAATTTAATTCACCAGATGGATGTTACCCTGCAGTCTTTTATGACAGAGAATGAATTAAGTAAAGAAAGAAAAGAAGAATTGTTTGAAGCTTCGGAAGAGAACTAACCTTACAATCCCTTCCTAAGTTCAAGAGTAAGTTCAAGTTCAAGAGCAAGTTTAAGACCGTTGACTTGATCACATCCCAACTGCCTGTCTTATACCTTCCGAAATTTTGTAACCTGGAAAATCTTTCTGAATCTTTTCAATATATAATTTTGCTTTCTCTGTTTTATCAAACTGAAGTTCATATAAAGCTCTTCTGACCAGCATTGGGCAAATAAACATATTGATAATGTTCTCAATATATTTATCCTTTCTTTCCGGAATCCTTATTTTAAAATCTCGTGAAGCAGCAGATATATAATCCTTTGTATTCTTTACAACCTTAAACAGAAACCCATCAGGGATTAAAGTATATCCTTCAGGAAGAGCAAACTCACCTCTTTGCATTTCATTTTCAAAAAGTTCTGGACCAATGTAAAAATCCCGTTTACCAATATTTGTGCTTACAAGGTTTGTCATAATTCTTCTATAAAGGTTTTCAAGAAGCTTTGAATCAAAGTTTTCGTCTCTCTCAAAAGGTTCCAGGGCATTAAGAAATAATTCTTTCTCATTATTCAAACCATCAAGAACTCCCGGATATGTTTTTTCCAATTGATTGTAATACCATGATCTTCTCAGTAACTCTTTATCTATTATAACGACATCTTTTCTATACCTTTCAACTAATTGATAGTAATAAGAAGCGGAAAGAAAATAATCCCATTGATAGCTGAAAATTATTGCATTCTTTGAGACACTTCTTAAAATTTCTTTTGTGTAATCTTCATAAATATATGTGTCGCTTTCATCAACTTTGCCATATGTAATAAAAATATGTACTAAAATAAAAAGAGAGATTAATGCTGCGCTTATGTTATATGAATTTTTAATTTTCAAAAAAGAAAGAAGTTTTACAATTCCAAATACAGAAAAGAACCCAACTGCTATGTATGCAAGAAGGAAATAAGAATCTATATCAACGATATCATAATTAATTGAATAGAGTACGGTTGAAGCAAAAGAGATGAGAATAAAAATTCCAAACTTTCTTGCAGAAGCAAAAGAATAAATCACACCAACAAGAGCAATAAAAAGATTAATTGAAAATTCTATAGGCATTGTGCTGAAAAAATACTCCAATTGTTTTTTTGCAGATTCTGTTGATGAGAATAACCAAACCTGGTATTGCTTTCCGGAGATATGTCTTAAAATTCTTTCAAAATCTATAGGATTTCCCCAGTTCATTAAAGAGTTTTGAGATGCTCTTATTGGAAGGTAAGAATAGAGCAGAATTAAAATAGGAAAAAATACTAACAGCATAACACCGATTTTAGTAAAACTCTTTTTATTGAATCCGTATCTTATAAAAAACAGGTATGCAACACCGGGAAGAATAAGTAAAGTAGTCATATGGTTGGAAAAACCAAGAGCAAGAAAAACAGTAAACAGAATCCAGTGCTTAGATAATTTTCCTGAAGAATTTTCCTCCACAAATCCTTTAATTAAAAATAATATTATTAGTGAGATGAGAAGAATATGAAGTGAATAAACTTCCACAGATGTACTCTGCATCCAGAATGTTCTGCTGAATGCAAGAATTAATCCACCGGCAATTGATGCAAGATATTTTTTATTATCGGGTATTGAAAATACCTGGGCTGCAGCAGTGTTCTCTTTAATCTTTTTCTTCTTTTTTGATTTTGGCTGCGGTTCTTTTTTAAACAAGCTGAAAGAATTAATATTATCCAAAACATATTTGGCAGTATATACAAATACAGATATTCCGGCAGCACACCAGATTGCAGCAAGCAGGTTTACTTTATAAATATCTCTGAAGGGGAGAGGTATTAAAGAAAAAAGATAACCAATGATAGTGAAAAGAGGATAACCTGTAGGATGAGCAATTCCAAAAGTAGATTGTACAGCAGAAAGCTCACCGGAATCAATCTTTACAACTGTTGGGGCAAGTGTTGTAAGATATATTATGAAAACAAAAAATCCTGTTTTCAGGTAATAATACTTTTTTAAGAATTCCATTTTACCCAAGGTATTTATCAAAGAGATTTTGATTAGTTAATGCTGTTGATTTTATCTTTCTGAGAAACTCATCTTTATTTTTTAATCCAAGCTTTTTAGCAAATATTAAAAATTTTTTATTATCCTCTACCAGGTTTGGCAGAGTATTATTAAAAATATTCTGGTTAAGCAGTTCAATCTTTTTCAGGAAAGCAAAATTATCTTTTAGCTTATTTAGTTCTTTGAGTTTAGGATTACTCACTGCCAACGCAGTTATATTTTTTATAGAACTATTACCAATACATTTTTTATATAAATCAGGGTTACAAAGTATCAAGTATTGAAGAACAAATTCAATATCCGTTAATCCACCGCGGCTCTTTTTAAGATTAAAAATATAATTATCTAAACTTATTGATTTCTGATAAAGTTTTTTCCTCATTTCGACTAAATCTCTTTTGATGTTTTTTTCGTCTTCAGCCTTTACTCTTTCGATTAATGATTTCGTAAATAATGAAAAGAGTTTTTTATTTCCATAAATAAAATTCAATTTTGTAAAAGCCTGCAGCTCCCATATTCTTGCTCTTTCTTTAAAATAATTTGAATAGCTGTTCAACTCCCAAACAAGCTGACTGCTTTTTCCTTCAGGGCGAAGTCTGCAATCAACATTATAAGGATTGAACTCATTCTTAAGTTCTAAAAGAATATTCTGAAATTCCTTTTGGAGTTTTCCTTTCTTATCAAGTTTGTCCACAACAAAAACTAAATCAATATCGGAAGCAAAAGTCATTTCTTTCGTTGAGAAGCTTCCAAGCCCCGCAGCAAAAAATTCTGCTGACTTTAATTCTTTATCGTTAGATTTATCAAAAGCTTCTGCAGTTTTTATTCTGAAGTATTCACTTAATGTTGATGAAAGCTTTTCATAAGGAATTATATTTAATGCGAATTGAATGGAAAGAATAAATGTAATTTTCTTTGTAGAAAAACTCCCTAATGAATTGTTATTGATTCTCTCAAAGACTTTCTTTGAAAGAAAATCTTCGCGCAGCTCTTTATCTTCTGCAAATAGGTCAACAGATTTTTGTGAGTATTCAAGTATATATAGGAAGCTATTAAAGAATTTTTTATCTGTGAAAACACTATACCATATTGAAGGGAATTTTGCTTCTTTTATTACTCTTACAAAATTTTGAAGAACTAAATCAGGCGAGATTGAACTTTTAAGGTATTTCATAAGGTCATTTTCAACTTCGCCAAAAGCAGAAATTGATTTTTTGTCTGAACTTTTTTGCCCGAGAAGTCCGGTTCCTTCTCTTAAAAATCTTAAATTTTGTAAAGCTTTATTTTCATTTTCAAAATTTATCTTTCTCTTTTCTTTCGTTTTTTTGTTTTCAATACCAGTAATCGAATTAAATATTTTTTGAACTCTCGCACGATTATTTTTAACAACAGCTTTAAACTCAAAGATGTTTTTATATCCAAGAAAAGAAGAAAGCTTCTCGAGAATTTCTCCTTGTTCAGGGATAGTGTGTGTTTGTGTGTCATTCATTAATTGGAGAAAGTGTTCAATTCTTCTATAAAATGTATAAGTATATTTTAAAGTTTCTGCTTCTTTACTTGTTAATAAATTCTCGTCTGTAAGTTTATTTATTGCTTCAAGAGTATTTCCTGTTCTTATACTGGAATTTCTTCCGCCATTTATAAGCTGTAAAGCCTGAACTGAAAACTCAATATCTCTTATTCCGCCGGGAATCAGTTTGATGTTTTCATCTTTCCCTAGCTGCTTTTCGATATTTCTCTTTAAATTTTTTATCTGTTCTGTTGGAGATATCGAAAAAGTTGAAGGATATATAAAGTGATTCAGATAGCTTATCAGGCTTTCATAAAAATTTTTACTTCCTGAAAGGAAAGAAGCTTTTATTAACATCTGTCTCTCCCAGTCTTCACCGCGGCTCTCATAATAACTTATGAATTCATTGTATGATTTACATAAGGAAGAATTTCTCCCATCAGGTCTTAATCTGAAATCAATTCTGTAAATATATCCTGCCCCGGTCATTGAAGTAGAAGCTTCAATAAAAAGATAAACAGCCTCGGTTAAAATTTCAGA
>Ga0184639_10001164_pt1 | contig 11183 bp, 7 predicted proteins | sample PLM31_170_b2_FD_133155 | JGI IMG/M metagenome (GOLD analysis project Ga0184639, IMG submission 133155) | Groundwater sediment microbial communities from an aquifer in East River, Colorado, USA - PLM3-1_170_b2 | ecosystem: Environmental > Terrestrial > Soil > Riparian zone | place: USA: East... | reverse complement strand
TTCGTAATCGTCAGGTCGCCGGTTCGATCCCGGCCCTCGGCTCCAACTCCCTGTCTGCGGAGCGGACTTCCACCTTTTGCGAGAGTGGTACTGCTAGGGACGCTAGGCCGCCATCTCCGGTTTCAAACTGACCGACTGCTCGAGGGAATAATTAGGAGGGAATTAGAATTTTGCCTTGAATCGAAGGAATAGGCTGCGCCCCGGCGCGTCCAGACCCCAACTAATCCCCCGGTAGTTCTTGTCTCCGATGTTTTCAAAATCCGCCATCAGCTCGTACCTTTCGCCGAACCGTACGCCCCAGCGCAGGTTGAACGTCGCGTATCCTGACACTGCCCTGTATAACGACGAGGAATCCACCCCCGCGCCCAGTACGCGGTCTTGGATCTGTCCGAGCGTTTCCCCCGTCACGAACAAGATGTCGTCCGCAGTCCCCGTGATCCCATCCGGGCCTGGCCCCACAAATCCCCACGCCGTCGCTCCGTTCCGGAAAAAACTGGCGATGCTCGACCGCGTCCGCAGCGCACCGGTTCTTCGGTCTTCCAGGTCCAGGCTCGAGAGTCGTGTCTGCCGCCCCGCCGCATGCACATACGGCTCAATCCACCATCGCCCACTCCCCGGCGAATATCGGATCTTCAACCATCCGTCCGGCGCCGGCGTTCCTCCTTCCATATTCGGCGGCAGGCCCGTTGGTTTGTCCCGCGCATGCAAGTAGGTGAACACCGTCCCCACCGACCAATGGCTGGTCACGTGCCAGTTCAGCTTATGCTCCACGCCGCGCACCCGCGCATCGTCGAAGTTGGCGCGCACCAGCACCGGGTTTGGCGACGCCCCGACAAACACTACTCCGTTCGCGTTCTGCGCCACGATTGTCTCTGCGCCGATCGTCAGCCCCACGGCTCCCGCCGGCAGAATCAACGCCTGCTTGGTGATGTTGTCGCTGATATCGTTCACAAAGAATGCAAAGTCGGTGTCGATTCGCCCCCGCCGGAATCGCACGCTCACTTCATAATTCATGCTCGTTTCCGGGCGCACCTGTCGAACGGGCCGTCCGGTGGAGAGGGCACCAACTCCCGCCGTGCTCCCGATCGTCGCGCCCAGCCCGGCCACTTCCGGCGCGCTTACTTCAAACCCTGACCCCGTCAGCCCCAGCGCCCCCAGGTCGGTCATATGCGGCGCGCGGAAGCCACGGCTGAAATTAGCTCCCAGGATCAGACCGCCTCCCGGCGTCACCACCACCCCGCTCTGGAAGGTAACATTGCTCACCCGCAGCGAATCGTCCGGCCACAGTGACTGTCCGTTCACAATCGGGCTGTCCGCCGCCCTTGCCCGGTACGACGCCGCGCTGTATCGCACGCTCCCCATCAGCCGAAACTTTTGCGGCACGACGTCAATGATGTCCTCGGCATAAATGCCACCACTCTTGTAAAGCGCCCGATCCGGGATGCGCCCTCGCCGTACGGTCGAAGTTCCCGTCACCGGGTTGAACCCGAACGATGGCGACCTCATGCCTTCGTGGTAAAAGTCCGCACCAAATAAGAGTGTTTGCCGGGCCACCCACTGCTTGCCGAGGTACGCCTGTACCCCGTGCGCCCGCAGCCGCTCGTACTCATGGCTGATCGTGGCCAGCGGGTTCCCGTTGCCTCCCTGGTTCACGCGCTCCTCGCGCTGCGAATTGAGCGAATAGCTCAGGCTGGCCACGTCAAACCATCCCAGCTTCTGCCGCACAAACCGCACGTAGAAAAAGTCCAGCATCAGGTTCCGCAGGTCGGCGACCAGGTTGCCGTCTCCTCCCAGCAGTTGGTCGTATCGCCTCCCTCCGTCCTGCTGGCTGCGGCTGTAGTGAGCGGTGAATTGCGACCCCTGCGCCGGCGACCAGTTCAGCTTCACCATTCCGCCGTACTGCGTAAACGCCGTGTCCGGACGGCGCTCGCCCTGGAACAGCCGCGACGACAGCCTGAAATACCTCGTAAACGCCGAGTGCGAATCAACCCCATCGCCGGTGCGCAGTGGATTCACCCGCCGTCCCGTCACCCCTCCAATGAAACCGAATCGCCGCGTCGCATACGACGTCGTCACACTCGACCCGATGCTCGCGTCCGCACTGTCGCCAAACGTGCTCAAGCTGCCGCGCACCGCCGGCCCGCCATCCACGTACACAGGATTCTTCGAGAGGAACTGCACGCTCCCTCCCAGCGCGTCACTCCCGTACTGCGCGCTGCTCGGCCCCCGCAGGATCTCCACCGCCTCCAGGCTCGCCGGGTCAATCAGGTCCAGAAACGTATTGATTCCGCCCCGCGCCGCGGAAGTCGAATAGCGCGCCCCATCCACAAACACATTGACCTTGTTTCCCGTCAGCCCGCGAACGTAAATCCCCGCCACCGTCGGACTGGTCCGCTGTACGTGCACGCCCACTTCTTCCTGAGCCACCTGGGACACCACGGCCTTTGCCCGTTCTGCGATCTCCTCCTGTCCGATCACGTTCACCTGCTGGCTCAGCCGGTCCGCGTCCTCCACCTGCCCCGGGTCGGCCGTCACCGTGACTTCTTCACGGATTGTCCCCGGCGCGAGCGTGACCACAAGATCGGTAACCGGCGCATCTCGTACGCGCACCGCAAGCCGGTTCTCAGCAAACCCCGGCGCCACCACGCGCAAGACGTAGCTGCCCGGCGGCACCTTCTCAAACTCAAATCGCCCCTGGCCGTCCGTCCGCGCACTCCCCAGCACCACCTGCTGCGCATTCGCTAGGATCACCTCTGCGCCCGCAATCGCTCCCCCCTGCCCGTCCTTCACCACGCCGCTCACCTGCTGCCCTGTTTCGCCGCGGGCCGGAACACACCACACCTGCAAGAAGAACAACAGGACGATGATGAGCCTGTTTCCCATTTCCAAATTTTGCGCTCTCCGAAACACTCGCCCCGGAACGGTGACCAGACCCCGATTCACCAGTTCAGTTGGACGCGCCCTGAGGATCAATGCGTTGCAGCCCTCGCGCCTTCACTTCGGCCTGTACGGCGCCGGATTGTTGACCGGGCTGGGATCGGTCAGCCTCTTCATCGTCATTCAATTGGTCTCCGGGATCTTATTTTACACGTTTCCCGGAGCAACCCTCAGCCACGACAACTTTGTCCACGTGCGCGGCAACGAAGTCTCGCTGCAGGTGAACGGCTTCTACCATCGCGGCACGACGCCGTTCGAGTACCGGGAGATCAGCGTCACCCGCCTCTTTCTCCCCATCAATTCAGCGCGAGCCATCTCCTACGGAGTAGAAACGACCGTGGAGCTGAAGCACCTGGAGAGAATCGGCATCTCTGCGCGGCTGCAGTACGCGTACCAGCGCATGTTTTTCTTCGGTCCGATTTCAGGCGGCTTCGCAGTTGGAGAGGAAATCGAGCCCGGCCAAAAATTCCTGCTGGCCTTCGATGAACCACACAGTGGAACGGCGGCGGTTTCCTACCGCAACCGCTGGCGCGACTTCTCGGCCGCCCGGCTCATCCGGTATGGAAGCGGAACGGCCGCCGGGAACGGCTTGGTTCGTCTGCCCACGCACACGACAGCCGACTTCACAACAGGCTTGACCGTCTGGCAAAGCGAAGCGGCCGGCGTGCGGCTTGAATTCAACCTCGCCAACGTCTCCAACAACCGCTACCAGCTCGCGAAGGAAAGCGAAGAGACGCCCATCCAGTTCGGCCCGCCGCGAATCGTGTCCGGCAGGGTACGGTTCACGTTTTGAACCGGCGGTCGCTTGGTTTCACATCAAGACTTACTGTTGGTGGAGCAGACGATCTGTAGATCTGCTGGGGCGCGCGCTCCGTAAGGACGGGAGCCGAGGCTGGATCGAAACCCGTAGAGCAAGCCTGCTACAACTACTTCCTTCCGCCGCAAGAGGGCTAGTGTGCAGTCTTCTTTTTGGGAACGGCAAGGTAACCGACAACCTCGTTCCGACGAATTTGCGTGGCCACAATCTTAATCGGAGTGTTCACGTCGGACACGGAGAGCTGAACCACTTCGAGCAAAGCGCGGTCTTTGACCTCGACCCACTGATCGTCCACGAAGACGCGCACGGTGTAACGCCGCTTCTTCGCGTCGACGCCACGAAACTGGAGGGACACGGGCCCTACTTGTTGCTCTTTGGTTCCCCGCTTTAGATCGAATCGCAAAAAATCGTGCTCTGCACGGGCGAGCAGTTGGTCGAGAGCCTCGCGGGTCTGGTTGACCACAGTGCGTTGGGAGCCTACCTCCGCAACCACGTCTCCTAGTTGGTTCGTGGCCGCGGTCCAAGCTTCCCGGTCAGAGCCTATATCCCCTTGAATCGAGTCGAGTCGCTTCTCCAGTTTTGCAATTCGCTGATCCGGGCCAGTGCCACCGGCAGGCACAGCAGGCCGCGGGACCTGGACGCTCGGCGGCCAGATTCGATATTCGGGCCGTGCAGGAGTACTGGCGCGTTGAATCTTTGCAGGGTCGTTTGCAGGCGAAGGAGCAGGAACAGTTTGTGAGACCGGCTCGCGCCGCCGCTTCTCGAGTTGGTCGAGGCGCGTCTCCAGCAACGAAAGTCTCTCCGCAAGCTGAGCGTACGCCCGCGTCGCCCCTGGCGTTATCGCCCGCACTTGCGCTTTGAAAAGAAGCCTGTGGGCTTCGAAGCTCAGCCCTCCGATCGCCGCTAGAACCAGTACGAGCACCCACAGCGAACGGCCTCCCGGTTGTCTGGGAGGATCTGGTGTTGCGAAGGCCTGGCGGTCAATTTTGCTCTCGTCCATTTCTGTTCTCGCAACAAATCAACGCAAATTAACTTGCGCCGGATACCGCGGCGCCAAAGTCATTACAAGTACGCGAGTCTCGCGTGGCAGCAAGGGAATCCGTTGCTCGCCAAACTCCATCCGTGCGCCGCTCATTCCCACCCGGTAGCTGCCCGGAGCCAGAACAAGCAGCAGCGGTGTTTTGCCGACGAAGAGCCCGTCGATCCAAACCCTGGCGTCACTGGGCACCGATCGGAGCAGGAGTTTCCCTGCGTCCTTTCCGGCGCGCTGTTCCAGAACCCGCCTGTTTGTAAGGTCAGGCGTTGGATCTTTCGGAAGCGGAAGGTGTGTGGACTTATCGCCCTGAACAGCCGGCGGCGAGAAAACAGGCCCGGGTTTCGTCTTCGCCGCCGCGGAACCCACCGAAGCTATTCCGCTGCCGTATTCGACTGTCGCCTGAGCCCATGCGTGGCCGGAGACGGTAAGAACAAGAAGCACCAACAGAAAACCGCCAAAGATTGGGCGCGAAGAACAGCGTGCCTTCCGCCACCCCTTTACGAACGACATGGGAACCGCGTTTTTGCTGCCGGAACTGTTCATCTTACCCGTCCGAAAGCCATTTGCGGCAGTGAAGCTGGAACACCCGCACACCTTCCAATGTGCAAACAAGATGCCAAAGCCCAAAGAAGCTTGGCAACTGAAAGGAGGAGAAGTGCGCAAGGGTGTTGCACTTGCAAGGATGTATCTCCATTGGAGCAAGGGGGAGAGATCTGGGTGGACTCATTCGTGCCCAGAAATGGTCAAATTGAAAGCCGAAGTGTAATCGAATGGATACATAACAGCGCACAGAGACACGCCCTAGGTCGAGTTTGCGTGAGCAACCATACAAGAGCACGCGCCGCATTTTCTCGGCCGTTTGAAAGTACCGTTTTGTTCTGGTCCTGTTCCTTATGCTCGTCGCCACGACGGCGAAGAAGATACTGCACCTCCGTGATTTGTAACCGCGTGAGGGAATCGCCGACCAGAAGCTCACAGTCTGCGGAATCAGCCTGGTGCGCAACTTTCTTTACACCCACTGTATGTCCCAGTGATTCAAGAGCGCTGCCCATCTGTGCTGCAGCCCACAATTCGCGGCAGTCCTTGTACCGGGCCCGGCGAAAAAACTCATCATTCGAGACGCCCGATGTGCTCGACCCAATTTCATCGAGTATCTGGCGCGGAGGCTGGAATTCAACGGTCACTTGAGGCTAGCCGAAACAGAAAGCCCACCCGCAAGGGGTGGGCTCTCTTGAGGGGAGAATAGCTCCGGGCCTATGCGCGGAAGGCACCAGAACTCTTTTCCTCAGCGTGAGTCTAGAGGACGGCAAAATAGTAAGTCAAGCGAAGAATCGTTGGAAATCCACAACTAAAAGTAGCTTGTTTTCATTCACATACGTCAATTATGTCAAGTTTGGCTGGAATTTGACGGGAGAAGTTCGCCCACAACTTGAAGGTTTTCAGTAGAAATCGCGGGCTTCAATGGGTTTGCTGCTCAGGCCCAGTTGCAGGATCTCCACGTGCCCCGCGCGGTCAAAAACCTTGCCCGGGAAGAAGAATTTCACCACCAGTCGCACGCCGCCAAAGCCGATCCCTGCCACCAGGGCAAACACAAGGACCGCTCCCGTGCCCATGATGGCGCCCACGACGATCTGGCCAATGGGCGGATCGGTGAGTGTGTGGCTCGGTTCGTTCCAGGTGACCTGCGTTTCATAGCGAATCTGGTTCAGAAGCGCGCCGGCGAACTCGTTCGAATTACCGCGCGTGACCAGAATGAGCAGGGAACCCTGGCGTCGCGCGTAGCTGGGCTCGCGCGAGCCGTCAGAGGCGTTCTGCGCGGAGTTCACCAGGAACCAGCGCTGGAGGTCTTCGAGCCTGCGCATTGCGCTCTGCGGGGTCGGATACGCGGCAAGTACGAGCGTGGCTTCGTGTCCATTCGAACGGTAGCGCGCGACCATCGCCTCCGCGCCTTCGTAGAAGCCCAGCCAGTCGCCGCTGCCGAGCGGCAATGCCTGCTGCAAAGCGAGCGGGCCAAGCAGGTAATGCTCCGAATTTTCCATCAGCCCGCGCGCGGGCAGGTATCGCCCCAATGTGGGGAGCGGCGTCTTGTCCGCTACGGAGTTGAGTTGCGCGACAAGCGCCCGCAAATCTCCGGGCGACGCCGCCTTCAGCCCTGAAATCTCGGCAAGCAGATTGCCTGTGGCGACCACCGCGCGGTCCGCCTCGATGGCTGAATACCGCGCGATGTTGGTCGGCGCCATTTGCTCCGTGCGCAGGAACGTGAACGCGCCGTACGCGCCGGTCGCGTCCTTCAGCCGGTAAAGCGTCACGGTGAGAGTTTTCGCGCCGCGCGCGTACTCCCGCCGTTCACCGCTCACCGCCCCGTATTCGCGCAGGACGGCCGCGTTTGTGCCCGCAAATTGTTCCAGGGCATTTGCCGGGACGACCAGAGAGCCGGACTGTGCCGTCCAGGCGGAAAGCGATTGCGGGAGCAACCCCTGCGCCGAGGCCGAAACAGCGAAGGCCAGCACCGCCATTCCTACAAGCAACAGCCGCAAAGTAAGCTTGGCGCGCATCATCCCCTCAATGATTAGACGCTCCTATGCTACTGCGAGTTTCCGCTTCGCGCCAGTCAGCGATCGACGAGGGGCGCTTTGGCCTGGTTGTAGGTGACGCTGTTCAGGCTTTGGAGGTACGACTCGACGCCGCGGTAGAGGCCTTCGGCCACGCGCTGGCGGTGGTCGGGCTTCTTGAGCAGTTGCTCGTCGGCCGGGTTGCTGAGGAACGAGATTTCGGCGAGGACGGAGGGCATGTTCGCGCCAATCAGGACGACGAAGGGGGCTTTTTTCACCCCGCGGTCTTTCATCGTGCGGTTGACGCGCTGCAGCCGCTGCGTCAGCGACTGCTGGACGTCGGTGGCCAGCTCGCGTGACTCCTCGGTCTTTTCATTCCGCGCGATCTTCTTGATCAAGTCCTGCAGCTCGTGAATGGAGCCTTGCGAGAGCGCGTTCTCGCGCGAGGCCACTTCGAGAGCCTCCTCGGAGCCGGTGAAGTTCAGGTAGTAGGTCTCCACGCCCCGCGCCTTGCGGTCGCGGCTCGAATTGGCGTGGATGGAAATGAACAGGTCGGCCTTGGCCTGGTTGGCGATGGCCGTGCGGTTCTCGAGCGGGATGAACGTGTCGTCTTCCCGCGTGAAAACGACCTCGGCGCCGGGGAGCCGCTGCCGGATCAGCTTGCCCAGGCGCAGGGCCACATCCAGGCACAAGTCTTTTTCCATCAAACCGCTGGGACCGATTGTGCCCGTATCGTGGCCGCCGTGCCCGGCGTCAATCACGATGCGCCCGATCTTCAGCCCCAGCGCCCGCGTCAGCGAACGCTGGCCGTCGTGGGTGGGCTGCGGCTCGGGCGGCGGCGTCATGAGCGCCGCGGTCTGGCGCGCGGAGCGGCCCGATTTGGAGGTGGCAGACTTCGCGGCGCCGGGCTCGGTCTTTGTGACCTCACCCGGCGGCTCATTGGCCGCGGCAGCCTTCTCCGGGGACGCTTTGGGCTTTTCGTTGTGCGCCACGCCGGCTCGTTCCGTCCTGCCCGGGGTCTTCTCCGGCTTTCCCGTTTCTGCCGGGGGAGGGAGCTTGCTGACGACCGCTTGCGGGCCGTACACGTCCACGACCAGGCGGTAGGGATTCGGCAGCTCGAAGACGGAGAAATCCTTGACCTTGTCCAATTCCAGCACGACGCGGACGACGCCCGACGAGTTCTGCGCCACGCGGATGCCTTTCAGGAATCCGCTGTTGGGCTCGAAGGTTTTCCCCGCAAGCGTGGAGCTGAGCTTGGCCTTGTGCAGGTCGAAGTAAATGCGGTCGGGGTCGCCGATGCGCGCCGACTGGTATTTGACCTCGTCTTCCACGTCAATCACCACCCGGGTGTAGTCCTCCGCGTTCCACGTGCGGATCTGGGTCACTTGAGGCAGACGGCGCTCCGTGTCCCGTTGCTCGGCCAGCTTCTCGCGCGCGGCGGGCTTGCTTTCCTTCTCGCGCTCCTCGGCAATCTCTTTCAAGGCGTCGCGGGCTTCCTCGGCCTTCGGCGAACGGGGATGCTCCCGCAGGAATTCCTGGAATGTTTTCTCGGCCACGTCGGGCTGCTCGAGATCGTCTTTCTGGATCTGCCCGGTGGTAATCAGCGCGTCCTCGCGGTAGCGCGTAGACGGGTATTCGTGCAACAAGAACTGGTAGGCATCAATTGCGGACTGGAAGTATTTGTCCTCAAAATTGCGGCCCATTTCCTGATACAGCTCGGCCACGGCCAGGAGTGCGGAAGGCGTATCGGCGGAATGCGGCGTGATCAGGTACACGCGGCGGTAGGCATCCACCAGGTGCTTGTATTCCGCCAGCGCGCGCTCTTTCTGCGGCTTCCCCTGGAGCGCGGTGCGGAGTTTTTCGGCTTTCAGGTATTGCGCGTGCGCCGCCTGACGCGCAGGGAGCTGCTCGGCTCTCGCCAGGGAGATCAGCATCAGCCCGAGCAGGCCTCCGACGACCGCAGCGGCACCCAGCCACTTCCAGTTGCGCCGCACGGCGCGCCGGCCGAATTGTTGAAAGAAGATCTGGTAGCTCATTCGTTCGTGAACACGACCCGGCCTCGTTCGTCCACCGCGCGGTAGATTGGCCTCGAGCCGTTCCACGCATTCGATGAGCGTCCAGAGCCGGGTTTGAAGTAGGAATTCGAGATCTTTTGGACGTAGCGGCGTGTCTCACGGTAGTTCGGCACGCCCCCGGCTCGGTCCACGGCACGTTCGCCTGCGTTGTACGCTGCAAGGGACTTGTTCACGTCGCCGCCATAGCGCTCCAGTAGCCTGCGCAGATGGCGCACCCCGGCGTCGAGGTTCTGCGCGGGGTTGAACGCATCCGCGGCGCCATAGCGCTGCGCGGTTTCAGGCACCAGTTGCATCAGTCCGAGTGCTCCCTTGCGCGACACCGCTCCGGGGTTCCAGCCCGATTCCGCTTGCACGACTGCGCGAACCAGAACCGGATCCACCCGGTGTCGTTCTGCCGTTTCCTGGACCAGCCGGTCGAGAAACTCCCTGCTGACGGGCCGGAGGTTCCCCGGGCGGTACCTGACCGCTTGGAGACTTCCGCCCTGCCGCGGGGCTTCACCGCTGGCTGCTGCCTGACGAGCGGGCAGCTTCCGCCTGGGCGCCGGCTCTTCGGAGTTGATGTAGATCCGACGCCCGTTCTCATCCACATAGGATGCAATCTGGGCCCGAACGGGTGTCACCAACAACCCCAGCGATGCCAGCAAGATACAAATACCCAGCCGAGACACAACTCCACGTCGTTCCAGGGGAAAGCAGAGTCCGACTTTTTTCTCGTGAGACACAGCTTTGCACGAGAGATAGAAAGTGTCCTGACCCGGACACATTTCTGGCGCTGGAGGGAATTATAACATCTGCTCAACGACCCCATAAACCCTTTCCATAGCGGTTTTTAGGGCGGATGTGTCTTTTCCGCCAGCCTCCGCCAGGTCGGGCCTACCCCCGCCACTGCCCCCGATTTCCTTGGCAATGGCCTGGACAATCTTGCCGGCGTGGAGCCTGCTGGTGAGGTCCTTGGTGACGCCGCCGATGATGGCGGCCTTGCCGTTTTCCGCGCCGCCCAGGACGACGACGCCGGAGCCGAGCTTCTGCCGCAGCGTGTCCACGAGCTGGCGCATGGCCTCGCGGTCCATCTCCGCCACCTCAGCGGCGAGCACCCGCACTCCTTTGATCGTGCGCACGTTGGCCATGAGGTCGTCCACGCGCGAGTGTGCGGCCTTGCGCTTGGCGACGTCGAGCTGCCGTTCGAGCTGGCGCGCGGATTGCGTCAGGCGCTCGATCGCGGCGGGCAGGGCGTCTTCGCCGACGTTCAGCATGCCCGCAAGCTGGCGCAGCGTGGCCAGCGCGCGCTGGTATTCGGCCAGCGCTCGCGCGCCGGTGATGGCTTCGACGCGGCGGATGCCCGCGGCCACGGATTGCTCGGCGATGATTTTGAACACGCCGATATCGCCTGAGCGGCGCACGTGCGTGCCGCCGCAAAGCTCCTTGCTGTAGAAGCCGCGCGGCGCCGCGGCGTCGGAAATGGTCACCACGCGGACGTTCTGCTCCGGATACTTGTCGCCGAAAAACGCCAGCGCGCCCGAGGCCAGCGCTTCGTCCAGGCTCGTCACGTCCGTGAGGATTTCCGCGTTGTGCAGGACCTGCTCGTTCACCTGCTCTTCGATCTCGTGCAGCTCGTCCGCATCCACCGACGTGAAGTGCGTGAAGTCGAAGCGCAAGTGGTCGGGCGCGACCAGCGAGCCCGATTGCTTCACGTGCGCGCCCAGGATGCTGCGCAGCGCCGCGTGCATCAGGTGCGTGGCCGTGTGGTTGCGCTTGATGTGCTCGCG
>Ga0184639_10001163_pt1 | contig 11186 bp, 7 predicted proteins | sample PLM31_170_b2_FD_133155 | JGI IMG/M metagenome (GOLD analysis project Ga0184639, IMG submission 133155) | Groundwater sediment microbial communities from an aquifer in East River, Colorado, USA - PLM3-1_170_b2 | ecosystem: Environmental > Terrestrial > Soil > Riparian zone | place: USA: East... | reverse complement strand
TGCCCATCCTGTGCGTGGGGGAGAGCCTGGAGGAGCGGGAGCGCGGCGCGACGGAGGAGAAGGTCGTGAGCCAGGTCCGCCGGGGCCTCCAGGGAATCGCCGCCGAGGACGCGGCGCGCCTGGTCGTCGCGTACGAGCCGATCTGGGCCATCGGCACGGGCCGGAACGCAGAGCCGGCGGACGCCGGCCAGGTCGTTGGCCTGATCCGCGAGACCCTCGAGTCCGTGTTCTCGAAGGAGGTCGCCGACGCCGTGCGGGTTCAGTACGGCGGCAGCGTGAAGGCCGGGAACATCCGCGACTTCATGGCGCACCCCGAGATCGACGGGGCGCTGGTGGGCGGCGCGAGCCTCGACCCCGAGGAGCTGGCCCTCATCGTCAAGTACCGGTAGGAGGCCCGCCGTGAAGCGTCTGCTGTACGTCTGCCTCGATGGCCTGGGGGACGACCCGATCCCGGAGCTCGGCGACCGGACGCCGCTCGAGGCCGCAGCGACGCCATTCCTGGATTCCCTTGCCGCACAGGGCCGGACGGGCACGGTGATCACGGTCGGCCCGGGCATCGCCCCGGAGTCCGACATCGCGGTGTTCGCCATCCTCGGCTACGACCCCAGGGAGGAGCATCCGGGCCGCGGCGTGGTCGAGGCCATCGGCTCCGGGATGGACTTCCGTGACGGCGACCTCGCCTACCGCGTCAACTTCGCCACGTGCGAATGGCCGAGGATCATCGACCGCCGAGTGGGCCGGGACCTCACGTCCGACGAGGCGAAGGCCTTGGCAGCCGAGGTGAACGAGGGGCTCGTCCTCCCCGGCGCCACCTTCGAGCTCCGGGCCACCGTGGAGCACCGGGGGGTCTTGGTGATCCGGCCCGATGAGGGGAGGCTCTCCGCCGCGGTCACGAACACCGATCCCGCCTATCGCAAGGAGGGTTCGCTCGGCGTCGCCCTGGAGACCTTCGAGCCGGAGGTGGCGCAGTCGGAGCCGCTGGAGGAAACCGAGGAGGCCCGCCGGGCGGCCGAGCTCACGAACGCCTTCGTGGAGGGCGCCGCCAAGATCCTGGACGCCTCCGAGGTGAACGAGAGACGGCGCCGAGCGGGGAGGCTCCCGGGCAACCTCATCCTCACCCGGGACGGCGGGGACCACGTTCCGCGCCTCCAGAGCATCCGGGACCGGTTCGGCCCGTCCTGGGGCTGCTTCGTGGAGATGCCGGTGGAACGAGGCATCGCCGTCCTGCTCGGGATGGCCCCGGTGGACGCGCCCCGCTTGGCGTCCGACGACGACTACGCGCGGTGGGCCCGCCTGGCGGCGGACGCCATGGACGGGTACGACGCCCTGTACGTCCACATCAAGGGTCCCGACGTCCCCGCCCACGACGGGCGAGCCGAGGACAAGCGGGAGGTCATCGCCCTCATCGATCGGGCGTTCTTCGGGGAGGTCCTTCCCCTGCTCGACCTGCGACGAACCATCGTGACGGTGACCGCCGACCACTCGACGTCGTGCGTTCGCAAGGCCCACACCGCGGACCCCGTCCCCCTCCTGGTCGCTGGGGGCGGTGTCCGCTCGAACGGCTCGCTCGCCTTCGGCGAGCGGGCCTGCGCCGCCGGGTCGCTGGGGCGGCTGAACGGGGTGGACATCGTGCCCCGGCTGGCCCAGCTGATGCGCGGGTGAGAAACAGCAAGAGTCCGCAATCCCGATGGGTCAGCTGCTTCGTATGGTGGAGGCGGTGTGTCTTGCGTTCGAGAGCAGGCGCTCTCCCTGCGGAAGAACGAGTTCATCCAGGCTGCCCGATCGATAGAGGCGAGTGATGCGCGAATTATGCTGGAGAGGCGGAGATGTGAGGACGAAACGGACCCTTCTGGTCGTCGCGCTGCCGGCAGTGATGTCGCTGGCCCTCGCCGCCTGCACTGGAGGTGCGACGCCCGGAGAGTCTCTGGAACCAGCCCACGTGACCAGGGGAGGCGTGTATAGGACCGCTATCGAGCGGTTCGGGTTCACAAACAGCTTCGATCCGACCGGTGAATACCTCCCGTCCGCTTGGGGCATCTACTCCGGGCTCCTCCTCCGGACTCTTGTGACGTACAAGCACATCGCCGGTACCGCCGGGAACGAGATTGTGCCCGATATCGCCTCGAGCTGGGAGACGTCCGCGGACCGGCTTACTTGGATCTTCCACCTGCAGCAGGGTGTCAAGTTCGGTCCGCCCGTCGAGCGCGACGTGACCTCCAGGGACATCGCTTACGCCTTCCAACGCATCAACACGAAGTCGCTGATCGCCCAGTACGGCTACTACTACAATGGGACGATCCAAGGGATGACGGGTCAGGCCAAGTGGCCCGACGAACCCATCTCCGGCATCAAGACGCCGGACGATTACACGATCGTGTTCCACCTGACGCGGCCCACGGGCGACCTGCTGAACCGGCTGGCCATGCCGGCTGCAGCTGCTATGCCGGAAGAAGTCGCAGGTTGCCACACCAAGGCCGGCGAATACGGTCGGTACCTCATCGCGACCGGGCCATACATGATCCAGGGCCAGGACCAGCTGGACATCTCGTCTTGCGAAACGCTTGAGCCGCTCTCCGGCTACGACCCGGACAAGTTCATGGTTCTCGTTCGGAATCCGAGCTACGATGAATCAACCGACAGCCCCAAGGTTCGATCGGCCAACGTCGATGGGGTTACGATCACCATCAATACGAACACCAACGACATCTTCGACAAGATCCAGGCGGGTGAGCTCGATGGGTCGTGGGCAAGCAACCCCACGGACACGATCCTGTCTCAGTATCTGACCAACCCGGACCTGGAAGACAACGTCCACGCGAACCCAGACGGCACCATCTACTACATCACGATGAACATGATCGTGCCACCCTTCGACGACATCCACGTCCGGAGGGCAGTCAATTACGTTGTCGACAAGGCCGCCATCTTGAAAGCCTGGGGCGGAGAGTTCCGGGCGGCCATTGCCACGACGGCGGGACCAGTGGACCTCCTGCCCGAGCTGACGGATTACGATCCTTACCCGACACCGAACCATGAGGGCGACGTCAATGCTGCCATGGAGGAGATTCGCCAGTCCAATTACGATTCCGACGCCGACGGCAGGTGCGACCCGGACGTCTGCAATGATCTCGTCATGGTTAGCCGCGACATCCCACCGTGGACCGATATCAATCCGATCATCGTGGAGAACCTATCGGACATCGGCATCAACTTGAAGCTCGTGGAGGTCGACCCCGGCACAGCGTACACCACAATCCGGACGACGGAGAATCTCATCCCGATCGCTGCGAATGCCAGGTGGCGTAAGGACTACGCCGACCCCTACGGGTTCGAGTTGCTCATCTTCAACAGCGCGGGCATCGCCTGCCAGGGATCCTTCAACTACGCGAACCTCGGCATGACCGAGGACCAGGCCAAAGACTGCGGCGACAATGTGCACGCCGCTTGGAGGGCCGCCACCAACAGTGGCCGGGAACCTCTGCCCTCGGTCGACGAGAAGATGTACGAGTGTAACGTGCTCTCGGGCGAGGAGCGGACGATCTGCTGGGTCGAGCTGGACCGGTTCCTGATGGAGGAAGCGGTGCCGTGGGTGCCCTATCTCGCGGGCAAGCAGGTGACCATTGTGGCTGACACTGTCACACAGTTTGAGTTCGATCAGTTCTCGGGCTACGTCTCGTTCGTTCACCTTGCGGTGAACAACGGTTTGTCGGTCGAGGAAGTGCCGGTCGGTCAGCCTTAGCGAGCGAGCCTCAGACCGGCCAACCGGCGGGGCCAGCCTTGGCCCGAGCAGTTCGCCCTCATCGTGAAGCATTAGGGGATATGCACCGCCTCCTTTGCGTCTGCCTGGACGGCCTGGGCGATGAGCCCCTGGCCGAGCTCGGCCACCGGACCCCCCTCGAGGCGGCGGAGACGCCCGTGCTCGACGAGCTGGCCCGGCGGGGGATCCAGGGCCTGGTGCACACGGTGGGCCCGGATGTGGCTCCGGAGTCGGATATCGCCGTCTTCGCCATTCGCGGCTACGACCCTCACGAGTCCCATCCGGGCCGGGGAGTCCTGGAGGCCATCGGCGCTGGGATGGACTTCCGGGGTGGGGACCTCGCCCACCGGGTGAACTTCGCCAGGGCGGAGGGCGAGCAGATCGTGGACGGGCGGGTCGGTCGCGACCTGCCCTCCGAGGATGCCCGGGCCCTGGCACGGGAGGTGAATGATGAGCTCCGGCTGCCCGGGCCCACATTCGAGTTCAGGGCCACCGTGGAGCACCGGGGGGCGCTGGTCATCCGCGCCGATGAAGGCACACTCTCCGCCCAGGTCACGAACACTGACCCCGCCTACGCGAAGCTCGGGACCCTAGGGGTGGCCCTGGAGACCTTCGAGGACAAGGTTGCGTGGGCCGAGCCCCTGGAGGAGACCGAGGAGGCCCGGCGGGCCGCAGACCTGACGAACACGTTCGTCCGGGCCCGGATTCTCGACGCCTCGGGAGTCAACGCCCGCCGGCGCCGGGAGGGCCGTCTGCCCGCGAACCTCGTCCTCACGCGGGACGCTGGAGACCACCTGCCGAAGCTTCAGCCCATCCGAGAGCGGTTCGGACCCTCTTGGGGATGCTTCGTGGAGATGCCGGTGGAGCGGGGGATCGCCCTCATCCTCGGCATGGGGGAGGTGGAGGCCCCGGCCCCGGCGGAGCTGGGCCAGCGGTACTCGGTGTGGACGGCCCTGGCCGCCGAGGCCCTCGAGGGCTACGACGCGCTCTACGTCCACATCAAGGGGCTCGGACGTCCCTGCCCACGACGGCCGGGCCCGGGACAAGCGGGACATCATCGAGACGATCGATCGGGCGTTCTTCGCCGAGGTGCTGCCCCTGGTGGACCTGTCCACGACTCTGGTGGCGGTCACCGCCGACCACGCCACTTCGTGCGCCCGGAAGGCCCACACGGCCGAACCGGTTCCTCTGGTGGTGGCCGGCCCCGGCGTCCGGCCCGACGGGACAGAAGCCTTCGGGGAGCGGGATGCCGCGAACGGCTCGATCGGCACCATCCGGGGTGTGGACATCGTCCCCAGGCTCGCAGCCCTGATGCGCGAGTGACCCAGGGGTGAGTGCGGCCGCCGGGGCGACAGCCCCGGGCCGTCTGGCCGACGCCCAGGAGGTCCTTTCGGAGGGGGACAATCCCCATCGGCTGTGCTGCCGTATATGAGGGCGGGACGCGCCTGCCGGGTGGTGAGGTGTTTGCTTGGTTGCTTAGGACCCGGGTAATGTTTGCTGCCGAACCCGGCGTGAGCAGGAGGGATCCGAGTGGCAAGCGTCGTCAGGGAACCGGTCGCCGGGCCGGCCGCACCCCCTGCGGAGGGCGAGCCGGCGCTAGGGGTCATCGGCCGGAGCCCATGGGAGCTGTTCTGGCGCCGGTTCCGCAGGGACCGGCTGGCGTTCGCCGGTATCGTCCTGATCATCCTGATCCTCCTCATGGCGGTGTTCGCCCCACTCATCGCCAAGTTGGTCGGCCACGGGCCGAATCAGGTCTTCCTGCGGGAGATGACGAACGAGTTCGGCCTCCCCAAAGGCCCGAACGGCAGCTTCTGGTTCGGGGCCGACAAGGCCGGGCGGGACGTGTTCATCCGCGTTATGTACGGGGCCCGGACGTCGCTGATCGTGGCGTTCCTCGCCACGGGCATGGCGCTCGTGATCGGCGTTGTCGTCGGCCTGCTGGCTGGCTACTTCAAGGGGAAGGTGGACACGTTCCTGTCCCGAGCGACCGATGTCGTGATGTCGATGCCGATCCTCCTGCTGGCCGTGGGCCTGGTCTCGGCCTGCGGGGCCAGCAAGGAGGGTTGCTTGTTCGGGCTTCTTCGGCCCGGGCTCTTCTTGGTCAGCTTCGTGATCGGGCTCTTCACCTGGCCATACATCGCCAGGATCGTTCGGGGCCAGGTGCTGTCCCTGCGGGAGAAGGAGTTCGTCGAGGCCGCCAGGGCCGTCGGGGCGGGCGATCTGCGGATCGTGGGGCGGGAGATCCTGCCAAGCGTGGTGGCCCCGATCATCGTCTATACCACCCTCATCATCCCGAACAACATCCTGTTCGAAGCGGCCCTGTCCTTCCTTGGCCTGGGGGTGCCCTCCACCGTGCCTTCGTGGGGGGGGATGCTGGCGGACGCGGGGGGAAGGATCTTCACCGTGGCCTGGTGGATGATGCTGTTCCCCGGGCTCTTCCTTTTCCTGACCACGCTGGCGTTCAACCTGGTGGGCGATGGGCTGCGGGACGCCCTCGACCCCCGGACGGGCGGGTAGCGGGAGGGTCGAGTCCGAGCGAGGACGCAGACAACGGAGAGGAGAGGACGGAGCATGGGAAGGCGGGGAGGGGGGATGCACTGAACCGGACGGTCCCTGACGCTACGAACGAGAAGGGGGAATGACGTGATTCGACGATATCTCAGGGTCGTGGCCCTGGTCGGGGTGCTAGCAGTCGTGGCGGCCGGCTGTGCCGGGGAGGAGGCCGGCCCGGAGGCGACGCCCGGCGGGGAGATCACCGCCGGCGGGGTGATCAAGTTGGGCATCTCGGCAGACGTGGACAATGCGTTCGACCCGGCCAAGGAGTACTCCCAGCTCGCCTGGTCGATCTTCAACTGTTGCCTCCTCCGGACCCTGCTCCAGTACAACGGGCTGGACGCGGCGCAGGGCGGCAGTGACGTACAGCCGGACCTGGCCACGGACCTCCCGGAGCTCTCCGCGGACGGCCTGACCTACACGTTCACCATCAAGGACGGGGTGATGTTCGCTCCGCCTTTCGAGGACGTGGAGATCACCTCGGCGGACTTCGTCCGGGCCATCGAACGAGAGGTCTGCTCCGTGTGCCACGAGGGCGGCTATTTCTTCTACTATACGGACAACTCCACCGGTGACTCGCTCATCGAGGGGATCCAGGAGTTCGCCGAAGGCAATGCCGACTCCATCTCCGGGGTCCAGACGCCGGACGACAAGACCCTGGTGATCACGCTGACGGAGCCCACGGGGGACTTCCCCCTCCGGATGGCCATGCCGGCCATGGCGCCGATCCCCGAGGGAGCGGCGGAGGGCCACGACAAGAACTACGGGCAGTACCTGGTGGCCTCAGGCCCCTATATGTTCGAAGGGTCGGACCAGCTTGACTTCTCGGTCCCGGCCAACCAGCAGGAGCCCGTGGCGGGCTACGACCCGGGGCGATCGTGGGTGCTGGTGAGGAACCCCTCGTGGGACGCTGACACCGACGACCTGCGGAGCGCCTACCTCGACGGCGTCGAGGTTCAGATCAACGAGAGCAGCGACGTCAACTTCAACAAGTGGGAGGCCGGCGAGATCGACAACGTGTACGACGGCGTCCCGCCGGGGGAGCTCCTCCAGCAGTACAGCACCGACCCGGAGCTCCAGGACCAGCTCCATGTGAACACAACCGACGGACTCCGGTACCTGTCGATGAACATCGCCGAGCCGCCGTTCGACGACGTCCACGTGCGGAAGGCCATGAACTACGTGATCGACAAGGACGGCCTCCGCCGGGCCCGGGGGGGCGAACTGTACGGTGGGCTCGCCGGGCACATCATCCCGGACACGATCCTGGGCGGGGTCTTAGCGGACTACGACCCGTACGCCACGGAAGGCGGACAGGGTGACGTCGAGGCCGCGAAGGAGGAGATGAAGCAGTCCAAGTACGACACGAACGGAGACGGCGTCTGCGACGCCCCCGAATGCAAGGGTGTGTCGTTGATCGCCGACCGGGATGATCCCTACGCCGAACAGAACGCGATCATCGCGGACAACGCGGCGCAGATCGGGATCGACTTCAAGGTCTCCGAGGGGGACCGGTACACGTTCATGTACGAGAAGTGCCTGGACCCCGCCGCCCACGCCGCCTTCTGCCCGAGCGTGGGCTGGTTCAAGGACTACGGCGACCCATTCACCTTTGGCCCGCCGATCCTCGGGTCCGCGGCCGTCGGCCCGGAGGGGTGCTGCAACTACTCCCTGGTGGGGGCGAGCCCCGAGGTCTTGCGGAAGGCCGGGTACGAGGTCACCGACGTCCTTAGCCTGGACGAGCAGATGGCGGAGTGCGCCAGGCTCCCGCTGGGCGACGAGCGCACGAACTGCTGGGCCGACTGGGATCGAACGACGATGGAGGAGGTCGTGCCGTTCGTGCCGTGGATCTTCGACAACGAGGTTCGGCTGACCGGTCCCCGGATCGTCAACTACACGTACAGCTCGAACCAGGGGACGATGGCCCTGCAGCACGTCGCCCTGGCCGGAGGCGGCGCGTAGGAGGCCGCACAGCTGCGGGTAGGACACGGCGGGGAAGGGGGCCACGCGAGTGGCCCCCTTCCCCACCCAAGGGGCATAATGTGACCCGATGAGCAGGTACCTGGTGCGGCGGATCTTGTTCTTGATCCTCGTCCTGTTCTTCGTCTCCTTCCTGACCTTCATCATCTTCCTCAAGCTCCCTGCGACCGACCCGGCCCGTCTGGTGGCTGGCCGGCGGGCCACCCCGGAGATCTTGGCCGAGATCCGGAACAACCTGGGGCTGGACAAGCCCTGGTACATCCAGTACGGACGCTTCGCCAAGGGCCTGGTCCCGTGGCCGGGCTTCTTCCTGAACGAGCAGGTCTACTACTCGTATGGGAACTTCATCGCGGTCAAGGAGGAGATATACCGGCGGCTCCCGGTGACGATCGCTCTCACTCTGGGCGCCGCCGTGCTGTGGGTCATCATCGGGCTGCCGATCGGCATCGTCTCAGCGATCCGGAGGCGGACCTTAGCCGACCGTGCCGGGATGCTGTTCGCCTTGTTCGGCGTGTCCGCCCCAGTGTTCTGGCTCGGCTACGTGATGCTGTTCCTGTTCTGGTTCAAGTTGGGGTGGGCTCCGTCACCGGGACTCGACATCGGGGAGGGCGTGGGGCACGCCATCCTCGCTGGGAAGTTCATCCTGCCCTGGGTCACCCTTTCCCTCCTGTTCGCGGCGTTCTACGCCCGGATGGTCAGGGGGACCCTCATCGAGACGATGTCGGAGGACTACATCCGGACCGCGAGGGCCAAGGGACTCCCGGAGCGTCGGGTGATCTTCAAGCATGGGCTCCGCGCCGCGCTGACCCCGGTGGTCACGATGTTCGGGTTGGATGTCGGATCCCTCTTAGGGGGCGCGATCATCACCGAGACCATCTTCGACCTCGACGGTGTCGGGAAGTACACGATCGACGCGATCTACGACCAGGACTTCCCTGTGGTGATGGGGGTAACCATCTTCGCCGCGTTCTTCATCGTGGTTGCGAACCTGGTGGTGGACGTCCTGTACGCGGTCCTCGACCCCCGGGTGAGATACACGTGAGCCGGGCTCGGCCGGAGGGCGCGGGTGGCTGAGCCGCTCCTCGAGGTCAAGGACCTCAAGGTCCACTTCCCCACCGAGGACGGCCTGGTTAAGGCGGTGGACGGCGTGTCGTTCTCCATCATGCCGGGAGAGACCCTTGGGGTCGTCGGCGAATCCGGGTCCGGCAAGAGCGTCACGTTCCTGACCGTGATGAGCCTCATCACCCCCGGGCAGGCCAGGATCGAGGGGGAGGTGGTGTTCCGGGGCCAGGACTTGCTGAAGCTCCCGTTGGAGGAAATGAGGAACATCCGGGGGAGAATGATCGGGATGATCTTCCAGGACCCCTTGACGTCCCTCCACCCCTTTTACCGGGTGGGAAACCAGATCGCCGAAGCCGTCCGCGCTCACCGGAAGGTCTCCAAGGGAGAGGCCATGGACCAGGCCATCGACATGCTCCGGCGGGTGGGGATCCCCCGGCCCGACGAGCGGGCCCGGCAGTACCCGCACGAGTTCTCCGGAGGCATGCGCCAGCGGGCCATGATCGCCATGGCCCTGTCCCTGAACCCCGACCTGCTCATCGCCGACGAGCCCACCACGGCCCTCGACGTCACCGTCCAGGCGCAGATTCTGGAGCTCATCGACCGGCTGAAGCAGGAATTCAACACCGCGGTGGTCATCATCACCCACGACCTGGGGGTGGTGGCAGAGCACTGCGACAACATCCAGGTAATGTACGCTGGCAAGGCCGTTGAGTACGGCTACGCCCGTGACATCTACTACGACGCCGACCACCCGTACACCTGGGGGCTGCTGCAGTCGATCGCTCGGGTAGACGCGCCCCGGACCGAGCGGCTGAAGCCGATCAAGGGGCTCCCGCCGTCGCTGATCTTCGTCCCGCCCGGGTGCCCGTTCCACCCCCGGTGCCCCTACGTCTTCGACCGGTGCCGGACCGAGGTGCCCCAGCTCCTCCCGGTCGACGGGCACCACGCCTCGGCCTGCCACCTCTCGCTCGAGGACAAGGAACGGATCTTCAAGGAGGAGGTGATGGTGCACCAGTGAGCGTGACGGTCTCCGAACGCCAGGCGCCATCCGAGCGCCAAGGAGTCCAACCGCTGGTGAAGCTGGTCGGGGTGAAGAAGTACTTCCCGATCAGCCGGGGCATCATCTTCCAGCGGCACGTCGGCGACGTGCATGCGGTGGACGGCGTCGACCTGGAGGTCTATCCGGGGGAGACCCTGGGCCTCGTTGGGGAGACGGGCTGCGGCAAGTCGACGCTGGCCCGGGTGACTATGCGCCTGTTCGACGCCACGGCCGGCTCCATCTTCTTCGAGGGCCGGGACGTCACGAAGCTGAGGGGCAAGGACCTCCGGCTGATCCGCCGCGACATGCAGATGATCTTCCAGGACCCGTACGCGTCGCTGAACCCCCGCAAGACCGTGGGGAGCATCATCGGAGCCCCGTACCTGCTGCACAAGACCATCCCCAAGAGCAAGATCAAGAGCGAGGTCCAGCAGCTCATGGAGCTGGTCGGGCTGAACCCCGAACACTACAACCGGTACCCGCACGAGTTCTCCGGCGGGCAGCGGCAGCGGATCGGGGTGGCTCGTGCCCTGGCGCTTCGGCCCAAGCTGATCGTGTGCGACGAGCCTGTCTCGGCCCTGGACGTGTCGATCCAGGCCCAGATCCTGAACCTCCTGGAGGACCTCCAAGAGGAGTTCAACCTGACCTACCTGTTCATCGCCCACGACCTTTCGGTGGTGAAGCACGTGTCGGACCGGGTGGCCGTGATGTACCTGGGAAAGATCGTGGAGATGGCCTCCGGCGACACGCTGTACGAGAACCCCAAGCACCCGTACACCGGAGCTCTTCTCTCGG
>Ga0184639_10001162_pt1 | contig 11187 bp, 13 predicted proteins | sample PLM31_170_b2_FD_133155 | JGI IMG/M metagenome (GOLD analysis project Ga0184639, IMG submission 133155) | Groundwater sediment microbial communities from an aquifer in East River, Colorado, USA - PLM3-1_170_b2 | ecosystem: Environmental > Terrestrial > Soil > Riparian zone | place: USA: East... | reverse complement strand
GACGTTGGATGGCCGCCGCCAAGGTGGAGGGATCTCCGACGACCTCCCCAGCCACAACGAGCGGCTCGTTCACCTCCCGTTTCACGTCCTCGGTGTGGGGAGCCCTGGCCAGGCCGGTGGTATCCGCACTACGGCCCATAGATTGCTCGATAGAAGATGGGGCCTTCGATCGGTCGTCCCTGAGGGCAAGGAAATCCGGCAGCCTGACCACGATGAGGATGGAGATGGCCGCCACGGCCACACCGGCAACGAGAGGACGCGGCAGGACAAACCACGATCGAAATCCGGCCAGCCACGCCGCGGGGCTCCGCTGAGGCCCGGAGGCCTCCTGTTCGATTCGACGCCTGAGCGACGGAAGGAACTCCTCCCAGAATCGTGGCGACGGCTCGAGGACCGGATCGGCCTGGACAAGCGCCACCACGTGCTGATACGCGGAGAACTCGGTGGCACAGGTGGTACAGATCTTGAGATGATCGAGGATCTCGGCGCGTCCCTCAGCAGGCAGCGCCTCGTCGATCAATTCCATCAATCTGGTTCCAGCTTCCTCACATCGCATGTCGAAGGCCATCCCCTTGTCAGTTACGCCCCATGCCGCAAATGACCTAACCTCCCGCGCAAGGATTTCACCGCGTGAAAGTAATGCACCTTCGCGGTCGCCTCGGACACTCCCAAGATCTCGGCAATCTCGCGGTGCGAGAGCTGATGGTGCACGCGGAGCGTCAGGCTCGCTCTCTGCTGCGGAGGCAGCGTGTCAATTGCGCGGGCAAGCGCCTCCTGTCGTTCCTGCTCCTGGAGCCGGTCCAGCGATCCTTCCGACGGATCGGCCACTTCCGGCTGCTGATCGGCCAGAGAATGCGGAGAGCGCGAGCCCCGATTGAGATGATTGAGGCAAAGATTCACAACGATCCGATACAGCCAGGTAGAAAGGCTCGAGCGGCGATCGAAGCGACTCAGGTTCCGGTACACTTGAAGAAACGCTTCCTGCGACAGGTCTCGCGCATCCTCCGCATTCCTGGTCATGCGATACGCCAAGTTATAGACCTCCCGCTGGCGCTTGCGGACCAATTCATCGAAGGCAGTCCCATCGCCCTGTAAAAACCGATCGATCAGTCCGAAGTCCGCCTCGCGCAAGGCCCCTGTCTCTCACCGAGAACCGTCCCCCGTTCGACCGACCGAAAACCCGATCCCCCTTCCCCGCCAGGGGCGCCACCCGGGAACCGCCCCCCCCTCGCTCCCCCCCAGGGTCGCACATCCTCATCACGGTAATCTATGAAGTTAGAGTAGGTCAGAGGCCCGAAGGTTTACTCCCTGTCCTATTTCTTCCGGCGCTGATGCCTGGTCCGCTTCAGCAACTTTTTATGTTTGTGCTTGCTCATCTTCTTCCGGCGCTTCTTGACGACACTCCCCACTCGCATCCCCCCTTTCCACCCTCACGCCTGCTCACTCAACCCGCTCTCTGACACCGTGGACGAGGTCTCACCACCCCGTTTGATCCGAAACTTCTCCAGTCGATACTGGAGCGTCCGGTAACTCAGCCCCAACAGCCGTGCCGCCTTCGTCATAACCCAATCGGACTTCTCCATGGCCTGCACGATCAGATCGCGTTCCAGCTCCTCAAACGAAATCCCCTCCGCGGGGAGCTCAATACCGAACTTCCTGTCACGAGCGGTCGGTGGGAGAGCCTGGGCGGGCAGATCGAAGAACCGTACCTCAATGGGGAGGTCGTACTGCTCGATCTCGCGGCCGTTAGAGAGCAACATCGCCCGCTCGATGACGGCCTCCAGTTGTCGAACGTTGCCCGGCCAGTGGTAGGTCATGAGCAGCCGTGTCGCCTCGGTCGTGATCCCCCTGATCCGCTTTCCCGAACTGTCGCTGTGCTTCTTGACGAAGTGCTCGACAAGCTGCGGGATGTCGGTGCTTCGCTCCCGCAGGGGGGGGATGACGACGGAGACCACGTTCAGCCGATAGAAGAGATCCTCGCGAAAGGCCCCCCGTTCGATCTCTTCCTCCAGATCCTTGTTGGTGGCGGCGATGATCCGGACATCGACCTTGATGTCCTCCCGCCCCCCGATCCGTCGGACCTCCTTCCCTTGCAGGGCCCGCAGCACCTTGGCCTGCATGTTGATGTTCAGCTCGGCGATCTCATCCAGGAACAGGGTGCTCTTATCCGCCGCCTCGAAGAGACCGATGTGACGAAAGGCCGCTCCGGTGAACGCGCCCTTTTCGTAGCCAAACAACTCGCTCTCGATGAGGGTCTCCGGAATTGCGGCGCAACTGATCGCCACGAATGGCCGATCTTGGCGCGGGCTGTGGCGATGGATGGCCCTGGCCACCAGTTCCTTCCCGGTCCCGCTCTCTCCGATGATGAGGACGGTGGAGTTGCTGTCAGACACCTTCTGGATCTTTTCGAACACCTCCTGCATCCGAAAGTGGCTGCCGACGATCCCTTCGACGCGAAACCTCTCCTCCAGTTGCTGCCGCAGAAGCCGATTCTCCTGGATCAACTGGATCCGCTCGAAGGCGCGCTCGACCGTGAGCAGGAGCTCTTCCCGCTCGATCGGCTTGGTCAGGTAATCGAAGGCGCCACGCTCCACCGCATGGTGCGCCGAATCCATCGAGCCATAGGCGGTCATCAGGATGACCAGGGTGGGCGGGTCGTCGCGGGTCAGCCGCTCGACCAGTGAAAGGCCGTCGGTCCCGGGCATCCGCAGGTCGGTCAGGATCAGATCAAACGGCTTCTCCTGACAGCGGACGACGGCCTCCCCGCCACCCGGCGCTGTCTCGACACTGTAGCCCTCGGCATCGAGGATCCTGCGAATGATCTCCCGCTGTGGGCCCTCGTCATCCACGACCAGGATCCTACCTGACGGCATCAGGCCTGCTCCTCCAGCGGCAACCGAATCCGCACCGTGGTCCCTTGCTCCCGAGCGCTGTCCAGGGCAATCGACCCCCCGTGCTCCTCCACGATCTTCCTGGTCAGGGCCAGCCCCAGACCGATCCCGACCTCCTTGGTGCTAAAGTACGGCTCAAAGACCTTCGGGAGGTCGTCAGGGGCGATCCCGGACCCGGTGTCCCGGAAGCTCACCTCGAGCCACTGCCCGGTCGAGGAAGCCTGTGAGCGCGACGCATCGTCCCCGTTTATCGGCCGGGCGTCGATCGAGAGCCTGCCGCCACGAGGCATGGCCTGAAAAGCGTTCACCAGGACATTCATGAAGCAGGTCTTAATCTGCTCTCCGTCCACCCATGCCTTCGGCAGCTCCGCCGGATAGCCCCGCTCGATCTCGATGCCCTGTTCCCTGGCCTTGCCGTCGGCCACCCCGGCCACCTCATCAAGCAGCGGCGCCAGATCGCTGGGGCGCGGCTGGAGCCTGAGCGGCTTGCCGTAGGTCAGAAAGCTCGTAATCATCGTGTCGAGACGATGGATCTCCGTCTTCACCGCCGACACCAGCTCGTCGAACTCCTCTCGGGAAAGCGAATCAGCAGGCGCGAAGCGATTCTGGAGGTGATCGATGCTCAGGTTGATGAAATTCAAGGGATTCCGGATCTCGTGGGCGATTCCCGAGGCCAGTTGGCCAATGCTGGAGAGTCGCTCTGCCTGATGGAGGCGATGCTCCAGCTCCTTGTTCGCCCGCAGCTTGGCCACCATGTCATTAAAGCTCTCGGTGAGTTGACCGATCTCATCCCGCCGTTCCACCGGCAAGGTCTCGCGGAGATCGCCCTGGGCCACCCGCCGTGCCGCCTGGACGACCCGATCGATCGGCCTGGTGTACTTCCATGACAGGATCAGGGAGGCCCCTATCCCAAGGCCGAAGACCAGCACCGTGGCGATCAGCCGCTTCAAAAAGTTGATGCGCGAGAGCTGAGCGAAATCATCCAGCACCATGCTGATCAAGGCGTACCCCATCCGCTGATTGCCGACCACGATCGGCACGATCAGGTTGTAGGTCTTCTGGATATTCTCTGCCCCAAGTGTCTCGCCGAGACGGGCCGTGATGAAGAGGTCCTTGCGCTTGGGATCGATGGTGTGGCCGACGCGCGTCGGGTTGCTGCTGGCGATGATCTCTTTCTCATTGCTGAGAATCGAGATCTCCTCGACGCCTTTTCGCTGTAGGCGGCCCACATAGTCCTGAAGGCGCGCCTCATCGGTCCGTCCCTTGGAGGTGAGGCGTTCGACGCTGACCTGAATGGCGGTGGAGAGGTCCATGGTATGCTTCTCCACCTGAAGGACGAGGGCTCGCTCCGCCTGCCAATACAGCACGAACAGGGAGGCCAGCGTCAAAAGGAGAAGGGAGAACATCATCAGGAGCAGTTTCGCCCGCAGCCGGAGATTGTCGAAAAACGCCTTCATGCCAAATGCCCTCCCGAAGACACGCGCGCAGGGTGAAAAAATACGGGGTTATTCTCGGGGAAATCAGCGTACAATGCAAGCGAAAAGGGGGCGGGAATGGTCGAGTGGGAGCGGCGCCGAACTCACAGACCGTACCGGGCGGGCCGTGGCGACGAGCAGGACCATGTGCGTCTCAGCGTCGCCCTGCTTCGCCTGATCCGGGAAGAACCCCTTCGCAACAGGACCGTCCTGGATGTAGGGTGCGGCAGCGGTCGCCTGGCCTTTGCTCTGGCCGATGAAGCCGCCCGGGTGATCGGAATCGACCGTTCCAACGAGGCGATCGAACGGGCGGACCAGCGCGCCGCGTCACTTGGGCTCACCCATGTGGCCTTTCGATGCCTCGACGCGGAGACGATCGACTATCGCGAGTTGGGTCCGATCGACCTCGTCGTGGCCAATCTCTGCATGTCGGATGAGATCCTGCGGCGGGCGGCCGCTGTGCTGCCACCACACCGCTTCATCGTCTTCGCAGCCTTTCATCGGGAGCAATGGAAGGAAAGCGGGAGGGTCTCCCGCTTTGCCTACGAAGAGGCGCAACTTGAGGCAGCACTTCTGGAGGCAGGGTTCGACCCCGTCTATCTTGGGGTCGAGCAGGAGGTCATGTCCCTTGCCAGCCCGGATGACGGGCTGGCCTACCTGGATGCCGCAGGCCTGGCCGAAAAGTGGAAGACCGATGGGCGCTGGCAGGGATTTCTTCATTACCTCCAGGGCGGCGGGAGAGAGCTGACGATCAGCGCTCGGGTCATCGTGAAGGCCCGCAGGCGCTGAGCACCACATCCACGGATCACTCCGCACCGGGTCGAGGATGTGGAATGGCTGCGTCGCCGCCCGCCAGCGCCTGCTCGATCTCCGTTTTCGCGTCGGAATCGGTCTCGCGGCGAAGGGCATCGATCAGCGCCATCCTCGCCTCCATCGTCCCGATCCGTCCCAGGGCCCAGGCCGAATGCCCTCGCACCAGCGGATCTGAATCGGAAAGGGCCTTGGCCAGGGCCGGAATCGCCTCAACGGAACCCAGATTGCCGAGCGCCACCGCCACATTTCGCAGAAACCCTCGCCGCTTCGGGCGCCGGATTGGGTTTCCCTTGAAACGAGTCCGAAACTGCTCGTCTGTCAGCTCTAGCAGCGGGGTCAACTCCGGTGCGTGAAGACCGTCCCTCGGCTGGAAGGCCGGCTCCTCGCTGGGCGTGACGGTGACATTATAGGGGCAGACCTCCTGACAGATATCGCAGCCGAAGACGTGATTCCCCATGAGAGGCCGCAGCTCGACAGGGATGCTCCCCTTCAGCTCAATCGTCAGGTAGGAGATGCAGCGGCGGGCATCCAGTCGGTACGGGCCGACGAAGGCGTTGGTCGGACAGGCCTTCAGACAGAGATCGCACGAGCCACATCTGTCCCTGATCGACCGGTCCGGCGGGAGCTCCAGGCTCAGAAAGAGCTCGCCCAGAAAAAACCAGGAGCCGCGTTTCGGGGAGATCAGATGGGTGTTCTTGCCGATCCATCCGATCCCGGCCCGCCCGGAGAACTCCCGCTCCAGCACCGGCCCGGTGTCCACATAGACCCTTCCCTGAAGCGTCTCGCCGACCTCGCCCCGAATCCAGGTCAGCAGCGCATCAAGCCGACCCTCCAGGAGCGCGTGATAATCATCTCCCCAGGCGTACCGCGAGATCCACCCCCTCGGCGGGCCCGGTGGGGCCGCGTCGCGGCTAAAAGGTGTGTAGTAGTTGATGGCCACTGACACGACCGAACGAGCCCAGGGCAGCCAGGTGCCCGGATGGCGGCGGGCCTGCTCGGTCCGCGACAGGTAGACCATCTCACCGGCATACCCGTGCCGCAGCCAGTCGGCGAACGACTCTTCGTGGAGAGGGTCAGCGACCGACGAGATCCCGACCAGCTCGAAGCCTAGCCGATGGGCTTCATCCTTGATCGCTTTCGCCACCTGTTCCATCGCCTGCCCAGTCCTCCCTGCCTCGCTGCTGCTAGAGATGCGTGTGTCCGATTGTGCCGGCTTTTGGTCGATCCGTCAATAGGTGCTCCAATTGACACTCTTCCTTCACCCTCTCCCCACCTTGGGGAGAGGACTGGAGTGAGGGGCGCCAGCGCATTTCCCTTGACCCTCCACCAGGGACGAATTATCGTGTGACGAGCTGCCTCGCTCACCGAGAGGATATCGAGTGACACCAATGAAACCACGATGAGGCGCTGCTCCTTAATGAGGCCCCTCACCCTGTTGGCGCTGGTGACGCTGATCTCGTGCGCCGCGCCAGAGGTCCGCCCGGAGTGGGGCGTGATCAACTTCTCGGTCGAGGAGGTATGGCAGACCTTTGTGGAGGTGGTAAAGGAGTGGGACTTTACCCTCGACGCGGTAGACCCATCAACACACGCGCTCAGGGCCGGGAAGGTCTCAACATCTGTGATCGGCACATCGGTTTCTTCTTACGAGCGGTTCGGCAAGGCGACACGCGAACAGCAACATGTCCTGAGAGCCTCGATGAAACCACGCGGCGACCAGTCAACAGTCGTCGAGATCGTGTACTTCATCGACAAGGTCCCGGATGAGGAGGCAAGTTTCGTGCTGTTAAACGCCGTTAGAGACCGCCTCGCCAGGAGAGGTCGATAACGCATCCCACGGCCCTACCCTTTGCTGTCATCCGATTTGACCTTCGACGATGCTGGTCTCTAGCCGTCTGTCTTCTTCGCTAGCGTCTGCCCAGGGGCGTCCCTGGCCCAAGCGCCTTGAGATCGTCAACGGCCTCACCCGACGCAGGCTTCGTGCGGGTGCAGATGGTGGTGCGCAACGTGCCCGAGTCATCCTCACTGGCAAACACCAGGTATTCGATCCCAGCAATGAAGTGAAACCCGCAATCTCCATCGCCGCCACCCGTGGTCACGCTGATGTGAGGCGATTTCGGCCCTTTCCAGACCCTGCTGGCACGAAGCGTCGCAACCCGAGCTGAGCCTTTCAGCTCGAATCGCTCAACCAAACCCACAAACACGGCATCAGACTGTTTCAACCCTTCCTCAACCGAAGAGGGCTGCGCGCACGTGCAACCAAGGGTCACGCCGCGAAAACCAAGCAGCCCTGCGATGACAGCACTCCCGAGCACAACAGCACGGCGGCTCATGTCGCTTGCCTATTGCTCCTTTCTCATTGATGGAGATCCGCCGTCGTACGCGCCCCATGCGCGTCTTCACGAATGCCGAGGTCGCTAGCCTTCTATGGGAGGTGTGTAGATACCAGGTGTTGAGTCCGGTATGTCAATCGCGCCAACGGTCTTGGCGTAGAATTCTTTCGGACCGACGCCACCAATGATGGCATAGGCATATCCCATCTCTTTCATCGAACGCAAGCACTCGAGCAGCAAGATCGTTCCAATGCCCTGCCCACGATGAGCCTCCAACACGCCACCGGGACCAAAATACCCACGGCACGTCGCTTCGTAGCACGAGAATCCGACTAACATTTCCTGATGCAAGGCAATAAAGCACGAAATCGGCTGCCGCGAGAAGGCCACATCGACTTCGCTGGCCCACTGAGGGGAAAAGTTTTGGCTTACCCACCGCAGGATGACGGACTTGTCGTAGGCCGCAGCCCGTCTCACCATATACCCATTCTCGAACTTCACTTTTCGGTCGGGAAGAGCATACAGACGAACTAACATGTCGGGCATATTCACCCTCTACTGCTTATAAGGCCCAGCGACCGTCTTTCGCTCGCAGAGCGTCAGAACATCGTATTGTCGTTGGCGCTTCTCTCGGGCACAGCCTGTAGCACGTCCCAATGCTCGACGATCTTGCCATTGTCATCGAGCCGGAAAATATCTATACCGGCCCAATCGCGGTCACCTGGCCACTCCTGATGGCAGTGCAAGACGACGTAGTTTGTCTCGGCAATAGCGCGCTTGAAGTGCACGCGCCTACCTGGATATTCCTTGGCCATCCTCGTAAAGTACTCGATGAACGCTTTTTTCCCATCGGCGACGTGTGGATTGTGCTGAATGTACACATCCCCGACGTACCTCTCGATGGCTTCGGCGGGCTTGCACTGGTTGAACATGAGATCATAGAAAGCCATCACGCTCTTTTTGTTCTGCTCCAGCCTATCCGCCATCGCTAAACCTCCAAAGCCATGAGGCTATTGAATCACCAGTTTGGGGCGGTAGAAGGCAACGGCATTCTCATACAGCACTTTCCTTGCCATTTCATCCCCCAACGTCTCAGGTATGAGAAGAAGGTCCTCATCCGAATAGGGTCGGGTCGCTCGGGTGGAGGGCAGGTCGGTGCCAAACATCAAGGAGTGGGGGTTCGCAGAACAGATCTCTTTCAGGGCGCCCTTCACGTCAAAGTCCACCCGTCCGAAACCGGTGGCCTTGACATGCGCGCCCAGCTCTACTAGTGCAAGCAACACATCAAAGCCTCTCTTGGACAAGCCCAGGTGGTCAATGCTGACTGCGGGAAGATGAGCCAGCGTGTTGAACAGGGCAGGCAGGTCTTTGGAGTTCACATACAGCTCCACATGCCAGCCGGCAAGCTCATAGACTCGCCTGGCCAACCTCTCAAGATGTTCTACTTTCTCCGATCCGCCGCGCTTGAGATTAAAGCGGACGGCCCGAACCCCCACCTCATGTAATTCCAGCACCTCCTGATCGGAGACCGATTCCGGCATTTGGGTCACTCCGACAAAGCAGGGACCAAGCTGCTGAAGGGCATCTATCAAATAGGTCTGATCAAAGGCTTGAAACGAGCCTGAGACGATTGCCCCGCCTGCGAGATGAATGCTCTTGGTACAGCCAAGGTAATCCTCACAGGTGAACTCATTAGGCAGGTAGCCTTCGTTGGCGACAAGAGGAAATCGCTTGTCAATAATGTGAAAATGGCTATCGAAGATCTTGAAGGGGCTCATTTCGCTAACGACGGTTTCAATCCTCGCCGGACTCAAAGGTAGTGACCCGCGAGGGACACTGGGAGGTCAGTATAATTCACAGCTTCACCGCGCTCATAGTTGCCGTGGAGGCCGACGCAGGCGATAACGCGGCCCCGGCTCCTCGACGCGGAAGCCGATCGAACGCCGCGCCTTCTCCGGTGGCGCCATGAGTTGCCGGATGGCGTCAAATAACGTCCGGATGCTCTCATCGTTCCCGCCGATTCTCCGCTCCAGTTCCGCCAGCTTGCGAGCCAGCTCGCGCGTGCCCGCGAGTGCGGTGCGCATCCGGACGAAGGCGCGGACGATGAAGACGCTCATCTGGATGGCCCGCGGGCTGCTTAACACGTTGGCCGCCATTATGGCACCATGTTCGGTGAAAGCGTACGGAAGGTACTTCAGGTGCTGCCCGGGCTTTAAGATCACAATTTGTGATCTTAGACGCTGTACCTCTTGCGCCTCGTCCCGAGTGATTTGGTACATGAAGTCGGCGGGGAACTTCTCCCTGTTCCGCTTGACCGCCTGATTCAGGACGCGGGTCTGCACACCGTAGCTTCTGGCAAGATCCGCCGCAAGAATCACTCGGTGACCCCGGATGGTCACGATCAGTTCCTCGATCGGAGCGACACCTTTTCCCGGCATATCACCTCTCCTTCGACAAGGCTGAGTGGTGCAGGACGCTCGACAGCACGGCGATGCCCTGCTCGGTGAACGCCATCGGTGGGTGGTGGAGGTTCACGCGGCCCGGCCCGAACAGGAGCCAGGGGCCTCCGCCAGAAAATTGAGCACGCCATCTTTGGGCGTTCTTCTCCGGAACGTTCCATCAGCATCTCCAAATATTTTCGCTCGATTTCAGGAGGCGTATCATTCATTCGTTCACCTCCGCTCCGTCACTTCCAGATCCCTCAGCCGGAGGACGATGCTGTGGCCCCTCATCTTTTTCAGGAGCCCTTCGTCGGCCGTGAGGAGGGGGTAGCCGACGCCTTCGGCCAGGGCAACGTAGGCGGCATCGTACAGAGCGATTTTGTAGGCCCAAGAGATCGCATTGGCTTTCCGTAGGAGGTCCCAAGAATGCGCATGAATCTCCAGTTGCACATCGTGAAGCAGGTCAAGTGCTGATGCTACATCAGCTTCTTTGGCGCGGGCGCTATAGCGAATGGCGTTGGCGATTTCCAGAAGTCCGAATTCTGGCAGAATCAGTCTGCAAAGACCGGATGTGTGACGGTCCCGGACCGAGAGGGCCAACTCGCGGTCAGCCTCCCCCTGCCGGACAAACCATTTCGCTGCGACCGACGCGTCCAGCACATACCCCTGATGATACGCGGCGACGGTCACTTTGGCGAACCATATCGGGCGTCACGGAACTGCCGGATAATAGAGACGGGGTCCCAGTCCCCGAGCTTCTCCGCGAGTTCGTCCATCCGCTTGCAGGCGTCCTCCATTTTCCGCCGCCGTTCGGCTTCATCCCGCTGCTCCCTAGCCTGGCGAAGGTACAGTTCCGCAGCCCTCTGGAAAAGGGCACTGCGGTTGAGGCCCTCCTGCTGGGCCTCGGCATCCACGGCCTTCAGGAGATCATCGCTCATGAACACGTTGACTCGAGCCATGCTATCCTCCTGTGTGTGTTTACTACCTATTATCAACATACTATTAGTATGTTGTCAAGTATGTCCTTTTTAGCAGAGAAGTGTGCACTCTGTCCTACGGTTGCCCCTCATCCTCGCCTTCTTCCCTGAGGGGAGAAGGAGTAGATAAGGAGAGATTGCTTCGCGTTGCTCGCAATGGCATCGAGGGGGAATTACCTGGAAGAATGGGGGCGGGACTTGTGGGCCCAGGCGAGCAGCTTATCGAGCGGCATGGTGTTGATGACGTCGGGCTTGCCGAT
>Ga0184639_10001161_pt1 | contig 11188 bp, 12 predicted proteins | sample PLM31_170_b2_FD_133155 | JGI IMG/M metagenome (GOLD analysis project Ga0184639, IMG submission 133155) | Groundwater sediment microbial communities from an aquifer in East River, Colorado, USA - PLM3-1_170_b2 | ecosystem: Environmental > Terrestrial > Soil > Riparian zone | place: USA: East... | reverse complement strand
ATAAATTTGTCTTAAAAGGCATGGTGCATGCGGGAGTTGCCAAGCCTGGTCAAAGGCGCAGGGCTTAGGACCCTGTCTTTTAGGAGTTCGTGGGTTCAAATCCCACCTCCCGCACTTATTTTATAATGCAGAGCTGTTGCTCTTTGTGATTAGCAAAGTGTACATTGCAAAAGTCCTTTGAACATTCATAACAGTGCCAACCTCCAATTGTAGAACACACAGAACAAATCCTCACAGGATTGTTATGATCATAACTATTACCTCTGCCACGAGTTTTGTTTGAACCCTTGGTTCTATCCATTATTTTCCCTCATCTGGTATAAAATTGAAAAATTCAGATTCTTCATTCACTCACGCATTATGGAATTTGATTGCATATTGCATACACACATTATCTAAGTACGAGGTATTCTAAATGGTTATTTAAGCATTAATAAAGTACGATCTTCAAACAAATTTAGAATGAGTAAAACAACTGTAGAGATTACTGTAGTAGGAAAGGATCATGAAGGAGTAGTTGCCAGTTTTACTAATTTCATATTTCAAAGAGGTGGCAACATTGAGAAAATAAATCAAAATGTGGTCAAGGGATTGTTTGGAATGTATCTTGAAGCATCATTTACACAAAAAATTGACATAAAAAAATTTGATCATGAAGTGGAAGAGTTAGCAAAACGCTTGAAGATGGAAGTTAATACACATCATGAAGCTGTTCTTAGAAAAAAAGTAGCCGTACTTGTAACAAAAGAATCTCATTGTCTTGAAGCCATTTTAGAAGCCAGATCAAAAAATCAACTAAAAGGAGAGATCAGTGTAATAATAGGCACAGAAAACACACTTTCTCCATTTGCAAGAAAAGCAAAAATTCCAGTTGTATTAGTAAATGATGCAGATCAATCAAAAGCGGAAGAAAAGATCCTTGCCATAGTAAAACGATACAATGTGGACTTGATAGTTCTAGCAAGATACATGCGTATTTTGTCTCCAAATTTTGTTTGGAGATATCCAAATAGAATTATTAACATACATCCATCATTGTTACCTGCATTTCCAGGTGCCTTCGCATATATGCAAGCGTATGAGCGCGGCGCTAAGATAGTTGGATGTACCGCCCACTATGTTACTGAAGATTTGGATCAGGGACCAATAATCTTTCAAGATGCTTTTGCAATTGATACTAATGAAACAGTTGAATCATTGAAAAAGAAAGGTCAAAAAATAGAAGCGAAAACTTTGTTGGAAGCAGTACAGATGCATCTTGAGGGGCGACTTGAGGTTTACTGGGGCAAAGTTCACGTCAAACCTAAGCGATCTAGATGACAGATACGATTCATCTCCAGGATCCTTATCTTAGGAAATTGATAAAAACTAAAAAACAAACTGCTCTCATTCCAGTGGGTTCTATTGAACAGCATGGTCCACATTTACCAATATCAACAGATTCAGATATAGTATCAGAGATTGCACGAAGAATTTCAAAAAGGACAGATTTTTTGATGTTGCCTACAATAAACTATGGAGTTTCATTTGAACATTCTCCTTTTTTTAATGTGAGTGTTACAAAAGCAACACTACAAAAAGTTCTAGTAGAATTATGTATCTCATTATGGAAAAATAAAGTTAAAACTATCGTAATTCTTAACGGACATCATGGAAACCAAGCTGCGCTGTATAACATTCCTAAAAAAGTATGCAGTCTTTCAAAAGGAAAAGTAAAGGTTTTTGTGTTTTCTTACTGGCACTTTATGAAAAGAGATTTTGATCATGCGGGATTTGTGGAGACATCACTTATGCTTGCAATATCAAGAAAAGTCAAGATGAAAAAAACCGTAAAGGGTTTTACTACTGATGGATTTTCTACAAAACAAAAATGGCGAGTAAACAAACTTGCTGCAAAATCTTTCATTTCTGTAACAAGAAATGGAGTGTGGGGTGATCCTAGAAATGCTACTGCAAAAGAAGGTAGCAGAATCTTGTCAGAAATTGTACAAACTTTTCTAAAAGAGTCAAACTTGCCTTACTGACAAAACTCGAAAATTACACCAATGAAATTTTAATATATACCCTCGATACAGGGGGTAATAAGTGAAATAAATGTCAGTAGATATGGCAGTAAAAGTACTGGATGAGAGCCTCAACAAAGTTGTCCTTATCAAACTAAAGGGCGGCAAAGTGATTAGAGGTAACTTACATGGTTTTGACCAACACATGAATCTGCTACTCGACTCATCAGAAGAGGTCCCTTCTGAGGGCGAAACAAAGAGTCTTGGAACCATAGTTGTTCGTGGAGACAATGTGGTAATCATATCTCCACCACCAAAGTGATAGTGCATGACTAAAGGTACAACGTCAATGGGTGGCTATACCAAAAAGCATCCTCACATCAGATGCAGGAGATGTGGAAAAAATTCTTTCCATGCACAACATAAACGCTGTGCTAGTTGTGGATATCCAGATTCTAGAATTAGAAAATATACTTGGATCAAATGGTATACATAAATGCAAGAATTAGTACTCGTTCTTGGTTCGGTTGCAGGAGCTTGTACCGCTGTTGCAATAGATAAAATTCCAAAACGTAAAAACGACAAATTTGTTTTAAGAGCAAATCCAGTAATAAAGAGTCAGATTCAGTCATTGGAAATAGAAAAGGATATTCTTACAAAAACTATATCTAGATTATATCAAAACGAATCGGAACTTTCAAAAATTCAACGTGACAAGCTTTTACTCAGATACCAAAATCAGCTTGGACTTGTTATAGCAAAAATTGAAAAACTTGAAGCTGCAAGTAAGCATCCCGACATTGGACCATTAGGCGATGGTTTGGTTACATTAATGGATCAAAAGCTTTCTCAGTTAGATAAAAAATTACATGAAATCTCTTCCAAAATAACAGTAGCTGCCATTACTCCACCTCAGACAATACAACCGGAGTCAATCAAAGTCGCTGTAGAAAAACCTGAGATAAAGAAAATAGAAATAAAGGTTGATCCCTTAAAGGAAAAGATCTATATTCCAATGCCACCCGTCGAAATTCCAGTTACTGAACATCATAGATCAGTAGAGATTATTACACTTACAGAAATTCCAAACAAGATGCCAGAATTTCCTCTAGAATTTGTAAAACCATCTCCTATTGTTCCACCAAAACAAGTCAAGGAGGAAATAATAACAGAACACCACGTCGATATAGAAAAACCAAGAATTAGAGAAGTTGAACAAATTATAGAGATGCCAAAACCTGAACCAGTTCAATCTCCTGTTGAAAAGAAGATCCAGATTCCATCAGCAGTAAAGATTCCAGAAGATGAAAAATTGGAAGACGATGACAAAGATATTGATAAGATAAAAAATGAGATAATGAAGGCCCTCTCCAAACTTGAGCAAGTAGAGGTAGAATAATTGACAGTGGATGATGCCATAAAGGCATTGTCAAGTGATATACTAAAACTTGTAAATGATAATTATGTTTTAGGACTTGGAAGTGGAAGAGCTGCAACTGCATTAGTCAGGTCACTTTCATCATATCTGAAAGAAAAAAACATCAGAGTAAAAGCAGTGCCTACCTCATTACAAATTAAATTAGAAGCTGAAAAAGGTGGCATCTCCATAATCGAAGCAGATCAAATAGAACACATCGACATTGTTTTTGATGGGGCAGATCAAATTGATGAAGAAAGAAACATGATAAAAGGCGGGGGCGGGGCACTTTTACGAGAAAAGATTCTCATAAACGTAGCAAAAAAAGTGATTATTGTAGCAGATGAATCTAAATTTGTAAAAAAACTAAATCACAGCGTACCGATTGAGGTACATCCATTTGCTCGAAATATAGCTGCAAAACAGATACAAAAGTACGGGGGCAAACCTGTTCTTCGTACCATAGAACGCGGCTACCCGTTTGTTACAGAAAATGGAAACATAATTTTAGATAGTGATTTTGGCGAGATACTGAATCCAGAAGAACTAGCTGAAAAGATCATTCAAATTCCGGGCGTCATAGAAGTCGGCATCTTTACAAGAAAACCAGATATCATTTACAAAGTAAAAGAGAATGGCAAATTCGATGTGTTAAGCTAAAACAGGTCTTGCAATAAATTTTCCGTATCCTTGTTTGCCTATCACTTTGAAATCTTCTGCCACAACTTCACCTCTTACAAGTGTCTTAACAGGCCAGCCTCTTAGGTTCCATCCATCATATACAGTATAATCTGAAAACCCATCAAGAAGGTGACTTGATACCTTGTTTTCTTTTTTTAGATCCACTAGAACAATATCGGCATCAGAATCTTTTTGTATAATTCCCTTTTTGGGAAACATTCCAAATATCTTAGATGCCTTCAGGCTAGTTAGTTCCACTAGTTGCGGTAGCGTAATTCTGCCCTTGTTTATTCCCTCACTCATCAATATAGGCAACATGGTTCCTATGCCTGGAAAACCTGCAAGTGCCCCCCAGACATCATTTCCTCCAAGCTTTAGTTTGAGTTGATTTGCAACATGATCTGTTCCTATTGAATCAACTGCTCCAGACTTAACTTCGTTCCATATTGCATCAACATTATTTGAACTTCTTAAAGGTGGCATTACTTTTGCAAGATATCCTTTCTGAGATTCAAATGATAATGTAAGATAATGTGGACATGTTTCAACATAGATTTTTGTGCCATTCTTTTTTTCTTCACGTATTGCATTCATGGCACCCTGTGAACCAATATGAGCAAAGTATAGAGTACAACCAACTTTTTTTGCAATTTTAGAAACAGTTCTTATGGCTTTTACCTCAGATTCGATAGATCTGCTTTCAGACCATGCACCTAGACCATCTTTGTTTTTTTCTTTTGCTTCTCTTATTCCACATGAGCACATCTGGTAATCCTCTGCATGAACCAAAACAGGACAACCAAGAGATGCTGCAGTTGAAACTATTTTTTCAACCATTTCAGAGTTAATTTCAACTTTTTCTTCATGTAATGAATTTGTTCTTGGTTCCATGTCCATGTAAACATGTCCCACATCTTCGCCAAGATTCATGTAGAGTTTGAATGAAGTAATTCCTTTTTTTGCGCAATATTCCATTTCGTTAATTTGCTCTTTTTGTAATACCGATGCATGTATCGTGTAATCAACATAATGAAATTTTGAACTTTCATCAAGATGTAAATCGAGAAGTTTTTTGTAAGAACCACCTAGTCTAAGCATTCTCATCATTGTTGTTACACCGCCTATTGCTGCAACTCTTGATTCAGTCGCTGCAGCTTTTTCAATAGGAGAATAAACACCATAATGTACATGTGGATCTATTACTCCAGGGATTGAAACTAGTCCTCTTGCATTAATTTTTACACTACACTGAGGAATTTCATTTGTCAGATTAACAATTTTCCCCTCATCAATTACAATATTTTTTTCAACGATTCCTGTGGGTAGAACTACATGTGAATCAATAATAACAGTGTCAAAAGTCATTAGTGTTTTTCTCAGAAACCTAGTATTATTCTTTAAGTAAATGAATAAAAACAGAGAAGATTCTCGGTATGAAAAGGGCCAGTAGTCTAGTGGTAGTGATGCCGCGTTCGCAACGCGGATGTCGGGGGTTCAAATCCCCCCTGGTCCACCATTCCCAAAAAACAATATACAGCTAGTAGAAGTAATCAGAACTATGAAGGTGTTTAATGGAAAAACTGCTGCAGAAGAATACATGTCAAGTCACACATTGACGTTTTCTACTCCTGATCTAACACTTAAAAGATTTGCATTCTGGTTGGGCGATATTATACCAGATCCAAAAAATCCTGGTCAAACAATGCTTAGAATAATGGCTTATGTGGAAGAGAAAGATTTTGCACCAGTACAAATTATCGATGACGAGTTTGTTCCAACTGGTGCTATAAGATCTAGTGGTGGAATTTATGGTAGTCTTAAAACGGAATCAGGTTCTTCAACAAAGTTTTGCTCAGAATGCGGAAATAAGATTTCACAAAATGCTAAATTCTGTACAGAGTGCGGTGCTACTCAAGACTAGTTCTAGTAAAATTTTATTTTGTATAATTTATGCAAAAATTATTTTTTGATTATTGAAGTTTATTTCCACATTTAGTGCAGAATTTTGCATGTGGTCTTATTGAAGCACCACAAGATGTACAACTTGGGCCCGTGGATTTTTGAGGTAACAAAGATGGATCTGGTGTTGGTAAAGCTCCAGTAGCACTAAATGCAGCGGCAGAAATAATTTGAGGTGGACGTCCCGGCATCTGAGTAGTAGGAGACATGGTTTGTGAAGGTGAAGTCATGCCAAATCCTGTCATACCAACAGAGGTGGAACCCATAGCTGTTGTACGAGTAGTTCCACCAGCCATTCTATCAAGTGGTTTTTTCAATTCAAAAATTACTTTCACAGCAAGAAACTCCAATGCAGAATATGCTACTACATAATCACCAAGTTTTTCAAAAAATTCCTTCTCAGATAGTTTTCCTTGTTTGTATAACGTATTAGCGTCAAGAAAAGATTCGTAATATCCCTGTGAATCGTTTAGAAGACTTTGTAGCTTGTCAAATAAAAGATTTAGAGTATCTACTTCTCCAAAGGACATACAAAAAGTTCCTTAAGCCGTTATTAATTATTTTAGATTGAAAAATGAGAGGTTTAGTTTTACTATACCTAGATCTTCTTTAGAGCGTTTTCTATCATGTTTTTGTACGAGTCTTTTGAAGCTGCTCCTACTTGTTGAGCAATTATCTCGCCTTTATTGAATATAGCAAGCGTAGGAATGCTGAATATGTTATATTTTGATGCTACTTCGCCACTTTCATCTACGTTTACTTTGACGAAATTTACTTTGCCAGAATATTCTCCAGTTAGTTCTTCTACAACTGGTCCGACCATCCTGCATGGACCGCACCATTCTGCCCAAAAGTCTACAAAGACAGGCAGTTGTGATTCCATCACTTCAGTTTGCCATGTTTTTGTGTTTACTGCTTTTGCGTTCACCATTTTTATCAGAAATAGTTAATCTGGACATCCATAAATATGTTAATTGGTATAAGGCGTGTTCTTTACCAACGACTTCTTAGGCCGTAATAATTTCTGGGACCATGTCTTCGTTCTCCATAGCTTGGTTTATTCTCTCCATTCTCATGTCTATTATCCTGTCTACTAGATCTATTATCCTGTCTACTAGATCTATTATCCTGTCTACTAGATCTATTATCCTGTCTACTAGATCTATTATCCTGTCTACTGTCTCTACCATATCCTCTTCCACCACCGTATCCACCGCTTCTGTATCCACCGCTTCTGTATCCACCGCTTCTGTATCCACCGCTTCTATGACCAACTTCTCTTTTTAATGGATCTGGGATCTTAACTTCAATTCCAAGTTGTTTATTCAGATCGGTTATTGGCACTTTAGTTTGATTTACAATGCTTTTAAAATCTCCAATTGAAGAGTAAGAAACTAGTGTGATTGCTCTTCCTTTTCCGCCCGCTCTTGCAGTTCTTCCGATCCTATGGAAGTATACCAAATCCTGATTTGGAACATCATAGTTTATGACAAGTGCAACCTCTGGTACATCTATTCCTCTTGCAGCCACATCAGTTGCAACAAGGATGTCTACCTTGCCCTTTTTGAATAGATACATTGCTTTGTCTCTTCTAAATTGAGACATATCACCTTGAATCGATACTACGTTAAAGTTTGCTTGGGTAAGCTCATGTGCAACTCGTCTTGTTCTATCTTTTGTAGAACAGAAAACGATAGTTTGTCCAGTCCTGTTTTCTTTTATGAATTTGAATAAAAAGTCAGTCTTTTCTTTATCACGAATAACAAGGAATGCTTGATCTATTCCTTCTCCGCTTAGATCGTCTGCATCAATGAGGATCTGTTGTGGATTTTTCATGTATTTTTCGGCTAGTCTGAGAATTTCAGCAGGTATTGTTGCGGAAAATAAAGATGCAATTCTTTCTTCTGGAACTAGGTCAAGAATGAATTTTATATCATCAATAAATCCCATGTCAAGCATAGTATCAGCTTCATCTAGTACAAGATATTTTATGTCGTTTAATTCAATAGAACCACGTTTTAGATGATCAATTAGTCTACCTGGCGTCGCTACAACAATTTCTACGCCTCTTTCAAGATCGCGGAATTGTACACTGATACTTTGTCCACCATAAATCGTGGTATTTCTAACGCCCGTGTGTTTGGCAAACTTGCTTATTTCACCAGAAATTTGAACTGCAAGTTCCCTTGTTGGAGCAAGTATTAGTGCCTGTATTCCGCCTTTGGGTACAACATTTTGCAATATTGGTAATGCAAATGCAGCTGTTTTACCAGTACCAGTGTGTGCTTGACCAATTACATCCTGTCCTGAAAGTATAACAGGTATAGCTGCTGCTTGTATTGGAAATGGTGCTTGGAAATTTAATTCTTTTAATCCATCCAATATGGATTTTTTAATTCCTAATTCTTCAAATGTTGTCAATTTCTCTCATCTTTCTTAAGCAATGACAGAGAAAGCTCATTGCTTATTCCGTCATTATTTTCGATGTTTTAACTCAGTTTTTTGCCTCTAATAACCCTTTCCAAAATATTACAAAAAAATCATCATGTTATTAGAAATTGTATAATTTCCTATTACCAAACAGCTGTATAAGGCGTAATTTTTTTGTAAAATTTACACCGGAATACATACTTAAATGACTTTTTTATAGACCTAAACTATGAGTGCAGAACTTCGATTGAAAAAACTAAGAGGTTCTGGTGGATATGTCATGGCATCTGTTACTGATGATCAGCAAAGAAAAGGAAATCTTGGTGGGCCTGATCTCTTTCTATCTCCAGTTGGAAGAATTGATGCAGAGAAGATTTCAAAATATTTTTGCAATACTTGTGAAAAAGACTTTGAAGGAAGTCCTAGAATAGATTATGAAAGCCCAAATGAACTAGTTGCAGACAACCTTATGCTTTTAGAAAAAGGACAATACATCTGTACTAACTGTGGTTCGGTTCTTGCAGAATACAGAAGTTTTAGCAAACCAAATGAGAATGCAGAAGTTGGTTTAGCAAGACCACAAACACTTGCAAGTCAAATTCTTGGCGAATCTCCTACAGATTACCAATCTTCACAACAAACCTATTCACAGCCAGTATTAACATCATCAAGCGTTACTACGTTTAATTCCTTAACAGGTCTCGCTGTTTATGATTCTGAAGCACGAAAGATTGGAACTGTAAAACAGATAGGCATACAAACTGGGCAGCCAGGAATTGTTTTAGTTGTTACAAAAAATGATGGAAGTGACGTTGTAATAAAGTGGGAAGAAATTAAGAAAATAGGAGAGATAGTTCTTTTAGGTAGTCAAGTATCAGATGCAAGTTCAAAATGTAGTGAGTGTAGTTTTGATAATAAACCAGATGCAAAATTCTGTGAAAGTTGTGGTAAAAAAATAAAATAGAATATACAATGTTGAGCAAGATTTATTTTACAAACTTATGGGACAGAATGTAGTTTGAGTAAACATTCTGGAGTTTCTGCAATTGTAAAGGACATCATAATAGTTGTCATTGGTGTTGCAATCATTTGGTTTGGCCTTAGGATTGCCTTTGGTACCGACAACCCATTTTATGTAGTATCAAGTGGTAGCATGGAGCCAAACCTGAATGTTTTTGATGTTCTTGTAGTTCAGGGTAATGATCCTTTTGATAAAATCCAAAAAGGTGATATCATAGTTTTCAACAGACCAGCCGGTCATGATAGAGTTATTGTGCACAGAGTAGCTGAGATTCTTGATGAAGACCCACATGTAGTCAGAACAAAAGGAGATGCAAATCCTGCTTCTATACCGGGGACCGATTTCCCAATAACCAAGGATGAATACATTGGTAAAGTAGCATATGTAATTCCGCAGATTGGATATGTTACAAGAATTCTCACTCCACCAATAAATTACATCATAATCGCAGTTATTGTTGGAATTATGATCTACAAACAATATGGAAAGAATAAAACAAAATCAGATCAGGTGGTTTCATCAGATCAATTTCCTCCAGCAAATTCTGATGTTACAAATACATCAATACCAACTGAAGTAGGACATTTTGATGATATAGCTAAAAGTAGAGAGGCCGTAGAACCCAAAGAATCAGAACGGAAAGAGAGTTAGTTTCGTACGCCAGCTAGTTTTTCTGCAAACTTTTTGTTTTCTGTTTTACTTACCTTGAATACGCGTTCGAAATAATCAGCTTGTTCATGTGTAAGATCAGGTTCTTCTTTTACGTTTGCTAGATTTTTGGCAAGTTTCTTTTTATAACCAAGCTGCATTAGTCGTGAAATGTTAATTCTTTGTGCTTGTGGTGAACCCGCACCATGCATTGATTCTGTCAGATAACCTACAGCATTTCTTCCCATCGTCATGTTTTCAATTAATCTCAAGATCCTCATCCTGTTTTCAACATCGACCCCTTTACGTCCTTTCAGATATTTTTTAAGGATTGGTCCAGTTTCTGGATTTCTAAAGTCCTTTTCTGATGGCAATGTAACCATTAATCCTCCTGCAATATCTTGGGCCAGTCTGCCAATCTCGTATGGAAATCTAGTAACATTATGTTTACATACATTTGCAAGCATGTCATCGTTTAACCAAACTCCAGATTTGGTTTGGTGTGCTTGATATGAAGATGCAATTCCAGCTGCGTAAATGCTCTCGTTTAGATGTGTCATTTCTACAAGCTTGTCTTTGATGTGAGATACGTTTGGTATTCCGTTATAATCCGCAATGGATGCTGCAGCTCCAATAAGTACATCACCCAATCCAGTTTTACAGACATAGCTTCTTCTGTGGTAACATGTGAATCGTTCAACAAGCATCGCAGCAAAGTCATATTCACCATTCATAAAAACACGTTCCCATGGAATGAAAACGTCATCAAAAATCATCATTGCTTCTTGTCCTGAAAATTTTGCGTTTCCTGCATCAATATCTCCTTCTTCCATACTTCTTGTGTCACAAGACTGTCGACCATAGATGTATGTAATGCCAGGATCATCTGCTCTGACAGCCCCAACTATTGCATAATCTTTATCATTTTCTTGCAGTCGCATTGTTGGCATTACTATGATCCAGTGTGAATTGATACAACCAGTTTGATGTGCTTTTGCTCCTTTTATGATAACACCTTTGTCATTCTTT
>Ga0184639_10001159_pt1 | contig 11219 bp, 8 predicted proteins | sample PLM31_170_b2_FD_133155 | JGI IMG/M metagenome (GOLD analysis project Ga0184639, IMG submission 133155) | Groundwater sediment microbial communities from an aquifer in East River, Colorado, USA - PLM3-1_170_b2 | ecosystem: Environmental > Terrestrial > Soil > Riparian zone | place: USA: East... | reverse complement strand
GCAGCGCCCAGTGCCGGCGCACCGACGGCGACGGGAGCAGCCGGGCGGACCTGCTCGCGGAGATGGTCGCTCACCTGACCCGCCTGAGCCTCGAGGGCGGCGCGATTCCTCGGCCAGGATTCGGCAATTTGTGTGAGGAGGGTGGCGAAGCCTGGGCGGCCATACCGGTCGGTAGGGGGAAAGTAGGTCCCGGCGAAGAACGGCTTCTGGTCCGGAGTCAGGAAGACGGTCATGGGCCAGCCCCCCTGTCCCCCGTTGAGCGCCAGGGTCGCCGCCATGTAGATCTCGTCGAGGTCGGGCCGCTCTTCCCGGTCCACCTTGATGCAGACGAACTGCTGGTTCATGAGGGCGGCAATGCCCTCGTCTTCGAAGGACTCGCGCTCCATGACGTGGCACCAGTGGCAGGCCGAGTAGCCGATGCTCAGCAGGATCGGGCGGTTCTCTTCCCGGGCGCGCCGCAGCGCCTCAGCCCCCCAGGGGTGCCAGTCCACCGGGTTGTGGGCGTGCTGTAGCAGATAGGGACTGGTCTCGCTGATGAGACGGTTGGTGTGCCGTGGCGCGGCCTGCTGGCGTGTCATCGCTGGCCTCTCTGTGCGTTTTGCTTGGCGGACCTGCCGAGAGCGGTCAGGAACATGACGCTCTTGCCCGCAGCGTGCGGGGAGAAGAACGCCGTCACCTCATCGTCGTAGAAGGTGAGGCCGGTGGCGCCGAGTCGCTGGGCGTACGCGGACAGGTACAGCTTCCCGCCGATGATGCCGGCTTCAAGCTGGGCGGCGCGGTAGCCGCGGTTGCCGAAACGCTCCAGGATACGGGGGAGATCCGCCAGGAAGTAGACGTTCACGCTGGCGTCGGCGGGGAGCGCCTGTTCGAGCCCGAGGTAGCCAGCCTCCCGCCGGAAGTTCCCCTCCTTCAGCAGCTCGAGGGCCTGCCTGCCCCGATGGAACACGTACGCCCCCGCCGGGAGGCCCTCGACCTCGTGGACGATGAGATACAGGTCGTTGAGCGTCGCCCCCGCCGGCTCGAGGAAATCCGCCGGGACTCCGCGCGTGCTTCGGTCAAGCATCGTGGAGAGCTGCGCGAATGTGATCGGCTCCCGGGCAAACTGTCGAGTGGACCCTCGTCGGCGGATCACCTGGGCGATTGCGTCCCCCGGCAGCGCGGTGTCCTCGGGGGGACGGAGCGGGATGAGATGTCCAGAAGGCGCCGGACGGTCCGCTGCTGGCGTCTGGCCGCGCCACGCCCTCACCTCATTGTCTTGGTCCAGCGACGAGGCTGCGTGCATGGCCCGGATCGCGGGATAGTCGACCTCGGTCTTGGACAGCGGCTCGGTCGGGAAACCGAGCGGCCCGACTTCGGGGACAACTACCGCCGGCGACGTTCCATCCCGTCCCAGCGGGATGAGGGTCAGCGCGACCTCCCGCTCCACGTCGAGGTCCAGTAGCCGGTTCACCTCGGCGTCCACGAAGCCGCACACGATCCGTGCCGGGATCTCAAAGGCCGCCGAGGCCGCCAGCAGGTTGGCCAGAATCGTGCCCGTGTCCCAGAAGCAGTGTCGATAGGTCCGGGCCTGATATTTCCATGCGTTGCGCCAGTACGTCCCGGTACAGATGATGATCGCCGGCGCGGCGGCGGTGGACGGCTCGCCCGCGGTCGCCTTCACGACGGCGCCCCGGTGATCGCCAGCGCGCAACTTTCGCAGTGCGAAGTCGTGCACCCCGAAGTGATAGACCCCGGCCTCCAGATCCGGCAGGTCCCCGCAGACGAGATACAGCTCGATGTGATAGAGCGCGCCCGTACAGGCGGCGGCGCGAAACAGGATCTCTCCCCCGTGAACGGCCCGCCGTCGGGTGATACCGGCGGAGAAGAACAAGATCCCCGCGACGGTTTTCAGATCCGGGACGCGGGTGCCAGCCGGATCCACCCCCGAGGCCGCGATGGCAGCAAGAGCCGGCATTGCGGAGGGCGCGAGGTCGCCGGGCAACGCGATGGGCTTAAGTGTCGAATACACCTTGAAGAGCAGCGGCTGGTTCGGCCAGTCAAGAAAATGGGCACTCGTGCGCACGCTCTGGTCGGAGTGTTTGGTGCCGTTGTGGTAGGTCCAGGTAGCGTCAACAAGACGGTTGTCCATCACCAGACTCCTCTTGGGCTCGCGGTCAGAAGGGACGGTTCCTCCCGGGATCCGCCCCAAGGCGGGGAAGCGTGGCCGGCCGCGGGAACCCCCACGCGGCGGCGAGCGAGTCGGACGCCACTTCCGGGTCTTCCCCGGGGGGGCGCCCGAGGTTCCACAAGAGCGCATGAGCCAACTCGTGCGCGATCACGTAATGGGCAAAGGCGCGGGGGCGAGCAGTCAGCGACCTCTCGAGGGCCACAAGTCGACTCCCCTGAGCGTCCCGTGTCGTAGATCTCGATCACGAATCCGTGATCCCCCATGAACTCCTCCTGCACATACTACCACCTACGATCACGGGCCCTAGAGGCTGGGCCACGTGGACCAGGCGCACCCTCGCGCCTAAGGCCCACGCAAGCTCCGCGACGGTCCGGAGAACGGGTTCGCTGCCTGCCGATCGATCCAACGGGGAGAAAGAGGAGAGGAAACGCAAAAGGCGGACTCTGCCCGGGCAGGAGAACCTGGCAAGAGGAAGAGTGAGGACTAGGCGTTTCGTCCCCTCGAGGGACGTTTTGTCCCCCCGGGTGGATCAGCGCGAAATACGATACGCCTTGAGCTTTCGATTGAGAGTTTTCAGGTGAATTCCCAGGAGGCGGGCGGCCTCGGCCTTCTTGCCTTGGGTCCGCTCGAGGACCTTCAGGATGTGAAGCCGTTCGATCTCGGAGAGCGAAGGCGCTTCCTTTCCCACGGACTGGTGAGGCGTGCGAATGTTCGGGGGGAGGTCGTCGGGGCCGATGACAGGCCCCGGGGAGAGGATCTCGAGGCGCTCGATGGCGTTGGCGAGCTCTCTGACATTCCCCGGCCACGGGTAGTCGGCGAGGAGCGCGAGAGCCTTGTCGGAGACCCCCTTCCTCTTCTGGCCAGGGAGTCGGAACTGATGCAGGAAGTGGTCGATCAGCAGCGGGATGTCGTCCTTCCGCTCCCTCAGGGGAGGGAGCGTCACGGTGATGACGTTGAGGCGGTAGTGAAGATCCTCCCGGAAGCGCCCCGCCTGCACCTCCTGGGCCGGGTCCTTGTTGGTGGACGCCAGGATGCGGACATTGACCTTGAGGGTCCGAGTGCTCCCCACCCGGCGCAGCTCGCCGGCGTCCAGGACCTGGAGGAGCTTGGCCTGCATGGCCGGGCTCATCTCTCCCACCTCATCGAGGAAGAGGGTACCCCCGTCGGCCACCTCGAAGAGGCCCGGCTTCGCGCTGACCGCGCCGGTGAAGGCCCCCTTCTCGTGCCCGAACAGTTCGCTTTCCAGGAGCTGCTCCGGAAAGGCGCTGCAGTTCACGGCTAAGAAGGGCTGGGCACTGCGCCGGCTCCCCTGATGGATGGCCCGGGCCACCAGCCCTTTCCCCGTGCCGGTCTCTCCCTGGATGAAGACGTTGGCGTCGGTCGGGGCGATCCGCTCGATCATCTGGAGCAGGGAACGGATCGCCGGGCTTCCGCCCAGGATGAGCGGGGGGCCCTCTGTCTGGGCCACCATCCGCCTTAGCGCGACGTTCTCTTTCTGAAGCCGCTTCTTCTCGGCCGCCCGTTTGAGGACCTCCTCCACCTCGGAGAGCCTAGCCGGCTTCGTGAGGTAGTCGTAGGCGCCCAGTTTCATGGCCTGAATAGCGTCGTCGATGTCGGGATGGCCCGTCAGGACGATCACCTCGGCGGAGAGGCCGGCCTCCTTCATCCGTTTGAGCGCCTCCATGCCCCCCATGCCGGGCATCTTAAGGTCCAGCAGGACAACCTCGAAGTCACGGGCAGCCAATGCGGAGAGGGCCTCTTCCCCGCTCTGCACGCACTGGACGGAGTGCCCCATGCGTCCGAGTTCGCTCTCCATCAGGATGCGGAACGGCTCTTCGTCATCGACCACCAGCACCCGCATCAGGCTCCTCGCTTCCCCTCACGGCCCATGGTTGCCATCACACACCCTTCATCTCTCCAGGGGCAGTTTCACGGTCACTGTGGTCCCCCTGCTGATGCCTTCGCTCTTGACCTCGATCGTCCCCCCATGCTGCTCGACGATGCTCTGGCAGATGGGGAGGCCCAACCCGGTCCCCTTGCCAACCTCTTTGGTAGTGAAGAAGGGATCGAAGACTTTCGGCAGGTTCTCCGGGGGGATGCCGCATCCGTTATCGGCAACGGAGATCTGGACGATTTCTTGGCCTCGAGAGCCTTGCCCTCGCGCCATGGGGGTGACAGCGATCCGGACCTCTCCCGCGCCTTCGATGGCGTCGAGCGCGTTGGTCAGGAGATTCAAAAGGAGCTGCTGAAGCATTTGCGCATCGGCCTTGAGCTGGACGGGACTCGGAAGGGGCTCCATCAGGATCCGCTTGTTGGCCATAGCGGCCTGTCTGTCCACAAAGGAGACCGACTCCGGGATGAGCCTGCCGAGATCGACGAGCGTAAAGGAAGGCTCCCGCTGCCTCGCGAAGTCCAGGAGCCTCCGGACGATGGAGGCGGCGCGGTCCACCTCCCCCTGGACCATCCTGAGGAATCGTGGGAAGTCCTCGAACTCCTTGCTGACCAGGAGCGTCTCGGCCTGAGAGCGCCGCTGGAGAGCTTCGACGAAGCCCGCGATGGTATTCAGCGGGTTATTGAGTTCATGGGCCAGCCCCGCGGCGAGCCGACCGAGGGAGGCCAGTTTTTCCTGCCTGAGCAGCAGGGCCTGGGATCGCTTCAGCTCTTCGTATGAGCGGTGGAGGTCTTCGTAGAGGCTGGCGTTCTCGATGGCGATGGCGGCCTGGGCGGCCAACGTCATGGCCAGAGCCTTATCTTCTTCAGTGAACTCCTCGGCGCCCTGTTTCTCGGTGAGATAGAGATTCCCGAACACCTTGCCCTTTGAGACGATGGGCACGCCGAGGAAGGACTTCATCGGCGGGTGGTTCGGGGGGAAGCCGTGGGCCCGGGGATCTGTCGTCAAGTCCTTCAGGCGAAGCGGTTTCGCCTCGTGCACCAAGGCGCCCAGGATGCCTTTCCCCACCGGCAGAGGGCCGATGGCCCCCTTCGTTTTCTCGTCGATACCCGCCGTGATGAACTGGCTCAGCCCACCTTTCCCATCCAGGACCCCGAGGGCCCCGTACCGTGCGCTCACCACCTTGCAGGCCATGTTGGCGATCCGCTGAAGCACGGCCGTCAGAGAGAGCCTGGCGCTCAATACCATCCCCGTTTTCACCAGCGTCCGGAGTTGATCGATCTCGCGTTTGCTGACCGCCTCCCGCTCCTCTGCCACGGCGAGAACGGCACGGGCCAGGAAGCGGTCCGCCATCAGCGAGTAGAGATCCAGGGCCTTCGCCAGCCGCCCGGTATCGGGCTGATATTTCCTAAAGAGGGATCGCCCGTACACATCGCGGAGCACGAGGAGGCTGTCCATGATGTGCTCAGTGGTCATTCCCCTCCGCAAACCCGGCCGAGCCATGAACCGGGCCCAACCTCGAACCGCTTCGTATTTCCCGGTTTCCAAGCATTTCACGTAAGTGTCGGAGAGCGCGTGCGACTCGTCCTCGATCTCCTGCGGGGTAAGGCCCTGAAGGAGCCCGTTCGCTCTCATCTGCCGGACCCACTGCCGCCGCAACCCTTCGCGTTTTTGCAGGAAGTGGTTCGTCAGTTCTTGGCGGAATCTATCGCTTCGGGCCATGTTGAAGCCTTCTCTTTTAGCTACATTCTTCCGCTTGCTTCAACGAACTGTCAAGCGAGACGCCAAAGTCCATTTCCCAGGCCGGGAGCTTGCCATCACCCATTTGAGGCGCATGGGTGTCCGTTGAAGCCGATTCGCGTAGCGTCACCGGAAATCGTCGTAGGAGGGATAGACGGTGGCGGCGCGCGGGGAGCGGGAGTGGGGTGAGGTTGGAAATTGAGATGAGGAGGAGGAGGATGGAGCCCGTGGCGCGCTGCCCGCGCCACGGGCTCCATCCTCATTCGAATCTCTCCTCGCTCCCGACCCCCGTGCGCCGCCGAAGGAAGAACGGAACCAGAAAAATCGTATCCTCTTTCTCCAGTGGCGTTCTACCTTTTGCGGACCGCCTCAGATGATACGCACCAGATCGATCACGGTCAACGGGAGACTACCTGCGGCAGACTCCCTCGTTTCGAACCAATAAGGTGTGGCTTCGTGGTAGCCACCAAGCCACTCTCCCTCCGGCCTGCGGCCTTCGGGTGTTGCCCTCCGCTCCTCGCTTCGAGGCAACAAGGCCCCCCTGCCTGGCCCTTGACATGGGAATGTCAAGGGCCCAACTTCGGCGGCAGGGCCGCAGGGCCTGGCCTCCCTAGGGGTCGGCCTGCGTGTCCGCTCCGCGGACTGCGCACCGCCCTGCTGTCGTGCCTTCGCAGCTCACGCACTCCCCCTGCAAGTCGCCTCAGTCCCGCCCCGCCCACCAAGGGTCGGGGTTCCCCGCTCTGCCTCTCGCCTGCGGCTCGCCGCGCCTAGCCATGAATGGCTCGGCGGGACGGCAGCGCCTTCCGTCCCTTGACACGCTTGTCAAGGGGACTCCCCCACCCCGCAAAAAAAACGACAGACTCACATGCTCCCTCGCCCCTCCTCGATTCAATGCTAAGTGCGCTCTTGTCATGCTTTTTCGACTATAATGTTGCTCAGCATTTTGTCTGGTGCAGAGGAGGAGTTGCACGTGGGCTTCACGTCGTTTTTGAAACCAAGAGCCGAGACGCTTGCCGGCGAGATCGAAGGCATTATCGATCTGCATAACGTTACGGACCCCAAGCGCCGGAAGCTTGAGGCTAAGCCAGACCTGTTCTTCCGGCTGACTTACCCCACCGCGGAGGTCAAGCGGGTTATCCAGCTTTTGGACCAGCGATTCGCGCAGGGAGGGCAGACGGCCGGACTTTTCCTGTTTGAAGGGCTGAAGGGAGTTGGGAAGTCGCACCTCCTTCTGCTTATCTACCACCTGTTCAAAAGCCCAAAGGAAGCTCGGAGTTGGTTGGACCGTCATGGTTTGACCTGCCGGCTCCCAGAAAGCGCCGCTCTCGTCCATAACAAGTTTACGGACTTGCCGCTCCTGTCTATTTGGGATTTCGTGTTCGAACAGGTCACGGGGCGGCGACCGCCTAAGAGCGTTCTCCAGCCAAGCCTGGCGGAAGTGGAAGGCGCCCTGGGTGGTAGACACGTGGTGCTCATCTTCGACGAGCTTGAGCAAGGCGTTCGGGTGCTCCCGGATCCGGCAGTGAGGGCTCAAAATATCGCTTTCCTCCAGATGCTGTCGGAATGGGGAAACCGGTCCAATCAGGTTACCCTTTTCGCTAGCATCTACAGCGACCAAGAAGAGCCTGGCGCAACTCTGAAGCGTGTCCCGTCCTGCCGAGTCCAGTTCACTCAAGCGCAGGACCGGGCCAGGGTGGTTCTTCACCGCATCTTCGAAAACTACCTGGACTTCAGGCAGGAATCAGCGGCTCCTGTGATTGAGAGCTATCTCAATGCCTGGCGTCGGCACCTCTCCTCTTTTGACGCTGACGCATATCGACAAAACATGCTGGAGGCTTACCCCTTTACTCCTGACTTGCTGGACATTATGCTTCGGCGCGTTCCAGCTCGTGGAGGATTCCAGAATGTGCGAGGCGCCCTGGGTTTCCTGGCCCATCTGGTGCGCCTAACACACACCAGCGCCGACGTCATTACACCGGGCCATGCGAACATCCAAGACCGCGAGGTGGCAATCCGCCTGAGCGACCTCGATCCCGGGAGCGACCTGATCACGCGAGCCCAGGGCAACCTGGAGGAGTTGAAGGCCACTCCCTTCGCGGTTGAAGTTGCTTCAGCCACGCTTCTCTACACAGTGAGCGGTGTGGACAGCAGGACTCACGGTGCGACAAGAGAGGAGCTGATCAGAAGCGTCCTTCGCCCCGGGTCCGATATCAACGACTTCGAGCAGAGTCTCAGGGCGTTTGAAAAATACGCCGCGTACTTCCACGCTCGGGAGGGCCGCTACTTTTTCGATCGCGAGGAGAACGCGGACGCCAAGGTTGAGTTTCATTCTCTTAGGATCAACGACGACCGAGCCCGGCTCACGCTCAGAGCCTTGTGGCGGGATGAACTCTTCAAAGAGCCCGCAGCGGTGATCTGGGCAGGGCCGGACGAGACTAAAGCTGCGCTGGAAGGTCTGGACAAGGATCGCTTGAGATGGATCCTGGCGGCTCGCCGCCTTTCTGAAGACGACCGCAACACCCTCTATCATGGCCTCTCCATGCGAAATCAAGTGATGCTGCTTGAACCCAGAGACGAGGCGTTCAACCTTGAGGCTCACCCAGACGTGATCAAGTGGGCCAAACGCCTTCTTGCCGTTCAGAGCCTTGTCGAGATGACCCGTGAGGCCAGTAGGCGCGCCGAGTACGAGCGCATCGCGAGAGAAGATCGGAGCCATATCCTCCTTGTTATTCGCCGGGCTGGGCTCTCCTACGTCAAATTCGAGGCCCGCCCAAATGGGTTCCAAATCGACGAGGAATCGCTCGGGACGGCGGCGTCGAAGGAAGAAGTGCTCACGCACCTCAGCCAGAAAATCTATCCTCCTCAATTCATCGCGGAGCATCTGTCGGAACGGTTGGACCAAATTAACGGCAAATCGGTTCGAGAGGTGGAACGGGAGTATCGATCAACCCTAGGCTTCCCGGTGCCGACTCATGCGGGCTCCGTGGCGAAGGCCATCCGACTCCTCTGTAAGGAGCGGAAGCTCGGGATTTCCCATCCACTCAGAGAAGTGCCCGTCATCCTGCGGCTGGCGGAGGATGGAGGGTTTCGTGCCCGAGAGGTTGACGTCAGCACTGCGGCAGTACCGAGTGAGACGCTTGATTTTGTCGAGCAGCGGCTCCGGGCCGGACGGGTCGCGCCTTCGCAGCTTCACGGCCGTCGAGAGCTGAAAGAGGCCGGTATCGAAGCGTTCTACTACAATCACGAGGGGCACCGGCACCAGCTTTCTCCCGAGCATCAGGCGTTCTGTCTCTGGTCCGCCTTCCCGGATCAGACCTATCAAGACTCCGGCGCGAGATTCGCGAGCCATTTTGTCGAGATTCACCGAAGATTGGAAGCGGTCTGGCGAAACACCGTTCAAGCAATTCCATCGGGGCGGAGGATCCTCGTCACCAGCGATCATGGCTATGTCTTCTTCGGTCATGGCCACTCGGCCCCTAGAACGAACCAAGCCGTCCGGCTTCTCACGGATTGGTTTGGCGGCGAGCGGTGCCGTGCCGTTACGCCTGGCGAGGAACCTCCTTCACATCCTGACCTGGCAGTGATTGCTCACCGCCAGGTCGCGATGATTCGAGGACGAGTGCAGACCCATCCTCCCGGGCCGGCAGGCGCGCGCCTCTACAAGCATGGCGGGCTTTCGTTAATGGAAATGTTGACGCCATGGATTGTGCTGGAACCGCGCCCTGCGTAGCCCATTAGGTTGAGGGCAGTTGGTGGACTACGAAACTATCCGCCGGTGTTCGGCCGAGTGCCGTTTCAGCGACCATGCCCGGAGAGAGATGGAGGCAGAGCCGTTCGGCGTCATTCGAGTGGACGAGGTTCTACAAGCGTTACAGGCAGGTGAGATTATTGAAGAGTACCCTCAGGATAAACCGTACCCCAGTTGTCTGGCTCTGGGGAGGACGGCCGCAGGCCGTGTGCTTCATGTCGTGTGCGCTCCAGTTACGGCCGAGCAACGGCTGATCATCATTACGACGTACCAGCCCGATCCCGCTCGATGGGACTCGGAATTCAGGCAGAGGAGATCATCATGAAGTGTGTCATCTGTAAGACCGGAGAGGTTCAGCCGGCCACAGTGCAGGCCGAGATCAAGGTGGGGTGCGATCGCCTGCTCGTCCCGGTCGAGGCCGAGGTGTGCCGGGAGTGCGGCGAGCCGTATTACTCCGCGGAGACGCTCCGCCATCTTGAGCGGGTACGTGAAGACTTCAGCCATAAGACCATTACACCGCCGCCGATCGGGAAAGTGTATCAAGTCTCCTGAGCGAACCAGGCCGTGAAAAGAGCGATTGAAGAGGGCTTCCCGATCGTCGAGATCAACCGTCTCGCCGTGCCGGAGCGGAACTCGTTCAAGCCTATTTATCAGATGCACAAGTGGTTCGCGAGGCGCGCCTCGTGTGTCTTCCGGGCTATCCTGCTCGGCTGCCTCAAGCCCGCCGGCACCGACATCATGGCCGAGTTCTACAAGAACCACACGAATGATCCAGACACGGTGGGGAAGGTCATCCTCGACCCGTTCATGGGCGGCGGCACCACCGTCGTCGAGGCGCTGCGCCTCGGGTGCAAAGTGATTGGCATCGATCTGAACCCCGTGGCCTGGTTTATCGTGAAGACCGAGGTCGAGCCGGTCGACCTCGACGCGCTTCGGGCTGCCTTCGAGCGTCTGGCCAACCGCCCTGTACCGTGGAGCGGGAAGTCAGTCCGCGAAACGCTCCTCGATCAGTACAAGACCACCTGCCCCTGCTGCGGGAGCAGCGACGCGGATATCATCTATACGTTCTGGGTGAAGTCGGCCATCTGCACCAATGCGGCTCCACCGTGTGCGAGGAAAACTCTCATCCCCCTCTTCCCTGATTACGTGATCGCTCAGAAATCACCCTCGATCCGCTATTGGCGGGATGCGCGCTGTCCTCGGTGCGAGAAGACCTTCGACTGGGAAGTCGAGCCGGCCACTCTCATCGCGGAGCCCGATCTCATGGTGACAAGTTCAACCTACTCCGCGGGTGTCGGTCGGACAACCGTTCGTTGGGCGTACTCATCCGGTAAGACTGTGCCGTGTCCGTGGTGTCGCGAGGAGGTGACACCTCGGCCAGCAAAGGCCAAGCGCGAGAGAAAAAAGGTGCCGCTCTCGGTGCTTCGTTGCCCGTTCTGCGAAGCCGGCTGGCTCGCTCAAATGATCAGGTTCGGAGTCTTTCGATCCGGGTTCTCTTCCGGCTGGAATTCGAGAATGGGCGTAAACAATCCATATACACGAATCTCCTGGTGAGCCCCGACGGCTCATGGCAAGAAGGTTCGCCTACCTTCGATATCGAGCAACTCGGGAAAGTAATTCCAAACGGTCCGACCTCAGATACTATACAGATCAATGAGGTTAGCTCTACACTC
>Ga0184639_10001158_pt1 | contig 11220 bp, 11 predicted proteins | sample PLM31_170_b2_FD_133155 | JGI IMG/M metagenome (GOLD analysis project Ga0184639, IMG submission 133155) | Groundwater sediment microbial communities from an aquifer in East River, Colorado, USA - PLM3-1_170_b2 | ecosystem: Environmental > Terrestrial > Soil > Riparian zone | place: USA: East... | reverse complement strand
TCTGCGAATCGTATCCAGAATGGGCTGCAACCGACCGCCCAATTGCCGATAATGGCGGTCATCGAAACTCTTGAGATCTACCTTGTAGAGCTCAACCCACGGCCTCAGGTACTCCAACACTTGTGGGGTACCGTTTCCATTGGAAACAAAGCCTGTCAACAAGCCAGCCGCGCGCGCTTCCTTAAAGATTGCTACCGCCCACTCGCTCGTAATCAACGGCTCGTTATAGGTGCTGACGATGACTTTGGCCCCTTGCTGGAGAGCTTCGCGGACAAGCTGCTGCGGCGTAACCTTCATGGGCGGAGCGGCGGCCGCAGGATCGCGCAGGGCCTGTGAGGTTACCCAGTTCTGGCAATAGGCGCAGTGTAAATCACAGCCGAGCATTCCGAAGCTAAACGCCAAAGCCCCGGGATGGGCATGGAAGAATGGTTTTTTCTCTATGGGGTCGCATTGAACGCCCCCCACGTAACCCCAAGGAACGTAGAGTTTGCCTCCTCTATTGAATCGAACCTGGCAAACCCCGGGCCGGCCTTCCGGGATCGGGCAGCAATGGCCGCACGCGAAACAGCGGATTCGCCCATCGTCGAGCTTCTCGTAAAGCTCGCCTTCGCGAACGTTGTCATTAAGAATGTCTCGCATGGTAGCCATGGGCAACACTTTCCCGGGCAAACCGCAATTTGATTGCATCATGTCTGCGTTCCGAATTCAAATAGGCACCTGGGCAGGCTACACACTTAGGTGCTTAAAAATCGAGTATTGAATCGGAGCACACCTCGAACCATTGGAAGTCTTTCACAAAGCAGATCCTGAAGTAAGCCTGGACGCGATCCGCTCACTTTGATGATCCACAGGGGTTGACCTCTCTCTGAGCCTTGAATCGTTGCGATGCTAGGACTAGGATAAACGCATGTTAGATTGGTCGGCTTGTCCCGCGGTCGAGCGTGACCCGGAGCGCGTAAGCGGCGCGTGGGTTTTTCGCGGCACGCGCGTCCCAGTCTCAGGTCTCTTTGAGAACCTCGAAGACGGAGTCCAGATCACTCAGTTTGTGGAGTGGTTCCCGGGCGTCACCATCGAGCAGGTGCGCGCGGTGCTCGAACATGCAGCCAAAAGTTTGAACCTGTCTCAGGTTGCCTGAGTGCGCATTCTCTTCGATCAGGGGACGCCAGTGCCCCTGCGCAAAATCCTCAGCCCTCATCAAGTGGAAACCGCTTTTGAGCGTGGTTGGAGCACGCTGACGAACGGCGAGCTGTTGGCAGCAGCCGAGCAAGAGGGCTTTGAGCTTTTTGTCACTACCGATAAGAACCTCCGCGATCAGCAAAACTTCGGTGAGCTGAGAATTGCCATCGTCGTCTTGTCGTCCACCAGTTGGCCTCGCATTCAAAAGGCCGCGACGGCAGTCAAACAAGCCATCGAAGCGGCTTCGCCAGGGAGTTACAAGGAAGTAAGTATCCCATAGGCTCAGCTAGCCTTCGCTTGCACGAGTACGGATGTTTTCTTACTTTCGGAATTACGAAAACGTGAAAGTTAGTGTGAGAGTTTGAATTCAAGACTGAAGAAAAATTCCCGACGGTGTTTTCGCCTGTGGATTGGCCGGCCTCAGAAAAAGATCGTCAAGATCGCCATGCCCGACCCCGGTGCCAACTTGATCTCCGGAGCGGCTTTTAGACCAAGATAACCGATAGGCGGCGTTTGGAAGGAAGAAGGAGACGGCGGCGCTTGGGATCAAGCCGGATATCGTAGCGCTCGAGGAACTCGGCTCCTAGCACATAATCTTCAGTAAGCCCCGGCATGACATACGCTGTATCCGCAAGAGTCGCCCCGTTCAGGCGGATCATAACCGCTGCTATCTGGGACACCTGGGTCGAACCTTTTCCAAGACGGATGCGAAGCGGCTTGGGAAGATCCGCTGTCGAGAGACCTAAGACCCGGACCAGCGATGGCCGGATAAAGCTTGAGGAAGCACCCGTGTCGAACAAACACTCAATCTCTCTCCGCCTGCGCCGACCAAGAAGCGGAAGATTTTTTCTGATGACTCCCATGGCGCGACACCTTCACCTATCCCAGTATCCCCCGAGGCCGCCAAAGTCAATCTTGTCCGGCCGATGGCCTTGTCCAAAATTGTTAAGAAACCAAGGCCAGACCCGCAACACTAAAAAACGGAGTATTGAATCGGAACAAACCTCGAAGCATTGGAAGTCTTTCACAAAACCCCATCGATTTCTTTTTTTCTACCCCAGAATGTTTTCTTACTTTCGGAATTACGAAAACGTGGAAGTTGGTGTGAGAGTTTGAATTCAAGACTGAAGAAAAATTCCGAACGGTGTTTTCGCCTGTGGATCGGTGAGCCCCAGAAAAAGATTGTCAGGATTGCCGGGCCTGACCCCGGCCCCTGACCCCGGCCCCGGCTAATGGGTGACCCCGGCCCCCGGCCCTTAGCTTGTTTTTCGCTTTGAGCATTAAATCGGTAACTCGTATACGATCCGACGAACGATCCTACAAGCGCTGATAACAGGGCGGTAAACAAAGGGGCAGAAAGCTTGGATTTTACCCAGAGGAAAATCTTAGAATAGGCGCCAGGCATTTAATTTCGAGTAGTCGGCTCAGTGGGCTGACCCCGCTCGTTATCTTTGCAATTTTAAGCGGTCCGTTATCGCGTAACTGGATTGAAGTCTTGCTTGCCAAGAAATAGTTCAAAGTCTTCTTTTGTCAAGGGTGTCGCCCATTCGAAGCCATACTGGCGCTGCGTAGGCCCTGGCCCGTAAACGACACCTATTACCTCCCCCGATTCAGTCAAGATTACTGGACTTCCACTAAAGCCTGGTACCCCCACTAGATCGAGCAAAAGCATGCGTTGATCCCCTATTTCGACCTGGGTCGAAGCAATCACACCTTTTCGTAGGATCGGCACATTGATCATCCCTCGTCCAAGGTTGGGATGTCCGATAATGAAAACGTCCTTTCCTGTCAGTCGCAGAATGTCGGCTGCAGCTCGTAGAGGAAAAACATTTAGTTGGGGTATCTCGCAGAGGTTTCTATATGAGCTGTCGATTGTAAGGAAGGCCAGATCTCTGTCTGGACTAGTGTATAGAACCTTGGCTGGAACGAAGGTGCCTTGCGTAATGTTTAAGGGGTTCAGAATCGCCATCAACATGCGCGCCGGGTCCTGCTTGACTATCACGTGCTTGGCTGTTGCGAAGATGCATTTTCTGTCAACGACAAAACCTGTGCCCAAAGACTTCTCAATTCTCGTGATTTGGCCCTGCTTCGCAGTTTCTTGGATTCCGATTTGTACTATACCAGAGCGGTAACTCCAAAAGCCTTGCGAGGGAGCTGGCAGCGGGTCAGCGGCGTGAACGCGCAAGATCATTACAGCGAAAAGACAAAGTATGCTCATTAGCAGATTCAAGCATGACCTCCAATCGACTACTGGCACGGAGTGTCTGTCATAACAATCTTTACAATCTTGCCCTCGTCTATTTCTGTCGCCTCCTTGTCTCCCGAAGACGTTCGACCAAATTCTCATATACTTCTCGCCGGTGCCCTACCACGAAAATACGGAGCGTCCGAGTGTTTGGGTCTACCTCATAAACGATCCGGAAGCGTCGGACTTTATATTTCCAGTGATAGGAATTTGCTTTTTAGGCTTCGCCGCTGAGAACTCAAAATTGTCCGCACCGAGCATCAGCCGACCCGCTTCGAGAACCCGAAGGGCCCAACAGAAAGGACCGGGAAGACCCCATTCCCGAATTGGCCCGGAGAGTATCCGATCAAGTAGCATTATGTCAACTTAAGCCAGTCACGCGAGTAGGGCTGGGCTACTGGTCCCGATTGGAGTAAGAGGCTTTTATATCAGCTGGCTGCCCCGCGATCTTCCTCGGGATGGTGAGTTTATCGAACCGTAGGAGGGATCGAATCGACCGTGTCATCGAACGTGTCAGGCTTTGCTTTTTTGATATTGCTCCGCTCAAAACAAGTCTCGATAAAAAGCAAATAATTAAAAAGGCGTCAAAAAAGGCGTCAAAAAGGCGTCAAGTCTGCTGTTGGCTTTTAGGCGCGTTCTCGATCTTTCGGGCACGGCCCGCCATCTTTTTTCTCATCCTTCCTTTCACGCTACAAGAAAAAGTTTGGCTGATGAGAGCCAGTCCGGGCGATGATGCGGGACCAAAGATGTGACCGGATCGGGAAACCCAGCCGAAGTTACTTCCGCGTAAAATAGGGCAGAACAGTCGTCGAAGTCAAGCCGTGGGCGCGTTAGGCGTGAGGCAACAGGCAATACGAAAAGGCGTGAGGCGGAAAACAAGAATGAAGGATGAGGGATGAAATAGAAAAAGACATTGCTCGTGTTCGTGTGTCGTGCTCGCGCCTGGGAAAACACGCAAAAGCTTAAAGCGAAAAGGACAATGGCTGCCGATTAAACGGCAGTGGAGTGCGGCTTGACTTCCCTCTCCAAGCGCGCACCGGCGCCCTCAGAAGCGCTTTGTTGAAATCTTCGGCGCGTGAGCGCTCCCTGTATGGTCCCTCCAGCGTGTTATGGCTTGAACCAGTAGTCAGGATTGCTTTTAAAGATGCCCTTGGGGATCTTGGCGTAGACAAGGTTCACTATGTCCACTGCTTCACCGATTGCCAAGTCCACCGCTAGGCTCGCCAGCGCATAAGCATCGGCGGCGCTCAGCCCCTTTTCCCGCTGCAGGAAGTCCACAGTTTCCTCCATGACCAGTCTTGTCGCCTCATCTAGGTCCACGCTCATTCCCATGAGGATGTAATGCGTAGCTGTCTCCGCCCTGGGAGTTTTCAAGGCCTTTCCCTTGTGAAGCATAAATTGAAGCGTCGGCGCCAGAGAAGTCTCTAGGGCTCCCCCATCTACCTCTCCATCGCCCTGGACTGCGTGTCCATCCCCGGTAAAAAACTGTGCGCCCTTATTGAATACCGGAAGGTAGAGAGTGGAGCCTTTGCTTAACGCCTTTAAGTCCATATTGCTGCCCCATGGGCCCGGCGGAGTGGTGCTGACCATTCCAAGTGAAGTAGGAGGCGCCACCGCCATTATGCCCATAAAAGGGCTAAGCGGTATCTCAATGTCCTTCGAGAACAGGGCCACGTTTCGACCCAGGTCCATTTTGATGATTTTCGCGGTGGGAGTTTTGACAAGATCAGGCAAAACCCCTCTGCCTGGGCCGGTGTTGTTGACCCCGTAGGGGACACGAATTTTTATGTCCAGAACTCTTACTTCCAACATGTCTCCTGGCTCTGCGCCGTCTATGTAAATAGGACCCGTGAGGACATGCACGGCTGTGCCTTTGGGCCGTTTCACCTGGTTGTAGACAGCGATGGCGTCGGAGAGAACCTGGTCTGGGGGAATCCCAGCGGCGCCGAAATATTTAACCGGATCATCTTTCGTAAGCAGCCCCTGGTGTGAAAGGGTTTCAATATGGACAATCTGCCCCGACTTGATAGTAAGGGCTGGGGGTATATTGGCTGCCAAGTAGCCCCACAGCACCGTATCGGGTGTGGACCTCAAGGTAGCATCAGGAGCCCTTTTACTTATATCAGCTTGAGCTGCCAAACCCTGATTCATGGTGATGAGGCTAAGAAGAATAGCAATAACTAACATTCCCAGAAGAAGCCAACCCTTTCTACCCTGCGGCGGCGATGAGTTGGTGCTGTCGTCGCCGGACCTTGCATCCTTTTTCCATGGGATCGTTACCATAAGACCTCCTATTGATGGGAAATTCTTTTTGAGGCACTGACATCGAAGAACTTAGAAACGAGCCTTCAGCTATTAACATTTAGCTCTTGACTAATAGCTGACCACTAGCTGTAGCTTTTAGCATGCTGGGGGTCAGGCCCTTCAATCTAAACAATTTTATCTCTTGTCCGTTAACAAAGAAGTCTGGCTGATGAGAGCCAGTCCGGGCGATGATGTGGAATCAAAGATGTGACCGGATCAGGCGACCCAGCCGAAGTTAGTTGCGCGTAAAATAGGGCATATTGATTAAGAAGGCAACAGGCAATAATTAGGCATGAGGCGTAAGGCATGAGGCGAGAGGGGTGTTGGACGACGCAAAGGTCACACATGATGCCTAAAGGGCATAGAGGATCGAGTTGTTTTCTAAACCCTGGGGTGTTAGGAGAACAAGAAACGTCTTTGGAGGAACCCTATGCCCGAAAATCTGATCACGTCTGTAAAAAGAGAGATCGACCGGCTTAAAAAGGAGATAGGTCAGCGAACTTCCGAACTGGCCGCCTTTAAGGATGATCTGATAAAGCACCAAAGGGCCTATCGACTCCTGGCGGGCAGGGACACGAAGGCACAGCGACCCGGAAGAAAGCGTGCTAGGGCCGGGAAAACCACTCCAGTAAATTGGAATTCCATGTTGGATCTGCTTCCCAGCCGTTTCACCGTTGGGGATATCGCCAAGGCAGCGGGTGCCAGACGAAAATCGTCCGGCTATGTCCGCCAGGTCGCTGTGAGGTGGGCGAAGCAGAAGAAAACCAAAAGGATCGGGCGAGGAAAGTACCAAAAAGTCCAGCAGGGACAGCCGAGCGCTACGGCGGCTTCCCGAAGGAACAAATAACGAGAAGATCCTTCTCCGCCGTATCTAAACGCATGGGAGAAAACCGGGCCTTAGATATTTCCCCGCAAAATCAATAACCCTGGATTACCCGTTACGGACCGCATTCCTGTCCGCGCATTCGTGCAGGGAGGGGAGAAAAGGGGACGCGAGCCTTTTCTCGGCTGCTAAATTACGCCGATCTCTTTAACCGGATAATTCCAGCCTCGACATCTTCTGTCGCAGAGACGAAAGCCTCGAAGAGTCCGACAACCTCCCCGACCCCGACGTGCTTGCTCAGGAAATCGTCGATGACCTCGAAGCCGCCCTCGAACAAGTCCGCTTTAATATCCACGCTCCCAGTCTATGACATTTTCCAACGGCAGGCCTTCCAGGTAACGAGTCAGGTTTTCACAGAATAACTTTACTCCGCGGTGCTCGGAGACGTCCGTTGCCGCCGATACATGGGGCGTAATGACAACGCGCCCATCATGCCACAGACGCGACTCGGGCGGGCGTTCGAATTCCCCGACGTAGACGTCCAGGGCGACGCCGCGAAGCCTCCCCTCAGCCAAAGCATGCAGCAGCGCTTCTTCGTCGATAATCTCACCGCGCGCGATGTTGACCAGAACCGTTCCTGATTTCATCGCTGCAAAAGCCGCTCGGCCGATCAAATGGGTAGTCTCCTTCGTCCACGGGCAACAAACGGCTACGAACTCGCTCTCGCCGAGCAGGTCATGCAGAAGGTGGGAGGATTCTAGTCGTACGAAGCCGGGCGGAAACGGTGTCCCCGAAGCCACGTGCCGGCGCGTGCCGACCACGCGCATCCCGGCCGCCGCGCAGAGCGTTGCCACCTCCTGACCAATGCCGCCCGCGCCGACAACGCAGACCGTCTTATCCCGGACTATTACGGGATCGTAAGTTTGATGATCGAAACGGTGGCGCTTTTGGTCCCGGTAGCTCAAGTGAAGGCCACGAGCGAAGTGGAGAAAGCTCGCCAACACATACTCGGCCATGGGTCGCCTGTTCGTGAGCCCGCGCGAGGTGGTCACCAAAACATCGGAGCCCCAAAGGTCGGTATCCAGAAAATTGCTCGCTCCGGCGGGAAGCTCATGGACCCATTTCAAGCGCGGCGCGCGTGCTCTGATATCTTTCACTGGCGGCCATCCCAGGAGCACGACCTCCGCCGAAGCCAGCACATGGTTGCGTTGATCGAAACTCGTCGCAGGATATTTTCGATCCCCGAGATACCGATCCACGGTCCACTGCGGCCAAGTGGCGCGAAGCTCTACGTCGAACCATCCCCTGGCATCGACGATCTTGACCCGACAGTCGACGTTCTGAATTCGGTGCAGCACCTCTTCGGAGACCTGCGGGATTACCAAAACTTCCACACTCTCCATCATTCCCACAGTACCCTATCACGGCAGGTCTTTGTTAGAGTAAGAGGAGAAAAGTGGCTAAATTGTCATTAGAAAAAGGGGGAGAGTGGGGGTTCGGCTTGAATAAGACAAAGAGCGGTTCAATCACGACAAAGCCAGCCTCGATTTCTTCTGGCTCAGAGACGAAAGCCTCGAAGACTCCGACAGTCTTCCCGACCCCGACGTTCTCGCCCAGGAAATCGTCGAGGATCTCGAAGCCGCCCTCGAACAATTCCGTGAGATCGCCGCGGACCTAGACCCTGACGTGTTGATAGAGAAAGATCAATAATAGATGAGGATTGTAAACTTTAGAAGATCTTCGAATCTTTAGCATTGCTCTGGCAACCGCCGTTTACCGTCTTCAATTGTTCTTTATTTTTGTCCTGATTCCACTGAAGCGTCGTTCAATTCAATCTTCGTGTAAGCTATCGGAGCGCTTTGCGGTCACGTGCGGGCTTGCGAATAGGCTGTGCCGGAGGTTTGTTATATATGCGATTCTTCCTAAAATCTTCTGTTTTTGATTTCGGGGAAACTTACCTGAAGCGAATCTCTCAATCCTCCTCGTCACTCCCTGATAGGCTGGAGTTGCATGCCGGACGGTCTTCTCAGCGACTTTCAGCAGCCCATCGCAGTAAAGCATGATTGCAAATCCATGAATGGCATGCACTCTTAATTCCATTCCCTCAGCGTTGGTTTGATTTAACTGCGAAAATCCATACAGTAAACGCGATACTAACTTTGACCTGCTGCCGGGCCGGGTGAAGTTATATTGACGCGTTAAACGAGCCAGCTCTTTTCTTCTGGGGTTAATTTCTTCCTGAATCATTCTATTGAAGTCCTCCTTCATTGTCCGTCGAGGATCCTTTAACCATCGCTTCTGCCAATCCTCTATCTGTTGTACGAGTTCTACGGCACGGCGTCTTTCTCTTTCGCTTGACATCTTTTTGCTAAATCCTCTTTGCCGGTGCTTGATCGGAGAGCAAGCCTGCTTTACCTCTTCTATGACGTCCTCTAAGAACTCTCTCTTGATTCCCACTCTTTTAGTGAGAAAATGAACTGCTTGCTTTCGGTTTTCTCTAAGATCAACCTTCCATCTATACTCCGCCATACTGTGGTATTATTCGCCTAGTTCACTCGATTTTGTCAAATCGCTTATGGTGGCGTAAAAACAGAGCGCTGTGACGACGCAATTAAATATCCGGAAAAGGGGTCAAGGTTGCTGTTGGCTTTTAGGCGCGTTCTCGATCTTTCGGGCACGGCCCGCCACCTTTTTTCTCTCATCCTTCCTTTCACCGCCTAAAGGGCATAAGGATCGAGTTGTTTTCTAAACCCTGGGGTGTTAGGAGAACGAGAAACGTCTTTGGAGGAACCCCATGCCCGAAAATCTGATCACATCTGTAAGAAGAGAAATCGACCGGCTTAAAAAGGAGATAGGTCAGCGAACTTCCGAACTGGCCGCCTTTAAGGATAATCTGATAAAGCACCAAAGGGCCTATCGGCTCCTGGCGGGCGGGGACACCAAGGCACAGCGACCGGTAAGAAGGCGTGGTAAGGCCAGAAGAACCACTCCAGTAAATTGGAATTCCATGTTGGATCTGCTTCCCAGCCGTTTCACCGTCGGGGACCTCGCCAAGGAAGCAGTTGCCAGACGAAACTCCCCCGGCTATGCCCGCCAGGTCGTGGTGAAGTGGGCGAAGCAGGGGAGGACCAAAAGGATCGGGCGAGGAAAATACCAAAAAGTCCAGCAGGGACAGCCGCGCGCTACGGCGGGTTCCCAAAGGAACAAATAAAAGAGGCTTAGAATAGCTTAGGGGTCACTCATCGTGTCCCCTTTCTAGGTGTTCGTCAAACTGAAACCTTATTGACAGCCCTTCGCGATGTGATATTTGTACCGTCGTAACAAGCCTCCCCCCGTCATTGAGACGGCTTCCAGTAGATGTGAGGCCAAACCGGTGGAACCTAAAACGTTCTTCGGAGGGGGAAATGAAAAGGAGAGTTTAGAGCCAGCCGCTCCGGCGATTGATCGCTAGGGTGTGCTGGCTTTTTTGTTCCCTGGCTAACCGCGGAGGCGCGGAGGGCGCGGAGAAGAGGGAGTAGAAAGAAACTCTGCGAACTCTGTGCCTCTGTGGTGAATACTTCTTTCACAGTAAACCCGGAAGATCCCAATAAATTCAAAGGAGGTGCTTTATGCCTAGAGGAGTTATTTTGGTAGATTATACGGATCAAGGCCGACGCACAATCAAAGATTCACCCGCTCGAGCCGAGGCGGCCAAGGCCGAAGCGGCGAGACTGGGCGTTCAGGTCAAAGACATCTTCTATACGCCAGGCGGACCGCATGATGCTGCAATCATCATCGAGGCGGAGGGCCCTGAGCCCATCAACAAGTTCATGTCGAGCGTGCAGTCGTTAGGCAACGTGAAACTGAAATTTATCCGGGCTTTCTCGATCGAGGAGATGCGCAAGATGGTCTAGTGGCCAATTGAGTAGGTGGCGAGCTGAGCGGTGTGTGGCATCCCTAAACGAAGGGACGGAAAGGTGTCAGGAACCTTTTGAGCTTCTCGGTTCGCCGATATTCAAAAGTTCCGGTTCGAGGAGGCGGTGGGTTTTAACCCCTGCGTGCTTCTCGGTAATTGGTTTTGTAGCTGCGCAGCTAGCGGGTTGTTAGCCGGAAAGCCTGCGCCGCCCGCCGGCTATCACGGGGCGAGAGAATGTCGTTGATGGGGTCAGTAGCGACTGCGATTTCCCCAAATCGGCATAGGGTCTTTTGTTGTTTGTTGTTCGCTCAACCGTCTGTGACTTATTCAACAAAAGATCTGATCCCTTGTCAGACCTCGACTTCGATATCACTAGCCTCTACTCGGACATTGTAACGGGCAACTCCTTGAGGAGCTGGCGGTCCTAAGACCCCGCCAGTCGTTACATCGAATTTTGCGCCATGGAAGGGACAGGTGACTTCTTTGCCATCAAGGGACCCTTCCGAAAGCGGCCCACCGCGATGGGTGCAAGTGTCATCGATAGCATGGAAAGAGCCCTCCACATTAAAGAGGGCAATCTTCTTGCCACCAACCTCGATCATTTTCCCCTGACCGGGAACAATCTCATCAGTCTTCGCTACCTTCACAAAACCTGCCATAATTCACCTCCTATTAAATTTTGGATATTCAGGCTTCTGTGTGGCTAACCTGGCCAACGCTATTTCAGTGCAAGGACTCGGAAATTGCACCGCGGAGGCGCTGAGGTCGCGGAGAAGG
>Ga0184639_10001157_pt1 | contig 11227 bp, 12 predicted proteins | sample PLM31_170_b2_FD_133155 | JGI IMG/M metagenome (GOLD analysis project Ga0184639, IMG submission 133155) | Groundwater sediment microbial communities from an aquifer in East River, Colorado, USA - PLM3-1_170_b2 | ecosystem: Environmental > Terrestrial > Soil > Riparian zone | place: USA: East... | reverse complement strand
GAGATCGCCCTCGGCATCCGGCGGGCCCACGATTTCGTCACCGTGGGCGCGCCCCATCCGCTCCAGGAGGCGGCGGTGGCAGCGCTGACGCTGCCGGATTCCTACTACGTCTGGCTTCGCGACATGTACCAGGCCAAGCGCGACCTCCTCGTGGGGCTCGTGGAGTCCGCCGGGTTCCTCGTGTACCGGCCGAGCGGCGCCTACTATATCCTCACCGACGTTGCCCACTTCCTCGAGCGCTATGGCTGTCCGGATGACACCACCTTCGCCATGTACCTGGTGAAGGAGGTCGGCGTCACCACGGTGCCCGGCTCGTCCTTCTACGCCCATCCGGAGCTGGGCCGGACCAAGATTCGCTTTTGTTTTCCGAAGACCGACGACATGCTCGAAGAGGCCGGCCGCCGCCTGCAGAAGCTCGCGCCGGCGTGACACTCCGGGAGGCGGGGCTTCAGATCTTTCGGGCGGCTCTTCGGGCCGGAGATGTCGACCCGCTCGTCACCAGGTCCCTCAGCTCCATCGACATTTCGCCTTACCGAAGGATCCTGGTGGTCGGGGCCGGGAAGGCCTCGGGCGCGATGGCCCATGCGCTGGAGGAGATCCTCGGCGACGGGGTCACGGCGGGCTTGGTGGTCGTCAATGATGGCTATACCGCCCCCACCCGGAAGATCAAACTGGTGGAGGCCGGCCATCCCATTCCTGATGAGCGTGGGCTTCGCGCTGCCAACGAAATCCTGGCTCTCGCCCGGTCTGCCGAAGCCGACGACCTCGTGATCGTGTTGGTCTCGGGAGGCGGGTCGGCGCTGACTCCGTGCCCCGCCCCGCCGATCACGCTCGAAGAAAAGCAAGTCCTGACCCGGCTCCTGCTGGCGGCGGGGGTGAACATCAACGAGCTGAACGCGGTGCGGAAGCACTGCTCCCTCTTCAAGGGCGGCCGCTTGGCTCAGGCGGCTGCGCCCGCCTCCGTGCTCTCCCTGATCCTGTCCGATGTGATCGGCGACCCCCTGGACGCGATCGCCTCCGGCCCCACAGCGCCGGACCAGACGACCTTCCGGGACGCCCTGGCGATCCTGGACCGCTTCGGCCTGCGCGCCAAGGCTCCGCGCGCCGTCGTGGCGCATCTGGAGCGGGGCGTCAGGGGGGAGATTCCTGAGACTCCCAAGACCGGCGACCCCCTCTTTCGCCGCGTCGAGAACCGTGTGATCGGAAATAACGCCCTCGTCGTGCAGGCGGCCGTCCAGGCGGCGGAAGCCCTGGGCTTTAACGCCCATCTTCTGACCCGGTCGCTCGAGGGGGAGGCGAGGGAGGTGGCGAAGGAGTTCGCGAAACGGGCGCACGAGGTCAGTACTTCGAGGAAGCCTGTGGGCCCGCCCGGCTGTCTGATCGCAGGCGGAGAGACGACGGTGACAGTGCGAGGCAGCGGGCTGGGCGGACGGTGTCAGGAATTCGCCCTGGCCGCGGCGCTGGCGCTCCAGGGGATGGAGGATGTCGTGGTGCTGGCGGCGGGAACCGACGGAAGCGACGGCCCCACCGATGCCGCCGGCGCGATTGCGGATCGAGAAACGGTGGCCAGGGGTGAGCGTCGGAATCTTGACGCCCGTGCGTCGTTGGAGGCCAATGACTCCTATCGTTTCTTCTCGGCGCTCGGAGATCTGGTCACGACCGGGCCGACCAACACGAACCTCATGGACCTCTACCTCCTCCTGGTCGGCCCTCTGCCTTCGAGATAGGCGAAACGCTCCGAGTGTGTGATTTCACGAAACCGCGATGGGGAAACCCACAGGCTTATCCACCGGGGGACCACAGGGAATGTGGAAAACCTCTGTGGTATTCTAGCGCCGTGCCAATAACCCGAGTCGATTTGCTTTCCCTCTCACCGAACGAACTTGAGACGCTCTCCCAGCGCCTCGGTGCGGACCGTTACCGGGGTCGCCAGCTCGCGGTCTGGCTCTTCAAGAAGGATGTGTATGACCTCGACGCAATGAGTGACCTCCCCCGCGAGTTCAGGTCCCGGCTGGCTGAGGAGGCGTTTATCGGGATCCCCGAGGTCGAGCGGATCACGCCGTCTCAGGACGGAAGCCAGAAGTTTGTCCTGCGCCTGGCCGACGGCGCCCGAATTCAATCCGTCCTTATGCCCGACCGGGACCGGCTCACTCTCTGCCTTTCCCCGCAAGTGGGGTGCGGCTTCGCCTGCGCCTTTTGCCTGACCGGGACCATGGGTCTCGACCGCAATCTGACCGCTGGGGAAATCGTGGGTCAGCTGGCGGCTGTGCGCGGGGCGCTTGGGCCTGAGACTCGCGTGACCCACCTGGTATTCATGGGCATGGGTGAGCCCTTGGCCAACTACGAGGCCACCGTGAGGGCGCTGAGGCTCTTCACGCATCCCGACGCTTTTGGCTACTCTCCCCGCCGGATCACGGTGTCCACCGTGGGGCTGGTCAGCGCTATCCAGAAGCTGGCCAGAGAAGACCTCAAGGTGAACCTTGCGATCTCGCTACACGCCACGACCAACGCCGTGCGGGGGAAGCTCATGCCGGTGAACCGCGGATGGCCGCTCGAGAGCCTCCTGGCGGCCTGCCGCCAATTCCCGCTCCCGGTACGTCGGCGGATGACCTTCGAGTATGTGCTCCTGGACGGCGTCAACGATTCGCCGGAGGACGCCCTCAGGCTCACCCGCCTCCTCAAGGGAATCCGCGCCAAGGTTAACCTGATTCCCTTCAACGATTGGCAAGACTCGGGGTTCCGCCGGCCACCGCCCCCGCGTATTCTCGCGTTCCAGGCGCTTCTCCTCGAGCACGGGATCATCGCGACCATCCGCTGGAGCAAGGGCGAGGACATCGGCGCCGCCTGCGGCCAGCTCAAGGAGCCCAGACGCACGGAGGCGGTTTCGGCATGACCAAAACGATTGCCTTCGCCACCCTCGGCTGCAAGCTCAACCAGGTGGACACCCAGGAGATTCAGGAGTCCCTGGTCTCCCGGGGTTATCGTGCGGTCCCATTCCACGAGGCGGCTCAGGTTTACGTCATCAACACGTGCACCGTAACGGCCAAGGCCGACTTCTCAGACCGCCAGATGATCCGCCGCGCGATCGCGCGGAACCCTGACGCGCTGGTCGTGGTCACGGGCTGCTACGCTCAGACCAACCCCGCCGCCGTCGCGCGGATCCCCGGGGTGGATCTGATCGTGGGGAACCAGGAGAAGTACGACCTGGCAGAGCTGCTCGACTCTCTCAGCAAGCGTGCGCGGCCCATCGTCAGGGTCGGGGACATCCAGAAGGCCGCGGGTGTCCCGGTCGCCCCGGTGACCCACTTCCGGGGGCGCTCCCGGGCCTTCGTCAAGATCCAGGACGGCTGCCAGCACCGCTGTGCCTTCTGCATCGTCCCCTACGCTCGGGGCGGGAGCCGGAGCCAGGAGCCCACGGTGGTCGTGGCCCAGGTCGCGCGGCTCGTGGAGGCCGGCTACGGGGAGGTGGTGCTGACCGGGGTGGACATGGGTCACTACGGCTGGGACTTCATCCCGCGGACCAATCTGGCAGCGCTGCTTCGACAGGTTCTGGACGTCCCGGGTTTGAGCCGGGTCCGCCTCTCTTCAATTTTGCCGCCGTACTTCACCGACGACCTGATCGAGCTGATTGTCGGCTCTCCCCGAATCTGCCCTCACCTTCACATCCCGCTCCAGTCCGGGAGCGACCGGATCCTCCGGCGGATGAGGAGGCCTTATAACACAAGTAGTTAACATTCGTTAGTTGAGAGGCTTTCGAGGGCCATTTCCGACCTGGGCCTCGGGGCCGACGTGATCGTGGGTTTCCCGGGGGAGAGCGACGCGGATTTCGAGGAAACGCGCACGCTGATTGAGGCGCTCCCGTTCTCCTACCTTCACGTCTTCTCCTACTCGGACCGCAAGGGCACCGAGGCCGTTCGCCTGCCCCATCATGTCCCGCCGCGCGTCATCTCAGAGCGAAGCAAGACGCTCAGAAGACTGAGCCAGGCGCTGAACCTGGAATTCCGCAGGCGCCTTGTGGGCCGACGCCACGAGGTCCTAGTCCTCGAAACGCGCGACAAGGCGAGCGGGCTCCTCACCGGCCTGACCGGGAACTACGTCGAGGTCCTGTTCGAGGGCCCCGACGAGTGGATGAGGCAATTCCTGACGGTCACCGTGCGCGATGTCACTCCCGACCGCACGCTAGCCGAGGTGGCGGCGTGACCGACGTCAAGATCGGCGTCATCGGTGGGAGCGGACTCTACGAGCTGGAGGGGCTCACCAATGTGCGGTGGACCAAAGTCCGCACGCCGTTCGGCGACCCGTCTGACGCCTACTGCGTGGGCCACCTTGGAAATCGCACGGTCGTGTTCCTCCCGCGCCACGGACGCGGGCATCGGCTCATGCCCTCCGAGCTGAACTTCCGCGCCAACATCTACGGCTTCAAGGCCCTGGGCGTCGAGTGGGTGATCTCCATCAGCGCCGTGGGAAGCATGCGGGAGGACATTCGTCCCCTCGACCTCGTCATCCCCGACCAGTTCTTCGACTGGACCCGGCGCCGCCCCTCGACGTTCTTCGGCGATGGGATCGTGGCTCACGTCGGAATGGCTGAACCCGTCTGCTCCGATCTGGCGGATCGGCTCGAAACGGCGGCCCGGGCCACGGGCGCCCCCGTTCATCGGGGGGGCACCTACCTGTGCATCGAGGGGCCGCAGTTCTCGTCCAAGAGCGAGTCCCGCATCTACCGGCAGTGGGGAGTGGATGTGATCGGGATGACCAACATGCCGGAAGCCAAGCTGGCCCGGGAGGCCGAGCTCTGTTACGGCACACTGGCGCTGGTCACCGACTACGACGTCTGGCACGAAAGCGAGGAGGCGGTAACGGTTGAGGGGGTGATCGCCCACCTTCTCAAGAACGTCGCCACCGCCAAGGAGGTCCTCCAGCGGGTGATCCCCCGGATCGGCCCACCCCGGCGCTGCGGCTGTCCCAGTCTGCTTAAGAACGCCGTGATCACCAGCCCGTCATCCTTCCCCCCGCGGACCCGGAAGGCCCTGGACCTCTTCCTGGGGAAGTACTACCCCGCGCGCCCCCTCACCCGACCCTCTCCCCCTCACCCTGCCCTCTCCCCCCGAGGGGGAGAGGATAAAGGTGAGGGGGTCAGGAAAAGGGTGAGAGCGAAGCGGAGGGCCCCGCGGCGTGGCTGACCTTCTGGTCGTCGGCTCGGTGGCGCTGGACAGTGTCACCACGCCCTTTGGACAAGCAATCGAAGTCCTCGGCGGATCGGCCACCTACTTCTCCTACGCCGCCAGCTTCTTCACCGAAGTGAAGCTGGTCGCGGTGGTGGGCGAGGATTTCCCGAAGCCGCACCTGATGACGCTCAAGGATGGCGGCGTGGATCTCTCCGGGCTCCAGGTCACCCGCGGCCAGACCTTCCGGTGGGTGGGGGAGTACGGCTTCGACCTCAACGAAGCCCGGACGGTGGATACCCGGCTGAATGTGTTCGCGGATTTTCGGCCCTCGCTCTCCGCCGCGCACAGGAAGGTCCCCTTCCTCTTCCTGGCCAACATCGATCCGGAGCTGCAGCTAGAGGTGCTCCGCCAGGCTGAACGACCCCAGCTCGTGGCGCTCGACACCATGAACTTCTGGATCGAGGGCAAGCGCCAGGCACTGCTGAAAGTGCTGGCGGAGGTGGATGTGCTTCTCATCAACGATTCGGAGACGCGCCAGCTCGCTCGGGAGCCCAACCTGATCAAGGCGGCGCGCGCAATCCTGGCCCTCGGGCCGCGCACAGTGGTGGTCAAGCGCGGCGAGTACGGGGCCCTGATGGTCTCCGACGGCTCCTTCTTCTTCGTCCCGGCGTACCCGATGGAGTCGGTCCTGGATCCCACGGGAGCGGGGGACACCTTCGCCGGAGGCTTCATGGGTTACCTGGCCCGAGAGGGTCGGACGGATCCGGAGTCGGTGCGCCGGGCGATCGTCTTTGGGGCGGTCATGGCGTCGTTCACCGTGGAGGACTTCTCGTTGAACCGCCTCCTGACCCTCAAGGCCGACGAGATCGAGCGACGGTACGCGTCCTTTCAGGACCTCGTGCGCTTCGAGATCTGAGATGACCCAAGAGCTCCGCCGCAAATACGACCGGCTGCTCGAAATCCTCAAGGGGCTGGAGAGCGTGATCGTGGCGTTCTCGGGCGGGGTGGATTCGACGTTCCTCGCCAAGGCGGCCAGGGATGCCCTCGGCGACAAGGCCGTCCTCGTCACGGCGGACTCGGAGACGTACCCCGCCTCGGAACTCGACGAGGCGAGGCGGCTGGCGAATCACCTCGGGATGAGGCACGTGGTCGTCGAGACCCGGGAGTTGGACAACCCCGAATACGCCAAGAATGCGCCCAACCGCTGCTTCTTCTGCAAGGAGGAGCTGTTCATGAAGCTTCGGCCCGTCGCTCTCCGGGAAGGGGTGGCCCACCTGATCTATGGGGCCAACATGGACGATCTGGGGGATCATCGCCCCGGCATGGACGCCGCGAGACGCATGGGAGTGAGGGCGCCGCTGATCGAGGCGGAGTTCTGGAAGGCCGAGATCCGCGAGCTCTCCCGCGAATTCGGGCTGCCGACGTGGCAGAAGCCGTCGTTCGCCTGCCTCTCCTCGCGCTTCCAGTACGGGGACGCCATCACCGCGGAGAAACTTCGTCAGGTCGATGCGGCGGAAGCGTTCGTTCGGAGCCTCGGGTTCAGGCAGTTCCGGGTGCGCCACCACGACCTTCTCGCCCGCCTCGAGATCGCCCGGGAAGAAATGGCGCGCCTCTGGGAGGACGGGGCCCAGGACTCGATCGTGGCCCGCTTCAGAGAGCTCGGGTACCTGTACGTCACGGTGGACCTCCAGGGGTTCAGGAGCGGGAGCGCCAATGACGCGCTCAAGCTGATGCAGATTCTCCGCGACAAAGGACGGGCGTAGGTGGATCGCGACAAACTCAGGGCGCTTCTCGAGGACGTCCGGGCCGGCCGCCTTTCCCCGGACCAGGCGCTCATCCGGCTCCGAGACCTCCCGTACGAGGACCTGAAGTTCGCCAAGGTGGATCTCCACCGGTCGCTCAGGGCCGGCGTTCCCGAGGCTGTGTTTTGCTCGGGAAAGACGCCAGAGCAAATAGTGACCATCGTGTCCCGCCTGGCCGCCCATCACGACAACATCCTCGCGACGCGCGCGACCGCCGACGTGGCACAGGCGATCGCTGCCGCGGGCCTTCCCCACGACTATCACGCCCAGGCGCGCCTCGTCGTGGTCAAGCCGACGCCGACCGACGGGGTCGGGCTGATCGCCGTCGTCAGCGCGGGGACGTCAGACATCGCGGTCGCGGAGGAGGCTGCGGTGACCTCAGAGGTCCTCGGCAATCGCGTGGAGCGGGTGTACGACGTGGGCGTGGCCGGGCTTCACCGGCTGCTGAATCATCACCACGTGCTGAACGAGGCCAACGTCATCATCGCGGTCGCGGGCATGGAGGGGGCGCTGCCGAGCGTCGTCGGGGGCCTGGTGGACCGTCCCGTCATCGCGGTCCCGACGAGCGTCGGCTACGGCGCCTCCTTCGGGGGGGTCGCCGCGCTCCTGGCCATGCTGAACTCGTGCGCGCCGGGCGTCAGCGTGGTCAACATCGACAACGGCTACGGCGCCGGCGTCCAAGCCAATCAGATCAACAAGCTGATCACGAAAATCCGCTGATGAAACTCGCCTACTTCGACTGCCCGAGCGGGGCGAGCGGGGACATGATCCTGGGCGCCCTGGTTGACGCCGGGGTCGCCCTCGAATCACTCAAGGCCGCACTGGCCAAGCTCCCGCTCGGGGGCTATCGCCTGACGGCGCGTGAGGTGAAGAAGGGGGACTTCCGAGCCACCAAGGTGGACGTCGAGGTGGACGCTACGGCCCACCTCCGGCACCGGAACCTTGCCGAGATTTTGACCCTCCTTGGGGGGAGCGGGCTCGCGCCGCGGGTGAGGGCCGATGCCCAGCGCATCTTCACGCGGCTGGCCGAGGCCGAGGCTCGGGTCCACGGGACCTCGGTCGAGGAGGTGCACTTCCACGACGTCGGAGCGGTGGATGCGATCGTGGACGTTACCGGGGCGGTCGCGGGGCTTCACCTGCTGGGCGTCGAGGCCGTCCATGTGTCGGCGCTCCCGTTGGGCGGCGGAATGGTGGAGGGGCCTCACGGGAAGATTCCCGTGCCCGCGCCGGGGACGGCCGAACTGCTGAAGGGTTTTCCCGTCTATGACACCGGGGTCAAGGCCGAGCTGGTGACCCCGACCGGCGCCGCCATCCTGACCACGCTCGCCGCGTCCGCCGGAGCGATGCCGCGGATGACAGTGGAGCGCGTGGGGTACGGTGCTGGAAGCAGGGAGCTGGCGATCCCGAATCTCCTCCGCTGCTTCGTGGGGGAGGCGACAGCCGATGCTGATGGCAGGGAGGTTGTCGTCCAGCTGGAGACCACCATCGACGACATGTCCCCGCAGCTCTACGAGCCGCTGATGGAGCGGCTCCTGGAGGCCGGGGCGCTGGACGTCTTCCTCACGCCGGTCATCATGAAGCGGAGCCGGCCGGGCATCGTCCTCACGGTGCTCACGGTGCCGTCACGGGTGGGGGAGCTTTCGACCATCCTATTTAAAGAGAGCACGACGATCGGCGTCCGCTGGACCGACTACCAGCGCGCCTGCCTCGAGCGGGAGCTGGTCACCCTTCCGACCGCCTATGGCCCGGTTCAGTTCAAGCTCTCGCGGCTTCAGGGGAGGCTCGTCACCGTGACCCCGGAGTTCTCCGAGGTCACGCGGATCGCCAAAGAGAAAGGGCTCCCGGCCCGGGAGGTGCTGGAGCAGGCCCGCGACGCCGCCCGCCGCCACCTCGAACTCTCCTGAGGTAATTCGTCATGATGCCGAGGAACGATTTGAGGATCCCGAAGTACCTGGAGCGAACCGAGCAGACCGCCAGGAAGTTCGGGATCCGCCCAGACTCTTGACAGCCTGATTCCGGTCGGCTACGGTTGGGTTCGCCTCAGGGAATCCCCGCAGCAGGTTCTCGCCATCCCCGGCTGAGATCCTGACGGAGCGAGCCGGCGCCACGGGAATGAAGATCAGCCGGAAGGTCAGAGAGGGGAAGCGGTGAAGGCTCACGCGATCCAGCGTCCCGAGGCCACGGTCGGCACGATGACTGGGAAGGTGCTCTGCCACGATGTGAGGGACAGGGGAGACAAGCTCGTCGGGAGAAAGGGCGAGCGTCTCGATGCCGAGCTCGCCCAGCGGCTCCTCTCGTGTGAGTGGGAGGAGCTTCACCTCCTGGAGATGGAGCCCGGTGACCTCCACGAAGAGGAAGCCGGGGCCCGCCTTTCTCAGGCGGTCGCGGGGGACGGCGTCCAGGTGAAAGGCTACGCGGGAGGCCAGTGCTCGCTCACCGCCACGCGGCGCGGGCTTCTGACCGTCAGGACCGAGGCGCTCTCCCAGGTGAACGCCTTGGAGGGAGTCTCGGTCTTCGCCCTCTTTGACGGTCAGCCGGTGCAGGCCGGGGAGGTGGTGGCCAAGGCCAAGGTCACCCCGCTGGCCATTGCCTCGACCACGATCGCCGAGGCAGAGCGGATGGCCCGGAAGGCGGGGGGCGTGCTCGGTGTGAGCCCGTTCACGCCTCTCACGGTCGGCGCCGTCGCGCGGGAAAGCCTGGAGGAAAAACAGCGGCAGCGCTTCGAAGCCGCACTCAAGGAAAAGATCGACTGGTTCGGCTCTCGCCTCCTGCCCGTCCGCTATGCCGGCGGGACCCCCCGGTCGGTGGCCAAGGAGCTCGAAGCGCTCAGGGATTCTGGCGCCCAGCTCCTGATCGTCGCCGGCGCCAGCGCCCTGGATCCGCTGGACGCGGTTTTCGGGGGCCTGGAGCTCGTGGGGGCGCGCATGGAACGGCACGGGGCGCCGGCCCATCCGGGGAGCCTCCTCTGGATTGCCCGCTGGGAGGAGCGGCCGATCGTCGGGATGCCGACGTGCGGGATGTTCTCCCAGGCGACGACCTTCGATCTGGTGCTCCCGCGGATTCTGGTCGGGCATGCCGTCGGGAACGCCGAAATCGCCGCCCTCGGACACGGGGGGCTTCTCTCCCGGGAGATGGCGTTCAGGTTTCCGCCGTATCGCGCCGCTGCCCCCCGCGGCGAGCTAGAGTAACGCGGCCATGGCCCACCGAATGCTCAGGATCATCCCCGAAAAGTGCACCGGCTGCATGCAGTGCGAGCTGGCGTGCTCCTTCGTCCAGACCGGGAGCTTCCAGCCCTCGCGCTCGGTGATCCGCGTCCATCTCTTCGACGAGCAGGCCTCCTACGCCCCCTACACCTGTTTTCAGTGCCACGAGGCGTGGTGCATGACGGCCTGCCCGGTGAACGCGATCGCCATCAACCCCGCCACCGGCGCCAAGGTGGTAGTGGAGCGGACGTGCGTGGGGTGCGCGCTCTGCACGATCGCCTGCCCGTTCGGAACGATCTTCTACAACCCCGACACGAAGAAGGCCTTCAAGTGCAACCTCTGCGAGGGGGACCCGGCGTGCGCCAAAGCGTGTCCCACCGGCGCGATCGTGTACGAAGAGGCGCCCGCCGTGGACTGGATGGCGCCGTGGTCGGAGAAGGTTCACTCGCGCTATCTCGAAGTCGTGGCCGCGGGAGGTGAGTGATGGGAGGCTGGGCCGGCAAGCTGCTTCGCGTCAACCTCACGAGCAGGAGATGGGCCGTCGAGCCGCTCAACATGGCCTGGGCCCGGGATTTCATCGGTGGCCGGGGCCTTGCCGCCCGCTACCTCTTCGCCGAGATGGACCCCACGGTGGACGCTCTCTCGCCCCAGAACAAGCTGATCTTCGCGACAGGCCCCCTGACCGGCACCAACGCGTCGTGTGGAGCCCGCTACATGGTGGTGACGAAGGGAGCTCTGACGGGCGCGATCACCACCTCCAACTCGGGAGGGCACTGGGGCCCCGAGCTGAAATTTGCCGGCTACGACATGGTGATCGTCGAGGGGAAAGCGGCGAGCCCCGTGTACCTCTGGATCTACGATGACGAGGTGGAGATCAAGAATGCCCGTCACCTCTGGGGGAAGACCACCTGGGAAACGGAGGACATGATTCGGGAGGAGAGCGGCGTCCCCGACGCTGTCGTCGCGTCGATCGGCCCCGCGGGGGAGCGGCTGGTCCGGTTCGCCTGCATCATCAACGACCGCCACCGCGCCGCCGGCCGGTCGGGAGTCGGAGCGG
>Ga0184639_10001156_pt1 | contig 11228 bp, 7 predicted proteins | sample PLM31_170_b2_FD_133155 | JGI IMG/M metagenome (GOLD analysis project Ga0184639, IMG submission 133155) | Groundwater sediment microbial communities from an aquifer in East River, Colorado, USA - PLM3-1_170_b2 | ecosystem: Environmental > Terrestrial > Soil > Riparian zone | place: USA: East... | reverse complement strand
TGTGCTGCAACGTCCTCGTTCGAGGATCCGCCTGAAGAGACAGGTCACCGATTATGGCTCGTGCCTTCCCACTTCTGGGGGGACCGGGGCGCAAACCGCCTGCGGCCGACTCCGTCGTATATGTCCATCAAGGGATTACGTTGACGAATTTATGGTCACTTCGAAGTCTCGCCTGTCCTTGAGACCCTGCGCGGTGACGTGCATCCCATCTTGCCTCGAGCTCAAGATGCCAATCTCGCCGCTACACCCGTCGCACGGCTTGTGGAAAACCGCGCTCGCGTAGACTACCTGTCACGAGAGATGGGAACGGCCTCCGCCGGGGCGGGCGGAGGTTCTTGCCCTGACCCTGCATTGACGTCGACGCGATCGCTACAAATCGCCTACGTCCCGTCCTGCACGGAGAGAGCCCCCCACGATGCCTTGGGCATTCTGGACGCGGCGAACTGACTCGGCCCGGATGAAGTCGCTTCGCATGCGGATGGAAATATTCAAGCGGACAGGGGGTGAGCTACTACTACCGGATAAGTCCACATCCAATTACACGCCTCTTTTCACTTGACTTCATCCAAGTTGCTGAGGTAGGGTAGCTCCCGTTTGCAAAGGCAAAGCATCGCCAGCTCGACCTCCCCAACATTTCGCGCTGGGTATCAGCACCAAGCCCTCGCCTATCTCCCCAGGCGTCGGCCGATTCCCGTGATCACGGGTCCAAACGGCAGAAGGCCTGCGTCTCGGGGCCCCAGGGTTCCGCGCGCCCGCAGTCGCATCGGCCCGCGCCGCATCTCTACATCAACTGATCCCACAGAATCAGGCGCGGTCCCGCAAGCGACCCGCCTTCCATCGTATCCGAACACGTGGGAGACCAAGCATGATCGGCGAGAGGAGCCCCCCGACCACGGAACGGTCGCTCGAATGATGTGTCGGGGATCGCATGAGTTTCTTGGGACAAGCCTGGAAATGCCGGGGTCATGCGACCCTCATTCCCAAAGAGGGGAATCAACCAATGATGCGCACCACGAAGATTTTCGGACTCTGCCTCGCGCTTGTGGCCGTAGCGGCCCTTGCAACGGTCAATCCCTGTGCGGCTCAGACGGCCAACAGGCCACTCTCGGATTTCCTCGACGCGCAGGGCACGACCAGCAATTTCTTCCCCCCGACTCCCGACTTCGTTGGCTGGTTCGACAACCCCACCACAACCTTCGCGCTGGTGGACTACGCCGGTCTGGCGGCGGAGTATCTTGCCACCCACGGCGGACCCTCGCTTGGCACCACGATCACCGGTGGCGTGACGGAGACGCTACTCGCGGACGGCACCTACGAGGTCACGGTCTCTGTGAACGCCAAGAACGCGCTCGCGTGGGCTAGCCCCTTGCCTGGGGACATTTTTACGGATCCGACCCTGTTCGGCTCCCGCGGTAGCGAACTTGCTGCCGATCCCACTTTGCCGTACGCCCTCGTGAACTCGAGCCTCAAGGTTACCTTCATCACCACTTCTGCTGGGGCTCCGATCCCGGACCTGACTGGACCCGTTCCCTACAACTTGAAGAATCTCAAGTTTTCGGCGAGCGGGCCCGGCCCCGTGCCTGGGGGCGGGACTGCGAGGCTCACCGTCATCCAGTCCGGGATCTTCAACACCAGCTTCCAGGGCGCCACTGCGGACGGCTTCCCGGCGGAGAAGATCACCATCAAGTAGTCGTCTCGATTGCTCGAATGTCGAATACTCTGCTCACGAGTCTTGGCCCCGCGGGTTTCGACCCGCGGGGTTTTCCGATTCCATGGAACCGGAATGCCGCGCATAGGCGTTCTTTTGTTTGCTCTCCAGATGTAGACCCTTCACAGTAGAATCAAGTGAGTTGACTCCCATCGTCCCACCGAGGACACCGGCCGGCGAGGTTGATGCTCTACACGAGCTGTACCCCATGGGCTCCATGCTGGTCGCGAGCGCTCGCCGGAGCCTTACTCGTCGCGGCTCTCTCTAGCGCAGGTTGTGCTTCCTCACGGAACCCACGAACGGCCTACCTGCAGGTCATCCGTCCGGATCAGCGGCCGCCCCTCGTCGGCACCCGTGCAGCGACCGACTCGCTCTTCGGAGACGCGCAGGAGAGTCGGCGGGGCGACGGGATCTCCGAGGATCGACGCGATTCCCTCGAGGCGCTCGCCCGGCTCTTCACGCCGACGCTCGTGCTCCCAAAGGATGACGCCGTAAGTGTCGGCAAGCGGCGTTATCAGCTGATCCCCTGTGATCCCTGGCTCCTCGCCGACACACTTCACATCGACCGAATCGACGCAGCGCCGTACCAGCTCCAGAAATACGAGAGCGTCCCGCTTCGCGATCTCGAGCCGGATTCACTCGCGCGTCTCGTGGACTACGCACTCCGCTACCAGAGCGATCCGGATCACCTCGAGATCTGGTACTTCGATTTTCCTGGAGAATCTCCCAAGCAGTGGTGGAAGGAGTACGCCCTCCTCCGTGCCGGACCCGACAGCGCCCGATGGGCGGAGCCCGTTGTGTGGGTCCACCCCTACCTCGACGGAGCGGGACGCGTGGTGCTGCAGTATTGGTACTGTTATCCCTTCAATGATTACATCAGTGATCACGAGGGAGATTGGGAGCACGTGAACGTGGTCCTCAACGAGGACCGCGCCACCATTCGGGAGATCCACTACTACTTCCACGGACGGAGCGTGCGCCTTCCCCAAGGCGAGTACCTTCCTGAGATTCAAGATGGGACACATCCCGTGGTGTACGTCGGCGGCCGCGCCTACATGGTGTCGGACTACCCCATGCGTTTCCTGAACAACGAGAAGAACTCAGGCTCGCACGGCAATTACCCCTACCACGGGGAATGGGAGGCGGCTGCCGCGCTCGGCCACACCGAGAGCGTCGCGGGGCGGGACGGAAACGCGAACCGGACGGTGACCTATGACGAGTTCCGCACGGTGTTGATTCCGGAACCGAGCAGAATCGACTACGAGACGCACCCCGAGGTGCTCCGCGATTGGGCCCCCCTCCTCTTGCCCGCAAGATGGGGTTTCCCGAGCGGACCCTCGCTCGCATCTTCCTTCAAGCTGACGGACGTGGGTAATCGCGCGCCCTTTGGACCGGCGTACAACGCCGGCTGGAATCGCACGGCGCCGGGCCTTGCCTATCCGAACTATCGGCTGAGACGGATCCCGAAAATGCGCTCCTTCCTGGAGGATCTGCTCCAACCTTGGTACTACCCGTATATCTTTCGTTTTCCGCGATACGTGCACGACACGCGCGGCACGCTCGAGCGCCAGGAGCTGGAGCGGCTGGGGCTCGCACCCCGAAGCGGCTGGGACGAGCGGGGAATCGGCTCACCGCTCCTAGGCCTTCACGTCGGTTTTCCGCAAAAGGATTTCGCGAACGAGTATGAGTCCTCGGTTGGATTTCTGTTGTGGCGGGAGTTTTGGATCAAGTTTCGCTTCGGATACTTCGAGCTGGGTGGTGGCTATCAGAAGTTCGACAGGCGAGAGGAAGGGGCCGGTTCTATCTTCGTTTATCCATTTACGGCCAACATGACTCTGCACGGCCCGGAAGGTCTCGTGCGACCGTATATCACGGTGGGGGCGGGCCCGAGTGGCTGGGAACTCCGGCAGCGCATTTCAGGTACTGATGCGAACATCATGACCTCCGGGTGGGGACCCGCCGCGATCGGGACCCTCGGGATCGAGTACTACATGCGGCCGAAGGTGGCCTTCGATCTCGGTCTGCGTTACTTGAACCTACCCGGCCCTGGCGCGAACGCGGGTTTCGACGGCGATAGGCTCCGCATCATTGGCCTCTGGGTCGGGCAGTACGTGCGTTTCTAGACAAGCCCAAGTTGTCGCAAGATCTGTCGGAACCGGGGGCTCCCGCGGAGAGCGTCGAAGCGTGGATCGACGCCGAGATCCTTGACGCCCGACGGCTGCTCACGGCGGGCCTTTTCGATCCAGTCGAGGGCGCTGTCCCCTCTAGCCAGTCCGACCAAGACCAGACCGATGTCGAACGGAACGGCCTGCCCTCGAGTCGCGAACCGCTCTAACTCGTCGAGGATCCGTTCGGCATCGAGCCGTCTGCCCGCGCGCGCCAAGACATATCCAAGTCCCCCGAGGGCGTAGGAGTCGCTGCCGGCGAGCGCCCGAGCCGTCTCGCAGGCGACGATCGCCGAGTCAATCTCACCGTTCTGCGCGAACGCCATCCCGAGGTAGAGATGCGTCGGCGCGAAGGCAGGATCGAGGCCGCGCCCGAGCCGATGCTGCCGGATCGCATCGGAGTACCGCCGGGCAAAGAAGTAAGCGTCGCCGAGATTGGCGTTCATGATGAGCGAAAGCGGATCCAGCTCGAGTGCGCGGCGCGCCTCGGCGATCGCCTCGTCAAACCGGCCTCGGTCGCGAAGCACGATCGAGTACCAGTGGTGCGCCGTGGCATAGTTCGGCCGAAGCTCGATGGCGCGCTTGAAATCGGCTTCCGCTCCAGCCCAATCCCACCGGCGGTACAGCTTCGCCATACCGAGCGCCGGGTAGGCCTCTGCCAGCTGGTCATCGATCTCGAGCGCCTTCCGAGCCGCCTCCTCGGCACGCGGCAGCGTCTCTTCGGCGCGCAATCCCGAGTAGGGATTCAGGAGCACATAAACATCGGCCAAGCCGGCGTAGGCTAGGGCGAATCGAGGATCGATCTCGACAGCGCTCAGGAAGTGACGACGCGCCGCCTCGAGGCCGGCCCCGGTCCGCGTGGACCACTCCTGGCGCCCCTTCAAGTACTCATCGTAAGCTTTGGGATTCACGCGATCGGCACGCGCGAGGGCTTCCCTCTCCCTCGCGGTTAGTTGGACGTGGACCTGGTCCGCGATCGCCGCGGCCAATTCCCCCTGCAGCGTAATCACGTCACCGGCTTCGCGCTCATAGGTGTTCGCCCACATGTGTCGGTCTTTCGCCGCATCGATCAGCTGGGCACTGATCCGCACACGGTTCCCCGACCGCAGCACGGTGCCTTCTACCACGGCATCCACGTCGAGCTCCCGCGCGATCTCGCGCAGGGCCTTCCCCGACCCTCGGTATCGCATGATCGAGGTCCGGGAGATCACCCGCAGGCTGCCGATCTGGGCCAGCCTGGTGATCAGCGCATCGGTCATTCCGTTTGCGAAGTAGCCCTGCACCGAATCGCCCGACAAGTCTTCGAGGGGAAGCACCGCCAGCGACTCGATGCGCCCGTGGACAGGGGACCCCACCCATCCGCCGAGGCGGAAATAGACGGCGAGCGCGAGCCCCAGGAGTACGACCGCCGCCCCGACACCCGCAATGACCCGCGGGCGTCGGCGCCGGTGGGCCCGCGACGGCGCCAGCGCTGTCCGCGTGGCGCCCGCGCCCTGCAACGCGCCCACCACCTCACCGGCCGTCGAGTACCGACGGCCGGGCTCTTTTTCCAGGCACTTGAGAATGATCCCTTCCAGGGACGGCGAAATGCCCGGCACGATCGCCCTCGGACTCGTCGGAGGTTCCTTGAGGACCGCTTCGATGAGGGAGGCCGTCGACTCCTGCGCGAATGCGCGGACGCCGGTCGCGACCTCGTACAGCACGGCACCAAGTGCGTAAATGTCCGAGCGCGCGTCGGCGCGTGCCCCACGGAACTGCTCCGGCGCGATGTACGGCAGGGTTCCCGCGATGTGGCCGGCTTCGGTCACGCTCTCCGCGCCCCCAGGCTCCGGCTCCAGCGCCTTCGCCAGTCCGAAGTCCAGGACCTTCACCGTTCCCCGTGCGGTCAACATCACGTTCCCCGGCTTGAGATCGCGGTGAACGATTCCCGACGTGTGCGCCTCTTCGAGCGCCTCGGCGATCTGGATGCCGATCGATAGGATATCCGGCTCCGCGAAGGGACCATCTTGAAGTCTGTGGCTCAGCGTCTCGCCTCGAACGAACTCCATAACGAGAAAGTCGACGCCGTCCTGGGTGTCGAAATCGTAGATCAGGTTGATATGGGGGTGATTCAGCTTTGAAAGGGCGAGCGCTTCCCTTCGAAGGCGCTTGCGCGCAGCGTCACTCGCGATGAGGCTTGGAGACAAGATCTTCAGCGCGACGTCTCTGTCGAGACGTTCATCGCGCGCGCGATACACAACGCCCATGCCGCCGGCGCCGATCTGTTCGATGACAAGGTAGTGAGAGAGGGTCCTGCCGATCAGGGCATCCACGGATCCCTCGGCCGGAAGACGTTCGTCATGGGAAGCGCCGATTCCACCTGGGAAACGCCGCGCCGACTCCTGCACCGGGAGCCTGCTGGGATCTCCCCCTCCACCGTCGGCTCGAGAAGTCGCAACGAATGGACGTCCCAGTGCTCGAGCGTCCCCTCGAGAAGCCCGTGAGTGCTCGCTTCCACGCGGACCCTAGCGGCGGGCTGAATCCGGTCGAGCGCGCGAACCAGGGAGGTTGGCGGCGGGCCAGTCGAATCGCGATCTGCATTCGCGGATGATGCCGCCCGGGCTGGGACTGCCGCGAACAGGACGAGGAGGAGAACCGCTCGCACCAAGTGGGATCACCTCCGCGCGTCATGCGAGCGCAGAGGGTCGGGTCAACCCCTGCGGGGAACCGCCATGGTGCCGAGTGCGGTTGTTTCCGAAATGACCGATACAGCCTCTCCCTGAGGAATCACGCCGTCAAGGACAATGTTCGGAATCAGGGGGCTCGGACCCGAGACTGGCGGGCGGAGGTCCATGGAAGGGACAGGCGAAAAGCCGATGAAGATCCGGTAGAATCTATTTTGGTCTCGCGACGGACCCCCCGGCCGAGAATGGCGCGCGTCCGACGCGCTAGCGGGGACCGCGCCGCCGGGCTGAATCCACCGTGTCCAAGATAGGAGCTGAAATGAATCGATCGCACGTTTGTACCGCCTTCGCCGCCGCCATCATCGCGGCCGTCATGCCCGGGCTCTCGGCGACACCCGCGTGGGCCGACCTGAAGCTCCCCCGACCCAGTCCCGCGGCGAGCCTTACCCAGACGATCGGCCTCACCGATTTCACGGTCGCCTACAGCCGTCCGGGCGTGAAGGGCAGGAAGATCTGGGGTGGCCTGGTTCCCTACGGCGAGGTCTGGCGGACCGGCGCCAATGAGGCAACGTCCTTCGTCACCACCGGCGAGGCGACGATCGCCGGCAAGAAGCTGCCGGCCGGCGAGTACAGCCTCTATACCATCCCGGCCGAGACCGAATGGACGGTGATCGTCAGCACCGAGAAGGGGGCGTGGGGGTCCTTCACCTACGACAAGGCGAAGGACGCCGTTCGCCTCACGGTGAAGCCGGCGACAGCGCCCTTCGAGGAGTGGATGCGCTTCACCTTCGAGAACCTGACGCCCTCGTCGGGCGATCTCGTCCTGCACTGGGAGAAGCTCCAGGTCGCGATCCCGATCGAGGTGGCCACGCAGGAGCAGGCGATGGCGAATATCCGCGCCGCCATGGCGGAGCTGAAGGCAGACGACTCGCAAACCCCATACCGCTGCGCCCAGTACTGTTTCAACGCCGGTGTCAACCTGGACGAGGCGATGGCGTGGGCCAAGGAGTCGGTGGTGAGGAAAGCGGGATTCTTCAACCTGAGTCTTCTCGCCGACATGCAGATGAAGGCCGGGAACTCGAAGGATGCGATCGCGACCGCGGAGCGGGCGCTCCAGGTTGGGAAGGAAGATCCGAACAAGCCGGACCTGCGCCCTCTCGAAACCAAGCTCTCGGAGTGGAAGACGAAGACGGGCTAGGTCGTAACGGCTCCCCGGTCAGGCCGTCACCGGAACGGACTTCTTGGCGTCCACGCCCCACGACGCTAGGAGGAGCGCGATCGCAATTACGCCGAGGCAGCCGACGGCGTTGTACCAGAGGAACGAGATATCGGTGAAAAGGAAGCAGGCCACCACGGCTGCTTCCGAGACGAGTGCTGCCGCGAAGACCGCCGTTCCTCCCACCCGCTTCAGGTAGAACGCCACCAGGAAGACGCCGAGGATCGTCCCGTACACGAGTGAGCCGAGGATGTTCACGGCCTCGATCAAGGAGCCGAGTCGGCTTGCGTATTCCGCGAAGCCGATCGCGAAGAGCGCCCAGAATACCGTGGCCCCCTTCGAGACCAGGACGTCGCGGTGCGCGGTGACCGGATCGGCATTGTCGGGGGTTCGATCCACGAACCGCTTGTAATAATCCACGCAGGTCGTCGAGGAGAGGGCGTTCAACTCGGCGGACGTGGAGGACATCGAGGCGGCGAAGATCGCGGCCAGGACCAGCCCCACGATTCCTGCGGGAAGGTGCCGCAGCACGAAGCTCAAAAAGACGTAATTCGTGTCGCTCGTTTGCGCGTTTGGATCGTTCTTCTGGATGACCCCAATCGCGTCTTCCCGCGCTGCCTTGGTAACAGCGTCTGCCTCGAGCAGCGCCTTTTCGGCCTGGGCCGCCGAAGCGGCGCTCCCTTCACGGCGCGCCTCCACGTACTCCACCGCGCGGGCGCGGCGTGTCTCGGACGCTGCCTCGTAGCGCTCCTCCACGCGCCGAAACTCGGCGCCGTGGGTGCTAGAGCGGACGCGCTCCGCTTCCACAGGATTGAAGAAGACCGGCTGGGCCGAGAACAGAAAGAAGACGTAGACCATGGCGCCGAGGAAGAGGATCGTGAACTGCATGGGGACCTTCACGATCCCGTTCGCCAGGAGCCCCGTGCGGCTCTCGGCGATGGAGCGGCCCGTCAGATAGCGCCCTACCTGCGACTGATCGGTCCCGAAGTACGAAAGCGCCACGAACAAACCCCCGATGAGCCCCGACCAGAAGTTGTAGCGATTCTGGAGGTCGAAGGAGAAGTCGACCGCATTGAGCTTACCGAGCTTCCCCGCCACGACGACCGCGTCGGCGATGGTGATTCCGCCCGGGAGCGAGGCGAGGATGCAGACGAAGGCCACGCCGAAACCGAAGAAGATGACCATCATCTGTAGGAATTGCGTGTGGCTCACCGCTTTCGCGCCACCCGACGTGGTGTAGATCACGACGAGACCGCCCATCACCAGATTCGTGATGTGGAGATTCCATCCGAGGAGAACGGAGAGGATGAGGGAAGGCGCATAGATGGTCAGGCCCGCCGCGAGACCACGCTGGACGAGGAAGAGGGTCGCGGCGAGGGTGCGCGTTTTCACGTCGAAGCGGCGTTCCAGGTACTCGTAGGCGGTGAAGACCTTCAGTCGGTGATAGATCGGCACGGCGGTCGCCGCAAGGATGACCATCGCGATCGGGAGACCGAAATAGAATTGCACGAAGCGCATGCCGTCGGCAAATCCCTGCCCAGGCGTCGAAAGGAACGTGATCGCGCTCGCCTGCGTGGCCATGATGGAAAGCGTGATCGTGGGCCAGCGCATCGTCCGATCGGCCAGCAGATAAGCGCCCAGATCGCGGTTTCCGCGTCCCCGCCAAACGCCGTAGAGCACGATCCCCACGAGGGAGCCGCCGAGGACGAGCCAGTCGAGCAGGCTCACTCAAACGCCTTCGTGAACCAGGTCAAGAGAGCGATGAGCGCTGCGAGATTCAGGAGAACCAGCGCGTAGAGCCGAGACCAGGAGCCGCCGAAGGGCGGTTTCTCGTCCGTCATTCGCTCCGGCCCGCGACGAGATTCGCGAAGAGGCGATAGGCCCCGGGGACGCCGGCCGGCAGCTGGCGGAACCAGGAGATCCCCGTGTAGATGTAGGTTCCCTTTCCGTGCCGCGCGACCAGGAGGCTGCCACCCGTCGGCGGCTCTCCCGGATCGTTCATCGAGAGCGGTGTCTCGTATTTCGGATCCCACGGATTCGCGAAGTAGAGGCCACGCTCTTGGACCCAGCCTTCAAAGTCCGCCGGTCCGATCCGGTTCGGCGCTCCGAGGAGCGGGTGATCGGGCGAGGTGAATCGAACCGGTGAACCCTCCACCGTCACTCGGTCGCGCGAGATCTTGAAGGGATAGGGACCTAGTTTGTCCTGCAAGATTTCCTCGACCGTGTTGTACTGGACGACGAGCGTGCCGCCGTTCCAGACGTAGTCGAAGAGGTGATCCTGCATCGTGCGAAGTCGTGGGCGCGTGTTGTAAGCGCGGATCCCTACGACGATGGCGTCGTAGGCCGCGAGCGGCGTCGATTCGATATCGTTGTCCGAGAGAAGCTTCACCTGGTATCCCATCTGCTCGAGAGCCGCCGGCACGTCGTCTCCGGAGCCCATGACGTATCCCACCCGCGACCCGACCCGATTGACGTCCGCGCGCACGATGCGCGCCTCCGCCAGCGGGAACAAGGACATGACAGGGATGTGGGGATGGTCGATCACCGTGCGGCTTCGCGTCTGGCGCGAGCCTCCGGCCGACATCGAGACGGTCATCGCGAGTAGCGCTGACGACTGATCGCCCGCGCTGGGCCACACCCAGAAGTGAACCATGGCCGGAGCGTCCGGCCCGCTCACCGTGACCGTCGTTTCAGCGGGCGTCGCGCGAAAGCCGCGCGGCAGGTCGAGCCGGACGGGTCCCGTCACGGCGCCACCGGGCGACTCGACGACCACGCGCACCTCTCTCGGCGAAACGCCGGCGAAGAGGTAGGCGCCCTGCTCGAATCGCAGCGCCAAGGGTGGCGAGATCTCGAGATACCGGTACCGTTCCCCCGCCACGCGGTCGGTCCACCGATAGAGAATGGGCACCTCGTACTCGATTCGCTCCCCCGCGATCTCCAGATCGAACCGGACCGTGAGCGCTGGAGGGTTCTCGGCCCGGAGAAGGAGCGCCGGCGTCGCGACTTCGTTCGCCCCCTCGCTCGAGCGGCTGCGGAGCCAGAAGGGGTGCGTGATGTCGATCTGCGCCGGGAGCGTCACCGTGGCGACGCCTTCGAGCGGCGTGTGGGGCGGGAGTGGCCGGTTCCGGATGGTCACCGTGCTGTCGACAACGGATCGAACCGTCGCGCCGTAGGGCATTTCGATCGCCGCAACCGTGACCGCTGCCTCGCTCCGGTTGAGGAGCTGGATGCTCACTTGAACCCTCCCTCCCGGGAGCGCGAAGGGTTGTTGTGCGATCGCTTCGAGCCAGAGGCCCGCGCAGGAGCGGATCACCTCATCGAGTTCCTGCCGCTTCAGGGCCACCCACGGAGCGTCGCCAAGGCTACGCATGGCGGCGCGGGCTCGTGTCAGGATCGGGAGAATTCGGTACGACGCAGTTGGCTCGAAGGCGCGCTCCGCCTCCTCGAGAATCGTATCCACCTTTTCCCCGCCGGGG
>Ga0184639_10001154_pt1 | contig 11231 bp, 10 predicted proteins | sample PLM31_170_b2_FD_133155 | JGI IMG/M metagenome (GOLD analysis project Ga0184639, IMG submission 133155) | Groundwater sediment microbial communities from an aquifer in East River, Colorado, USA - PLM3-1_170_b2 | ecosystem: Environmental > Terrestrial > Soil > Riparian zone | place: USA: East... | reverse complement strand
GTCAATGCAAACCCAGGCACCATCATCAGCTGGGCCAATCTCTTTACCGACTTTGGCCCGTCAGTGGACCCAGCGTTAGGGGGCGTCACATCTCACTTGGCTTGGCATCATGGCAGTTACAAGCGTGAGCTGCTTTCAGGATATGAGACAGAACAGCTCCAAAGCTTTTTGGAAACGGAAGGATTTCTCCATCAAGCCCTCCAAGACAGGGGTTACCAGCTGTATTTCGAGCCAGCGGCGAAGTCGAACCATGTGAATGTGTCCACCATCTTTTCTCTCATACGATGTGAGTTTGTGGGTGGACGATTGTTCGGGGCAGCACGCGTGCGCCACAATAAATGGTCGATGGCCCGACGGCTCCTCTACATTCTTGGGAGCCCTCTGATTCCAGTCCTGCGTCTGCGACGCACCTTGCAGGAGGTTCGAAGGGCTGGTCAGTTTGACAAGCTATTTCCTCAGATCCTGCCGAGCATGCTCACGGCCTTGGTGGCGCACTGTCTCGGAGAGATTTCTGGGTACGCTCTTGGAGCGGGAGACGCCGCCTGGCAGCGCGTTCCTTGTGAACTGAATCGCTGCGAATTCCTGACAGCTTCCGAGAGAAAAGCAGCGAGCCGTTAATGCGTGTGTGAAGTGTGCTGTCTCATGATTCTTAGGGCATAGAAGCGTCGGTTCAATGAAAATCCATGCTATACGCCGATTGTCATCTCGGAGCCACGCGGCTGTGAAACGTCATGAAAATAACTGATGCACCAATTTTCTCGATCGTGATTCCGACCTACAACCGGCCGGCGCAGCTTGCTGTCTGCTTACAGGCCTGTGCTCGGCTCGACTATCCCCGTGACCGCTTTGAAGTGATCGTCGTGGACGACGGGGGAGTCGTGCCGTTAGATGAAGTGGTCCACCAGTTTCACGGCGTGCTCACGCTCAAGCTCCTGCGGCAAGAAAACGCCGGTCCGGCGGCGGCACGCAATAGTGGAGCCTCTGAAGCCAGAGGAGAATTCCTTGCCTTTACGGATGACGACTGCTCGCCTGCCCCAGAGTGGCTCCACGCCTTGGCAGCACAATGTGTCGCATCGCCTGATTGTGCGGTCGGTGGACAAACGCGCAATGCGCTCACGCACAATCTCTACTCCACCGCGAGCCAGCTCCTGATCTCCTATCTGTTCTCGTACTATAACGCTGTTCCTCACGCCGCACGGTTTTTCCCGTCGTGCAATCTGGCGTTCCCGTCCAAACGGTTTCGTGCCATCGGAAGCTTCGATGTGACCTACCCACGGGCTGCCGGTGAGGATCGCGAACTGTGCGACCGCTGGCTGCATCACGGGTATCGAATGATTTATGTCGCGGAGGCTGTGGTGTACCATGCGCACGATCTGACGTTTCGGGCATTTCTGCGCCAGCACTTTCACTATGGCAAGGGCGCGTTCTGCTTTCATCAGGTCCGTGCCCGGCGCGGGCAGCATCGGGTCAAAGTGGAGCCGCTCTCCTTCTACTTGAACATGCTTCGCTACCCGTTTGTCAGCGCGCAGGGTGTGAAAGCTCCGTTCTTGATGTTGTTGCTCGTGGCGACGCAAGTTGCCAACGCGGCTGGCTTCTTCTGGGAGCGTGCGAAGGGGACAGCGGTATGACCACTCGATCCATATCCGTCAGCCGCCGTTCACCATCGAATCGGCGAAACGTTGGCCGACTATGTGCGGTACAACCAATTGAAGTTTGCTGGGCAGGCGCAGTCGAATTGAACAGATGTGCGGTCATCAGCAACTTCCTGGGCTGTCGTCAGAAATCGATGTCAAGGGGTTAAGGGAAACAACAAGGGAGCATCAGCATGGCGGTTCAACAGGTTCCTGAGATGTCGGTCATCGTCATTACTCCCGATTCCTACAGCACTGTCCGAAAGACGATTCGCCGGCTTCGAGCTCAAAGCGTCAGTCACCAGCTGGAAATTGTGCTGGTTGCTCCTTCGGTGCAAGGCGCGAGCATCGATCGCACAGAGCTCGACAGCTTCTGCGGGATCCACATCGTCGAAATCGGCGACATGACTTCGACGGCCAGGGCTCGGGCTGCCGGCGTGCGGCGCGCTACCGCGCCGGTGGTCGCCTTTGTGGAAGATCATGCCTTTCCCGCGAAAGGATGGGCCGAAGCCCTCATCCAGGCGCATCGGCAGCCCTGGGCTGCGGTCGGTCCTATGATGGCCAATGCCAACCCCCATAGCCTGGTGAGTTGGGCCAATCTGATTATCGAATATGCCGAATGGATGGAACCAGTTCCTGCAGGGGTGGCCGAGCACTTGCCCGGGCACAACGGCACGTACAAACGGGCTCTTCTTCTGGAGTATGGTGATCGACTGGAAGCGATGTTGGAGGCTGAGAGCATCCTCCAATGGGATTTGCGGGCGAAAGGACATCAGCTCTATCTGGAACCGGCCGCGAAGACCTATCATCAGAATTTTTCGGCGCCCTTTTCGTGGGTTCCCTTGCGTTTGGACGGGGGTCGATTATTTGCGGCCTCCCGCGCCCGGACTTGGTCACCATTGCGACGTCTGCTGTATGCCTTCAGCGCTCCGCTTATCCCGTTCGTCCGATTTCGTCGTATCCTTGGCGAACTGCGTCGTCCGGGCCGGGCGAGGCATCTGATGCCACGAGTGTTGCCCTTGCTCTTTGCGGGTCTGGTCATCGATGGCACAGGCGAAATGATCGGATATGCATGTGGTGTCGGCAATGCCATGAGAAGGTTGTCCGACATGGAGTTCCATCGTGAGCGATACCTCACGAAGCACGACAGGCTTGCAGAGGTAGAAGCATGAATTCCTTGTTTTGGCAGGAGACTCTATGCGCAGTTCGCGAGAGGGCTCTGTCATATTCGAGGCAAACGAATTGATCAAGCGGGATATTTGAAGCCAAGTGTGTCTTGCGATGGTATTTGTGCAAGTAAGGGCAGTCGCTCTCGACGGCTAATCAATCGCATAGAACCATCGAGGCGGCCTAAAGAGCAGTTAGGCAAGGCCAATTGTCGGAGTACGGCATCCACCCCCGTCAGGTATCTAGAAGGCCAGTCTCATCGATCCTCGTAGAACCTGACGCGAGTGACACAAGGGTCGTTCCTACCCACTGGTGCTAAACGGGGGAGTATCGAAATGGAGGGGCCGGTGCGCATCGGCGTGGTTGTGTCGCTCGACATCCTGGTACTCTTTTCTGTGCGCCGGCATATCACTGACGGCTGAACGACGTCTTTAGTTGTCTCTCGAGGGAGCGATTTGTAGCAGGCTTGTCGGTGTTCGATTGGAGGAATGTGTCCACGATGAGATGACCAAAGTAGTGCGCGAGGCACCTTAGTCATCCGGCGAAATGTCCTGAAGAGATATCTGATGCGTTTTTGCATGGTCACCACATTTTATCCCCCTTAGCCATTTTGGCGGGGATGCCATTTTTGTGCAGACACTGGCTCGCGCATTGGTCATGGAAAGACATCATGTCGAAGTGGTGCACTGCGAAGATGCATACCACCTGCGAGGCGTGGGCGCTCGTCGTATTGCGGAGAGGTATACGTTGATCGAAGGGGCAGATGATGCTCCACCCGTAGTTCCTGTGCCGCTAAGCATGAATTCTGAAGAGGCTGTCTCTTGCGGAGCGAGGCCTCTGTATCTGACTTGGAAAACGATGTCATGGGCAGCGGTCTAAGGACGAGCCCGTTCGTGTGATCTTCCTATTTTTCAATATGTTGTGACCACTTTCCAGAGGATTGACGGGAGAACCCTCGAATCCCTCCCCCCCCCGTTATGTGGGTTGTGGAGATGAGGGAGACACGGCATGATGGGTACTATTCCCAAGACCTTCAGATGGATTCACGACACGCGCGGCAGAAGAAATTCTCTCGAACTCAGGAGAGAGCGATGAAAGTATTTGTGACAGGCGCCACAGGATTCCTCGGAGGCTACCTGGTCGAAGACCTGATCGGTCAGGGGGCGTCTGTGAGCGCCCTTGTGAGGCCGACGGCGGATGCCGCTCGTCTCGAGCGGCTGGGGGTCGAAATCATTCGTGGTCGCTTAACTGGTCATGATGCGCTAGAGCGGGCGATGCAGGGATGCGACTGAGGTGTGACAACCGGAACGATCTGCACAATGCTAGCAAATCGGCGTTCATGAAGATTCTCTTGGTCAACGATTATGGATCACCGATCGGCGGAGCCGAGGTGCTGACGTTCGCCCTGCGAGACGCGTTGCGGCAGCAGGGCCACGACGTGCGGTTGTTTTCGAGCTCTGTGGGAACGTCGGTCGACTCGGAAAAGGCCGAATATGAATGTTACGGCACGCTGTCGCGGTTTCGGACGTTGTTGCAGACCCTGAACCCATGGGCCTATCTCCGGTTGCGTCGCGTGTTACAGGAATTTCGGCCGGACGTCGTACATGTCAGGATGTTCCTGACGCAACTATCGCCACTGATCTTGCCTTTGCTAAGAGACGTGCCGTGCCTCTATCACGTGGTCTGGTATCGGCCCGTTTGTCCAATAGGAACCAAGATGCTACCGGATGGGACTGCTTGCCAAACTCCGGCCGGTGTCGTGTGTTATCGCAATCATTGTCTACCTCTGCGTGACTGGTTCCCGTTGATGCTCCAGATGAAGCTGTGGCGACGATGGCGTCATGTGTTCAACCTGGTCGTGGCCAATAGCGAAGCAACGAGGCGCTATTTGGTTGCGGAAGGTATTGAACCAGTGAAAGTGGTCTGGAATGGAGTTCCCATTCAATTGCCTCGGTCTCCATTGTCACCGCCGCCAACTGTGGTGTTCGCAGGGCGACTGGTTCGCGAAAAGGGCGTTGATGTCTTGCTGCATGCCTTTGTTAAGGTGGTGGCGCGAATTCCCGAGGCGCGGCTTCTGGTAATCGGCGACGGACCAGAACAGGAGACGCTCGGTGAGCTCATTGGCAAACTTGGGCTCGTTCCCAACGTCTCGATGCTTGGTCACCTGTCACGCTCAGAGATGGAACGCCATTGTGCCAAGGCTTGGGTTCAAGCCGTCCCGTCACGATGGGTTGAGCCATTCGGTCTCGTGGCGGCCGAAGCGATGATGCGGGGCACAGCAGTTATCGCCAGCAACTCCGGTGGCTTGGCTGAAATCGTGCAGAACGGCCAAACTGGCTTCCTGGCCCCATCCGGCGATATCCATGCCTTCGCTAAGGCCCTGCTGCATCTTTTGGGTGATCGGGAGTTAGCGGAGCGGATGGGGAAGGCGGGACGCGAGGTGGCGCTCGTACTTTTTAGCGAAGCGGCGTGGATCGATAAATTTGTCGTGTTGTATCAGACGCTCTGCCAAAGTGATGCGAGATCAACGGCGGTGAGCTAGGAACTGTAAGGAGGAAGACAATGGCTGACACACCGAATTCCATGGAACGACCGCTCGTTTCTGTTGTCTTGGACGGATACAACGAGACACGCTCCCTTGGCACCGTAAGAAACACGCTCGAGGCGCTGAAACGGCAGAACTTTCCACTCGATCAAGTGGAAGTGATCATCGCCGCGAGTGCCGAGCAGATAAGACAGTTGAACGAGATTTATCCTTCCGCAGCGCCGTTCATGGCGATCAAATCAGTTGCCGTTGAAGAGGGTCAGTACTATCAGTTGAAGAATAGCGGGGCGAAACTAGCTTCCGGGGAAATCATTGCCTTCACTGACTCAGATGTGTATCCGCAAGCGGACTGGCTGTCTTCCATAGTCGAGAATCTCAACGATGGCGCGGATGCTTCAGTGGGTCTGAGTCTTTTCAAGAAAGCGAACGAATGGGAACCGGGCGGGACGTTGAGACAGATCGCCGTCTCGATCACGTTCGGTTACATCCTCGGCAGGATCACGACCCGGCAACTCCCCGAGGTTCGTGGCTTCATGGATCACAACATTGCATTGCGGGCAGGTACGTATCACCGCTTTCCGTACCGCGAAGATCAGGGGCGTATATGCGCTTCTCCGTTGTTGTTCCGAACCCTGACTCAGAGAGGAGCAAAGCTTCTCCTGCAACCGCAGCAGCAAGTGGTGCACTACTTCTCCTGGGGGTATTGGCTCAGTCTGCATTTTCGGTACGGTTACGAGGTGTTCCAGTTACGGCGGTTGGATAAGGATTATCCAAATCAATGGATCGCGCGAACCGGCATCTTCGAAGGTGTTTTCACTTTGATCTGGCACATGCTGCTTAATCAGCCGCGCTGGCTCCGATTCAGCAAGCTGCGCGGCTTTGGTCTGCTCCAGCGCGTCGCACTACTGCCGGTGGTTGGCGTCCTATCGCTCGCTGCGAACACCTCTGAGATGCTGGGGATATACGCAACGATGCTGAGACCGGACGCTATGAAGCGGTGGGCAGAGGCATTCTAAAGAAGGAGCGCCTAGGGATGGATGTGCTGATTACGGGCGCCACGGGTTTTGTTGGCCGCCACCTCGTTGAACGGCTGCTCTGTGAGGGAAACCGCGTAAAGGCTTTGGTTCGCCCGGAAACTGATGCGTCCCGGCTCGACGCACTTGGTGTTGAAGTCGTCCGCGGCGATGTTCGCAACTCTCATGCTGTGGAGCTGGTGGCCGAGAACTGTCAGCTCATTTACCATCTGGCGGCTAGAACTTCGCACGGCAACCCGTCTGCCAAAGATACTTACCCCGTCAATGTAGAGGGGACGGCGAACGTCGTACGCGCCGCCTTGCAGGCTGGGGTCTCCCGTCTGGTCCTTGCGAGCACCACAGGTGTATACGGCCCCATAAAGAACCGAGCGATTGACGAGCGCACCCCGGTGAAGCCTTATTCGGCGTACACTAAATCCAAGGATCAGGCCGAACGGCTTGTCCTGTCCCATCACGCGCGCCACGGTCTGCCTGTGGTTATAGCCCGCATTACTAGCGTGTTCGGCCCAGGGTACAAAAGCTGGCTCGGTCTGTTTCAAGCCATTACGGCGGGACGGTTTCGCCTGATCGGCTCCGGAAACAACTACCGTCATCCGGCCGAGGTGTCGGACATCGTCGAGGGCTTGTTCCTGTGTGGCACAGTAAGGGGTATCGAAGGAAGGACGTACATTCTCGCCGGGAACGAACCCCTCCTTCTACGTGACATGATCCGATTGATCCAGGACGAACTCGGGGCGCCGGCTCTGCGGCGGGCTTTTCCAGCAATGCCCTTACGTCTGTACGAGCTTTTAGACGAGGCGTTTCGCGCCTGTGGAGGTGAGCAGCTGCCCCGATTCGACCGCGTCAGGTTCTTTCTGACTGACGAGATCTTCGACCAGTCGCGCGCGCGCGCTGAACTCGGCTACACTCCGAGGGTAAGTCTGAAGGAGGCAATCCATCGAACTGCCGAGTGGTATCGTGAACAGGGCTACCTCTCCTCCTGAGACACGGTGTTTGTGCGAAACTTCTTGCGAACGTTTGGTAGGACCGGTCACCACCGAGGGTCTGTCATCACGGAGCGCAACACATGAACGTTCTCGTTACTGGTGCCACGGGTTTCATCGGTCGTCCCCTCGTCGAGCGGCTGACCGATGACGGACACCACGTGAGAGCTCTCGTTCGCCCGCAGACGAGTGCGAAATGGCTTGATCCGCTCGGCGTCAAGGTTGTGCGCGGCGACATCGGTGATGCTTCGGCTGTAGAGAGAGTCGTCGGGAAATGCGAGATCGTTTTTCATTTGGCAGCGAAAACTGAGGCCGCTGGTCTCTTGTCGAGGCAAGATGTTCAAGTGGCCAATATTCAGGGGGCTGAGAACGTCGCGCGAGCAGCTGTACGGGCGGGCGTGGAACGACTGGTGTTCTGTAGCAGCGTCGCCGTGTACGGACGCATCGCCAAGAATCAGCTGATTGATGAAGATACAGAAATCAACCCTGATTCCCCCTACGGCGAGTCCAAAGTGCTGGGCGAACAAGTTGTCCTGTCTGCTCGACAGCGTAGTGGCTTGCCTGTTGTCGTGGCCCGCATTTCAACCGTTTGGGGACCGGGAACGACAAGCTGGTTGGGCTTGTTTCGGAGTATTGCGTCTGGGCATTTCCGCCCGATCGGTAAAGGCACCAACCACCACCATGTCGCCGACGTCTCGGATGTGGTTGAAGGATTACTTCTCTGCGGCTTCGTGAAGGGAATAGAAGGACGAACGTACATCCTTGCAGGAAGCGAGTCGATGCAATTGCGCGAACTGGTCAAGATGATTGGGGAGGAGGTCGGAGTGACTCGTCTCCCGGCAAACCTCCCGGCAGCCCCGTTACACATATACAGGGTTCTCGACAGGATGGCCGTCGCCTTGATTGGACGCAAACTGCCTCGTGCCGATCGCCTTGCCCTATTCCTCGGTGACAGGACATTTGATATCACTCGAGCGCGTCAAGAACTTGGTTATGTTCCGAGGGTCCGCACGAAAGATACGATTCGTCGCATGACCGAGTGGTTCCGAGTCCAAGGTTTTCTCCCTCGGCTTGACTGAAGGTCATGCTAGCGGAGAAGAAGAGCGAAACATGACCAAGAGGAGCGCCTCGTTGAAACTGGGTCTCATCGGATGCGGCTGGGTCGTAGAAACCTTACACCTGCCAGCCCTAAGTGGGGTAAGCGCTGTTGAGGTCGTTGCAGTGGCCGACGGCGATCCGGATCGGTTGAAGCGGGTGGCAGATCGGTTTCAGGTTCAGCGGCGGTATGCCAACTACCTCGCCCTTCTTGATGATCCGGTCATCGAAGCCGTCGGGGTCTGGCTACCAGCCGACCGTCAGGTGGAAGTGGCACAGGCTGTCCTGGCTGCAGGGAAGCACCTGTTCATCGACAAACCCTTGGTTTTCGACCTGAAGGTCTGGGATAGACTGATTGAGCAAGCAGCGCAGTCCAGCAGGAAAATCATGGTGGTGGGGTTACCCCGTCGCTGGCATCGTCTCATGCGCCGCGCACGAGCAGTGATCCAGGAAGGGGGTTTAGGGAAGCTCGAGCTGATTCGCACAGTATTGACCGGTAGGAATCCGGAGCGCCGGAGCGTTCATGAAGAAGGCGATCGTCATGCGGTGAAGGGAATTCTCTTCCAGTTTGGTGTGCACCACTTCGATGTGTTGCATTCTTTACTCCGAAGTGACGTGCAGGAAATCTTTGCCACGAGCAGCGCCGACGAATCGACCGTGGTTGTAACCGCACGATTGTCCGATGGCGTGCTTGTTTCTTCCACCTTCTCGGAAGGCGAGAGTAGGAACGATGAGGTCGAGATTTATGGGCAGGCAGGCCGTCTGCGAATTTCCTGCTATCGCTTCGATGGCTTCGAATATTTTCCCCCTGCAGGCCACCCAGGGGATATAAAGGCTCGTGTGCAACTGGCTACGCAGACCTTGAAGGAATTGCCTCAAGGGCTGTTGCGGTTGCGCCAAGGCGGCGATTTTATCGATTCATATCGAGTGGGGTGGCAGCATTGTGCGGATGCGATCCGTCAAGATACCCGACCGGACTGCACGCTGGAGGAAGGTCGGCGCGCCCTGCAAGTGGTCCTTGCTGCCAAGGAATCAGTGACTCTCGGGCGACCAGTGAAAGTCACTCAGATGTCCCACGACCGTACGTGAGCTTGAGAGCCTTAGACGCGCTTACACCGTGACTCATTTCGTTCAAAAGAAGGAGGGTGCGGGATGAACGTTCTCGTCACTGGTGCCACGGGTTTCATCGGTCGCCACCTCATTGAGCGGCTGACTCATGAGGACCATCATATTCGCGCTCTGGCCCTTCCGGGAGAGGATACGTCTGCGCTCGACCACCTTGGTGTCCAGATTGCTCGCGGGGATGTGCTCGACTACCAAAGCCTGCAACGAGCAGCCTCGAACTGCCAACTGATCTTTCACCTTGCGGCAAGGACCGAAGCCTCTGGACCGTCCAGGAAAGACTTCGAGGAGGTCAATGTTCAAGGGACTGCAAACGTGGCGCGAGCAGTTCTGTTTGTCGGAGCCGGTCGGCTCGTCTTTTGCAGCAGCGGAGCGCTCTATGGCCGTGCGATCAAGAACCGTTCAATCACCGAAGATACGACACCCATTCCGGATTCACCCTATGGCCAGTCTAAGTTCTTGGCCGAGCGGATCCTCTTGTCCCACCACCAGCGTGATGGGCTACCCGTGGTGCTGGCACGGACCTCTGCTGTACTTGGCCCGGGAGCCATGAGCTGGCTGAACTTCTTTCAAACCATTGCTGCCGGACGGTTCCGCTTGATAGGTGATGGTCAGAACCATCACCACGCCGCAGATATTGCGGATATCGTCGAAGGCTTGGCTCTCTGTGGATCTGTCACAGGCATTGAAGGACAACCGTACATCCTTGCCGGGGCGGAACCGGTGCGTCTACGGGATCTCGTCCAAACAATTGCGGAGCAGGTTGGAGCAACCAGATTGCCAACCAATCTCCCGGCAGGGCCGTTTCGTCTGTACGAGATGGCGAGCCGTCATCTATTCTCCTGGACCGGCTACCGACTTCCACGTGCGGACCGAATCGACCTCTATCTCGGGGACAGAGCCTATGACCTCTCCCGAAGTGGCCGCGAGCTCGGCTACATCCCAAAGGTGAGTACAAAGGAGGCGGTGCATCACACTGCTGCATGGTTTAGGAAACATGGCTATATCTAGGTCCTCCGAAAGACAATCCCATGGCTAAGGACATGAAAACTCCGCCGCTGGTTATTTTCGGGCTCGACGGGGGTGATGCCGGATTCATCCAGCGGTGGACTCAAGAAGGGTATCTGCAGACCATCGCCTCAATTATGCAACGTGGCTGCCGGGGGCAAATCGGCGGTCCGGAGCTGATGTCTACGCAAGGTGCATGGCTTTCTCTCTTCAGTGGTGTATCGCGGAGCGAGCACGGATATTATTACAACCGTCAGTTAATGCCTGGCACGTATGATCTCCGAAATTTTACTGCGCGTGATGCCCATGCCTTGCCGTTCTGGTCTCATTTACGGGGTGGGTCGAAAAAGGTCGCTATTATTGATGCACTCGAAACAGATGTTCTTCCCGGCCTACCAGGTCTTCAACTTGCGAATTGGGCTCTCCAACAGCAGTACAACACCGCGATCGTCCCTCCGTCTGCCGAACCCGCAAGCCTGTTGAGCGATGTTCGTCGCCACGTCGGTCCGCCAATCCACATCGATGTGTTCAAGCCCGACAGCTCGTTCCGCGAGGATGTGGCCGCACACCGTCTCATGCTCAAACGCATAGAAGAGAAAGGTGCGCTGTGTCGCCGTTTTCTGGCACAGGATCGATGTGACTTGGC
>Ga0184639_10001153_pt1 | contig 11240 bp, 14 predicted proteins | sample PLM31_170_b2_FD_133155 | JGI IMG/M metagenome (GOLD analysis project Ga0184639, IMG submission 133155) | Groundwater sediment microbial communities from an aquifer in East River, Colorado, USA - PLM3-1_170_b2 | ecosystem: Environmental > Terrestrial > Soil > Riparian zone | place: USA: East... | reverse complement strand
GCACCGATGAAGGCTAGGATGAAGCCGATACTGAGTACCATGTTGTTTTGTTTTGGAAAGGAGTTATTTAAAATCTAGGATTTGATGTTGTGTTAGGAATAAAATCGGTATGCTTAAGTAAGTCTTAATTTGTTAACTTTGCCAGTTCTAGTAGGATTTGAGGATTTCTGTTAATTATATTCTCTGGATAGCAGTTTAACATGTAACCATTGGATATATTGTAGAACTTCCAGTCCTTGCACTTTGTATCTAATTCAAGTAGACTATTATCATTCTGCCAATCAAAACCGTTATGGATGGTTTCCAGTGGATATTGGTGACCACGTACAAGTGTTATAGTGTTATTCTGGTATAGCACTTTACCATACAGGGCATTTGGGTATAGGAATATGACTTTTTTATGTGATAAAACAGCATCAAATTCTTCTTGTGTGACATATTCATTATGAAGTAAGATCACTGTTTTGTACTGGCTTAGTATTTGTGGGTTTTTGTAAACATCAATATCTGTTAGAATAGTAACACCTTTTGTTTTTAAAATATTTAATGCGTTTCTACCAGATTCATAACCCTCGATTTCATTGATTTTTACAGTCAGACATTTTTGATCACATTCACCTTTGTAATATGAATAAAATCCACCTTTTTGATATGCCGATGATGTAAATACTGCCTTGATAACTACTGTATTTTTTGATATTGAAAAATCATAAAATATGTATGTTTTTGTTATGTAATAGAAAAGGATCACTGTTGTAATTAAAATAATAGACATTATGCTATAACCTAATTTATTTGATAGTTTTTTCATGATTTATATCTAAGAAATGTATTTTTGCTCTAAATAAGGTCTTATGTGAATAAAAATAAACAAGAATCATTTATAGGATTGCATTCATTCTTTTGATATGGATTTTACCAAAATTCTCAGTTTTGAGCTTGAGAAGAAACACACCCTTTATCTTATTCTAATGATTTATGGATTATATTTTGGGTTTACATATCATGAACTTTTCATAGATGATTGTTCTGGGTATCTAAGGTGTCATGATTATGACAGAAGAATGGCTAAACTTTATGTATGGAATCTTGATGAGATTAATAATGACTTTAGACATTCCTTGCATTTAGGATTGTTAGTGCTTTCACGAGAGGTTTTTGGGAATTATAAGATTCTAAGTTGTGTTTCTAGTGGAGTTTTGCTTTTATTGACATATTTGTTTACGGTTAGAATTACAAACCGAAGAATTTCAGGTATTATAGCTATGCTAGTACTCTTGCAAAGTAGCATCTTTAGGGCGTATGCAACTTCTGTTACCTATCCTAGCTTCTGGGCTGATCTTTTCATCTTTTCTTTGTATATGTCTATTAATAAAAAATGGTTTGTTTCTCCTGTGTCTGCTGTTTTAGCTGTTCCAGCAAAGTCTCTTTCTGGGCTTTTCATGCCAGCTATCATGCTTTTTGTGTGGTTTTCTGAACTTGATAAGAAGTTGAGAAAAAAGATCGTCTTAATTTATCTAGGCATAATAATTTTAGGACTTGGATTAGGATATTATTTGTATGTTAATGAAATAGTTACTGGAAGCTTAGTACCATTGAAATTTAGACCTTATGGATTAGTTGAAGGTGTTGGTAGTTGGGCGAATTCTTTTCGTGGTGATGCTTTTAGCTTTGCACTTTTGGTAACTGCTATACCTATGCTTTGGATGATAAGGCAAGTCCCTTATTCCAAATCCTTATTATTTTTGCTTGTTGGTATGCTACTTGTTTCTGTATTTATTCGTGGATTAACAACTTATGATGATTGGCCTTATCGTTTTGTGCCACATGTCGTAATCATATCGGTAATGTATGGATTTATCTTTGCAAATTTGAATAAAATATACTATGAATCTTTTCGGTTTGCGAGTCTGATGTCTAAGCCAAAAACCGTTAAACCTCTAAAGAATGAAGATGATGAATTTAAACAATATTTCTAAATTAATTCGCGCCTGTTTGGCTTCTGCCTGTGACCATATATATCATAAATGCAATGAAGCAAAGCCCAAGAATTGTTGATAAACCTGTAATAAATCCTGCTGGCCAAGCAAATCCTATTGAGGATGCTAGTGCACCCATAACTGCAAATGGAAATGCAAGCCCGATGAAATTAAGTGGCACTTGAATAAAGAAAAGTATTCTTTTGGTACTATCTACAAACCAATCAAGAGTTGAGAATGATGAACCGTTAGCAAAACCAGATCCCTGAGTTAGATTACCAACTAGGTATGTAGAGTTTGTTGGTTGAGTGCTGTTATAAATTAAGGGGTTTTCTGTTAGTGTAAAACCTAGTGATGTTATGTTAAGACCTATGATAGTAAAGCCAACATTTATGCATACATAAAACATGAATATTTTCCAAAATTCCATTATGACATCATCGCCATCAAAAATAGTATCACTGAAAAAATTGCCATAATTATGAAGATCCATCCTAACCAGCTAGAATTTCCACCTTCTACACTTTGGTCTGAACCGTCACCTACGAGATATTTTGTGGTTTGGCATGGGGTGGATACAGTACAATCGCCTGTGCCTGTGAAGGTTTCTGAATAGGCTACGTCATATCCTGCCATCATGAAAGTAGCTAGGACAAAGAAAATTATTGCTGATAATGCCATTAGCATTCCGTTGATTTTGAATGACATGATCCAAAATAATATACCAAGACCTGTAAGAACTACAAAAAGCCCTGCTTCAAGGATTGCTATTCTATCATCACCTGTCTAGATTTGCTATCTAACTTATAAAAAATTATGTCTTAGATTACGCATAAATTTAGAATGTTTTTACCTTTAACTTTCCATCATTTGTGACTTCTATTGGTATGATTGTTCCATCACTCTTTGTTCTTCCATGTGAACTTTTAGCTTATTGGTTTTATGGTGTCACTTCGCCATAGCCAGCAATGTTTGCTTGTGCTATTATATTGTTTTTTGTTGCTATGCCTATGTCATCCCAACGCTGAATTATTACATCTTGTGGTACGATAGTTAAATTCGTTTCAAGTTCTGTCCCATCTTGGTATCTTGCGTTAAGTACAGTATCCTGAAACTCGCTAGCAAATCTGAATGATTTTGTTGTTATCTGTTGTGTTACTATTGCTTGTGCTTCTTGTGTTGGGAATTTATCATAAGTTATGTAACTCAGAACAGTAAGTAATGCTATTATACCTAATATAGTTCCTTTTTGCATTTTTCCACCTCAAAGTCTAGCACTGTGTATTGATTATTAGAGTTGCTCTTAAATTGAGTTTATTATCATATAATTATAACCTATTTATGGTGTTAATCAATACGCAGAAAGAATAAAGATAAGACAATTAAGATCACCTCAACATTCACTGAAAAACAAATTGAATTAATTGATAGGGAGCTTTCGAAAGGCTTTCTTGGTTCTACACGTTCAGAGGTAGTTAAACAAATTGTTTTGTTTTATATCAAAGAAAACTACAAAATGTTTTTGTAGTTAAGTTCTTTATCTACGACTCTCAGAGTATACATAGTAATACCTGAACGTGTCTGATGTTACATCAACTGTTGAAATAGATGTTATTGCACCCAATGGAGTTGTTGGTGCTGGAACTTCTGTAGTAAAGCATGATATATCATTAGTATCTATCCTAAAACACCATCTATTACCGTTGTCTGGATCTGACCATATTTGCACACGTAATGCTGTAGTTGTGCTGTTTGTTATACCTGTGTTGAAAAAGTCTGCCGTTGCATCTGCATCATTAACGACATACTTCCATTGTGTATCTGTATTTGCCCTTATTCCTATTCCAGCACAAGCATCAGAGTTGCAGAAAACACTTGTACCAGCCAATGCACTAGTACTTACATCAGAGTTAAAACCAATGAATGTATCATATCCACCTGCACCTTGCAATTGTATTTTTGCATCAAGATATATTCCGTATGCACCTTGCCATACAAGACCACTTGCTGTCCTCACACCAGCATCACCACCTATTGTTGTTCCTGTTGTTGTGGAAATGTGACCACCAAAAGTATTGTCAGCTGCTGCTGTTTCTGTACCATCAAGTACAGCACCGCCAAAAAGCCCATCTGTACCTGCTGTTGCAGCAGGAGTTACCAAACCCATCTTTTTGAAGAACGGTCTTGGCATGTCTTGTAATGTATAGTTAAAGCCAAGATCATCAATTGCATAAAGTGTTGCTGGACTACTTGAACCAGTGTTGTTAGTACTATTCATTGCATAAATCTGAATGTTTCCTGCTGGTGGTTTTGCTGGCATTGAATTGTTTTTGAAGTTAAGTTCGTTTGTTGACATGTTGAAATAGTTTAGAGTAAAGTTGTAATCCATCAAACCATCAATGCCTACTTCAACAAATCCAGTACCAAGGTCAATTACCTCAACCTCAGAATCGCCCTCAAAGATTCTATCAGTTGCACCACCAGCGCTTGCCGTATTGTTCCAATATGTGCCGTTATATGTTAAAACCTGTCCTGATGTTGGACTTTGGATGTGAACATCGCCCAAGTTATCTAAAACAGTTGCATTGCCTGCACCTGCTGATGGCGTAGTGCATGTAACAAGGCCAGTTGCATTATCTATAGAACTGACAAAATCACCCACAGCACAGGTATTTGTGTTTATACTAAACTGGTTTGTGGTAATATCACCTGTCTGGTTATTTATCCCTATGATTTGAAAGTCTGGCTGAGCTGTCTGGTTGTCTATCTTGAATAATTTATTAATCCAGAAAGCACCGTCATACTGTAAAATATGATCTATAGCTACACTTGTAATTGATACATCACCAAGCTCATTTAGGTTTGTTGCGTTGCCAGTGTTTGTTGTATCAACATCTGCGGTGCAAGTTACATCACCTGTTGCATTATCAATGGCACTTACTTTGTCTGTACTAGAACACGTCTTTAAATTAACGCTAAACTGATTTGTTGTTATTGTACCTGTGGCGTTGTTTATACCGACAACCTGAAAGTCGTTCTGTACCGTCTGGTTATTTACACTAAAAGCCCTGTTTACAAAGTGTGTGCCGTTATAGTAAATCATGTGCTGGTAAGCTGGACTGGAAATAATTACATCACCCAAATCATTTAACATGGTGGCGTTTCCTGTTGCAAGTGCAATTGCTTCATTAACCCAGAAAGCACCATCAAACCGCAAAAAGTCGTTATCAAGTGGTGATGTGATGGAAACATCGCCAGCATCGTTTAGGTTTGTTACGTTGCCACCACTATTAGTATCAATATCTGTTGTGCATGTTATTATACCAGTAACATTGCTATAGCTCGAGAATTTGTCTGTACCAGAACAGGTTTGGTTGTTAAATTTTGGGATTAGTGATATGATAGCAGAGCTACTGCCATTAGCTATCGAGATCTGCCCACTTGTTCCGTTAAGCCCTTTTATTGTTGCAAAAGTAGTGCCATTTGTACCAACTAGCTTTGCATCAGCGTTTGGATCTTGATTTGAAACGCTTGTAATGCCACTTGCACCGCCACCATCAGTACCACAGATAAAAGTAGAATTACTGGTCTGATATTCTATCGGTGATCCGTCTGCACAATCCCCAATAGTCAGGTCATGTAACCCAAGACGGTTTACCCTTTGTGCATCTGTTGAGCTAGCTGGTGTGCCGTATCCTGTTATTAAGAAATTTCCGCCAGCTACATTTCCACCAAAAGTTAATGCATTTGTGGTAAGACCTTTAGTGATTGTTTGTGCTGAACCACCAGTAATGACTGGATTTATCCCAAGTCCTATTGTATGAGTAGCACCTACATCTGATACTGTGATATTACCACTTTGCCCTGCAATTACCTGTGCTGCTGTTGTATCACCGTTTATGGATGTAATACCAGAACCAGCATTTGCACAAATCCATGTGCTATTAGATGATTGATATTGCAATACCTGATTGTTTGCACAGTCACCAGTAAGATTTTTTAATTGTAGTTTATCTACTCTTTGAACGTCTGTATTTGAAACTGGTACTCCGTAACTGGTAATGATTTGTGAGTTAAAACCATAACTCCCTGTTGGAGATCCTATATCGTTTAGAATTGAACCCGACTTTGATATTTCAGCCCAAGGAAAAGTGCCAGAAGATGAAATGCTTGTCTTTGGAATTCCTGATGCGTTTAGCGTTATGTCATTAGCATTTTGTGTAACTGTAATTCCATTAAGTCCAAGTAATGACCTAAAATTAAGCACTTCGGCTGTGCTATCTCTGAATACTCCTGCACCGCCTCCAACGTTTGCACCTGTATTATTTACACCGCCTATCGATGTGAAATTTACCGAGTCTGTAGTAGGATCTGTTGTTATAAGCATTTGTGGGCCAGCAACAAAAGTCAATGTATCGTTTGAATTATCGCAAACCACATTTCCTTGTCCTGATACAGAAATTATGCAATACAGTTTTTGAAGTTCGGCTGCACCAACAAAGGGAGGCAGTGAATTACCCCAGAAAAGAGGTAAAACTACAACTGCAATTAGGATTAGAAATATCATTAGGACTAGGTGCTGATTTCCTGCCATTCAGTGAATAGCACGAGTAAAAAGTATTTAAAATTAAGTTGTGGCTTTTTTGATGCCTAGTTTAAAGAAAATCAATATGCCAGCTAGTTCTAACTGTTCAACCAACATTATCGTTGCTAGATGGGCGAGAAACTGGTTTGAAACTGAATTTAGGGTGGAAACAAGCACAGAAAATATGTCAAACCTGAAAAACATTGTGTAGAAAATGACAAAGATCGCAATGATAAAGTCTGTTGGCTTTACTTTGCCTGATTCCTTCATTATTCCCTCCATGTTTTGCTGATCTTGTGGTATTTGTGATAACAGGTCTTCTTGTTCTTGCTTGTAGATTGTGTCACCCATTTCTATACCATAAATTACAAAAGACGTAAAAACTATGGCAAAAGCTATGTTAGGATATATTAGATAACGCCTTTTACTCTTGTTTATTTTTAGCATTTGATGCATGAAGGCTTTGCCGAACCACCCAAGCTTGTTTTTCTTGGCCAAGTATAATATTGATATTGCAACTGCTGATACAACGCCAAAACTGCCTAGCCAAGAATTTCCTATGATTGAAATGAATGCCATTCTTGCTGGTAGCAATATGCCAAGCATTACTGCACCTACGACTAAGATCTCTTTGAACTCGGTTGTATTGAACTTCAATCTCATCATTTCTTTTGTTTATAATGGATTAAATTGCATCCATAGGCTTTGCATACCCATATTTTCTTTCCATTCATCCTGATAATATGCATTGTGTGCTTGCGCTGTTTCATTTCTTTTTCCAATAATTTTTCTTTTTGAACCGCTTTATCCAATACCATTTTGTGTGATATTCCCTAATTCCATACTTCCTTTTCTTTCGTAAGAATCTGAGTATTTTCTTACCTGTTTGATAATCCTGCCATTGTTGATATTGTTTTGTTAGCTGAATAACCTGCGTTTTTGATGGATTTACAAAGTTTAGTCTAGTTGATTGTTCAATCACATCATTGATTCCGATAGATCTGGTTTTACTTTGAAGGATATGTATGCTTTTACGCATGTCATATCACCGCAAGTTTTCAGGTTTATTCTAGCTTGTTTATTGCAGTTATAGCATTTAGCCACTATCTTACTACCTTTTTTGTAATCTTAAACAATTCGTTTGCAACTCTGTTGGCTGTTAACTGTAACAGTCTTGTTTGTTTTGCTAGTTCTTTGATTTGCAATCTTTGTTTTGTGATTAGTTTTCTTTGTAATTTTGTTATTTCTTTGTCACCTCTGTAAAAAAATAAGGAGGGAAGTTAGCTTCCATCTTCATACTGACTCTCCATTTTTTTTAGAGACTCTTTTGTTACTCCATGCTGTATTGAATACAGCACCATCAAGTTTAGCACCTTGCTTAGAGTCCATTCTTTTTCTGTCTCTTTTATCAGATCGCCTCGTATGTCATGGATTTTTTTATTTACTTTCTGTATGAAAGCAACTGATGTGTATTCATGTTTTTGTTTTTTCATGGTTTTGCGATCACCCATATTGACCAAACAACAAACAACAGGCCTGAAAAGCTTACTGCTATCATCCATTGTCTTTTTGATAGCTTGCGTTTGGGTTTGGTATCAGTATTGGGTTTATCCTCGCTAGTCATGGTTTTACATCCTCTATATCATCAGCAAGTTCTGGGAATTCATCATACCACTTTGTCATTATCTTGTCCTGATCCTTACGGAAAGATCCAGTCTGAACTTTCTTCCTGTTTGTATTGTTGTTGCATGAAGTTGGTGTCTGATTAGATCAATTTGTCCAAGTGCGTATTCATGATCGTTTTCTAAAGCTACTTCTGTTAGGCTTGTTTTTAGTCTTTTGCTTAGGAGGTCAAGTGAATGATTTTGTGGTTTCCTTTTTGCTGACTTGGCTTTTACCTTTCCCATATTAATACAATAATATAATGAGTAAATAAGGTTTTATATTGTTATATTAATGTGATATTGTGTGGTTATTTGTGGATCTTTTATTCATCTCTTCATCCAGTTTAGTCCTTAGAAAGCTTCTCATGTCTATGAACTCTTTTTCTATGAAATTCTTGTGCTGGATTGATATTGTTACTGATACCCTGCAAGTTCCTTTGTTTCTGTAGTATCTTTTTAGGCCTCTGCCTTTTACTCTTTCATAGGCACATGATTTACAAAATTTTGTATTTTTGCTATATTCTGTTGGATCTAATTTTTTACCGCATTGATTGCATGTGTTGTTTAATTGTTGGTTATTCAATTGCCATTACCTGATTTAGAAAGTGTCATGCTGATTCTATAATTCCTAATGATTTATAATTTGTCACTAAAAGATAAGCACCACAGACAAAACTAATTGAAATAAAAATTAGTAATGGCCATGAAATATGATTGTATATGGTAGCTGTCATGTATCCTATTAGACTTATTCCTGAACAAAACATGCCTATAAGAAAATATGTAAAGTCTTTCATTACTTTACATCACCAGAAGACTGTTTTTTGCTTATGATAAGACGTATTTCGTATCCATCATTTTTTCTGGTATGTCTAAAAGGATAATATGGATAAATTTTTTTACTCAAAGATGACATGTGGATCATTCTTAGTATTTTATGGATTCTACGTGTATTTGTTGGTATTCTTGCAAATGAATCACATGTAAGTATAACATATCTGAGTTTGATAGCAAGATTTTTTAACTGTGTCTGCGTGAAGTGCCAAAGATGGTATGTATTATTAATAGACTTGGTAAGCGTATCAGGATTTTCACAGTCTGGAACGGCAATTATAACTATACCATCATTTCGTAACAAACCATTACATTTCTCAAGTAGCAAATCTGGTTTTGTAATGTGTTCAAGTGTATGATATAAGAAAATAACATCAAACTTTTCATTTATTTGTGTATCTTCTATGAACCCATTGATACATTTCCCATGTTTTAATTTTTGATTTATGAATTCGGTGCTTCTTGTGTCAGGTTCTATTCCTGTTACATTAAATCCCATTTTATCGAACATAATAAGATGGATTCCTGTTCCTGCACCTATTTCAAGAATGTCTTTTTTATTAGAAAGATATTTTTTGTAGTATGAATACATGGATTGTTGTGTTAGTATATGATCTTGTCCTGCTTTACTTTTAAAATCAGTTCTTATCATTTCTTCTAAATGATATGCCTGCCAAAAATCCTCCTTATAACGATCTTTGATTATGTTTTCTATTTTATCACTCTTATTACCATTCATTTTAAAGTACTCCTAAAATAAAGACAGAGGGGATGTAATCTGCAACCAAATCTGTCATGCGAACAATCCACCAGTTATTGCTTTATCATAGCAATCCTTACACAGATAAAATATCATATTCACATGTGGTAAATCAATGGTTTTTGTTCCTTCGTTGATGTGACAAAGATAACACTCTATGTCATTGGTCATGGAGTATCACCATATAGTATTCCTCTAAGTTCTCTGATTGTTTGATATGTGCTTAATGTAGATGTATGGTTATTTGATGTTTGTAATTTTTCTAAGTCCATTAGATATTCTTGTAATCTTTGACATGCTTTGCAATTACAAGATAGTTGATCTGTCATGTATGCTTTAACCTCTTTCCACAGAAATCACATTTGTCCTTAACTATATCCCACCCACTAGTGTGTGAATTATCATTACAGTGGTTTTGATCTGTATTTTCCCGCATTAGGGGTAAACCTCCAAATGTACCTCGCAATATCCACCAAGTACAAACATCATTGGTTTACTGAAAAAACTCTTGTTACTTTTTGTCATTTTGTCAAAATCCATATTGTAAAGCCAGTGAGAGTTGATATTAAACCAATCAATGTACCAATTATTATTTTTGATACCCTTGCATCAAGTTTTGGATCATAGTTACTTTTGGTCATGCGTAAGCCTTCCATTTCTTATGATGTGCTTCAAGATAATCAAGCCCGCATTTTGGGTTATTACAATAAACTCTACCACCTATCACATTGTAGGCAATCAGGCTTTTTCCGCATAGAGGACACTTCATGTCTTTACCTCATCGGAATTGCGTATAATAAAAAATTGGGTAGGAGTTAACAAATTAACTCCTTTACTTTCACACCAGTATTTGCGGAAATCCAAGTAACACCTATTATCAAGCCAGCAAGTACACTTACTGTTACTTGAATCAGGAGTGTGCTACCATCCCCGAAAATGTGTGAACTGTCTAATCCACCACCAGTAAAGATTACAACTACTGCAAAGGCTACTCCCCAATACAGTGGTTTTAGGTTGGTTGGTTTCTTTTTTGATTCCCACATACTATAATTCATTCTTCTTTTCATTACGTATCGAATGTAAAGTAATCTCATTCAATATCTTTCTGCCTTCCTTTGTTAATTTAATTTTGGTTCTATCTGGATATGGGTTTACATACTTACCATTTTTAACAAGAATCCTTTTACATTTTCTACACTTCATTTGTTTTATTCCTGTTTTCTTAATTCCTTTGTAATAGGTTATTTGGTAGTTTCTATCATGCTTCTGACCAACTTCATTACAAAATGGATGGATCATTCCGTAACCCTCTCACTCAAGGGTAATGGAACACACGTTCGCCAGTAATACCACCCATTCTCATAAACGAGTTTTATTCTACCCAAATTTTCTAAAGTTCTTAATAACTGATATCTCTG
>Ga0184639_10001151_pt1 | contig 11253 bp, 9 predicted proteins | sample PLM31_170_b2_FD_133155 | JGI IMG/M metagenome (GOLD analysis project Ga0184639, IMG submission 133155) | Groundwater sediment microbial communities from an aquifer in East River, Colorado, USA - PLM3-1_170_b2 | ecosystem: Environmental > Terrestrial > Soil > Riparian zone | place: USA: East... | reverse complement strand
CTAGACCAATTGACGGATCGCGAAGCGATCAGGCGCGGGCCGCCACCCGGCGCTCGGCCGGCACGGCCGCGGGGCGCCGCGCCGAGGCGCGCTTGACCAGCGCCACGTCGAGCACCTTATCCATGTGGTCCACGTAGACGAACTGCATCCCGCGCCTGACGTTGGCGGGCAGTTCCTTCACGTCCTTGTCGTTCTTGGTGGGGACGATGACCGTCTTGATCCCCATGCGGCGGGCCGCCAGGGCCTTCTCCTTGAGGCCGCCGATGGGCAGGACCTTGCCCCGCAGGGTGATCTCGCCGGTCATGGCCACGTCGCGGCGGACCGGCGCCCGCGTCAGGGTGGAGATCAGGGCCGTGGCCATGGTGATCCCGGCCGAGGGGCCGTCCTTGGGGATGGCCCCGGCGGGCACGTGGATGTGGAAGTCGTAGTTGGCGAAGACCTCCTCCTTGATCCCCAGGCTGGTCCCCCGGGACCGGGCGTAGGTCAAGGCCGCCTGGGCCGACTCCTTCATGACATCCCCCAGGTGGCCGGTGAGGGCGAGGGTCCCCTTGCCCCGCATCATGGCGGACTCGATGTACAGGATGTCGCCCCCGGCCTGGGTCCAGGCCAGACCCGTCGCCACCCCGATTTCGTCCTTCTCCTGCTCCGGCTCGGGCAGGAACTTGGCCGCGCCCAGGAAGCGGTAGAGGCTGGCGCCGGTGACCCGGGTGAGGCCCTTCTTCCCCTCGGCCACGTCCCGCGCCACCTTCCGGCAGATGGTGGCCACCTCGCGCTCCAGGTTCCGCAACCCCGCCTCCCGCGTGTAGCTCTGGATGACCTTCAGGATGGCTTCGTCGGTGAACTCGAGGTACTTCTTGCCGATCCCGTGTTCGTTCAACTGCCGGGGCAGAATGTACTTGTTGGCGATGTGGAGCTTCTCCTCTTCCGTGTAGCCCGAGATCTCGATGGTCTCCATGCGGTCCTTCAGGGCCGGCAGGATGGGATCGGCCAGGTTGGCCGTGGTGATAAACATTACATTGCGGAGATCGAAGGGCACGCCCAGGTAGTGGTCGGTGAAGGCCACGTTCTGCTCGGGGTCCAGCACCTCCAGGAGGGCCGCCGAGGGGTCGCCCCGGAAGTCCGCCCCCACCTTGTCCACCTCGTCCATCATGAAGACCGGGTTGTTGGTGCCGGCCTGCTTGATCCCCTGGATGATCTTCCCGGGCAGGGCCCCGATGTAGGTCCGCCGGTGCCCCCGGATCTCCGCCTCGTCCCGCACGCCGCCCAGGGAGATGCGCACGAACTTCCGCCCCAGGGCCCGGGCGATGGAGCGGCCCAGGGACGTCTTGCCCACGCCCGGCGGTCCCACGAAGCACAGGATGGGGCCCTTCATCTGCTTCTTGAGCTTGCGGACCGCCAGGTACTCCAGGATCCGCTCCTTCACCTTCTCCAGGTCGTAGTGATCCTCTTCCAGGATCTTCTGGGCCTGCTTGATGCTCAGCTTGTCCTTGGTCTGCTTGGCCCAGGGCAGGTCGTTCAGCCAGTCCAGGTAGGTCCGGATGACCGAGGCCTCGGCCGCATCCGGGTGCATGCGGGACAGGCGGCCGAGCTGGGTCTTGGCCTCCTGCGCCACCTCGGGCGGCATCTTGGCCCGCCCGATCTTTTTCTCCAGCTCCTGGATCTCCTGGCTGCGCTCGTCGCTCTCCCCCAGCTCCTTCTGGATGGCCTTGAGCTGCTCCCGCAGGTAGTACTCGCGGTGGCTCTTGTCCATCTCCTCCCGGGCCTGGGATTGGATCTTGTGCTGCATCTCCACCACCTCGATCTCCTTGCCCAGGAGCTCGGAGAGCCGCTTCAACCGCTCCAGCGGGTCGAAGATCTCCAGGATCTGCTGCGCCTGCTCGACCTTGAGGTCCAGATTGCTGGCCACCAGGTCGGCCAGGCGCCCGGGATGCTCCAGATTATTGATGATGACCAGGACGTCGGGGGAGACCCCCTTGCCCAAGTTGACCCCCTTCTGGATTTGCTCCTTGACGGAGCGGATCAGGGCCTCCACCTCCAGGCCCTGCGGGGCCGCCTCGGGCTCCGGCACCTCGGTAATCCGAGCCTCGAAGTACGGGTCCCGCCGCGTGAAGCCGAGGACCCGCGCGCGCGACACCCCCTGGACCAGGATCTTGACCCGGCCGTCGGGCATCTTCAGCATGCGCATGATCATGGCGACCGTGCCCACGGAGAACAGGTCCTCGGCGTTGGGATCCTCGGCCTCGGCATCCCGCTGGGCCGCCAGCAGGATCAGCCGGTCCCTCGACAGGGCCTCGTCCACCGCCCGGATGGACTTGTCCCGGCCTACGAACAGGGGCAGGATCATGAACGGGTACACCACCACATCCCGCACCGGCAGGAGCGGGATTTGGGAGGGCATCTTTCGCTCGCCCTGGGGCTGCTCGATGCCCACCGTGGTCCCCGATCCACCCTCGCTGTCTCCGACATCCACTTCGTGCTTTGTCAAGGTATGCTCTCCTTACCCCCGTGCCTACGGCCCGGGAGTGTGGCCAACCCCGATCCGAAATTCCCAGCGGAAGGCAATACGCTGGAGCGGCCCCTGCAGAAGGCCCGTGCCGATGCACCCGGCCCCCCGCCCTTCGCTCCTATAGGGGCGGTGAGGATCCATTGCGCTCTGGCGGTAGACGGAGGCCCCGTCGTGTTTCCTCATAGTCTTGGCCGCGAGTCACTTTCGGATCGGGGCCAACGCTCCGCCGGATCCTTACGGCTCTTCCCGCCGGCGACCCTTGGGTGTCGGCCGCCCGCGCGACCCGGGAGCCGGCCTCCGGGGCGCCTTCGTCCGCTTGATGCGCTCTGGGCGGGTGTCCATGTCTGGATCCCAGAGGTTATCGTACGGGTCCGCCTCCTCCTCGGTGGTCACCCCTGCCTCTGCGGAAGCCTCGGGTTCCCGCTCGTCGTCCGGTGCCGCTCGCGGCGCCGATTCCGGCACCGGTTCCGGCGCCGTTCCCGGTGCCGTTCCTGGCGCCGACTCTGGCACCGGCGGTTGATGGGGTGGCTGCTTCGGTGTCATGGTCTCTGCGTCGCCGGGTCCGCCCGGCGAAGCGGGGGGACACCCGAATCCAGATCCAGGCGGCGCAGGAACTCCTTGAATCCCGGGGCCAGATCGGGCCGCTGCAGGGCGAACTCCACCGTGGTCTTCAGGAACCCCAGGATCGTTCCGGCATCGTGCCAGCGCCCCTGGAACTCCAGCGCGTACATCATCTGCTTCTTGGTCCGGAGCAGGCCCTTGAGGGCATTCGTCAGTTGGATCTCACCCGTCCGGTCCGGGAGGGTCTTCTCCAGGATGGGGAAGATGTCGGGCGTGAGAATGTAGCGGCCGATGATGGCGAGGTCCGAGGGGGCCTGGCTGACCTCCGGTTTCTCCACCATGTCCATGATGTGGTAGAGGTGCTCTTCCAGGCGACGACCCTTGATCACGCCGTAGCGAGACACCTCTTCCTTGGGGACCCGCTTCACGCACATCACGGAGCAGCGGTGCTTTTCGTACACCGCGATCATCTGGCGCAGGGCGGGCGTTGTGTCCGTCAGGATGTCGTCTCCCAGGAGGACCGCGAAGGGCTCATTCCCCACCAGGTCTTTCGCCGCGAGGACCGCGTGGCCCAGGCCCAGGGGCTCCTTCTGGCGGACGTAGCAGACCCGGATCAGCTCCGACACCCGCCGCACGACCTCCAGCAGGTCGGACCGTCCTTTCTTGCTGAGCATCATCTCGAGTTCGATGGACCGGTCGAAATGATCCTCGATGGCGTTCTTCCCTCGACCGGTGACGAGGATGATGTCCTGGATCCCCGAGGCGACCGCCTCTTCGACGACATACTGAATCGTGGGCTTGTCCACGATGGGCAGCATCTCTTTGGGCTGGGCCTTGGTCGCGGGCAGGAATCGGGTCCCAAGCCCGGCCACCGGAAACACCGCCTTCCGGATCGTCATGCGGTGCACACCTTTCACGACGCTCGCCACCAAGGCAAGTCCCGCGAAGCGGGATTCACGATGAGAGCGAAGAGACCCAAGTTGGCAATCGTGAGGGGCAGCGTGAGGAGGAGCAGGATCGGGCGGATCGTGACATTCGCAACGCCCAGCAGAAGCGCCGCCACGACCGTCGGCCACAGCCCGTCCACCTGGATTCCCGGCAGCACCTGGGCCGCGACCCCGAGGGCCAGGGCCGTGGCGATCCATCGAACCAGGAACGGAGGCATCATTCTCCTGAGAGTTTTCAGCAGGTTACCTTTATAGCAGCTTATTCCGAATTGTCAACCGCGTTCGCCTGACACCTCGCCCGCTTCCCTCACCGGAGGACGACGGGTCCTATGCCAGAACAGCAGAGTAAGAGAGAAATCAGTGAAAACTTTTCATGGCGAGTTCTGGCCTGAGGGGCTCCCTGCCCTCGGCCATTCTTTGGTCCATCCCGCAAGCCCTGCCGAAAAACCACGAACTTCCTGAGGGTCAGCCCGGCAACCGGGCTGTCTCGGGTGGTAGGCACAAAATTTGCCCAGGGACAAGCAGTACTTTCTATCCTTGGGGGATCAATCTCTCTCTGTGACACTGTGGGGCGGGTCATGGCTCTATCTCAGCTTGCAAAGGGTCCCGGCTGAATGGTCGAAGGAGAACGGTCCAGGGGACGCAGGTGCGGCGCATGGCCCGCGCGGTCCACGCTTTCGCCAGCAATCGCCACGCCGCGCCCGGGGGCGAGGGGCAGGTCGTTTTCCGGACCGGGTTGGAATTCGTCGCAGTTGAGAAGGACGCTGGCAACTTCATCTCTACCTACGTCGACGGCCTGCGTCAGGTAGAGAAGGCCGAAGGGTGACCATCAGCGGCCGCGTCGGTCAAGTGGCTGAGATGCTCACAGGGTATCAGGGGCTCACCGGGCGGGTGGGTTCCCGCGGAGCGGAAAGGAGGCTGTCGTGGTTGGACAATCTCAGACCTACATTCGTGGCTTCCGGAGGGGCTACACGCTGGCGGCTCGAACCGCCGACAGAAGCCCGACCTATCTCCTGCTCTCCTGGCTGGTGAACCTTCTCTTGACATGGACTGTGGCGGTTCTCCTGCTGTGGTTCGCCCTAGATGTCTTCACCAAGAATGTGGCCGGAGAGCCGGTGACGAAGGTCGTCATCGATCGGTATAAGGCCTGGAATGCCGTCTACACGCGATCTCAGGAGCCGTGAGAGCCAGCCTGGTCGTCGCACCACAATCCGGGTGTCCCGCCGCCTTCCCGATCGCCTTGCCCTCCCAGCATACGGCCAGCCCTGCGACCTGGGCACGAAACGCTGCCGCGCACGCCGAGCAGCTTGAGGTGGATCGCTCCGACGGCGCCGTGGCCGCCGGCACGTGGCAGGCACATGTGAAATCCCGCTTGACATGGCACCCCCGCCAGCTATCCTCCAACTCTCCGGAGGAGATGCCATGCCCACGCGGTCGGTGCAGTCACAGTTACCCCGGTACCCCATTCAGCTCCCATTCCTTCACAGGATCATCGGTCCCCCGGCCACGGCAGCCGGGGTGGGCTGGACCCGCAACCTGAGCGAAGGGGGTGCGTGTCTGGAGGTGGCCGAGGCCATCCCGCCCGAGACGCCCCTCCGTCTCCGCCTCCAGACCGAGCGGGGCGCGATCGAGGCGGATGCGGAAGTGGTCTGGGTGAGGGCGCCCGATCCATCCTCGGGAGTCGGCCCCCACGGCGTGGCCTTTACCCAGATTGCCGCCGAACAGCTCCACGCCCTCCGAGAACTCCTCCGCTCCAAGAAAGATGCGCGGCATGCCGGCGTCCGCGTGCCCCTGGACCTCGCCGTCACGTGCCAGCTCCTGGGAGGCGAGTCCGGGTTCTCCCTCGAAGGGCGTACGGGGGACCTTGGTCGCGGAGGGCTGATGCTCCGGCTGCCTCGAGTCCTGCCGGTGGAGACGCGGCTGAAAGTCACCCTGCATGCTCCCGCCGAACTTCTTACGGTGGAGGGGAGCATCGTCTGGGTCAAGCCGCCGGAGCAGCGGGGGCCATGGGAGCTGATCGGGCATGGCCTTCGATTCACAGGCCTGGACGAGTCCCTCTCACAGTCCCTGGGTACCCTGTTGGCAGAGCCGCTGTAGGGAAGTAGCAGGAATTCCACGCGGCCCCAGACCAACTCCGCGCGAATCAATCCCCCGGTGATAATTCGTTTGACATCGCGGCGTCCGTGGGATACTGTGCCGGGAAATTTTCCCGTGTCCTGAGGGACATGCATCCCTCCCTCCGCGAATCCCACACGGCGGGACCCGCCAGGAGGTCACAGCGGGAGCGCCATGCGAAGGAGTCCCCCATGCGCCATCGCGCCTCGCTGGTCCCCCGTCTACACACCAACCTCCCGGCTGCCGCGTAGAGCCCGGTGCGTGGACCGGGTGCAACTCGGTCCCCCAGGATTCCACCCCGAACAGAGGATTGGAGTATAGTGATGCAGATGGCCCAGACGGATCGTAGCGGCAAATCCGATCTTGCCTTGGCCGGCCAGGCGCCACCTCTGCCCAGGCCGCAGGCCTCGCATCTTCCCCCGGAGGCCAGGAAGATCAAGGCCCTTCGAGTGGTCCTGATCAAACCCTCGAAGTACGATGATGACGGGTACGTCCTCAGGTTTTGGAAAGGCGTGCTTCCGAGCAACACGCTCAGTGTGCTGTGCGGCCTGACACATGACGTCAGGGCCCGCAGGGTCTTTGGAGACATCGAGATCCGGGTGGATTCCTTTGACGAGGCGGCGGAAAAGGTTTCCATCCAGAAGATCCTCCGGTGGTCCCGCAAGCCCGCCACGAAGCTGGTGGTGTGCCTGGTCGGAGTCCAGACCAACCAGTTTCCCAGGGCCCTCGATCTCGGGAGGCAGTTCCGGGCCCACGGGCTGGATGTCCTGATGGGGGGATTTCATACCAGCGGCACCATCAACATGCTCAGCGAGCAGGAACCGGACATCCAGGAACTCTTCCGGGAAGGCATCGTGGTCGTCTCGGGCGAGGTGGAAGGCTCCTGGGATGGGATCCTGGCCGATGCCCTCAACGGGGAGCTGAAGCCCCTGTATTCCTTTGCCCAGGACCTCAAGAGCCTCCCCGACATCGAGACGGCCCCCCTGCCGGTGATAAGCCCCAAGACCATGCGGCATTTCGCCAGGCCCTCGTTCGGAACTGTCGAAACCTCGCGGGGCTGTCCGTTTGCCTGTACGTTCTGCACCATCATCAACGTCCAGGGGCGAACGATGCGGGAGCGTTCGCCGGAATGGATCGCTGACCTGGTGAGGCGGAACTATCGCGAGCACGGGATCGACTTGTACTTCTTTACGGACGACAACTTCGCCCGGAAGAAGCTGTGGCGCGAGACCTTCGAAATCCTGATCCGCCTGCGCAGAGAAGAGGGCATCAAGCTGTCCTTCGTGATGCAGGTGGACTTGGCGCGCAAGCCGAAGGATTTCGTCCGGCTGGCGGCCGAGGCCGGGTGCGACCAGGTCTTCATCGGGATGGAGAGCGTAAACCCCCAGAACCTCAAGGCGGAGGGCAAGGGCCAGAACAAGGTTGACGAGTACGTGGACATCATCCGCGAGTGGCATGATGCCGCTGTCGTGGTCCACGCCGGGTATATCATCGGCCTGCCCTTCGATACGAAAGAGCAGGTATCCAGCGACATCCGATACCTCATCGAGGTGATCCAGGCAGACATCGCCTCCTTCTTCATGCTGACCCCGCTGCCTGGTTCCCACGATCACCTGGAGATGAAGAAGCGTGGCGAGTGGATGGATCCCGATTTCAACAAGCGGGATTCTTTCCATGCGACCATCAACCACCCCCACATGACCGCGGGAGAATGGACGCAGGCCTACGAAGGCGCGTGGAAAGCCTTCTATAGCAGGGAAAACCTCACCAGTATCCTCTCGCGGTGGAGCCACAACCCCCTGGTCTACTGGAACCTCGTCTTCAATCTCATGTGGTACAAGAATGCCTCCCTCATCGAGAGGCAACACCCGATGGTCGCGGGCTTCTTCCGGTTGAAAGACTGGCGGTCGCGGCGCCCCGGTTTTCCCATTGATCCCTTGCCAGTCCACCTGTGGAAGCGGACCAAGGACATCCTTCGGCTCTTGTGGTCCTGGGCCCGCTTCCTCAAGGAGATGGAGGAGATCTGGCTGCAAACCCGCCCGCGGAGCGAGCGAGAGAAGCGGTTCGTCGAGGAGATCGAGCGGATCCAGGGCGAGATCTGGCAGACCCTGCGGATCGCGGAGTGGCAGAAGGCCTACAACGACGCCAAGGCCGCCCTCCCCGCCAAGGCTCGGGCCCTCCTCGATCCTTTCGAGGATCTCTCCTCCAAGATCCTCCTCAGCCGCAAGGACCTGGACGCGTTCCTGAAGCAGTGGGAAGGCCTGCAGATCCGGCTCCAGGAGCTCTATCGCCGCCTCGCCTCGGAAGAGGGGCCCGCCAAGAAGTGGCTGGACCACCTGCACGGCCTGCACGAGGATTCCTGGCAGGGCCGGAAGGTGCAGGAATGGCGCGAGACGTACAATGGATTCCGGGAGCGGCTGCCGTCCCAGTTGCACCGCTTTTACGTCAAATTCGACGCGCTGAGTAACCGGGTTGTCTACTCCCGCCAGGATTTGGGCCGGTTCTGGATGCGGACATGGGAAGATCTCCGGGAGAAACGGTACTGGGGGATCCGGCCATCCAGGATGGCGGTGACCTTCTGCAAGGAACTGCTCCTGACTTCCGCGTTCGCCGGGAGGATCCTCTCCACGCTCCGCTCGTAATCCTGGGGTCGGTGCCGACTCAAACCAGGCATGCCTGGCGGCCCCCCACCGCCCGGGCAACGCCCGGCGGGGGCGGGGCAGCGGAGCCGGACCCAATCGCCCTTGATCCTCCGGACCAAAAAATCCTTGACAAAGCCGATCGGCCGAGCTAACGTCCGCCGCGTTTGCGTCACCCTGTAACTATTCATGAATGCTCACGATCGGCAGTCTGCAGTGCGCAAGGTTGTTCAAAACCGTGACCGCGTGTTGAATGCGCTGTCGCGGTTTTGTATTTGAGTCCCGCGATGCGCGGGGCCGGCGGATGGGCGTGGGCTGGTTGGGCCGGGGTGCCCGCCGCTGTAGGTTTTCACGACTGGAAGAAGGAGGTTCGGAAGTGAGGCTGAACGGGAAAGTGAAGTGGTTCAATGACGCGAAGGGCTATGGGTTCATCGAGCGTCCCGATGGCGATGATGTCTTTGTACATTATAGCGCCATCCAGGGCACAGGTTTCCGCTCCCTGAGCGAGGGCCAGGAAGTGGAGTTCGAGGTCGTGGATGGCCCCAAGGGGAAGCAGGCGGCGAACGTCACGAAGGCCGCCGTCCAGGCCTAAGCATCCAAACGCGCATTGACGCCCGGACCCCGGCGACGTACCATCGTCGCCGGGGTTTTTCTTTGGCAATCCGGCAACCCCGCCGATGGCGGGGCAACCTGGTTGATCCGAGTTCCCGGCTTGCCCGATTGCTTGGTTGCCAGATTGCCTGATTGCCTCTGGCAGCTCTCGGCTCCCATGTCTGTTCCAGCGATCCTTGCTCGCAAACTGACCAAGCGCTTCGGGACCCTCCTCGCCGTGGACGGGATCGACTTCGAGGTGGGGAGCGGGGAATGCTTCGGATTTCTTGGCCCCAACGGCGCCGGGAAGACGACCACCGTCCGGATGATCCACGCGGTCGTCCCGATCACCTCGGGGGAATTGACCGTCCTGGGGCGCCGCGCGGATCGGGAACCGGCCGCGGTCAAACGACGCCTCGGTGTCGTCCCGCAGGAGGAGAACCTGGACCCGGATCTGACGCCGGGGGAAAACCTGGTGGTCTTCGCGCGGTACTTCGACATTCCGCGGGCCGAGGCCCGGCGCCGGGCGGCGGATCTCCTGGAATTCGTGGGGCTCAGCTCCCGTGCAACCAGCCACCTGGACGAACTCTCCGGCGGGATGAAACGGCGCCTGCTCATCGCGCGGGCCCTGCTCAATCAGCCCGAACTTCTCGTCCTCGACGAGCCCACCACGGGCCTCGACCCCCAGGCCCGCCACCTGGTGTGGCAGCGGCTCCGGACCCTGAAGGCCCAGGGGGTCACCCAGGTCCTGACCACCCATTACATGGACGAGGCCGCCCAACTGTGCGACCGGGTCGCGCTCATGCACGCAGGCCGCATCCTCCGCCAGGGCCGGCCGGCCGACCTGGTCCGGGCCGAGGTGGGTGAGGAAGTCATCGAGGTCCGGGGGGATGAGGCACTGCATCGGGCCATCCTGTCCGCCCTTGATGGAAAGCCCCTGCAGTGGGAGCGGGCGGGCGACACACTGAACCTGTACTGCGCCGATGGCCGGGACCTCCTCCCGCTCCTGAGTGGCCTGAGGCCGCCGCACCTCCTGCATCGCCCGGCCACTCTGGAGGACCTGTTCCTCAAGCTGGCCGGCCGCAACTTGCAGGAGTGACCCGAACGGCAATGGCAAACGAAAAACTGACAACCGACAACCGGGGAATGAGCTCCTCGTGGTCGTCCGTGTTGCATTGTCAGTTTGAAAATTTCTCTTCGCGCCTGCCCAGTTGGCGGGCGACCCGGGTCTGGGAACGGAACCTGACGGTGTTCCGAAAGTACTCCCTGCCGAGCCTGGTGGGACCGAGCGTCGGGGAACCGCTGCTCTACCTCCTCGGCCTGGGGTTTGGACTGGGAACGCTGGTCGGGAGCGTGGGCGGTGTGCGCTACGTGGAATTCGTGGCGCCTGGCATGGTCATGTCCTCGACGATGTTCGCCGCCGCCTATGAGTGCACGTATGGGGCGTACGTCCGCATGATCCACCAAAAGACCTACGAGGCCGTCATCGCCACCCCGTTGAGCCTCGAAGACGTCGTGGCCGGCGACATCTTGTGGGGAGCCAGCAAGGGGCTCTTCAACGGATCCGTGATGCTCCTGGTCGTCGGCCTGTTCGGCCTGGCTCCGTCCCTCTGGACCCTGGCGGTTCCCGTGATCATTGCCCTGCTGGCCCTGCTCTTCGCCTGCCTGTCCCTGGTCGTGGCAGCGCTGGCCCGCAGCTTCGAGTTCTTCAACTACTACCTCACGCTGATCGTCACCCCGATGTTCCTCTTCTGTGGGGTCTTCTTCCCCCTGGAATCCCTTCCCTCCTGGGCCCAGACGCTCGCCAGGTTTCTCCCACTCACCTACGCCGTGCGGGCCACTCGGGCCCTGATGTGGGGCGTGCCGAGCGTCGAGGCCCTCTTGCCCCTGGTGT